>JAAUXU010149108.1_pt1 | contig 10543 bp, 17 predicted proteins | sample 7278151 | NCBI WGS metagenome assembly JAAUXU01 (sample SAMN14350113, study PRJNA611818) | marine sediment metagenome | isolation source: surface marine sediment (1.8m) | place: French Polynesia: Moorea | collected 2018-08 | reverse complement strand
GTCTGAGTACCATATCTACATGTTCCACATCAAAATTCCATGTCAAAATGTCCTAGTGTTGCGCATGAGGTGTAGTCATGCCCATGGCTAATCTTTACGCCAAGGACTGTACCTATTGGTATGACTACCTGTGACTGATCTAGTGCAACGTGGAACCTCGATTTCGGCCTCGAAACAGCCTCGAAATGCAATTTTGAATAGCCCTTGTCCTTCCTGTTGACCTCACACGTCGCCCATGCAAAAAATCAGCCAGATCCGTGAAGAACTGACTGCGCTACATGAACACAAAGATACGAACATGAAGAGTTTTATAGAGAGACTAGGGTCAGGATCTGTCCACCCATCTAAGCGTGGTTCGGGAACAACGAAAAAGGTGGCCAGACCTATTAGGGGAAGGATATATATGACCGACTTATTAGCTGCAAAAATATGCGAAAAATTTTGGACTCAGCTTTAGCTTTTCTAACTGGCGCAGGGTGAAGAAAAGTCGTTGACCGTCGCGCTGGACGAGGCTGGCTCGCGCACGTGCGTCAGCGTCAACTGGGACAACGGCACGGACACCATGTATTATGGCAACTACGAGTCCTGTCTGGTGAGGAACAACTTCCTTGACCCAGAGGACGTCTTACCCTTTGACTATGAGGAGAAGACCATCTCAACGGTCATCACCTACCCGTACGTTGCATCCGTTACTCTCGAGAGAGCTACGAAAAATTTTTGCGAGCAATTTCACACGTTTTCCAGGGAACGCGGTGTAAAGTGGGTGAACGCGACCGCCTACGACAGCCGCCACTTTGTCCACACCAACTACCCCTTCATCGTGTTCACTTCCAGGCCCTTCAGTCCCAAGGTAAGGTTATCACTCACTCAGCATATGTGTATATTAGACCGCAGACACCACATGTCAAGGGGGGAGAGGTTGCGAAGGTTCCATGAAGTCTCTGCAGCATCTCTCTGCACGATCTGAAAATGCTTTTTGCTCCTCAGGGCTGTCTTCGTCATATTCCTAGTCAAATACTCTCAGTTTCCTAGTTAATCTGCATTATTGTTGTCACTGCGGGTGTGATTTTGATCTCACCTTTGAATCAACAACTTTGTTAGCTCCGGACTCTATAACCACCAGGACGACAACAATGTTATCCCTTGTAATGACACTTGCAGTACATCAATCCAACACGCCCCTCAACAATTATTATTGTCCTTGTGCTTATTTAGTGAAATCTGCTACTCCATGAAATCATACATAACATTTTACATAACTAAAACATGTTAAGCAAAAGTAGGACTTGTTCCCAGCCATGAGGATGGCCAAGGCCAATTTCCCATTCCAACGAAACAAGGCAATGATCTCTTACTCAGGCATGGATCTTCTCCAACTTTACTGACCTTGGTCTTCTGGACGTGATCCCTAAGCAACTCAGGTCAGCGAAAATGAACATCGCGGCAATTGCCGAAATGTCTCACGACGGCTCCGGGCCAACGCCACCAACCTAGTCAGTATCAATGCGGCGTCAAAGCTTTTGACTGAGAAAGCTCCTCTGAATATTTATGGACATATCTATTGACTTACAGCCTGTCCTGGCGGCTGTACAAGGTCGCCATCTCAAAGGACCCCTTGAGTCAGGTTGGAGTCTTGGAGAGTTTGAGCGAGATCGACATCAGGGAAACCCTCCCGACATGGAATACCACAACTCTGGCAATTCCAGCCCGAGAGTTGGACTTCGGGTTGTACAAGGCGGTGTTCAGATTCGAGGCAAGACTTCATTCACGAACTAGGCTCAGTTAACCTTCCTTCAGTCACTCTCGCGTACGTCGATTTAGGTCGAGACCTACGCTGCCGACATCTTGTTGTTCAGCGAGGCTTCCACCTACTTTGAGATCATCAAGAGTCCTCTGGTGGCTATCCTGCTGCCAGGGTCTCCCAGCTTGGTCACCAGAGGGTGGGATCAGATGGTCGACCTCATCCCGGGCGAACTCTCTTTTGACCCGGACTATCCAGACGAAAATGTGTGAATGCAAAGGATAGTAATGAAAGAGGAGAAGACACAGTTGCACTTCTCATATGCACTTCAGGTTTTCGATTACCAGTGGTTCTGCCGCGTGTCCTCCACCGACGAAAAGTACTTGGCCTACGACGAGTTCGATTTGCCAGTATTCAAGGAGACCCTGGTCCAGAAGATCCGGGTGCCTGGAGAAGCCCTGCCCATCAATCCGCCTCCGGGCTGTTGGGGACATGGGCCGGGTCCGCTGAAGACAACTTCTGGACATCTCCGTATTAACACCCGAAGCTTTGTGGGTCCCACAGAAAAAAAAGTTATGTTCAGCGTCACAATGACGTCATTCCACGTCAGGTCACATATGCCCAAAAGTACGAGTTCACGCTGATCCTGCACAAGGACACCCGGAGGGCGGCTGTCACCTTGGAAGTGGATGTTAATTCAATCCCAGAGCCCATAGTCAGCTTCACCTGTCTCAACTCCCACCAAATGTGCTACCCCTCCCTCAAGGGGGTCTTCATCAATTCCGTCAATAGGTTCGTGACCACGTCTCGTGTGCAGTGCGTACATTACGTAGAGATATGACCTTAGTACGGAAAAACTGTGTTCTTCTAGATTGGCTCTGATCGGTCAGTGTGACGAGGAGTGCCTGGGCGACCTCGCCTACACGTGGCGGGTATTGCCCTCTGAGGAGGAGGAGGACGAGCCCTTGCTCTCAGTAAATAACACGACTTCGGAAACCGACACAAAGTTGAAATCGTAACAATGTCACTTTGTACCCTCAGTATGCTTGTGACGCATACAGCTCGTGGTCATCAACAACGACCTCGACCACCACAATGACGGCCATTGACACTACGGAGGCTCCCCTCGTGGCCACATGTGAGCTCATGTAACAGTTAACACCATGATCTGACTTATCTGAGACGATTGGGTTGCTCATAGTCCAAGAATGCATATTTCTGGTACAATGTGCAGTACCGACTTATTCCTGCTCTCTGCCTCACATAAAAAATGCCCTCATTTACCAGTGTTCGGGCCATCATTTCTAGAGGAGAATAACTTAGAGTAAGACCGACATTGAATTGTTAAAGGACTCTGTCACACCGTGTACGGCATACACGTAAAATAGTTTATTTATAGTTCTAACAATGATGGAACAGCAGGGAAAGAATTTGTGAACAGACTGATCATTCCTCTGATCTTGACGAGTTTGAAAATAATCCGAAGTTTTGTAACGACCCTGTAGACGAGACGAACCTCGCGCATCTGGATGGCCGCTACGCCATCTCCACCGTCAGAACGGACAGTCAGCTCAACGACTTGACAGTCTCGACTATGATCCTGGAGAATCAGCTCCTGGAGGAGCCGGCCAAGACGAGGAAAAGGAGGGACTTGGCTTCGTTCAAGAAAGGTCCAACACTGCCACAGGGATGCCGCTATCGTAAGTTCTTGTGTCCCTCATCTCTGTAAAATTTACTAGCGTCAAATACATCAATCCTGGACGACCGAAGAAACTCTTAGGACAAACGTCAAGTATTCCTCATGTTGTAGACCTTTAATGCCCATAACTGCAGATGCGTCCGAGATCAAACTCTACAGGTGGAGGAAGAAGATGAGATAAGAACTTTCCAGGAACTTCTAGACATTTTTAGCCTGCAACATCACGAATGAAGTGAGATAGAATCTTTCTCAACAATGAACACAAGCCCGAATTCCACCTGCATCCACTTATAGTCCTATCATCACTCCAGAAGATATCATTTTTATAGTATTTAATATTCATTTGGTCTTCCTCAGCCATTGCTGACGGGTCTGAGGACGCTCGGTTCGGGAAGTCCCTTTCTCTCTCGCGTGAGTTCTTCCGGATTAACGACGATCGCAAGCACTTCCGGGTCGTGTTCAACGTCAGCAAGATCATCAGCGACGGCCGCAGGAACATCACCTCGTACGGGTTGTCCACCGCAAACTTCATCGTCAACTCTCCGCCAGAGAACGGAACGTGCATCATGAGGTACATAAGGGTAAAAATAGTCCCCGCGATACTTTCTCATTCAGAAGCTGCAGTTTACGTAAAAAAGACTGAAAGACTTTAAAAAATGTCTCCTAGCAACCCTAAATGAAATGCGGGTCAATGTAACCTAGAAACAAACAATCATAATAAAACTTCGGTCTGTTTCTCTGTTTTCCGCCACGATCTAAGAGATCGGAAACCACTTTGACCAAACTTTCAGGGATCACTAAGATCATCAAGGGATGAAACGAGTTTGTTTTCAGCCTCCTCCCCCCTCTCATGTTTTCATGAAAAACTGATTACTAAATAAACACCAGTTTTTGACTAGTAATTCAAATCAAATTTCTTATAAAATACAAATATGATATTCTTTCTTACGTTGATTGAAATGAAAATTTTTGGTTTAGACCTCTTGAAACTTAATTGAAGATACGCTGTACTGAAATGTGTTGAGGTGGAATTTTGATGTGGAATGTGTAGATGTAATACTGGGACACAATGTTGAGTACACAGGGTACACAGGCTACCCATTTTGGTGCCAGAGTGCTCAAAAGGAAGGCACCTGGAGAGGGAGCCATGCCAAACAGAAGAGAAATTTGGCTTTGTGAGGGGGTTAACATTGATGAAATTGGCTGAAATTTTCATGGGGAATCCGGACCCCCTGGCCCACCATTTCCACCGGGACTCACTCCCCAGGCCCTCCGGCGCTGTGAGCAAACCCTGTGTCCGGGTCGAGAGGTTGCTAGGTTCAGTGAAGCAACAAAAAGAGGGCGACAGGGTGACACTGTGACATATAAACAAAACTTATCGACAACAGTTGGGAAATCTCAATCTCAACACTGATCTGACATGCAAGATTCACTACTGCTGAGGGTGATCTGGACTGCCTTCTCTTGCTACTGCTGAGGAACCTGATCAGGTCCACAAAGCTCCGGACTGCCTTCTCCCGCTACTTCTGAGTCTGATCAGGTCTGCTTTGTCTAGCTACTGCTCAGGATGATGTGGACTGCCTTCTCTTGCTACTTCTGATGACGACCATCTGGACTGCCTTCTCTCTCTACTGCTGTGCTTAGTGTGATATGGACTGCCACATTTGCTACTGCTGAGGGTGATCTCGGCTGCTACATTCGCTATTGCAGAGGGTGATCTTCATTGAGACATTAGTGGTTGTGACAGGGACCTTCACTGTAGCCATTGTCTGCCTGCACAACTTGCTCAACACAGCTGCAGAAGTGCTGGCGTGCCTGCAGCACCTTGTTCTGATTGAAGATGTTTTGCCACTCCTTAAAAGAAATATAGAAAGGACGATCACTTCCAATAATACAACGTTTACATTTCATTCTTACTGCCTTGATTTGCTGCTCAAGGACACATAAGTTCCAGACCCCTCTTGGTCCACAGACTGCTCGTTGAAGGAGGTCCCCTGCCATGAAGTCGAGTGGTTTGAGGTCAGGGGAGTGTGCTGGCTAGTGGGACTGACCAAGCAATGCTCCCCCAACCTCACTCATGGCCTCTGACATGGGAGCCTGTGTGGTATTTGCAGTGTGTGCTGGTGCTCCGTCCATGAAGAGGAGGCTGTTTGTAATGTTAGGTCATGTTCGATTAACTTAGGGTCAGTCTTTCAATACCTGTTTTCACCAATGCTGGCAGTTCTCAACCAAGTGAAGAACAGCCACATGGCATGTGGCACCATGATCTGCTGTCAGAAATGAAGATGCCAAACACCATGAGGCCATCACTACGTCAATGGGCATTGATGCCAGTGTCTCCAGCATCGCCTGCCACAGCCTGAAGAACTGTTCTTCAGACTGCCACAGTCTGAAGAACAACATCAACATGAATAATGCAAACAGTGCTTGCCAGTATCTATCCTTGGTTGAATTTAGATATGGATTTAGCTCAATTTTGCCTCAACAAGAAAGATTTTTGGACCAAGTCCATCCCAAAGATGTCTCAATGGCTGATTTGCCCACTCTTTACACTGCTGCTTGTCCTGAGGCGTGAACTTTTGCATTCTCTGCCTGGCCCTGTGGAAGTATCACGTCTATACATTTTACATCAAAGTTCTCAGTCTCATGACTAAGTTGGGCCACAGTCCACACAGGCTCTTGGGTGACCTTCCTGCAGATAGTGCGGCACACATAGCAGGTGATGGCACTTGTCAGACAACCAGGTTGTGGCGCAGGTGTAAGATCTCCACTGGTTCTCCACTCCAACCTGAGATTCTGCACCTGGCACAGTCTCAGGTCAAAGATGTGAGCAATGTCTTCATTGCTCTCATGGGGAAGGGTAAATGCCCGCTGGATTGCAGCATCCCAGGAAGCCTGGAGATCAGTCCTGGCTGGAAAAAGTGGTTGAAAACATAAAAGATAAATGCAATCCGGCACGAGGGTCTTGTCAACTCATCACACTTAAAGCACTCTACTGCCACAATGAGCCCTCAAAGCTGTGAAGTGTTGTACTCAGAATTCTGTCTCAGTGTTTAAATGATCCATTTTATGTTGAAATTCAGCACTACTACATTTCCAGTCAGTGTATGATATTATTAACTACCAAGCGACATTACTTATGCCTACGATTGTACAGTGCTTGCCGTAAATAATGTTGCTTGGTACATATTGATGTCAGACAGAGATTGGGGATGTTTCCGAGTGGAATTTCAACCTGTAATTGATTGTTCAGACACTGGGACGGAACTTTTAGTTCACAAGGTCACTGTTTCGAATGGCTGTTAAGGCACTAGAGCACTTTAAGTGTGGTGACTTGACAAGAGCACCGTGTCGGTCACTGCCGAAATTCAATGTTTTTGACCACTTTTTGAAAGTGAAAGTAGCTGAAATTTTCTGTGGATGTGGCCACCAACCCTCCAGCGCCACATGCCAAAGACGGTGCCCTCTGACCCATCCCTGGACATGCTGCAGGCCAAAAACACCTTGTTCATGCACAAAAGCATGATCACAGACAAACGAAGAGCAACAGACACTCTGCAGCAGCAGAAGGAACACACTCTGTGCACCTGTGTCGCCTGTCACTGTTATTTTTCGCGTCAAATGCATTTTTTAAGAATATGGTACCAAAATATTTCCCCTGAGAACTATGAAAACTCCGAATATTTTTCAAAACTTTCGAGTTAAATACTGGATGACCTGTCCGGTGGTTTCGTTGTTATGGAATGGAGTAAATAGTACATAATTTCGTATGCCTCATATATATCTCATCTGACAACTAACCTTACGTACCCATTAAAAAAATAGGAAGAAGGTGTTTTCTGGAGCAAGTTTTTCCTTGGAGGATGCATGCGACGGCCGGGCCATGATCGACGAATACATCGTCTTCTGCTCCGGGTGGGTCGACCCCGACGGGCATGCCATCACCGCCTACAACCTCTGGGGTAGGTCTTACGTGCACGCACTGCCGGAAGCACGATCAGTTTGAGTCACAGGAACCATTTTGTGGCTACTTTTCACACAAACTGTACAAATATATTTGGCTGTGCACTTGAAACAACTTGACGTGACTTACTCGCACTTAGCCACTGAGGTTAAATATGGCAGGGACCCATTCGTGCTGGTCAAGGGTGCCCCGAGCACGATCAACTTCATCCTGCCCGAGGGGATCTACGACATCCACGTCGACATTCACGAGTCCGCGGGAACTTTCACGTGAGAAGTCTGACTTACGCTTAGGGCTGCTTCGAATGATTGAACAAAAGCCTCTCCCCGACAGCCCCTACAAAGTCAAGACGGACTTTAACTCGTACGCACCCAACAAGGAAGAGTACGACAGCGCCGACTACGAGGCCAAGGTCAAGTTCTATCAGTCCATGGGAGACCAAAACAGGGTGGCGCAGCTGATCAAAGCCGAAGTAAGTTTGTCAACAGACAGATGGGATGAAAAATGAGCTTGTGAGGTGACACTGTTGCCCAGTACAACAACTACACTGCTCAAACAGCCGAACAAGGGAGCCAGGTAGTCCTTGGCAATGCGGGCAGTATGGGCTGATGCTGAGTTTGATTCATACACATATGGACTTCCAGCTGCCTCCTGATCCATCCATGGCACAATTACAGTTCGCAGCACCTGCAGGTACGTCTCCTTGGTCACTGTCTCCTTTGGCTGGACGAAGTGCAGTGACGTGACACGACCCTTGGAGCTGATAACTGCCAAGGCCATCACGGAGGCTGGCTTCTTTGAGGACATGACTGGCTGTACCTCCAGGGTCTAGGCAGATAGAGCAGTCATTCCGACAGATGCAGGAGGCATCAACCTCTAAAACACTTCTTATCACTGAAGAGCTACAGGCAGCCCCTGGTTGATTTCATTGATGACAAGATTTTCTGGCCTTTGGCCACCCTTGCAGCCTTGATGGCATCTGTCAGGCGATGTTTGACCCCCCGAGCTCGTAACCGGAATTCCAGATCCTCGCTGATGGCGTGCCACGTTCCTCAATAAGCCTTTAAATCTTCACTTCTGTCTATGGAGTAATTAATCAGGTCCGGATTTACCTGGCGGACCCTTCAGGGCTTTTGGCTGCCGAGAAAACGGTTAAAGAGCGACGCATTTGTTTCAACTCACCAAATCACGTCAGATTTGGTTCAATTTAGTCAATGTCAATGCTCCAGACGACTGGAGAGGACACATTGGCTCAATCGAGACAGTCAGTATACCGAACACGTCTGTTTATGATGTACTGTGTGTATGTCTGTAGGTGGGCCGACACAACTGAGCATACGTTTTCAGGTTTCCATCCGAAATGTCGCTCCCTACTGGGATGTGGAGGAGTTGCCTGGGGTGGACATGGCAGCGTTGGCCAACATGAGCGTCTCGGAGAGGGCGGCGTTGGACAGCATGATCATGCAGATGGCAGATGTAAGCACAGGATGACGCTGAATCCCATTGACACTTCCTTAAGAATAAGAGTAAACAAATGTGCAAAAGGATTTGGGCCATACTCTGTACGTACAAGTGTAATTGCGTGTACGCGCAGTTATGACGTTTTGGTTAGTCGTGCGTTGCACAGTGATGATCTTCTTTTAATAGTTGAACACCAATGCCCTGAAGACCATGAACGAAATGTTCAGCTTCAGCAGCCTTAACCAGCTTGAGCAGGGCGCGGGCGTCTTAAGCGAGATCACCAGCGGCCTCGGCAAGAACTCTGCCACGGCCAAGACCCTCGACCTTCAGGGCAGGGAGATCGCAGTGGAGTTTATGACAGTGAGACCGAACTTGATCCACAGTTTGTTCATTACTTTAAACTACATTTAATACTGCATGAATGTGTCAGACCAATTGTTTTCTCAAGATCCCATCCCATGAGATGTTTCAATATTGAAAAGCTTAATTTTTTCTGGAAGAATACGCTTTTGTTTGCTTTTCGACTAGACCGTGCATCCTCAAATGAGTTTTACAATACACATAAATAATCAACACCATGAATTAATCCTACCTTCAGGGCATGGGCCACAGCTTCAAAAGTATCATGGAGGAGGAGCCGGTCAACGACCCGCAGGAGCTGGTGCCTCTCCTGGAGATGACCTCCGGGTCCGTCGCCAGTGTCGTAAATGTGAATATTTGTGGCGCGAAACAAATGCAAATATTTCACGGGAATTTTGTCTCGCGCAGAGCATTAATAAGATCATCACTGCCGTCGACTACGACGACCTGCCTCCGTCGGACATCAGGGACGCCCTTGACCTTCAGTACGACACCGACATCGACGGAGATATCCCGATCGACCCCAGTGAAGCCTTCAAGCAGAATGCCCTTAAGCTCACCAGGTGCAGTGATTATTGATGCCTTCTGTTGGTTACGTGCTCCAACCAGAGGTCATGCTGAGCCCAGCCACTTTCAAGCTTGGTCAAACAGGCATTTGGCAGCATGAAGCGGGAATGCCCAACGAGGATCTGACCCGGGAAGACCTTTGGTCGGACCCACAAAGCCCTTCCTGATCACGTCTCTAGTCTCCCTACATACAACCACTTGACACCGGGGATCTGCTAATAGGTTATCCCGAAGTCAATGTGCCCATTGACTTCGATAGGACTTGATTCGAATTGACACTCCACGGAGTAGTATTTAATAAGTCTGTTCGAAAACGTATCTGGACCACACGTCTGTTTTCAGACATGACTTTTGACTGGATTAAGCTACAGAAGACTTTTACCCCTCTTTGGCAAGCTAAGAAGCTCCTCTAAAACTAAAGTGCTATGCACTTTTGCTGTAGGTCCACTCATTTACTCACAATGTAATCAAACTTTCATGTAGTAAATTCTGCTACAAGACATAGCTTTGATCCCATGTTGTGGAAAAATGAGTTGTCGTAGAGCAGCAGTATCAGTTTGTTTTCAGAGGAGCTGCTTAGTTGCCCCTCTGGGACACATTCTAATGTGGCTACGTAGTCCCCAAATTTTTCCTGACTTTCCTGAAAGAATCGAATGTATTCCCAAATTTTCGTAGGTAATACAGCAACTTTTCTTGGCAATATACAGAGAACGCTCGAAAACTCAGGTGGAACAGATGGTTAACGTGGTAG
>JAAUXU010038652.1_pt1 | contig 10543 bp, 12 predicted proteins | sample 7278151 | NCBI WGS metagenome assembly JAAUXU01 (sample SAMN14350113, study PRJNA611818) | marine sediment metagenome | isolation source: surface marine sediment (1.8m) | place: French Polynesia: Moorea | collected 2018-08 | reverse complement strand
TTTATAAAGTTTTTGATCTGAGCAGTCCTTGGCCCTTAAAATTGCAATTTAAATCTTTTTAGGTGGTTTTTTTTTGGAACTGGTTGGTCACACAAAGAAACTTTTGAAGGTCAGGTTTCTTAAAATTGTAATATCTACCTAAGTTATTTGTACGACTTGTAACTACAAGGTCATCTAGGGGGCATACAAAAACATTCCCTCCCAACAACAACTGGGACCACTCCCTGACCTGACGGCTGACCAGGTGGTCATATATTCGCCAAATTTACTTCTTTGGTGCATTCGCCACTTTACACCCTTTGTCCAGTTCTTCACTAAATTGGCAGGAGGCGCAGTCGCCAAATTTACTAACGAGTTCGATACGCCAAATTGACATCCGCCCATTCTGTTAAAATTACATCTTTTACGGCCTTTCCTATTTTTTTTTGTCAAAGTTGCTGTCGCTGCAAACTTTGCACTGCACTGTGCAGTAGATTTCTTTCCTCAATGAGAAAAAACATCATGTCCGTACAGCGTGCGAACAGAACGGTAGGTACAATGCACACTAGGTGCACTAATGAGCAATGTAGAACGAACATTTGCACCCCATGTGTCTGGCACGAGGAGAAGAATAACGAATACGCTTGCGACACAGTACACTGTATGTACAACGACAATCCCCATTAGTTACTGCGGAGGAAAGATAGGACAAAACCGGATTCAGCGGTTTTCTCGGCAACAATCGCAGTCCCCAATAAGTTAGACGTCAGATCTGACAAAAAAATAAAGTTTTTTTATTCTTGAAAAATGTCTTCCAAAATCCGCGTTCTGGACATCTCCAAGATCGGCCTGGATAGAAGCGAAGATGCCATCTCCGCTTCGGACTGGCGCGAGGTTGGGGCGGACCTGCGCGAGTCTTTCACCGGCTCGGGGTTCGCCTACCTTGTCGGGCACGGCCTCCCTTCCAAGGTTAGGAGGGAGGCGTTCGGGGTGTCGAGGAGGTTCTTCGAGGAGCTCACGACGGAGGAAAAGCAAAAAGCCTTTCCCAGGTGGAAAAGGATAATATTCCCTCACAAAGGTTGTGCTTTCTTCCTATTTTACTTTTTCCATCAGGGATCCCATCACCACCCAGGGATACGTGCCGGTGAGCCACGAGAAGCTGGACAGGCTCAAGTTGGAGGACGGGGAACCAGTGAGGAGAAAAATATGTTCCCACATTTCTCGCTCGAGTGACTAAAACATTCCCTTTTCTTCTTGAGGCCCTCCACGAATTCAAAGAGTCTATGGACGTGAATCGCATGTACGCCCACAGCCCCTTCCCGGATTCTGCCATGCCAGAGGTGAGGACGGCCTTTGGCGGGCTGGCGGGAGGGCTCAAGCCGCTGGCCAGGAGGATACTGAGGGCGATGGCGCTGTCTCTTGGGTTGGAAGGAGACTTCTTCGAAAAGAGGCACAGAAATATCATTGCAGACGGGAGCGGGTCAAAGCTCAGGGCACTTTACTACCCTGCTATTAAAGGTGATTTTAATCTATATTTTTTAAAAAAATAATAGTTTGTGAGAACTGAGAAATCGCGGGGTGTTTTTTGTAGGTCCGATAATTCCCGGTACTGTTCGTTGCGGCGAGCACGCCGACTACGGCACCATCACTCTCTTGCTGCAGGACGCTATTGGGGGGCTGGAGGTCAAGAGCGTGGGAGAGGGCTGGATACAGGCCACACCACTGGAAGACAGCATAGTGGTAAGAAAAAAAAACCTTCAGGCTCCAAGAATTGAACGGTTTCGTATTTGAATTTTTTTCGAGATCAACGTTGGCGAGCAGATGGACATGATCACTGGGGGCACCTTCCCCGCCACCCGTCACCGCGTTGTGGTTCCGGAGGAGGAGGCGAGGAGGAGGACCAGCAGGCAGTCGTTCGCATTCTTCGTCCACGCCGACGACCAAGTCATGCTGGAGACGGTCGTCGGTAAGAAGGACGCCTCGGTCAAGCCCGTGACGGCCAGGCAACACCTGGACATGAGGTTCGCGGAGACATACGATGACTATAAGACGAACGGAAACGGAAAATCCTGACATGAAGTTATCTTGTAATCCGCTGCTGTACATACTGTACAAAACTACTGCAATGAAAAGTCCGTAAGAACCCCACGGAGGAAAACTTTGTGTCAATCTCTTCAAACACACTTTGAGTATCGTATATTCAGGTATATATAATTATGCCACTTGGTAAGGCCACACAGGCAGCAACGTGAAGAGGGGGAAGCTCGGATGTGGTGGCGGTGGTAGCAAAATAGAATGGCAATACCTTTCGAAGTAATACGTTTTAGTTGACGCGTGGTAGCAAAAAAAATCTCTGTCCTTGTTTACATAAGGGCACAAACACTGGTAATAATTTCATAGCGCTGCTGCGCCGGACTCCCTGCCGGCACTCCCAGCTGCCGTGGCGGCGGCAGGTGCCGACCGCCTGCTATTTCCACCTGCCGCGCCGGCCCCGGCCCCCCTCCTGTTCCCCGGCAGCAGATGGAGCTGGTCCTTGTGGTTAAGGTGCATGTGCGTCCTGAGGCTATACTTGTTGCAGTATGTCCTCTCACAGACGGGGCAGACCACCTCTGTGTTGCCCGCCGCTCCCTCGCTATGGTAACGGCTAACGTGCACGCTGAGAGAGTGGGAGTTCTTGAGCTCCTTGTAGCAGTATGGGCAGACGCTGCGGCCAGGGGCGCCGTCAGAAGAGGGGGGCTGGGAGGAGGAGAAGTAGTCCGAGGAAGAGCCGCCGCCACTGCTCCGGGAAGGGGGGAGGGTCGGGGGCCAGTTGTAGGAGGAGGGGGAAGGGGGCTGGTTGGAAGCTGACAAATGGTGCTCGCCTATGAAGACAAGAGGAAATACGTAGAGACATGCAAACTGAAATACTCCAAGAAAAAGTCTCACCTGTCATACTTCCGTTGGCGTCCTCCTCCTCCTTGAAGAAGGCCGATCCGCCGCGAAAGCCGCCGCCGCCGCCGCCAAGGTGCTGCTGACCGTACGGAGAGGATGAGTCGTCGAAGGAGTCTCCTGCGAACGCCTCGTCTTGAAACCTTTCGTCAGGATAGTCCATCCTCCGCTTGGCATCAGGATTGGAGTGGGCAGCAGCAGCAGCCGGGCGCTTCACGGGTCCCCCCGGGCGCTGAGAAGAGGAAGGAGGGGGAGAGGTGCTGCTGGCCCTTGTGTTGGCCGACTGACGATGCTGTTGCTGCTGTTGCTGCTCCTGCCCTCCGCCGCCTCTGTCGCTGAGTCCCCTTACACGCAGCTCCTCGGCGGCGGCCAGGAATGTCTGGAGATCTTCCTGGTTGACGTTGACCTCCCCGCGGTACATGAAGTCGAGGATGGCTGCGGCGTCGCGGAATCTCACGCCGTGGAGGAAGACGAGGGGCTGAGAGTGAGAGGCCGGGGGGATCCTGTGGTGCAGCATCTCCCTGAAAAGCGGCGAGCAGGCTGACAGGACGAGCCTGTGCGCGCGCAGTGCCTGGCCCTCGGACACCAGAGTCACGTCGAGCAGCTCCTCGTCCTCGCGCAGCTCGGCGAAGGCGTCGGCGATGTTGCACTGGAAGTCGTTCCACCGCAGGCAGTATTGCTCGCTTGAAGATCCCATGGTAGTGTCCTCTTCCTCTTCTCCCACTAACGTCCGTCCCCTTTCCTCTCCTCAAAATCCTCCTCCCCTCCTCACGACTGCTGGAAGGAGAGCGGTTCCCTTGTTAGATTAGGGTGCCAGGGACTCACGGGGACACAAAAAACTGGATTTGAAAGGTTACGATAATACCACTTTTGGACATGAGTTGAAGATATGAATACGTTGGGCTCCAGCTTCTGGGGTCCCTCCAGGGTGCGGGTTTCGAAAAAGGCCTCTCTCACTCAGCTCACGACAAAGCCCCAGGGCGAAAAAGAGTTGACCCACGAGTTGGAACTTTCGTTTGGTTGAGGCCGTCTCCGCCGAAAGGAAAATGTTGAGGAGGTGCTTCTTGGAAGTTATTTTTGTCGTTCGGAGCAACCAAAGGGGTGCGGTCAAGCAGTAAACATACAAAATTGTTTTGAATACTCTTCGTCTAAGAAACCCAATGGCGCAAAGAAATAAAAGTGCATTTTCCTCCAGAATGCAGAATATAAAAACCTGTGAAGTCCTCTTTAAAAAAAGTACTTGATTTCCTAGAAATGTAAAATGGACCAAAAATATGAAATGTTGAAAAAAAACTTTCGGTATGAAACGCTTTGAAAAGGGAAAATGTATTTGGCAAAGATTTTATTTTTTCTCTCGTGAATCCAAAAAAAGAACGTAGCGTACAAGTTTTGGACAGACATCGCTGATTAAAAACTGTGGAACTTCTAGCTTTTAGCAATGTCTGCAATGTGTGTCGTATCTTGAAGTATTGTATGCACCACAAAATAAATTCGAAAATACTTATAGAGGCAACCTCGGTCGCCTTCCTTATCAACATTACGGAGGAACAAAGATGCCTTCGAACATCACGTTTTTTCGTTTGTTTTTGCCTATCATACTGACAAAAATGTGAAAAGAGGGTCCTTTGATACAACATAGCTGGTGAGGACAGGCGGGAACAAGAAGCTGGGGGAAACTGTTTGATGGTGGGCGGGGATAGGGAGTACTGTGGGAGGGTGTAAATTCTCTGCGTGTTTTTGCGTGGAGGTGCTTACAGGGCCTCCCCTCAGTATGGCTTTGGCCTCTGGCCTCCGCCGCCCCTCATCATCCCCCCACCTCCTCCTCCTCCGCCCCCGCGGCCTCCTCCGCCACCGCCGCCTCTTGCGCCTCCCCTGGGGGCCTTGCCTCCCCCCGGACTTGCCTGATAGGCGTCGTACCCGCCACCCCACCCCCCTCCGCCGTATCCGCCGCCGCCGCCGGCTCCCCATCCTCCTCCGTAGTAGGCGTCTGCGCCGTAGCCGAAGCCGCCACTGTAGTAGTCTCCGTAGCCACCTCCCCACCCGCCTCCGCCCTGCTGGTACCCGGCTCCCCATCCTCCGCCTCCGTACATTCCTCCTCCTCCTCCGCCTCCCATCCTGCCCCCTCCTCCTCCTCGTCCGCCTCCCATCATCATGCCCCCTCCTCGTCCACCGCCGCCTCCCATCATGTTGTCAGGCTTTGGGGTGACCTTGTTGATGACCACCTCCCCGCCGTTGAGGAAGACGGAGCCCTCCTTGAGTAGACGCTTGGCAGGGTCCTCGCGATCGAAGGTGACGAAGCAGAAGTTTTTCTTCTCGTTCTTCATCTTGTCGAAGGGGTACTCGATGACGACCACGTTGCCGTACTGCGAGAAGAACTCCCTGATGACCTCCTCCTCGGTTCCCTTGGGCAGCTTGCCCACGTGCACCTTTCCCTGTTTGGCCTGCGCCTTCTTCACCGCCAGCTTCTTCCCTCCCATCTCGTGCTGCTGCTCCACCGCCAGCGCAGCCTCCAGCGAGGACACCGCCTTGAACACCACGAAGCAGAATCCCCTCGACCGCCCCGTCATCTGATCAGTTTTCAGGTTGATGTTCTCGATCTCTCCGAAGCGGGAGAAGTACTCTCGGATGTCGGACTCTGGGCAGCTCTGCGGCAGGGCGCCAACGAACAGCTTACGGTCGTCCTCGTCCTCCACCCTTCCTCCTGCCCCGGCTCCGGGGGCGACCGGGCCTACGGCGGGAGCAGAGCCGCCATCAGCGCCGTCGCTTGTCTGGGGGTCCTGCTCCAGCTGTTGTGCGGGGCCATCCTGCTCCTGATGCTCTTCGCCCTGGAGGGCGTCCTGCTGCTGCTCTTCTGTCGACATCCTGGCGATGGATGTGCTATGGATTGGAACAGCGGTTGGGGGCCAGGGAGAGGAGAAGTGGAAGAAGATCGAGTGTGTGTCAGTCAGAAGTCCCTCTCTCACTCAGAGCCAATTTGAATCTAATCAGAAGAAGAAGACGTGTCAAGGGTCAAGAAAAGGAACGTTACTTTACTAAAGTGAAGCAGAGGAAAAGGTCTTTGCCGGTGGTCCCCCAGTCTGGCCATGCCCTCCCCCCGGGTCACAACCACTCCCTCCCTAAGCCTCAGGCTCGACTCTTGTCGCCCTCTTCACCCTGGAGGACCCCGAAGAGGCGGCCTCGCTCTCTTCCTCCGGCGAGACCGGCACCTAGGCCTGCAAGAGCACCGGCAAAACGACCTTGACCTGTCCTCACCTAAGTCTGGAGACGGGCCTGGGGATGGCCTCAAACTCTGGTACCGCGGGGGCGCTGTTGGCGTCGCGGTTGAAGTCTGACACGACCGAGAAGTGCTTGGACGTGATCCTCCCCCTCCGGGTATTTTTCGGCGAATGGACTAGAGGTGGACGCAAGTTTGACTTGAGCCCAAACTTCACAGTACGTTTATAAATGTATCGATTTTAATATTCAAAACAAGAAAAAAAGTTTAAAAAATAATTAACTTCACGTTTAATTATAAATAGTATGCGAACGAAGTCGCTTATTATTTCCAGTACTGAATTACTGCCTCACGTGTTCTTGGTCTATCCCTAAAAATAGTGAGCGGGCGCAGCTGCAAAGGTGAAAAGAGAAGGGGGCAAAATGGCGACGGCGGCGGCGCCAGGAAGGACCCCGGCGGATGGGGCGGGAGCGCCCTTCGCAACGCGTGAGGGTCCCGCGGCCGCGAGGCGATCCGGGGCCGACCGGACCCGAAGAAGCAGAAGCAGTATCTTTGTTCTCCCTGCTATTCCCTCTACGCTTTCTCCCCCTTTTGCTGCTGCGTTACTTACTTCGTGAACATACTGAGGTGAGGAGGTACGAACGTAGCCACCACGCTCTTTGTATGTAGACGTACCTACGTTCACTCACGCACCCCACCTTTCCCGCGGGAGGAAATTATACCTGTGCTGTAGTAGCGTGCACCGCCACTAGCGGAACTTCAAGTGGTGAAGGTGCTGCAGGTTGCACTTGGGATTGCTAGTAAATGTGAAGCTGCCCGAGGATTTTTTAAGCAGCATTGCTTTGTCTCCGTCTCCATGTGATACGGAGAAGTACTGGAACTGGAAGGAGGAAAATGCAAACCATACGCTTTCGATAGTATCGCTCAATTTCTACTTATTTTAGTATTATGTCTACAAAAGCATTCTTCACGTCCTGCTAATCTAAGTAATGTCTTTAGGTGTATTCTCCCAAGTCTAAAAACCAACTAAGCCCCGCAAACTCTCATTTAAAAACAATCTTTTGTTGATTCTTGTCTTAAAAATATATTTCCATGGAGAAACATCCTAAATCATGTTGATCAAACATCATGCTCGACACGCGGGCTATGCGAAAACATTTCCCCGTCCATTCAGCGCCACTGGCTAAAAGAAAAACCTGGAAGCACTATCATATCAGCGCTCTTGTAAACTATCCCCACTCTTTTCGCAATTAGGATATGTCTCGCCACGGACTCCGTTTCAAATTTCCTCCCTACCAGCAAACAACATTTCCCCCTCCACTCATTCTCGAAAAATCACAATGGATGCTCCGTCCGTCATCACTCGGGCCCCGCGGCAAAGCCCCCTCCGTCGCCGCTGCCGCTGCCGTCCCCCGCAAGCTCCACCCCTCCCCCTCCTCCTCCTGTCAGTCTCCTGTACAGGATGAGGGCGATGGCCAGGACGAGGAGGGCGATGGCGATGTCGGTCCAGCCCCAGCCAGGAGCCTCGTCCGCCTCGCCATCCTGGCCGCCTCTGCCACCTCTTCGCTGGGAGGTGGAGGCCGCCCTCGCCTCGGCAATCTCTTGCTGGTGGCGTCTCTGATGGGCCTGTTCAAAGGAATAGGGATATTACATATGAGATAAAAATGAAAGGCATTCTTTTATTCTACTGTATATGCATGGAAATGCGTACCAGGCTTCCAGGTCGAATGTCTCCTTGGAGCACTGCCGCGTTTGCACTAGTTTGGGCTGCAGATGACGAAGGAGAGGAAGAGCAGGACGTGGATCCACCGGACATTTTAAGGATCCTCTCCCGAAATCTCTGTTGGGCCGCTCGTGACAATCGTTTACGTTCCCTCCTTTCGCGTTGTTCCTCCTCGGTAAGACCCGGCTTGTTTGGAATGTCATCCTCCTTTTCTTCTTCCTCTGGAGCCTGGAAAAAATAGGGATATTTGTTATAGAGGTCGACGGACAACCATGTTTCCTGTATCGCCTATAATGACGTCACTTGGCATAGTGGATACTACTACATCAAGATCACAATCACATGTAAAAGTTCCGTCTTTGAATAAGTGCGCGGGAGACAACAAAGTCCGAAACTTCTCTCAAGGTCTCCCCAATGGAAGAGTATCCCTTCACAGTCTCGGACAGGAAAGCAGTCATCTCTAGCATGATCTTACGATCCATCTGCTTCAGGGCCTCGGTCAAGTCCTCCATCCGGGGAAACATTATGCATTGCTTCACAGTAGTCGGCCTGCTGACGCAGTAATTGCGCCAATTAATAAAGGACGTGTGCACTGATTCTTCCAAATTGTCCAATTTGGTACTCAGTTGAGTTTTGAGTTCGCTATAGTCTTGCATCTGGTCATCGTTGGGAACGAAAGCTTCGAAATTAGCCGCCAGACACACTTTGGCCAGTGCGATGTCTTTCATGAAAGTGCACGCAATTGGTACAAGCTTGGTTGCTGACATGAGTATCCATGGGTGCGAAGGCATCATACGACCGTCAAAGAAGCGGATTTGACCTTGCGTTGCTGCCAATTCCAACAGTTCCATCATCTCTGCGCTGACAACCCCCATGGGCAAAGGGGGGTTGACAGCCTCAGGACCAAGGTCAGTGCCGGCAACTAATTTTGTAGTTGCTGACGAGACTGCTTTTGGCAAGCCAGCCGTCTTCGCACCTGCTCCCTTGAATGATTTCAGCATACCTATTGTAGGGGGAATCAGGCGCTTCGAGGCTCCGGACTTGGCAGTGACCATCTTCTTTGAGGCACTGTACCTAGTCGCTACTTTCACGTCCTCTGTCGCATCGTTCGTGGGGACTGTTTCATCAGCGTTCGGAATACTCTCTCGTTCGTTTTCATCAGCAGGTATGTTCCGGGTGGGATTCTTCATGGGACCGGACTTTATGGAGACCTTGTTCAGAGCGTCGCCTATTTTTCCTCCCGAGGCAATGGAGTGGCCGGTGGTGAATGCTGCAGACGGTTTCTTCCCAATGGCGCCAGGGATTTTCGGCTGCTGGTTCTTCTCCGTCCGGTTTGACTTGTCATTTCCGCTTCCTGTATCCGACTTGCCGCCGGCCACCCCAGCCGCTGCGTTTGGCGTTTTCGGCTTCAGGAGATCGTCGTAGTACTTGACGGCTTTTTGCTTGATTTCGAGAGATCCGGGCAAGTTGTACATCGTGTTGGAGAGGACCTTGAGAATTTCCTCCTTGCGTTGTGGTATAGTCTCCTTCAGGCTCCTCTCCAACTCGGACACCGCTGCGGCAACTTGACTGTAGGATTCGCTTCGACTTTTCTCCAGAAATCGCTCGGCCCCATCCATTGTAGTCGCGAGTAGCGATTTCAAATTGTAAATTTGTGAAAACTATATATATATACTGCGAATTCCCAAAGCAATTTTAACAAAATTCGTTAGCATTCAAAATATAAAAAAATTAAAAATGTTGACTACTTTAATTTTCACATGGTCAAAAAAACATTTGATATTTTGTTCACCTTGAAGGACATGTTTTTGATGACTTCGCTGGCCTCTTCCTTGGTTGACTGTGCCTCCGTCTTAGCCCCCTCCTCAGTGACGTCTTCCGGATCTGCCAGCAGCGCGGCCGTCTCCCCGCACTCTCTACACTTGAAGGACCTGGACCTCCTAGCCAGCACTCGGCGCTCCTCGGCAGAAAAGTTAAGGGACCCGATGGTGCCGTGCCCTGGGCTGGGCATGAAGCCGATGATGGCGAGGAGAGCGGTGCGGATGGACCAGCTAGGCTGCCACGTCTCGGGGTGGTGCCCCGATATGGACAGGCAGATCTTGGTGTTCACTTCGAAGCGGCCATTGGGCTGCAAGAGGAAGAGAATAGAATAAGAAGATGCTGATTCTCCGTTACCTTAGGCTTCCCTACCGTGAGCACGATGATGTTAGGAGGTTTCATAGGGTACTCCGTTGGCAGTATGATCCTTCCGTGGTAGACCCCGCCACTGAACTCTGAATCCTCCGGCCCGCGCACGGTAAAGTGCCACTCGAAAAGATTGTCCTCCAGGGGCTGGGCGAAGTACTCGGTGGTGGGGCGGGAAAGCTCCTCAGCCTCCTTCATAAGGCGCTTCACGGCTGCAGCAAGATTGCAAGAGGAACAGTGGCAAGACTAGGCGAGACGACTTTAGGATGTCTCACCTGGCGAACGCTTGTTGTAGCGACCCTCCATGATTGACTAAGATCCAAAGGGAGGCGACCTCCCAAAAGCAGTCCCCTTGCAGCGCCGCAGAGGCCGCGATGGAGGCCAGAAACCGAGTGGCGTTGGCCCTCCTCCTCCTCCTCCGGGTTCCGACCTCTTTTTCCCGAATCACTTCACGATTACGTCAATTTGCGATCAATGCGATGTGTCCTTGCGGCGAGTCTGTGCCTCTGTGGGGA
>JAAUXU010054887.1_pt1 | contig 10546 bp, 11 predicted proteins | sample 7278151 | NCBI WGS metagenome assembly JAAUXU01 (sample SAMN14350113, study PRJNA611818) | marine sediment metagenome | isolation source: surface marine sediment (1.8m) | place: French Polynesia: Moorea | collected 2018-08 | reverse complement strand
CATTTTGTTTACTTGTTGAGTTGTCACCCTCTCACACCCTCACAGAACCTAGCAACCTTTGGCCTGGACGATAGGGTTTTGCAAGGACTGTATACAGCCCTCATGCGCTCATCACGAGCCCCGAGCTCATCACGTGCTCCGTGCTCTAGACACACTCCATGCTCAAATCAGCTGCGTGAACTGGTGAAGCTGGAAATCGGCCACGCAAAAGCTGGAAATCAACCTTAGACAGAAACACGGACATACAGATGTACATACAAATAACAGATAACTAACGTTTATGTATTATTCACTTCGATGGGTAGGAGGAATGGCAAAAATATGAAGCGCTATGTGTGTGTCCATCTGTCTCTGCGTCTCCCACGATGTCCTTCACGCTCACCACGTGCTTTGCGCTCACCTCACGCTTGGCGTTCATCACGCTCTTCACATTTACGACGCGCTTCGCGCAAAAGCTGGACACACACACGCGCGCACACAACTCTTATTTTTTGAGTCCCATCCATTGGGTCCATTTTCTTACTTCGTCGTTTGTCCAGCTCAAGTCGGTGGTGTTGGGATTGTTGCTGCAAAGTGGCCTACCTTATGTTGCTCTTGGAGCAGGTGCCGAAGGACCTACTACATCTTTGGAGGTCACGTTGCTCCTGGTCCCGCTGTCATTGTTGCAGGTCGTGTTGCCCATGGTCAGACTGGCAGCTTGACGAATAGCTTTTGATGGTTAACATGCTCACTTCACATAAAAAATTACAGTGAATAAAAATCGGTGCCCCAGGGGGAGGAGGCATAGCAAATCAGCGACAGTAAAGTAGACTCAGTGACAGTGAAAGAATGTGCATGTGTAGAACACTGGACTCAGCTGAAATGTGAAGATTTCCAGCTCTCTGCACTCTTTCTTTGTCTTCCCTGTCTGTTACACCATATTGTAATTTTGCTGCTTTTCTTTTTGAAATGCACACGCAACGACATGTCTTTCAGCACTTTTGCAAAAAAGGGTAATGATGTGGTTGGAGGAAGAAGTCACTTTTACGTTTTTTTCTAGCCAAAGATGCTGGGCAGAAAAAAAGTGTTTTCTAAGGGTCAGGGCCAGACACACTGTAGGGTTGAGGCATGTGGTGAAATCCAGTCGAGCTGGGTTAGGCTCATGGTAAGGCTGGGGGTATGCGGTGATGCTAGAGAGGTGTGGGATGAGAGGCCCAAGCTGTATGGGACCTTTGCTGCTCAGCATGGCTCAGTTCCCTGTCGGGGGCATAAAATTGTTGACACTGCTTGGCTTGATTTAAACACTCTTGAGTGTGAGTCCTGTCCAAGCCTGAGAAATTTACAGTAGTAACACAAGTCATCGAAGCAACAAGTTTGTCAGTGAAGCTTTGCACTAATGTCAGTTGGCCAGCAGCCAAATAGCACGTCTTGGGTTTCGGGCCTATTGAGCTTGGTTTGTTGGGTTCAGCTCGACCCGACACTCAAGAAATTCTAGCTTGATACAGTTAAGTTACCTTAGCTGTTTACTTCATAAGGATTGGCAGCAACAAAGGTTTCATGGGAAGGCAAGCACCGATCACGACAGGTCATTATCTTCAGTAAGGTGACAAAGTACGTAAAAGCTGACCAAGGAACGCATTTCTGTGACGTTGTCCAAAAGTGACACGATGAGGGGAAAGAATATTTTTGTGTGATTTACACACAAAAATTGGTTATAATTCTCTACACTGAAAGGAGGAGAGTATGGGAAATGCCATTGTTATACGTTTAAGCTAGGTTGGGATAAGTTAGGGTAGATTAGATGTGGCTCACGATAGGTTTAGGCTTAGGTCAAGTCACGTTAGGTCACAAGTTAGGTTAAGCGGCTAGGAAGAAAATCTATTGTTTCTTATGGTGGTAGCATTTAACAGTCAGAGTTAGGAAGAATATTTCTTTTTGTACGCTGCTTTTGTGATTGCACAGACCGCTGTGAGAGCAGACATATCTTGGAGAGGTTTGATATCCTCAAGCTACTGGCAGTAAAATTGGTGAGATCGGTGCCTATGTAAAGATGACCTGGTGCCGGGTGTTCTTTTATAGTCATGGATACGACTCAGATGAGCCTGATTTTGTCATTTTCCCTTTAGAACTAGCCCATGTGAGCGGAAAATATTTTCTAGCTAAATTTCAGACAAAACTTGAGTGTGTCTCTGAAAGTCCCAGCGAATGTATCTGTCCTCAGACATTCACATCACATCCAGAACATCATTTATATTACAGTGGAACACACTTAATTGGGACACTTGGGGACTGCGATTTTTATCTCTAATGAGTGTGTGTCTGTAATAACTGTGTTAATAAAAAACATTGTCAAAAAGACAGAAACAGCTGGAAAGTGGCAAAAGACATATTTATTGATCAGCAATTACAGAGAAAAAAGTGGTCTAGAGTACTTTGTGTGATGTAACTGAGACGTTGCTGCAACTTTTGTTTGAGGGTGCAAAGCAAGGAGAAGTCCTCAAACCCTCTTTGCACGGGGTGAGTTTGTGTATAAAAAGAAATAAAGATGTACTAGTTTTGTAATGGATTGGGGGCAATTACTGTCTCTACTATCCGTGTTGTGTTTCTAATGTGAGTAATAATTTCTGCAGTAATTTTTTGCACCTGGTATTTTGTCTCAAATTGGCCAAAGCCTCTAATAAGCGTGTCTCTATTAAGCACGTTCCACTGTACCTTAGTTCAGGTCTGTCTTGGCTCGTTTTTCGCACATTGTCTGAATTTCTTGGGCTGTTCTTGCTTTGGCACCACTGAGCGCCTTCTTCACCTTTATCACTTTAATTCCTTTTCTAGCTACAAGGTAACGTTTTAGTCACTCTCCATATAATTACGCTGTATACAAATAATATATGGACAACGGACATTCTGATGCGAGCGCAAATCCGTCGCTGCAATGAAAGCAGTCAGTATACTGTTCTTCAGGTTCATGGAGAAGCTGACGGACTCTGAGGTGGCGTCCGATCTGCTGGCTCTCCTACGAGTCGTCACTCGTCGGCGTGAGCTTCCACATCTCCGCTCCATCGTAGTCACGAGATGGCAGAGCGATCGCTTCAGTCGCGGCGTCTACAGCTACCATTCTCCGAGCGCCGACGCCGCTGGCACTGGTCCGACGCAGCTGGCGGCGCCGGTCTGCAGGGAGGGCCACCCGAGACTGTTGTTTGCCGGCGAGGCGACCGACGGGCACCACTACGGCACCGCGCACGGCGCGATGGCCTCCGGCAAGAGGGAGGCGACCAGGGCCAAGATGATCCTGCTGCTGTCTGGCACAGACATCTGATCCGATGTCACCACGCCGAATGTTCACAGTGAAAAATTGATCGCAGCTATCTGGTGCATCCATTTGTGAAGCAAAAAGACCAGCACGCGAACAAGCATGATCATGATGGTGCCCTTTGTTTTCTGAGCGAATAAAAACTTTGCCCCCTTGGCTTTTCCTAATGACGGGCGCCGAAAAGCAAAGTTCGTGACTGCCCAACCCCTTACCTCAGGGCCCCCAACGTGATACTCGACCACAGTTCTGCACCGAGACTAGGTGATTGGCTCAAAAAATTCGTCAAATTTACTCAAAATGTGCCTTGCTTTGTGCCGCTAGCAGCACTTTTCGTGCCCACATCGACTAAACGCGCTGATTCAGTCACACGAATTAACTAACACACATGTTGAAGAGAGCGTAATGAGAAACTGCCATGCCAGAGCAGCAGACGATCTCTCCTTTCTGTGCGTGCAAAATCCTTCATCATCATTATACTTGCGAGAAGTTGCCTTGCGTACCACGTTTGCTCGTAGCCTTAGTATACAACATCCTTATGGACATGGAGACGTCTGTGCTGGTGTCTGCAGTCCCTCCGTCCGTCCCTCCGTCCGTCCGAGCGTTCGTCGTCTCTGTACTGGAGTAAGTTAGCAACGGTGATGAGTTGGGCACACACCTTCTCCCTGTGAGCCTTGAAGGGCTCGCGCTAGGAGCGGAAGAAGCAGGGGCAGAGGAAGAAGCAGAAGCGGATGCAGAAGTAGAAGAAGCAAAAGCGGAAGCAGAAGTACTAGCAGAAGCAGGAGGAGGAGAAGACGAAGAAGAAGCACAAGAAGAAGAAAATTTTCCTCTCATGCGTGTGACGGCGGGTAGGAAAGGGCGGCCCTGGACGACCCCGAGCGAGCGACCCTTTCCCTCTTAAGCCTGAGCTAAAGGGCCTCCTCCGCCTCCTCCTCTCTCCTCGCGCTCTCTGGCGCGTCCGGCCGAGCGACTGACGGGCGGCGGCTGCTGCACTGCCGAAGAGCTCCTTTGGCCGCGCCGCCCGTCGCCGGCCAGCAGAGAGATCCTCTTCACTCTCTCTTCTTGCTTGTACGCTTTTAGCCTCCCCCCCCTCCTACCTCCCCCCCCTCCCCCAGTCAGTCGAGTCGAGTCGCTCTGCGAGTCCCAGCATCGCGAGCAACGTCGGAGCTGTTTACTACGTGCGACTAGAGAGAGGCTATTTTTCTGCCTTCTTCGCCGAGTCCATCCATAGCAGCTCCATGAACATCTCGACGGTGGTCTAGTCGTAGTCGAGCGCCCAAGGAAGACCGTGTGACGAGGGGTGAAAAAGTGAGCGAAGAAAGTGCGTGTGAGTGCGCGTCAAGATCGCGGAGTCCGAGATTTGCGCGCCCCCGTGGATGTCCGCGCGCGCGTGACAGCAGCCGCTCAACTTTCTCGTCGATCCTCGCGTGCAACACTGGTACTCAAGTCCATTCACACCCTCGGTCAAGTGTTGAGGGGAGGGGCTCGCATTTCAAGTCATCTAGGCCAGTGCAGACCTGCTTTATGGTTCTAGTAGCTCCAGTTCAGAGTTGTGACTGCAGCTGCAGCGTTCACTGCGGCGAGGCCGTCTTACCTATTACAAGTAGACGTTAGGTCACAAGTGACGTCACAGTCATGTTTGTGGCGTGAATCATATAAATAGTGTACGTTTGACGAGGATAGCGTAGGAGGGAACGAGTGAGGCCCACAGAAAAAAGAAAGTGACGAGGTTAGAGCAAAAAGAATAGCTTATGGAGGATAAAAGAGGTATCGGACTTTTTTCCTATTTCTTTTTGTTTTTGCTCACACAGTATGTGCATTAACAGGGCTAATGCACTTAGCACAGCAGTTGTTGCTAAACGAAATTTAGCTCCTGTCAATGTGATAACTTCTCTGGTACGAAATCATGGAGTTGTTGTGTGGCAGTGTGGTTAGGGAAGAACCGCCTGTGTGAGCTTGCACACCACGGTTACGGCGTTGGTGAGGCGAGGCACGATTTGCTGCGTCAGCAGCACAGTCGTCGATCCGATTGTGAATGCTCTCGGGACCAGTGTTGCTCAAGTCTCCTGTCAGTAGCAGCTGACTCAAGATGGGCTGCATCAAGAGCAAGCAGGGCCTGACCCAGGAGGACCTGGAGTTTCTGAAGTCGCAAACTCGCTACGACGAGAACACCATCAAGGAGTGGTACAAGGGCTTCAAGCAGGACTGCCCGAACGGCAGACTGACGCCGGTCAAGTTTGTCGACATGTACAAGATGTTTTTCCCGTCGGGCAACGCTGAGCAGTTCTGCGACCACGTCTTCCGCACCTTCGACACCGACAAGAACGGATACATCGACTTCAAGGAGTTTCTGCTTGCCATCGATGTCACCAGCGCCGGCACCGCGGAGGAGAAGCTCAAGTGGGCCTTCAGGTGGGAAAAAAAAAGAGTCCAATTATCGTTCACAAGCAAGTGCACCAAATAAACAGCTGCGTTACAGCAGCTGTGTGTGTGTGTGCGTGCGTGCGTGGGCGCGCGCGCACCAGCATTTTCTTCCTCCTTAATTGGGCGTGTGTGTCTCTTATTAGTGCATGTGTCAAGGGCGTGTGTCGCAAGCCAGTAGCAAATAGCAATCACGCACTTCTTGTCCAAACAGCAGAACTCCTTGCTACGGACCTGGGCGACGACGCGTCCGGTGACTAAGTGCATCCTAGACATTGACACAACTGGTTAGAGGTGGGCGAAGCTCTGGTTTCTAGGGAACAGACCCGATTTGGGCTGGAAAAGAAAAATAAATACATAAAAAATAAAACGAGAACCCAGGCATTCGCGGCTGAAATAAAAGTCGGCTCTGTGGACAGGAACGGTGCCCCAAAAGTTGCCACTGGCCAATGGATACGTAAATCAACCTGTTGTCAACTTTACTCACTTATCCTTGTTAACAGTGAAATCAGTTGAGCAATGGAAAGGAAAATGCAATATCATTAGCGAATCGGAGCGACAACTCGCAAGAGAAGCTATAACAGGTGAGTCGTAATTAGAGCCTGGCTAATTTTTGCCAAATACGCATTTTCTTTTTCAATTAACTGACAAAATGAGGTTTGGAGAGCTTCTTTGGAGCTCCACAAGTAGTAAGAGAGAGAAAGAACTCAGTGTCAGTCATAAACAAAAAGCAACTTCTACTGAAGCAATGTGAACCTCAAAATGTTGCCAGGTGTTGCCGCTGGCTCCTGGTGATCCCGATCAAAGGGGGCTCTTGAACATGTATTGAGAACTCGAAACATTGCATGGACACTGTGTAAGCAGTAGGACCGTTTGTAGCTTTTAAGCTAATGAAATAAACATGATTCTGACCAATTTTGAAGGTGCCACCGGTCAGGCTGTAATATTGACTCACGCTGTGCATCACAATACCAGGCTTTTACTCGCTTTTGCCGCAGCCGCTTTGGTTTGGTTTTGAACTCCATGTTTTTTTAAAATGAAAAAAAAGCCTCAAGAATAAGAATGAAAATTTGAAAAGCTCCACCCGAAACCCGATCCGACCCGGCCCGCACTCAGCTCAACAACTGCTGCAGCCCGAGGCAAACACCAGAAGTGTGTGCAGCTTAAGGAGACGCTACATTTCGCTCTCTGTGCGTGTGAACTCGCTCTTCTGGGGGGGGGGAGAGGATGTGACGTAGAGAGCCTTGACTAAGCCTGGCTGCTGTTCCTAAGAATAGTCTGCTCATGTATGTAAAAGCGAGGGTAAACCACGGTAGGAAGAAGCGACTTGGTGCAAACACATAAACGAGCGTTAGTAGCTCTGTGAGAGAGCTAATCTCTTATTCAGAGGCTACTATATGTACTTCGGAAAACGCCTTTTACTTTCTTCTCCTTCGGGTGCTCCCACCTGCGTGTAGATTCTTAGAGGTGAGGTTCCTCTTAAATAATGTATCAACAATAGCTAGAAGGAATGAAATGGTCCGTGTAAGCCGTGAGGAACAACTGCTTCTTCTTCTCCCCTAACAGAAGTTGCGAAAATGACGGCAATTTGATGTTCTTACGGTGGGGCCTTAAGAGTGTGAGCAGGCCCACGAATAACTTGGTCTCTGGTAGATTGTGGAGCTCCCATCTTGAAGAAGATTAGCGGTGTGTGCTAATAACAGATGGACACGGAGCTGCCCCTGGTGATGGAGCTGCTGCTGCCGCCGCCGCTGCCGCCGCTGCCGCCGCCGCCGCTGCTGCGGGCAAGCTGTTGTCTGCGTTGCCAGCCAATGCAGGCCTAAGCACTGTCAACGTAGTCGTTGTGAGGGGATCTTAAATGAAAAAATGTTGGCCAACAGTTGAGAATTGGTGAAACTTGTATTGTGCTATAACTTGAGTAAGCAGGCCCTCAAAAAGAAAGGGACAGCTCTCAGGAGACACAATTTTTTTCTATTATTGGATTTGAGACCGTTTTGAGGTCACTTATGTAGCGGCCTCGGGACCGAAACTTCAGTTTCAGACATGAGGTTCAATTCAGCGTGTGGTTACTAAATAAAATATTCAGTGAAGTCGAAGAAATGGTGGCGTCAGGGTGAGATGAGCCTCGGAGACCTGTCTTTTTCCTCTCACTCTCTTGCAATAACTAACCATTGTTGGACACTTTGAGCTCAAAGAGCCCACGTCACTTTGTGTTGGAGCCGCAGGCGTTTGAGAGATTTCTCTTCTTCTTCATTGATGGAGAAAACACTTCTGGCCCGAACGCGCACTCTTGAACCTGACTCGCAAGTCGACACGGGCCAGACTAATGGATGCAGCAGCAGCTTGGTGCATGCATTCGGCCAGGTAACAGCTCTCTTCTCTCCCGTCCTCCCTCGCTCTGGCATTTTATTAGTTTTATTATTAAGCAAGAAAAAGTTGAAAGCAATGAATTTTATCAGGCGTTTAAAGACACTGAAGGGTCCATATGTGACGTGTGCATATTTTTGCGTCGCGCCAGGACCACACTCGACCTCCAGAGAAGCAAGTTTTGCTCTCTAGAAAAAATGATATCAAACATCGCATGAAACTGGTTTCATCTCTTTTTTTTTCTTTCCTCTTCCTTTCCTTTGCCTGCATTAAACCTCTCGACTTGGAACTTAAGAGCGAACCAGGAGGACCAGGAAGAGACGAAAAAAGTCTCCTCGATTGAAATTCAGCTGCTTCAAAGATCTTTTCATACTCGAAAGAAAAGTTGAAAAGAATTTTTTCACTCTCTGGCCGGAAACGGCATCATGGAGTGACATCGAGAAAGTGTGGAAATGGTATCGAAAAAGTCTTATGATGATCACTGTCATCTATCATGGCCATGATGCTAATGATATCTCACGCGGCGGATTTAATTTCTAGAATGTGACGCAGAGAAACGTCCATTAGCAAGTACAGATGTACAGGGTGCGCACCCTGGGTGGAACAGGGTGTTCACACTCTGCGTGGCTCCGCACCACCCAGATCAACTTCAATAAAGCTCTGTAGCTGTGCTCCCCCCACGTTGCACTTGATGACGTTTGTCATGGCGCAAAGATTCCCCACTTGGCCGAGCGCACCTTGTACAGGGTGCGCCACGTTTACTTTTGAATCTTGACGCATGCCTTTCAGGGCCTCCAGCAGCCCCACAACATGCACGCGTGGCTCAAAAACAACGTGGTAGCGACCGCATATTGAGCTCATGCGAAATTTGTTTTAGTCAGAACACAGGGCTGTTATACTTTGGATAAGGCTAACTGAAGCTGATCTCGGACCTGAAGGGCGGCTCTTTTTTCAGCTAGTCTGCGCATGTAAATTGGTGGAAAGCGTTGTCAGGCGAAGTAAAAATTCAAAATGGCAATGGCATGAATTTTTATGACTACTTCACATAAAGCAGTACCGTTTAAGACGCGCTGAAAGGCAGAAAATGCTTGGCATTTTTCCTATCTTACGTGAGACAGGACAGTTGCGGTAGGAGCGGCGTGAACAGGGCGACCTCATGGCACTTTTTCAGATTTTTATACGGAACGGCACATCCACAAACAAAACATGTTAAACCGCAACATTCAGCACAGAATGTGTGATGGATTGATGGGGAAACCTTAAGAATCCGTGCATGAGCATGGAAGTTACGAGACATTGAAGATTCAAATTAAATATGGCCTATCTGTACCAGTACTGTGGCAGCTTCATTTTGCTAACCAATTTACCTTATTTCGGGAAAAGAATAGTTCAGCTCCATGCACGAATTTAGATTGACTATTGTAAAAATTATCATGCGCAGAAAATATTGTATGACATTAATACTGCAAAAATGGTAGCTGGTAGAAAAAATGGCAGAAAGACACGGCTTGGAGAGGCAGAAAAAATCGTGCATGCATTGCGTGTCCGTTTGATCCGACTTAGTCGGGACCATTGTCGGAAACGCCTTTTCGACATCAACCTTTCGACATTGCTCCGTGATGCCGCGGAGACGTCAGCGTCGGGGCCGTTGAGAACTCTTTCGTCGGCTCCGCATGGCTCTCGCCGCCACTCAGGAATTGGGGGGGAAACGATTGTATTCTTGAAATGGGCTCACTAACTGTGACCTACCCAGATTAGTAAGATTGTCGCCTTAACACACTTTGCTCCATTCGAAGGCCTCGCAACCCGCCCACACGGGCCCAAATGCGACAATTTATCACTGCCAGTGTGTGAATTACCCCACCTCTCTCGCACGTGCGCACTAGTGATGGATCCAAGTCAACTTGAGCTCTGCCGGCTTGAAAACAATTGTGAAACAGCAGAATCCCAAGGTTTCTTCTAGAGACCAGGTTTGCCGACAACGGAGCATTGGGTGTGACGTCATCGACGGGAGCACCACCTGGCTGGACTCCTGAGGGCTGAATTGGCCGCATTGCGTTCCTCCCGGCGGTGACGTCACAGAAACTCTGCTCAAAACGCCCGAACCTGGTCTCCAGTAACCTTGGCAGGATCCAGTTGCAATGTTCGATGGGCGCAACATAAAAGCCCAACAGACGTCTTTGAATGACCAAGCTTTCGCCCCCCCCCCTCCCCGAAAAAAAGGGAAACATCTTCGGTGGGATTATTAGACGAGAAACCTATCACTAAATTGCACATAAGGAAAGTTGTGGTCTCGTGCACTCTCTCTCTCTCTCTCACACACTAACACACACACGCACACACGTGCGCACCCCCCCCCCCCCCCGAAAAACCGTAAAGGGGGGGGGGGGAATGCTGGGGCCCCTGAGAAGCGGGGCCATTTGTATGACAGCCCCCCCCCCCCCCCAGCCCCCCCTGAAGCGCTGGGTGTGCGTG
>JAAUXU010110172.1_pt1 | contig 10550 bp, 12 predicted proteins | sample 7278151 | NCBI WGS metagenome assembly JAAUXU01 (sample SAMN14350113, study PRJNA611818) | marine sediment metagenome | isolation source: surface marine sediment (1.8m) | place: French Polynesia: Moorea | collected 2018-08 | reverse complement strand
CTGGTGGCTGTCAGAAGCTGCCAAACTGGGTGAAAATCACTGACCCAAATGCTGACTTGCTCCAGTTGGTCAGAAAAATATATTACAGCAAGTCCTGAATAAAGAAATATTTAACTTATTTTACAATATTATGCAAATTTAAATGCATTTGGGCATAGCTAAAACTCCTTCTTTCACTTTCATTTGACCACAAAGTCTTCAAAGGGTGGTTACAAATTTTGGGCACCCATGGGGAATTCCAATTTTCGACCTAGCCTAGTATATAACTATCACACCGCATTAAGCTCCGCACTTCATTGTGTGGAAAGAATGACAAAAATGTAAATTGTGTCTGTCTGTGTGTATCTGTGTGTGTGTGTGTGTGTCTGTCTGTCTGTCTGTCTGCCTGCATAAGCCAAGTCAAACTGTCCCTTCCTGGTACTTTTGACTTGGTCCAGCCAGCTCAGAAGCTGGACACCGTGTGTCGGTCAGGCTATGGGGACCACAAATGCAGGGAGTACATAAGCAGGGACTATAGAAACGGGGGGACTACAGAGGCAGGGAAGGCAGTTGGTCCCCCTAGCCTGACAGACTACATAAAGTCCTCGCGCTCGATATATGAGATTGTCATATAAAGATTATGCTGATGTCAGAGTAGCCTGGACTCAACGGCACAGAGGTTTCTGGCACGCTCGCCAGGATGTGTTGGTGCAAGGTGGTGTGTTGAGAGTGGTCAACGCTCAGTCTAGGAATTGGCCGTTGGTCGAAGCAGTCCTATCACAACAAAAAAGCATGGGCACCTTCTACACTCACAGAGGTGCTCACTTGGTGAAAGTGGCGTGTTGACTTGGCCCTCACGCTGTTCGCCGCGCCAATACAGCTACTTTTGTAAGACTACCCAAATTGGGCCTTTTGGCAGTGTTTTCTTTGGGATCTTTCACATTTATAGGGGTTTAGGCCTAAAAAAAAGGCTCAATTTTGGCAGTTGGAACGATCCAGCTTGCGGGAGTGTCCCACAACTAGTTTCTTTCCAGCTGTAACAAGTTTTTGGTCTATTTCAAGGTACAATTGTTTTACGTCACATATTTTCAAGAAAGCTGTTCGTGGAGGTTGATTTTGCTTCCGGTGATGTTTCAGGATCCCGACCAAAGATCATTTTGCCCCGAATGAAAGTCATAGGGTGAAAAATGTTTCGCACAGCTTTTTGGATGCTGGCATGCAGTAAAAAAAATCAGTGAAAAAAAGTAACTTTTTTCCGGTTTATTCCACTTTTTTCACGAATTTTCGAGGCAGCAAAAGCGAATTCGTCAAAAAAGAGCATTTTCAGTTCCTCTTGATCGACAGCCTTTGAGGCTGATATCCAACAACCAGCACAGATTTTCACAGACTTCTTGGAGAGACTCTGATCAATCTGAGGCTGGATCATGATCTTTGTCGCACACTTTGTTGAATCAACATAAGGTACGAATGGTGTCTGCATGCAATTTTGCACGAAAGTTGTATCATTCCCTTACAACTATTGAATATCTTAACACATGTTGCAACATGTGAACCTGAGTCGACATCGAATCGTTGCGCACGTGTTTTTTCTTCTCCGAGTATCACAATCAATGATCGCATCCGACAGAACTTGTTGCTCCAGCCTTGCAGGACCTGACAGAAAGCAACAGCAGTAGCTGAGGAGACTTTCTTTCGTACGATTGCCTTTCTCGATGACTTCTCTCGGTGGCAACCCTGAACTGACGCCATGGCGAAAGCGAAAGAAACGCTAAGGATGTCTCATGCTCGAGTATGAGGTCAACACTTGTTGTAACAGCCAAGTTACACTGTGTTCACTTTTGACTCATTTTCCGAATGAAGAAGTCTTTAATCTCGTGCTTTTTCCGGCCCATCCCTATTCTCTCTCATTCCCGGATAGCATGACTTAAATGCTTTCTTCCGCCTTTCTTCATGGCCACACTGAAAGTAGCTGTGGCCAAGGAAGAAAGAGCAGAATCTTTGGACTTCCACGACTGCGCAGGAGTCCCTTCCGCGCGCACACCGTGCGCTAAGGTTTGCCACTCGCCGTTGTCACCTCTGCGCTGTTCGGTCCCCTCGGGTACGACGAACAGCGCAGCCTGGCTAGGATGAGCTTGGTCTCGTCACCCAAGTTGGGCACTATCCCGTGTCTGGTCGACGCCCCCACCTCCGGGATGGACGTCCGAAAGTTGGACGCAGGCAGCGGCGCGTCGCACTCCGTGGCAAACCGTCCGCACGCAATGACACATTTTCGCGGGGGTGCAGATTTCCTCACACGAAGACGCGACGTTTTTCGCCACGGGATCAGCGTTGACACACACGAGGGTCTTGGGTCAGGTCGCGCAGTCCAGCTCAGGAAAGTGGCAACCAACACAAGCCCGCCCGGCGCGACCCTTGTCTTCTCCCCCCTCACACCCTGAGCCCTCACTTGGCCGCAATCCCTAGCATGTGATCCAGGATAAGACCCAGACGGACACCCTTGTGTAAGTTGGACAACTTCTCTGAGCATTTTGACGCACCATTTTGCTGGCGAAGTCCCATGTATAAACTGTTATTGGACCAGCCCCAACACAGTTATTAGGAACCATTTCTGCATGACCAACAGACAAAGAGCAAATTCTGTACGTCACGTCATAAATGATTCAATCCCGTTATGAAGGACAGGATCTCGCAGATAAATCCGAAAAAAAACCGATTATATATGAGCACTATTTGTCCCTACGAGACGAGGTATAAGTGAGAACGAAAGTGACCGGGACAAATTTGCTCTAGAACTTAAGCTAAGTTCACTTCCGTAGACGAATGATCCAAGCCACTGAGCTCGAGAGTAGAGTGTAGAGTGAGCGCGCCTTTAAGGCGCGCTCACTGCTACACTCCCTTTAAGGCGCGCTTAACGCGCGCTTACTCGTCATTAAGCTTAAAACTAAGTACTGAGTGAGAGAGAGTAACAGCGTGAGTTGAATACTGGCTATGAACTGTAATCTGGGATGGATCTGGAGATGAGGATGAGAGAGAACGCTAAAAGTTAACCTTAATCGTACATAGAACACACACGGTCATAGAACTAAAGATCGGTCGAGTGAACCGTCAGATTGAGCTCTTAAGAACGTTTACTCGTGCCACCTGACCGTCTACCCCCGTGCCTTACTCCACTCTGTTCTTGTCCAAGGACATGATCGTCGACGTCGTCGTCGTCGATGATACCGTTCCGTCCAGCTCGTCAGCCCGCGGCGTCCTAAAGAACGTCTAAGCGTTGTCCTTAGCTGTCGGTAGCGACCCTCTGCACGGCGATGCCCGAGAAGTCGACCAAAGGATGGCGGATGGGGTGGAGACGGCAAAGGGTAGCTGCTACTGCTTGCGAGTACAGAACACGAGCGAGGTGGCGTCACCCCAGATCTGGCTTAAAAGGGAGTACTTGAGCTCAGATCCAATACCAGATCCATATCTCAGATTCACTCGAATCAACCAAGACTGGTCACTTACGGACTAGAACGCTACAGAAATGGTACAAGAGTACAAGAACACGGTACGGAACACAAAGAACTGTAAGAATACGGAGAACCTTCAAAGTAGAACCACGGAAACGAGTACACGGCGTAACAAAATGTCAACAAAGAACATACAAAAGACCATACAAATGATCATTAGCTCACTCTCTCTCTGTGTGCGCATGCGCGTACACACACTAATGACAATGAAGGAAGTAATTGACTTATTACGGTGTAACTTGATTGCTTATTGGACCATACAGTAGCAAATGACTCCATACCACCGCCAGTAGCGACGACTGCCTCGATATGAGACCGGAACTTTTCAGCGGCCCAGAATCCTGACTTATTTGCAGCATCTTGCACAGGGTGAACTGCGGAGATTTGCAGCTCCCTCTAACGAGACAAACAAGGTGGACGAGTTTGCGACTCTTCCTCGTCCACCCCGTGCCCCGCCGCGTAGACCAGCTTGAGCAGGAACGTCCCGCTCCAGTGGGAGTAAAAGAAAAATCACCATCTTGACTGAGGAATCGATACACGTGCGTGGAGGAGTCATAAACGTGCACGCCACTTTCTTCATTCTGCACTGCACAATGCATACATTCCTGGGGGAAGAAATGTTAGTATGACATACATTTAGTCCTCTCAGTGTGACGAACTCAAGCCTTGCCGGCCTTAATACTGGAGAGACATAATATGTACCTGTGGGACTCAGAGCCATGACTGCGCCTACACAAAGATACTGCATACAAGCAGCCACTGTTGACCTGTTTCAAAGGATGCTAAAAACTGCAGAGAATGCTGTTCTGGACTGCTTCATACAACGAATTCGTCGTTACACCAGGAATCGCTGTCAGGGCTTAAAACGCCGTCCACGTGCGTGCGCGGACGACGTGCTGAGGTCCTTGTTCGAGGACCCCGCCTGTTGACTCAAGGCTGTCCCGTCAAGGGTCGAGTGGCCCGGCATAAAATGAAGTTATTCCCTCACTGACACGAGTTTTACCTGCAGACTGAGACGACGCATCAAGACTCATAAGTAGTCTGATACCTGGTATTTCTAGGAGAGCACAAGTAGAAATTCGATCTCTCCATGAGAGTTGCACTTTTTATCGCACGCGTTATGTCTCCAAATGCTGTGCTGGGAATATCATCCCCGGCTGCTGCCAACTCACTTTCATATGTGTATATACGTCTTAACATGTATTTTCATATGTATGCGGGACAGAAGCTTCTTCTTCTTCGCTCACGAGAAATGCCACTGCTCGAGTGCTCCGCGGACTTGATCGGAGAGGACGGTCTGCGGAATAAGCAGCACTTCATTACTGCCCGTCTGCGTTGAAACAACTCGGATCTCTTCGCCCACACCAGTGAGGACGTCAGGTGAGGACTTGGACATGGCGGAGATCTGACTACCGCAGCTGGGGGCTGGCAGTGCAAAGTGGCCAACAAGTCCTGTTGGTTTGATTCGAGAGGAAAACGTTCAATATTGACGTGACTCATTCTAGAACATGATTGCGTAAAAGTGTCTGTTCAAAGAGAACTCGTCTTGTACTGATGTCAAATGCGCGTCGGAGGCCAAGTGGATGGCGTCCGACGCCACCGTGACGGAGGATTGTACGGCCTCCCAGCTGCTCCACATGAGGAATGAGTGACTCAATATTGAAAAGCCTCGTTAAAAGGTGTTGTCATTGTCCGCCTTCTACTCTTAGAGGTGTCCGAAAGTAACATTGCAAGAAGTGAGTCATTACGCGACATTGACGAGCAGCAGTAGCTGTTCATCTGTAAGGGCATCGTGCCTACGACTCCTCCAAGTAACTGCGAACTGCACCTGTCACATCACCTGCAAGTCAAAGTGCTTTTTGTACTCCCTGACGTTTTCAGCCGAGGTCTCCATTGTGCGAGTTGTGATCACGCTGAAGCTCTTTGCCTCTCGAGGTTCTCTTTGACCTTTTGCAAAAGTCACCACGACATTGCGTACACTGATTCCGTACGCGTCATATAAAGACCACCCATTCATTGCTGCCAATACTTCGTACTTTATGACATGACTGAACAATGGCATGTCACGTCCTGTCTGGGAGCATGTGCGCCATGAAAACGTCCACTATGTAGTCATAACCATAGCCTGAAGGGATCCGCCAGCGAGAGGTCACTGATAGAACTATCGCGTGTCTTTGCAGCCAAGACTTCTCCTCTACCAATGTGTCTGCGTGAGTTGGCTTGAGTGACTCCTCCTTTTCGAGAAAACCTGAAATGGTGACCCCGCCTCCTCCACTGCCTTGAGGAGTTATCTGCTGGAGCCATCGCTGATCGTCAGTGAGACAAGGGAGATATGAAGAAAACCAGCTTAAAGGGGGGTGCCGCAGACCTGGAAGAAAGAGACTTCGTCATATGCGAAGAAAGTGATGCCATGAAGAAATCCTGGTTCAACCTCAAGATACCCCTCAGAGGGGTCTTGGCTCTATTCGGGGGCTTCCTTATCCAGCTCACCCTGGGGTCGTTCTACTCCTTCGGGAACATGAGCACGTACATGACTTCGTACATGAGGTAATGATGACATTTGAGAAGTGCTGGTGTTTTCACCTCGGCATGGGTATCGTAGCGTTCACCTGCTTAAGGCAAGCACATTTACAGAATGTGTATTGCGCGGTGAGCAAGATTAAAAGATGTCAACGCATCCTTTGCCTTTGCTTTGTTTAAGGGCTCACGGGGCTCCTGAACTGAGCTCCGGTGACTTCATCGTGGTCCAGTCGGCTTGGGGGATGACTCAAGGCGTAGTAATGCCGATCTCCGGGTTCATCATTCGGATCATCGGCCCCAGGGTCGCTATGTTCTCCGGGTGCTTCATCTTCAGCCTGGGAACAGCGCTCACCTACTTTACCATCAATAGGTGGGAGGGTACATTTACCTCCTTAAAAAAATAGACAGGTTTTTTTCCCCCTATATTAGTGGTAATGTCTGGCTGGTGGCCTTTACGTACGGCGTGGTGTCAGCGTTCGGTCAGGGCATAGCGCTCATCCCCACTATGACCATCGGGATGAGGTGGTTCCCGAAGAGAAAAGGCATGGCTATGGGATTCGTTGTTGGAGGATTTGGCGGAGGAACCTTCTTCTGGAGCTTGGTAAGTGTGAACAAGTGCGACAAGGTCAACACCCGTGACCATCTTGCCACAGATCCAGACGGCCATCGTCAACCCCGACAACCTGGCCGTCACAGAAGGACTATACTTCACGGACGAAGTTCTTCTCTCTAGGTAGATACAAACTGTCTACCTGTGTTCCGTACTCGATCTGGCATGCGAATATACTTTCACCAGAGTCCCGCCTCTCTTGCTCAAGATGTCCGCCATTTACTTCTGCGTCCAGATGGTTGCTTGTCTCATGGTCACTGAACCAGGATCATTCAGCAAGAAGAAGAACAGCGGGGACGAAAGCAAAGGTCAGGAACAAGCCGAATATCCCGACGATGAGGACGATGATTCGACGGTGACCCCGTGGGAAGCGCTCAAGACCAAGGAGTTCTACATCCTCTGGTTTACCAGGTGCGAATCGTTCTCTTAAGTCGGTGCAGAGGTCTGATTTCGGATTTGGCACATAGGTTTTGCGTGGTCTTGTTGACCCAGGCCATCGCGGCGGAGAACAAGTGGTTCGGCCAGAGCTTCATCAGGGATGACCACTTTCTCTCCATGGTCGTCTCCGTCAGCTCGTTGTTCAACTGCGCTGGAAGGCTGTTCTACGGAATGACCATGGATAAGTTCGTTGAAAACCCGCCAGGAAAGAGATTATTGTGACAACTATCTTTCTTGTTGTTGTTCAGGACAACGTATCGCACAGCCATGACCCTCGAGACGGTTTTGTTGGCTTCTTTGATCTCCACGCTGACGTTCACCTCTTCCTTGGGCAAGGCAGCCTTTGCAGTCTGGATCTGGGCTATCTACTTCACCTTCCCAGGAACCTACTCCACTCAGCCAGCCGTGACTACACAGACTTTTGGCCACAGGCAAGTCCACTCACATGTGCAACATGCCCATGTACCACATGTCCTCATACAGTGGTAATAAGGTCGTGTGGCAATCCCTTGTACATATTTTTGACCTGAAACAGTAACTCTGCTAATTGAAATCGAGCAGTCTCCTATTGATGAAGACAGTGGCACGAATTTTGCTTCAGAGGTTCTGAAATGACCTTGTTTGTCAGGCCACAAAAACAGCCACAATATGAACATGCGTGAGCTCCTGTGTAGAATCCAGCCTTTGTTGCCAGTGACTCCTTCAAGGAGATCGAAGAACGATTCTGTGTCCACAGGAACAACGTGTGGAAGCTTAACGACGCCACTGGGGATGTCAAGAGGAGGGAGAAAGCTAAGAATCTCCTCTAGAACTGAGCTGATACGCACTTTTGCTCTCAGACCACTTATTTGTTCAAAATGCAGTCAAACTTTTATGCAGAAAACTCTGCTAGAGTACTGAACTTTGATCCCATATTGTGGAAAAATGAGTGGTTCTGGAGCAAAAGTGCATATCAGTTCAGTTTTAGAGGAGATTCTTAGCTCTCCATAGAGGGATGAGCCACTTCTGTAGCTCAATCTGGTCAAAAATTAAGGCTGAAAAAAAGTCTCCACTTCAATTAGTACATACGGATGAGTTATGGTATGAAACTTTGAGTGAAAAGTGCAGAGAGCAAAACCATTTTTTCCAAAAATATGGACTTGTACCCGTTCAAAAAGAGTCAGAACGCCAATTTCCCTCCCCAAAAAGCCAAAATTGACATTTTTGAACTGGCCTCATGTTCTGAGTGCAGCAGGTTGTACGTAAAGTAGAGGTTAGTACTACAGAAAGCAATACGACCACCATGGGACGTGCAATTACATTGTGGCCTCAATTGTGAGTGCAAAATGTACAATCTGACGTCCAACTCGGTACGTGCATCTGACAAGAACACTCTGTCCCTGCAGCCGTCATTGCTGCCCTCCTGCCTCGGGCAGCAACTCTTTCAAGCTGCAGAGACCTCATGTTCGTGAAATGCGACTTTGTCAAATGCACGTAATGTACTATTAAGCGTATTCATATTTGCGAGCACTGACCTTGGCGCAAATTGATATTTGGTTGATTTGGCCACCTTGCAGTGACATTCATTTTGCCCCATATTGGACGTCACCCTGATCAGTTGCAGCACTCTGCAGGATTCCTTGCAGGAGCCCATATTTGTTCACGTTGTGCCAATTCTTGTGGTCTCACCAAAAATAATTCTTTAAGGACTTGTAAAATAATAGTTATCCTACCAATTTCAAAAAATAGAACTTCAAATATTTAACGTTGGAACCGTGCACTAGGGTTTCCCGCGCACCCGTTAGAACAGCACAAAGAAAGACCAACTGATGAAGCTCTTAAACGCACGAGTGGAATGTTAACTGCGTGTCCTTCAAATCCAGAAACGGCGGTACTATCTACGGGCTCCTGTTCACGGCCGACGTGGTCAACAACTTGTTGGTGGGTGTCATGAGCGGCTGGATCAAGGATCAGTGGGGTTGGACCGGCTTCTTCCTCGTATTGGCAGTCTTTCCGACCATGGCCGCCTTCGCCACCTGCCTCTTCCCCTGGTACCCTTCACCACAAACCGTGAAAAAGGCCAAGAAAAACTTGTCGAAGGACATCAACGCCAAGGAGGACGACAAAGATGAAGGGAGCGAAAAAGGTGGGGAAGACAAACCTTCTCTGGGCAACCAAGTCAAGGCCTAAGGGAGCTGGAGATGAGTTTTTAGCAATGTTACCCTTCTGTTTTTCGTATATTAGCGCAATAATCCTTTATCTCAAAGTTTCCTAGAGAAAACGGAGCCTAAGCATTCAAATCCAAGAGATATTTACATTTTACAACGTGAAGAAGCTTTCACTTGCCTATCTTTGAGCCTCTCGTTCAAGTAAAAGTGCTGTCTGCACAAGAAGATTCACTACGTACACTGTCGAAGAACTCTGCATTACACAAAGTAAAATACTATGCTTACATTCAGTTCATACCGGTTTTTTATGTAACAATCTGGTACAAAGGTCACGGGCGTGAAATACAAACACAGTTTCTTGTGCAACATGTGGAATCTTGACAATTTGGTTGACTTTCTTGCATTACTTTACCCATTGTCTCGGGTCAAAATAGGTCCGTTGCTGTTCTCTACAAATCGAATTCCACTAAGGTTCTCCCCTTGGCTTCCTATGAAACCTCTGCTGACTGTGGGCAGACTTTTGGAACGTTCTACATCCTTGATGGTCTCCAGAGAGACATTGTCCAAAGTCAGTCCTTCCAGCGAGACACTCCTGATGGGGCTGAGAAAGAGTCGTTCCTTATTCCTTAAGCACACATTATAGTCAACTTCGCTCGATTTGCCACCTTTGCTGAGGCAGATAAGCAGTGATCAGTCTTGGTGCATGCGTGGCTCATGTTCTGGTTCATCAAGATGGGCAACAGTTAGAGGATTGACATTGAATTGGCGCGGAATTTGGACTGTACAACACTGATTTACGTGATGAACGAACTAAGCGCTTCAACACTACTGGGTGACAATGCCGTTGTTCTCTGTACAACTAGGACATGCAACGTAGAGCATAACTAGCACATTGAGGGGAAAGTGGAGATTCAAAGATTGTATCGTACAGACTTTGTCAAACAAGTACAAAAATAATGTTTGCTCAACTCTTTCCTCGCCACCACCTCCTCCCCTCCCCCTTTCCCCGTTCTTCCAGAGTCTCTGGAAAGATCATCAACTCTGAGAGAATTTCCTTATCGCCAGGGTTATGTTGACCTCCTTGAAGAGCTTTTCTTATCTCCAGCACAGACTTAGTAGTTACACCCAGATGTCCAGCGTGGCAGAGCCATCTATTGGATCCCTGATAGGCAGCTTAGAGCAGAATGACAGCTTAAGTAGTGATGTTGGGGGTCTGAGTTTTCAAATCCGGGTACTATAGGATATTCTACCGTCAATAACGGAGGACTGCTCATCTCTACTACGGACAACTTGCATGCATTCCTATTGCTCGCCCTTCCTTCTCCTCCCACCCCTCAAGCTGTCCTTCTG
>JAAUXU010003013.1_pt1 | contig 10553 bp, 9 predicted proteins | sample 7278151 | NCBI WGS metagenome assembly JAAUXU01 (sample SAMN14350113, study PRJNA611818) | marine sediment metagenome | isolation source: surface marine sediment (1.8m) | place: French Polynesia: Moorea | collected 2018-08 | reverse complement strand
CTCGCACAACTTTTTCGTCCTTCATGAGCTGCGGCGAAAAAACAGCCATTCTGTCTGTCAATGCTGCATGAGATGAAGTATTTTTTTTTTTTTAACACGGAGAAAAATTCGTGTTTGCACTCTCGCCAACTGTTACACAGTGAAATGATGCACTAAGCACACATGAAATCTTTGACTGTACGTGTTTGTCTTTCCCCTTCTCGGAGTTCTTGCAATCGAGGGTAGTAGTCCAACTTCTTGTTCGCTCCCTCCTCGGTGAAGTCGTCACGCGGTGGTGGATGAGAAATTAGGAGGAAACTTTAGGTAATCCTCGCCAGCACTTACGACTCACATTGCGTCGAGGAGTCACTCAAGGTGTGACAGATCTAGCAAGTCTCATCCGACACCCAAGACTTTGCTCTCTCTATTTTTTGCAGTGCGCAGTGCAGAGCGTGAGGGCGCTTTCTCATCCGCTCGATATGATGTAGACTGATGACCACTTAGACAAAGTGTTGTTGTTGCTGCTGTTGTTGTTGTTGAAAAAAAAACTGCAGGACAATCTGACTCCGCAAGATGGAGATTCTCATTTGCTGCCTGACTCGGCCAGACAAAAGCCCCCAATCTCTCAATTTGCCGCCTCCGATCTCACTAATTCTGTTACGCAGCTGGACTCGTTGGAAATGTGAGAGCTGGGGCGAACCAGAGCGGGACTAATTAAGTAATGCGGGTTCAGAAGTCTGGGCTGTTGCTGTTGGCAGACACTTCTTTATATACATAATATATATAATAACATATGTCGGAGCCTCACTGCAGTCATGGAGACGCACTATAACAAAGTCTTCACCCACGTGGGCGTGTGTATGGGGACCACGACTAATAATTTCCTTTTTTTTTTTTTCTCCCACACCAGATCTGATCGTCCAACCCACAAGTTTCTAGCACGACTTCGATTTTCGTGCGACCGATAATCGTCCGGGTGACCAAAAACTTTCTCACGAGGACTTAAAAGTCGATCGCCGCTTGTGCAGGCCTATTTTTGTGTCCCCGTGCACAAAGTTAGATCGGAAGAGAAGATTCGGGTGCTGGATGTGGCTCTTTTTTTTCTTGCTGTCAATCGAACAACACGCAGACTCCAATAATAGAGACAAAGACTGACACAGACGGGGACTTTCCAGACGACCGCGTGGTTCTCGTCTCCTCCACCAGGCTGTCCAGGACTTGGTTGGAGCTGTGGCACACGCACCGATCGCTGGTGTGCGCAGAGGGAAAGTTTGCAGTCAGAGGAGGGCTCGTTCTCGCCTATCTTGACGGCAGGGGTGAAGATGGGGGCGACATTAACATGGATCAGGTTTCGCAATCGCGCTCAATTTGACTTTCCAATCTTCTCTGAACTCCCGGCGGAAGTGGCACCGTGATACTTTTGCTTCTTCTGCAATGCAAACTTCAGCAGATGCCTCCTCACAGCGAGCAAAGCATCTACAGCGTCCTTATCTTATAGTAGAGCATGCATACCAAGAGTGGCTTTGCACATTTTGGACACAAGCCGCATGCCAAGTCAGGTTTGCTGCTGCTGCATAAACCTGCAGCTGATACATGATTGATCTCCTCCACTCCAATGCTCTCGAGCACGTTATTCATGTGCAGCAGCTTCTTCATCAAGTCGGCGCAATTGCCGACATCAGCTTCTCTCTCTCTGGCGTATACGAAAAAAAAAGAGAGATTGGAGGATGATTCACACACGAGCAGCCTCTACTTTTTTGGAGGGGGGAGCGCCTTCAACGAAGCGATCCTCAGATTTGATTACTCTTGATGTTCCCGCGAAGACTCACTCGACGCCAAACAGCTTCCCCCTCGTGTGGAAGTGGCAAAAAAAAGAGAGAAATGAATCCGCCGAATCCATCTCTTCGATTGCCTGCACTCATCCTCCCCTCGGCCAGGAGGGGGAGGTTCACGCACACCTGGCCAATGACGACGACTACGCAGCGGTCCAGGACCTGGGTGAGCTTGGAGATCTTGCTGTCACCACAACTCAGCTTGCTCAACACTTCCGCTCGGTGTCGATGTCTTCTGAGCACTGAAGGGCGTCCATCCTACTCATTCTCGCTCTCCTCCTCCTCCTCGCAAGTCATCGGGACCGTGAAAGCTGCAGCTGGAGCGCGCTCGAGCGTCCTCCCAACGGCGTTTGGCGCGCCACCGGCCCGTTGGAAGCCGTTCGAGGTTGCGTGGCTGGCACGGCCAGCTCTCCTGCTCCGACAGCAACGTGTGCCCCGCTGACTAGCTGTCTACCTGCCCGGCCGCCAGCCTTTATTTGCAATTAGGCCCTATTTTCGAGGAAAATCGCCGAACAATAAAGAGTGGGTAGCGCTTGCCAGAAAGAAAGTTTGCAATCAGAATACATAGGGTTCGATCGAAACATCCAACCAGCGAGACATTTATTATGCTCGTTCTTTCGCAAGTGCCTTCCTGGAGCTCGCAGAAAAATAATGAAACTATATCAATTGTGTCTGGTCTGCGTTTGTCACGCGAGGCCTGGGGAGGAACAGAAATGTTGATCCCATCGCAGTTTCCGTCCCGTTATCCGTCCTAAACGATATTTCCATGTAGCGAAAGATGTGCTCATGTAGAAAGAGAAATGGGGCAAAGTGTAGTATAGCAACCTTGCTTTTTCTTTCCCCCCTCAATCTCTGAAGGCTAAGACATGGCCGGAAATTGCTTGACGACAGAGGAACGACTTCTCCACAACTCTCTGGTTGACGGTACACAGCACAACATCAGTGCTGAGCAGCGTGGCCACCATGACAGACAGTATGGAGAGCAAAAAAGGCTGCCTCAAATGACTGCTGGCATGCATACGTGAGATAACGTCAGTTACACACACGGTTTGCTGTGGAATTATCATGCTTATAATTTATGCTCTAACCGGGGCTACTAATGATTTATTATCATAGTACGAATACACAAACACTAACACTGCGCTGTAGTCCATGACTACGTGTGCTTACGTGTATTCCAAAGAAACTAGCAGGTAACATGCAACACAATATAACGTTAGGCCTTCAGGGCTGCCCAATTGCCATTGGTGCAGCCAAGATAGAACCTAAGCAGCAAAAAAAAGCACTCAAGTCCCTGATCTTGCATGACAACACACACTGTGGTGGTCAACAAGGTTGCAGCCCTAGTCCACAGGTGTCATCTCAGTCCTGTTCATCTTCCAGAGTTGTTCTTCCCACAATGGAGAAGCTCATAACTGGCAACATCAGGGTGGACAAGGACATAAAGTGGCAACACCTCGACTCTTCTAAGAAGTTATTAAAGTTGTTATTACACTGGCCTGCACTGGCTCTGGCAAACCTTTCACTTAGACCTTTGCTGCGTCTGTGAGCTGCATCTCGTCCGCGGTCCCCTTGGTCGCCGCCGGGGAGCGGATGAGACTCCGCAACCACTGCGTGATGGTCGTCACAGCTGTCGTATGGACACAGTTGCTCTGACTTTCATCTGTGACTGCTTCAGCAGGTGAACTGCAACAAATTGCACCAGCTTCTCCCGGGAGAAAAGTACCGGGTGGTGCAGTGAAGCAAGTGAGAAATCCCACTGGATTTTCTGATATTAAATGCTTTATACGTACTCACATGGAAACTGAGTCTGTAGCGCATTTGGCAGGAGGAAAGGGAAGGCAGATCGCAATGATCTTGAGATAAAAGTCCATAAAGATAAAAAAAATGAGAAAAGTTATTCTCACGGGAGAATCAGAGTTAAATTTACGAGTGTTTTTTTCAAACATGTAATTTTCTTCAACTGATCAACTTTTTCATAATCACAATGACCAAGTCTGTTGAAGAGCAGAAGCACATTGAGATGCACATTCAACCAGGTGCTAATGTGCAAATTTTCTAGACAAATCAGTTTGAAATTGGTGCTTTTGCATGATTTTGAAGGTGTTAAAATTAGTGAGAAGAAGTTGAAAATCAGCGGAAAAAAGACTTTTCCTCACTGATTTTCAGTAAAGAAAAGTTGTTCAGTTAAAGAAAGATTATTTGTTCGACAAAATTTAGGGAAAGTTATTTTCACGAGCGAATTTCACTTGTTCCTGTGATAGTCTTCAAGGCTACAAGGCTCACAAGAGAATCAGAGTTAAATTTGCAAGCCAGAATAACTGCTTAGTTTTTGTCAAACATGTAGTTTCCTTTAACTGATTTACTTTCTTCACAGTCCAGTTGCAAATTAGTGAGAAAAAGTAGAAAGTCAGTGAAAAAAGGACCTGATTCACTGATTTTCAGTGAAAATAAAAGTCGATCAGTTAAAGAAAACTTATTTCACTTCACTGTGCTCCGAATGCCCTCCCTATTCGCCAGCACTGTTGATCCTATTTTATTATATTGCTGACTGTCATGTCCCCACATCCTCGACGACATCCCAGATACCTTGAAGGCCTGAACATCTAGATGGAGTGGAGATGTTGGGCCGAAGGGCCGACTTGGCAAGGCAGTTTTGTCATGGCAGCTCAAGCTCCCCAACCAACAGCTGTTGAACCTCTGGACCTAGAAGACAGGTTTGCCCACTTTGAGTCAAGTTTCGGTGACGTCATCACTAAAAAAAAAAAAAAAGGAGTGTAGCCGATTCAGCCCTCAGCAGGCCAGCCCAGGCGGACTCCCGGTGATGACGTCATGCCTTACGCTTTGTTGTCGCCAACTGCCCAACATGGTCTCCCGGAGCCTTGCCTGGACAGCGTTTCCGGGTTGGCTCACAGCATTACAAACAAAAGAGCTGTCTCAAATGCATTAACTGCTGAATGAATAAGAGGGTTGGCGCTATTAGAATTCCAGCCTGAAGCAGGATGCTGGCAGCCCTGGTCTATGTTTACCTCGATGGCAGCTGTACAGCACACTTAAATGTCCACTCCATTTATCATATCACATCCAGAGAATGTGGGAAAAGCGGGAGACTACGCTGCTACCATATGTCGCTTTTGTGACACAAACACTACTATGAGCGTGAGATTAGGATTCACTTTATTTCACGCTAAATGGTTTAAATGATTCTGATTGCTAGAAGGCCTCAAATTTGTCAAAGACGTTCTTGTAGGCTTTTGCTGACTATTTGGGCCCAGTACCATGCATGGTGTCCTCCACCAATGTTTTGCTTTGTAGCAAATGGCACATGGGTGCAGTGCACAAAAAGGTCACCCAAAAAAAGAAAATCACCTATTGGGTGTGGAATAAGGATGCACTTTACTCTACCCATTTTACCTTATGACACTTGCTGTGCCGCAGTCCACTAGTGTCACGAGAGAGACATTTATGGAAAAAAAGTGCCTCCTTTCTCCACTCCCAATAAATAGTTATTTTCACGAAGAAAAGCCATGAAGTCAGGTGGAAAAAAGCCAGGTTCTGGTAATTTCCGGTGCATCTAGCGTCAGGCCAAGCTCAACTTTAGGTCAGGTTGGGTTAAATGGGTTGCTCAACAGCATGACACGAGATGAGAACTGTCAACTGTCAGGTCAAATTCAAAATGCAAGGTATTTTCATCGCAGAGAACAGTCGAATCCAGCCTGTGACTTCTGCTCCGTCAAGAGTAAGCTGGACTGCAAGGAAGGGACCGGGCTGAGCCCGAACTCCGGAAGTCTGGAAAGGTTGTCGGGCTCGGACCCAACCCGATCACACCACCAAGGCCATGACCCGGTTTGTTGCATGGGCTGCTGCTCCATTTGGGACCAGCAATGTATGATGGCCAAGTCTTAGGCTCAATTTCAAACAGAAGTTGACTGCAATTTCCCATTTTTTTTTTTTTGCTCCCCTGCAAACACATTAAACGAAAACTCGCAAAAGAACCATCTGCACGTAGCACGAACACCCAGTACATACTGAATGTGTCCCATCCTTCAAGAGCCATTTTTATTTGAGTCCCTGCTCCGGTGGCCACCGACTGGACTCGCCAACGCAGCAAGACCTGCTCCAGCTTAGGTATCTGGCAGGGATTTTCACAGATTTTCACATCTTGAAGCTGGGAGGCTTAATTCTATGACACAAGTTCTGGGCTCAGCAACGACACAACAGTCAGTTTATACAACTATGGAAGTCGCGACAGCTGGTGAAGAAGACGGCTCTTCGTACTTTGAGCGCCCAAGAACTTTTTGCCGTGTGTAACTCAATTGGCAGATAAATAACATTGTTCGGTTTCTCCAGCTGCCACACGGTACCTGTCAGCCAGGGTTGCCACACCCTTTTTGTCACCGTACAGAGACAAACTGCTGGGCCAGACAAAGCCGAGGGCGCCAAGCATAAATGAGCAGGTTGATTTGTGACAGCTGGGCTTGAAATTCAGCCAAGTGTATGTATGTATCTATTTATATATTAAAAAGAAAGTTGTGTTCTGTTGTCACTGGTTGACGTCACAATGACTGGCCCAAATGAATTGAAACTGGCCGTGATGATTGTCTATGACTCACAGGGTGTCCTCGAAGAAAAGCCACGGAGATAGAATTTATTTGCCACCTTCGGCCCTTTCAGCCACTTTTAGCCCAGGCTGCAGTCACTTTTTTGGGTGCAGCTGCTAGTCCTATGCTAATCAAGCTGTCTGTTTGTCTGTTGTCCTGTCACCACCCAGATTTCAGCAACCACTGGGCCGATCTTGACCAAACTTTCAAGGATTAACAATGGCCTCAAGTGATGAAACTAGTTTATGTTTCAAACCTCCTCCCCTCACCCCCTGCCCATTTGACTGCCTGACTTGTTACTCAATCAACTCCAGTTTTTAACTGATAAATCGAATTTTTTATAGAATACAAATCTAATCCGCCCCCCCCCGTTTTGTATAATAAAATTTCTTTCTCAGCCAGTCTGGAATGGAAATGCTGGTGTTATGACTTTCATCAGCTTTTCCATGGAAATGGGTCGAATGCCCTTGGCTCTCAGCAGGAGCTAAGGAGAACAGCCCCTGCGGGCTCAGCACTGAATAAACATCATAATTGTGAAGTCAAATAGTGTGGCATAAGGCCAAATTTCTCAAATACTGCTCCAAACCACCCTGGCAACCCTGCTGGCAGAGTACACACGAGCAGCGAACAAACACAAAATCTATCCTGTGAACTTTGGGCCGACGACGTCAACACAATACAGGTGACGTTAAATTCGAGATCCGTTTGAAGGCAAGCGGACGTGAGCGAGCACACAGAAAGTCGTCAGTAAACAAGCTTTGAAATATTGTTCACCCGTTTTCTGCCCCCTTTTTTAGGCAATTTGTCTCAGGTCGCAAATCAGCCGTCCAGAACAGGTAATTATCAATAATCAAGCCTGAGCGAGCGAGCAACTAAACGACTGGCGAATTTGGGCAGCGCAGACGCCGGAGGGAGGCCTGGCTGCAGTCGGGGTGGGCCAGGGAAGCGCCACAGAGGGACTCGGCGGCGGCGGCGGCGGCGGCGGCTACATACAGCGGAAAATTCATTAGGCGGCAACACTTTTTGCGCATGCGGCGGTGGAGAAAAATTGTCCCCCCGAGTACATAGCTTTTTTTCCCTGGCAAAAACTTATTGGCGCGAGCCATTCGTCTTCTTCCTGAGAAAGGCCGCGAGACTGGCAGCAAAGGCGGAAATGAGTGGTTGCGAACGGAGCTGTTGCTTTCGGCCTCCCCGCACAATGCACTGCAGTTGACGCTAAAAGGTTGCATATATTCTCCGGGGCTCACACGCGCACGCACTGCACGCGATGGACGGACATCAGTCGTTGTCGTGGACGGGCGTCTGGGGCGGCAGCCAGGCCGGCAAGGTCAGGCAGACCTTGACCGGGTCCACGGCCGACGCGCCAAATGGGCAGGAATCAAGAATAACAAACAATTAAGGGCAACACCACAACAATGGGAAGCCTCATTGTGCAATGTGTACTGAATATATCATTACAGTGTACAATTTGATGTAACTTTACACTTTCCGTGCCCTCATGACAAGTTGTCTTTTAAAGCTTAAGGAAATCTACGAATCAGACACCAGAAGTAACAAACAATTATAGGATTAACAAACAATTGATGGCCACACCTGTAATGATCTAAAGCCTTATTGTGCAATGTGTACTGAATATATCATTACAGTGTACAATTTGATGGGACTTTACACTTTTGATGCCATTGCGAGATGATTTCTTATAAAGCTTACGGAAATTTAGGAATCAGACACCAGAAGTAACAAACAATGGATGGCCCAACCTGAAATGATCTAAAGCCTTATTGTGCAATGTGTACTGAATATATCACTACAGTGTACAATTTGATGGGACTTGACGCTCTTGTTGCCCTCATGACAAGTTATCTCATAAAAGCTTAAGGAAATTCAGGAATCAGACACGAGAAGAAACAAACAATTAGAGCATTAACAAACAATGGAGGACCACACCTGAAATGATCAAAAAGCTTTGTTGGGCAATGTATTTCGAAAATACAACTCCAGTGTACAATTGGATGAAGAAACTAACAACTCAACAATTTTGGCCTTCATTTTAAAATATTTTCTCAAAGTTAAGGAATTAGTATAGCAGTCAGATAGCAAAAGTGACCATCAACGCCAACAATTGAAATCATCCTGAGTCATGCAATGTGTCCCGAAAATACCGCTACAGTGCATCATTCGATATGGAACTTAACACTTTGAAGATTAAGGAGTTTCCTAGACATCTCTCATATACCCATTTTGTGATATTCCTTAAAACTGACAGGAATCTGTACAGAAATCAGACACCAAAGGCAACACAATGTAACGGTTCAACTAACCATGGGAGTGTAAAACACAGTGTACAATTTGGATTGATTTAACACTCCTGGCTCCCACTATAGGATGCTACCTAAAAGTTAGGAATGTTCTGGAACAACTGCTGTAAGAAAAAGGCGTCATCCTGAAGTATTAACGTTACATTTTAACCTTGTTCACCCCATTCGTCGTAGGAGGAACAAAAGAAATGCCTCGGGCAGTTCCTGGACCAGCAAGAATAAGGTCTCAGAGTGGTTTTCTGACGACGATTGCAACATTGGCCATGACCAAAACTTGACTGGCGCCATTTAAGTGGAACAAGATATGTGGCCTCTTTCTTATAGCCCCGACCCATTTATTTTCTCTGTCAGTCCCCGAGCATTGAGTGGGTTCGGTTAAAAATGTAACCCGATCCTGACATTTATGCCAAAATCCTCCAGTGTTTTGATTCATAGACCCTCGGAGGAGAACAATAATGAACCGGAGGATTTATTTGCTCAGAGCGATTGCACCTTTCACTCCGGCGTCCGTGCTATTCTCTGGCGGATCATTTGTTACTTGCCTAATAACATACTTATGTCCAGGCGGATTAAAACCCAGTAATCGTTGTGGACTCACCAGGGTCGATGACTGGAGCCAAGATGTTTGTAAACCTAACATCCTTTCACTCAGACGTATGTAGCATCTCAACATGCATGATCTGGAGGAAAAAAACCCCTTAAGTTTTGGCTCCACCATTAGTGGGGCCCGCCAAAAAAAGAGAATATTGGTTTATATCAAGGGGGGAAAAGTGCCTGAAGCCAATGCAGCCCCCCCCCCTTTTCTTACCCTACGCTCAGGTATGGAGCCCACCGGATCCACACAAGAATACAGTCTCATATAATATATGAAAGCGGAAAAAAGAAACCCAATACCTGTGTACTTCGTTTACTTGAAGCACTTTTTGTTATTACGTTCTCACAAAAAAGCGAACTTTCCTGTCTAACCCTTCTTGCTTGGGCGGTTGCATTTGTCGAGTACTAAAACATGCACTCCCTTCTGCCTCACAGTAATGCCGTGTTTTATGGAATGATTTTCGAGATGCTCTTTCTTACTCAGCTTCCATATAAAGATGCATAAAAAAGTATACAGCAGCTCGAGGAGGGAAGGGCCTTCCTTCAATGAGGGAGTGGAATCTGGGCCTAAAAAAAAGAAAAAAAAATGTATATGTCCTAATGGTGTGGGTCCTCAGATGGAGATCCATAATATCCTCCTATGCGGTATGCATGACAGGCAGACAAAATTAATCTTTCATGTCTTTTCATATATCTGGACATTGCTGAGAGCTCTTGCTTTTACTCGGTAAGCGTGTAGGCCAGGATGGACTCGGTAGAATGAAAAAGTTAATTTTTCATGGCCCCACCTAGCAGAAATGAGTGAAGAGCAGGACGATCTTACCCAAAGTGAAAAAAAAGGCAGCAACTCCTTATATACTTGCCTAAGGGAGCCTACGAAGTATACGGAGAAGGTGGACGTGGGGCCCGGCCAAGAGAGGGCGACGAGAGCACCGGCGTCAGCGGGGGAAACTGGCAACCCGACGGAGCGCGACCTCTGGCGGTGAGACCGGAAACAGCTCAGCTCATCTCGAGGACGTTCGACAACTGTATCGTTGGTGGAAGGAGTGGACGTTTGTCCACATCTTCTAGGGCTGGGTTGATCTGGCCGTCTTCGCACTGTTATGCAGCACAGTCGAGCGGAAGGTGCCCGTCAGCCGCGAGATGGCCGAGACCAGCCGCGGAAGGTGCCCGTCAGCCGCGAGATGGCCGAGACCAGCCGCGGAAGGTGCCCGTCAGCCGCGAGATGG
>JAAUXU010001807.1_pt1 | contig 10554 bp, 9 predicted proteins | sample 7278151 | NCBI WGS metagenome assembly JAAUXU01 (sample SAMN14350113, study PRJNA611818) | marine sediment metagenome | isolation source: surface marine sediment (1.8m) | place: French Polynesia: Moorea | collected 2018-08 | reverse complement strand
CTGGCGCCCCGAGGAGCGGTTGGCGATGTAGCGCACCGGGTCGATGGCCTCGTGGGTCGGCCCGGAGGTCACCAAGGCCCGGCGGCCGGACAGTGGCGCGGCCCCGGCGAAGAAGGCCTCGATGGCGGCCAGGATCTCCGCCGGCTCGGCCATGCGACCGGGGCCGTACTCGCCGCAGGCCATGTCGCCCTCGTTGGGACCGACCAGGTGCAGGCCGCGGGCCGCCAGGGTTGCGATGTTCTGCTGGGTGGCCGGGTGCAGCCACATGCGCACGTTCATCGCCGGCGCCGCTAGGATCGCCGTGTCGGTCGCCAGCAGCACGGTCGAGGCCAGGTCGTCGGCCCGGCCGGTCGCCATCTTGGCCAGCAGGTCGGCGCTGGCCGGCGCGACGACCAGCAGGTCGGCGTCGCGCGACAGCTGGATGTGGCCCATCTCGGCCTCGTCGGTCAGGGAGAAGAGGTCCTGATAGACCTTGTCTTCGGTCAGCGCCGCGACCGACAGCGGCGTCACGAACTCAGACCCGCCGCGGCTCAGCACCGCGCGCACGGCCGCGCCGCGCTCGCGCAGGCGGCGAATCAGCTCCAGGCTCTTGTAGGCGGCGATGCCGCCCGAGATGACCAGGAGTATGCGTTTGCCCTTGAGCATGGAGGTGAAATCACCCAATTCACGCGCCCCCACTGTGGTTCAAAACTAGGGACCGCACCGCAGGCTGGCAAGGGGGGCCGGCAAGGAGGTTGGCAGGCCGGGAGCGCCGGCAAGGGTTGCAGGCGACCTCGCCTTGACACGGGTTACGCGATCTGGAATCAATAAGAACATAACAAGAACAATTTTTTGAGGAGGGAACTCATGGGTTTGGACTGGATCGTTCAATCCAAGGTCGTCGATGGCCGTACCGTAGAGCCCGCCGAGACCGCGGGCCGAAAAGAACTGGATCCCCATGATCCCGAGGCGATGGAGATACTCAGGAAGCTTCACGAAATCCATCGTAATTTCTGGCCCGATCCGGGTCCCCGCCCTGTCCAGCCGCCCTCGTCCGGTGGTTTGAAGTCCGTGCTGGAGTACTTTTCCAGCGCGGCCCGGCGCCGAAAGCGGGACTATGAATTCAAGCTGGAATGCTGGCAGAATCTGACGGAGCAGCGGGAGCTCTATGATCGTCCTCTTGAACAGGTAATACCGCTCCTAACCACCGGAGACCCGCCCGTCGTCGTGCGGGAGGCCGCCCCGGACCGTCAGGACGCCGTGCCCAAGTATGTAGGGACCGGGGGCCCTTATGACTTTCGCGGCAATGAGCTTCGCGACGAATTCAACGCGGTCACGGCGCACGCCGCCTACGTCATGAAGATGGAGTTCACCGACGAACTCTACCTCGACCGCGATCCGGCGGAAATGCTGGCGCTCGCCAGCGATTTCTCCCGTGCGCTCGGCCACTACCTGAAAAGCGATGAGGATAAGGACCAGGGCAGCATTGATGTCGTTCGGGCGGCGATCTCCTGGCTGCGCTTCTGGGGCCGTGCGGGGCACGGCTTCGTCGCGGACTACTGAGGCTCAGTCGAGCAACAGCACCAGCAGCAGGGCTGCGACCGCGGCCCAAAGGGCGCCGATGTGCCAGGCGGCAGCGCGGTTCCGGCCGGCCAGCGCCTTGGCCGAGTCGGGGTGCAGGCGCAGGCCGCCCCCGGCCAGGTCTTCCGAGGCGCTGTCCAGGTTCTTGATCAACGCCGGCAGGCGCTCGGCGACCTGCAGCAGGCCCTGGGTGGTGTCGCGCAGCCGCGCTTCCGGGCCGCGATTCTCGATCACCCACTGCTCGATCAGCGGCTGCGCCAGGGTCCAGATGTTGAGCTCCGGCATCAGCCGGCGGCTGATGCCCTCGGCCATGACCATGTTCTTCTGTAGCAGCAGCAGCTGAGGCTGGACTTCAAGGGCGAAGCGCTCGCTGAGGCGAAAGAGCTGGCCGAGCAGGCGGGCGAAGGAGATCTCGTTTAGCGGCCGTCCGAAGATCGGCTCGCAGACCGCGCGCAGGGCCTGGGCGAAGCCGTCCAGGGACTGGTTGTCGGGCAGGAAGCCGACCTCGACCTGGACTTCGGCCAGGCGCCGGTAGTCCCGGGCGAGCAGCGCGATCATCATGTCCGCCAGGTAGCTGCGGGTCTTCATGTCGAGCCGGCCCATGATGCCGAAGTCGACCGCACCGATATTGCCCCGATCGTCGACGAACATGTTGCCGGGATGCTGGTCGCCGTGGAACAGACCGTCGCGGAAGACCTGGAGGAAGAAGATGGTCGCGGCCTTGCGCAGCACCTCCTGCAGGTCGTGGCCGGCGGCGACCAGGGCCGCACGGTCGTCGATCGGGATTCCCGAGAGCCGGCCCAGGGTCAGAACCCGCCGCGAGGTCCTTTGCCAGTCGACCGTCGGCAGCCGGTAGTCGGGATCGCCGGCGAAGTTCTGCGCCAGCTCTGAAGCCGCCGCCGCCTCCATGCGCAGGTCCATCTCCAGCAGGGTTTGCTCGGCGAAGAGGCGCACCGCCTGCACCGGCTTGAGCCGGCGCAGAGCGGGCTGGGTGGTCTCGACCACCTCGGCCAGGCCCCATAGGAGATCGAGGTCGCGCTTGAACGCCCCCTCGACCCCGGGGCGCAGGACCTTGACCGCGACTTCCTCGCCTTCGCTGGTGACTGCCAGGTGCACCTGGGCGATGGAAGCGGCGGAGATCGGCTTTTCGTCGAAGCTTTGGAATAGCTCATCCAGGCGCGCGCCGAGCTCCTCGGCGACAATCGCCTTGGCCTTGGTGCCGGAGAAGGGCGAGAGCCGGTCCTGCAGGTCCGAAAGGTCGGCGGCGACCTGCTCGCCCAAGAGGTCGGAGCGGGTCGAGAGGAACTGCCCCAGCTTGATAAAGGCCGGGCCCAGCTCGGTCAGCGCCCGCGCCAGCTTCTGCCCTGGCCGGCCTTCCGCCCGGCGCCGCGACAGCATGCGCGCCAGGGTCACCGGCAGAGGCGCGATGCCGAGATCTTCGAGGGGCGCCAGGGCGTCGTGGCGGGCCAGGGTCCGGGCGATCGAGAGCAGCCGGAATGGGGCACCCAGTCGTGTCAGCATGGGCCCTAGAGCCGCCAAGCGGAATGCAGGGCGGCGATGCCGCCGGAAAGGTTGCGGACCTTGACCTGCTCCAGGCCGGCCGCCGCGATCCGCGCGGCCAGCTCCTCCTGCGCCGGGAAGCGGCGTATGCTCTCGACCAGATAGCGGTAGGACTCGGCATCGCCGGCAACGGCTTCGCCCAGCCACGGCAGGACGGTGAAGGAATAGCGTTCGTAGACCTCCGCCAGAAGCGGCAGCACGACCCGCGAGAACTCCAGACAGAGAAAGCGACCGCCCGGCTTGAGAACGCGTCGCGCTTCGGCCAGGGCCGTGTCGATGTCGGTGACGTTGCGCAGCCCGAAGGCGATGGTCACCGCATCGTAACCCCGTGCGGCGAAGGGCAAGTCCTCGGCGTCGCCGCAGACCCAGTCGAGTCCCGAGAGCCGGCCCCGGTCCAACGCACGGTCGCGCCCGACGGCAATCATGCCCGGCGTCAGGTCACAGACGGTCAGCCGGCTCGGCGCCTCGGGGTCGAGCCGGTCGAGAATGCGAAACGCGATATCGCCGGTGCCGCCGGCCAGATCCAGGAAGGCTTGTCCCGGACGCGGCATCAGCCAGTCGATCATCGCCGACTTCCAAAGGCGGTGTATGCCGCCCGACATCAGATCGTTCATAAGGTCGTAGCGCGTGGCAACCGAGGTGAAGACGCCGCGCACCAGCGGTGCCTTCTCATCCTCGGGCACGTCGCGGTAGCCGAAGGACGTCTTTCGATCTCGTTCCGGGGTTTCTGATTTGGGATCTGGCATCTCGGATCGGGCTCGTTTCGGCGGCACCATAGCGCGGGCCCTCGGGGCGCGCTACTCTGCGCCCAAGACCGGGAGCACTTCCGTACCATGCCCGAACTACCTGAAGTCGAGACAGTCTGCCGCGGGCTGCGGCCCAAGCTCGAAGGCCGTCGGCTGACGCGCGTGCTGCAACGCCGCCCGGACCTGCGCTTTCCGTTGCCGGAAGCCTTCGTCGAGCGACTCGAGGGCCGGCGGGTGTCGCGGATCGATCGCCGGGCCAAGTACATCCTGATGCATCTGGACAGCGGCGAGGTCCTGCTCTGCCATCTCGGGATGTCGGGCCGCATGCTGTTGATGAACGGCGAGACGCGGCCGCTCGACCGGCACGACCACGTCGTCTTCTTCACCGAGGATGGCGGCGAGATCCGCTTCAACGACGCGCGCCGCTTCGGAATGATGGATCTCGTCGCGCCGGAGGGGTTGGCGCGGCACCGGCTGCTGAAGGACCTGGGGCCCGAGCCGCTGTCCAACGCCTTCAACGGCCCGGAGCTGGCGGCCCGCCTCAAGGGGCGCCGCTCGCCGATCAAGGCGGCCCTGCTCGACCAGAAGGTCGTGGCCGGCCTCGGCAACATCTACGTCTCGGAAGCGCTGTTCTTTGCGGGGATCTCACCGCGGCGACAGGCTTACACGGTTCAGGGGGCACGGGCCGAACGTCTGGCCGCGGCGGTGCGCAAAGTGCTGAATGCGGCTATTGCCGCCGGCGGGTCCTCGCTCAGAGACTACGTCCAGGCCGACGGCGAGCTCGGCTACTTCCAACATCACTGGGCCGTTTACGACCGGGCGGGCGAGCCTTGCCCCGGCTGCGACTGCGGCGCGGCGACGCTCTCGTCCGGCCAAGGTGGGATCCGACGGATCGTCCAGTCCAACCGCGCCACCTTCTATTGCCCCAGCCGGCAGCGCTAGGTAAGGAAGGGGCGCCATGAAGCCTTGCCCCCGCGTTCTGCTTGCTCTTGCCTTGCTCTGCCTGCTGGTCCCCGCGCTTTCGATCGGACAGGCGGCGACGCAGGAGCCCGGCCGCTACTTCACAGAGGTGTCGGATCTGCCGCTGATGCCGGGAATGGCGGAGATGCCTGATGCCGGCGTCAGCTTCGACAAGCCTGAAGGCCGGATCGTCGAGGTCTATGCCCAAGGCGAAGGCAAGGCGGACGAAGTGCTGCGCTTTTACCGGCGCACATTGCCGCAGCTCGGCTGGGAAGCGGCGGGCCCCAAGCGCTTCCGGCGCGAGGGTGAAGTCCTGGACCTCGAGGTGGAAACCGCCGGCAATTTCGTCACCCTGCGCTGCGCCCTGCATCCGGAATAGCTCGATCCGCCGAGCCGCCGGGACACTTGGCGGTGCGCGGATGGCAGCGCCCTCTGATCCTTCACTGGAGAACAGCATGTCCTACGAGAACATCTTGGTCGAAAAGCGCGACGCGGTCGGACTGATCACCCTGAACCGACCTCAGGCGTTGAACGCGCTATGCGCGGCCCTGATCGAGGAGCTGGCCGAGGCGGTCGACGACTTCGAGGCCGATGAGGCAATCGGCGCCATCGTGGTCACCGGCTCCGAGAAGGCCTTCGCAGCCGGCGCCGACATCAAGGAGATGCAGGACAAGACCTACATGGACGTCTACAAGGGCGACTTCATCACAAAGGGCTGGGAGCGACTATCCAAGACCCGCAAGCCGACGATTGCGGCGGTGGCCGGCTATGCCCTAGGCGGCGGCTGCGAGGTCGCGATGATGTGCGACATGATCATCGCCGCCGACAGCGCGAAGTTCGGCCAGCCGGAGATCACCATCGGCACCATCCCCGGCTCCGGCGGGACCCAGCGACTGACCCGCTTCGTCGGTAAGTCCAAGGCCATGGACCTCTGCTTGACCGGCCGCATGATGGATGCCGAGGAGGCGGAACGCGCTGGCCTGGTCGCCCGGGTGGTGCCGGCGGACAAGCTGATCGAGGAAGCGCTCGCGGTTGCCGGCAAGATCGCCTCGCTGTCCCGGCCGGCGGTGATGATGGCCAAGGAGGCGGTCAACCGGGCCTACGAGACAACCCTCTCCGAGGGCATCCTCTTCGAGCGGCGGCTGTTCCACTCGACCTTCGCGACCCAGGACCAGAAGGAGGGCATGGCCGCTTTCGCCGAAAAGCGGCCACCGAAATGGTCGCAGCGCTGAGGCCGCCGCCCGGCGCTGGGATGGCCCTGCCGGCCGCTTGACGGAGCCCCAGGCGGGGTCTATAACGCCGGCCGCTTCCCGCGGGGAAGATTTCCAGATCTGACAGGTTTTGAAGCCCTATGGCGCATCATAAATCGGCAAAGAAGCGGATCCGCCGCAACGACCGCAGGGCCGCGATCAATCGCGCCCGCATCAGCCGCATCCGCACCCACTTGAAGAATGTCGAGCTGGCGGTGGCCAGCGGCGACAAGGACGCGGCGCGCACGGCTTTGCAGGCGGCCCAGCCCGAGTTGCACCGCGGCGTCACCAAGGGCGTGCTGCACAAGAACACGGCGGCCCGGAAGCTGTCGCGTCTTTCGGCGCGGGTGAAGGCGCTGGCCTAGGCGCGATCCGCGCCGCTTCCGATTTCGCGGGACTTCTTCACGCGCCCTTTTTAGGGCGCGACGAGCGCGTTTTGCCGATTCGGAAGCGGTTCGGAGACCTGGAGGCAAGGCCATGACAAAAAAATCCGCCGTTCGCTTTTCGGTCCCGTTGCCAGCATCCGGCGCCAAAGGTACATTAACCATTGCTGTCTCGAGGATGCCGAACAGCAAATATTGGGTCCGGCTCCATAAGTAATACAGGGATTGTCGGAGGGTGTGCGCGATATTTATTAAGTCGCGAGGAAGAGCATTGGCCGTAATGAAGTAGGCAAATAGTAGAGACAGGGCTCGGCGTGGGAAGGTTCGGGGATTCCTTTTGTTGCGCCGCAAGAAAAAATATAAGCGAAGTGACAACAGGGGGAGCAGCGGCGTGCAATCCGCAGGTCTGGAGACGGGGATCCAGAAGGCTGCCCCGGGGGTCTATCTCGGAGATGATAAACTGCTGTGGACCGTCCGCGCGATGCAGGACGCGGAAGGGAGCATCTGTGCCTCGGCGCGGAATCCGGTAACAGCAGATGCCGCTGTGGGGTAACGAAATGACCCAGAGTGACGGGGTGCCTGAGTTGCAGGAGGCGTGGGCGCGTGTCCGTGGTCGGCTGCGTGCCGATGTCGGGGAGTCCGCCTACCGGAGCTGGCTCAAGCCGCTGACCTTGATGTCGTCCAAGAACGGCGTGGTGCGCATGGCCGTGCCGACGCGGTTCATGCGCGACTGGGTGACCGGGAACTACGCAGACCGCATCCGGGCACTGTGGTGCAGCGAAGATCGACGGGTAAAGACCATAGAGATCGTGGTCCGTCCGGCCGAGCGGCCGGGCCCGAAGCGCGCCACCGAGCGTACCGCTGAAGCGGTGACACCGACGGCGAGGGGCGCGCAGCGGCCGAGCGATGCCGGCCTCTATGCCAGCGCGCCCGAGGCTGCGGCACGGGAGATCTCGGCGCCGCTCGATCCCCGCTTCACCTTCGAGAACTTCGTGGTCGGCAAGCCCAACGAACTCGCCTATGCGGCGGCGCGCCGGGTCGCCGAGGCCGAGATCGTACCCTTCAATCCGCTGTTCCTCTACGGCGGCGTCGGCCTGGGCAAGACCCATTTGATGAACGCCATCGCCTGGCACATCACGAAGTCGCGGCCGGACCGGCGGATCATTTACCTCTCGGCCGAGAAGTTCATGTACCAATTCGTCCGCGCTCTGCGCACCAAGGACACCATGGCCTTCAAGGAGCAGTTCCGCTCCGTCGACGTGTTGATGATCGACGACGTCCAGTTCATCGGGGGACGCGAGGCGACCCAGGAAGAGTTCTTTCACACCTTCAACGCCCTGGTCGACCGCAATCGTCAGGTCGTGATCTCGGCGGACAAGAGTCCCTCGGACCTGGAGGGCGTAGAGGAACGGATGCGCTCGCGCCTCGGCTGGGGCCTCGTCGCGGACATCCATCCGACGACCTACGAGTTGCGCCTCGGGATCCTGCAATCCAAGGCCGAGCAGCTCGGCGCCGGAATCCCAGGCAAGGTCCTCGAGTTCCTGGCCCACAAGATCCCGTCCAACGTGCGGGAACTGGAGGGTGCGCTGAACCGCATCGTGGCGCACGCGACCCTGGTCGGCCGACCGGTCACCCTGGAAGCGACCCAGGAGGTACTGCACGACCTGCTGCGCGCCAACGATCGCAGGGTGACGATCGACGAGATCCAGAAGCGGGTTGCCGAACACTACAACATTCGTCTGGCCGACATGCACTCGGCGCGCCGGGCGCGGGCCGTGGCCCGTCCCAGACAGGTTGCGATGTACCTGGCCAAGCAGCTGACCTCGCGCTCGTTGCCGGAGATCGGCCGCAAATTCGGCGGTCGGGATCACACTACGGTGATGCACGCGGTGCGCAAGGTCGAGGAGCTGAAGACCATCGATTCCGGCTTCGCCGACGACGTCGAGCTCCTGCGCCGGATGCTGGAAAGCTAAGCCCGCCAGAGAGCCGATCCGGAACCTAATTCTGGGGCCGAATCAAGCCCTTGAACGCCCCTTGCCGGTACGAGCTAAACCGCCTTTAGAGCTTACTTTTCCGGGCGCGGGGAGGTATAATTTGCAGCCTGGTCCGAGGCGCCCGATTCGACGGTGCTCCGGGGCCGGTCGCGGTCCGGATCTAGGGCCGAAATCTCCACTTGCAGGATAGGGCTGCGTGGACCGCGCAAGGGCTGAGATCACGCTGAGTTTGGGCATTATTTCAGGGCATCATGAAGCTAACCATTGAACGCGCCGCGTTGCTCCGGTCCTTGGGCCACGTGCAGAGTGTCGTCGAGCGCCGCAACACCATTCCGATTCTGGCTAACGTTCTGATCGAAGCGGAGGCCGGCAAGCTGCGGCTGACCGCAACCGATATGGACCTCAACATCGTCGACGAGGTGGCGGCCGAGGTCGCCGACGCCGGCGCCACCACCGCCCCCGCGCACACGCTCTACGACATCGTCCGCAAGCTGCCGGACGGCGCGCAGGTCGAACTGGCGACGGACGGCGACAGCGGCCGCATGGTTCTGCGCTCCGGCCGCTCGGAGTTCTCCCTTTCGACCCTTCCGAAGGAGGATTTCCCGGCTATGGGCAGCGGCGACCTGCCGCAGAGCTTCCAGCTCACGGCCGGTGCGCTCCGCGACATCATCGACCGCACCCGCTTTGCGATCTCGACCGAGGAGACGCGCTACTATCTGAATGGGATCTACCTTCACGCCGCTGACGCGGATGGCACTGAAGTGCTGCGTGCGGTTGCCACCGACGGCCATCGCCTGGCGCGCTTCCAGTTGCCGCTGCCGGAAGGCGCGGCCGGAATGCCGGCGGCGATCATCCCGCGCAAGACGGTCAACGAAGTCCGCAAGCTGATCGACGAGACCGAGGATCCGGTCACGCTCTCGCTTTCCGACACCCGGATCGAGTTCGCCTTCGATGCGACCTTGCTGACCTCCAAGCTGATCGACGGCACCTTCCCGGATTATCAGCGGGTGATTCCGGCGGGCAACGACAAGATGATGGAGGTTCGCTGCAAGGACTTCGCCGAGGCGGTCGACCGGGTCTCGACGATTTCCAGCGAGAAGAGCCGGGCGGTGAAGCTCTCGGTGCACAGCGGCAGCCTGACGCTCTCGGCCAACAGCCCCGAGAACGGCACCGCGGTCGAAGAGCTGGAGATCGACTACGGCGGCCAGGACTTGGAGATCGGATTCAACTCGCGCTACCTGCTGGACATTGCTCAGCAGATCGAGGGCGAGGGCGCGGAGTTCGCCATGGCGGACGCCTCTTCGCCGACCATCGTGCGCGACGCGGCGGACGGCAACGCGCTTTACGTGCTCATGCCGATGCGGGTTTGAGCGGCGCGTCCGCCGGACGAGCGAACTTGGTGAGCCCTGCCACAGCGAGCGACGGAGGCTGGAGCGAGGCGGCGGAGTCGCCGGCCGCCGCGCCGGGCGTCTGGCTGTCACGCCTCGCGCTCAACAGCTTTCGTAGCTATGCCGAGGCCGAACTGGAAACCGATGGCCGACCGGTCGTCCTGACCGGAGCCAACGGTGCGGGCAAGACGAACCTGCTGGAGGCGATCTCCTATCTGGTGCCAGGTCGCGGCCTGCGCGGCGCCCGCTTGGCGGAGGTCGACCGCCAACTCCTCGGTTCCCAACCAGAGGCCGAAGCGGCGAGCGGCACCGACGGTCGTCCTTGGGCGGTTTCCGCGGAGGTGATCACGCCGGAGGGACCACGACAGATCGGCACCGGCCGGGATCCGGCCGCGACCGGGCGGGAGCGCCGCCTGGTCAAGGTCGACGGCAGCCTGGTCTCCAGCCAGCAGGCCTTGGGCGACGTCCTCGGCGCGGTCTGGCTGACGCCGCAGATGGACCGCCTGTTCCTGGAAGGCGCCCCGGGGCGCCGGCGCTTCCTCGACCGCCTCGTGCTGACCTTCGATCCCGCCCACGCCGGTCGGATCACCGCCTACGAGCACGCCCTGCGCGAGCGGGCGCGGATCCTGCGCGGCGACAACGGCGCGCCCGATCCGGCCTGGCTGACCGCGCTGGAGGAGACCATGGCCGAGCGCGGCATCGCGGTCGCGGCG
>JAAUXU010073055.1_pt1 | contig 10560 bp, 10 predicted proteins | sample 7278151 | NCBI WGS metagenome assembly JAAUXU01 (sample SAMN14350113, study PRJNA611818) | marine sediment metagenome | isolation source: surface marine sediment (1.8m) | place: French Polynesia: Moorea | collected 2018-08 | reverse complement strand
CTTTTGGTGTGTTGAAGTAATTGTTTTTGAAGGAAACAGCCTTTTTCTTCTTTGTATGGAAATAGAAGACTCTCTTGTATGGAATTAGAAGGGTGACAAAATTTCTGTATGTAAATAGAAGGGTGAGCTGTATGGAAAATGACTGGCATCTTCTGATGCCAGATAATTATGGAAATCGAAGGCGAACCAGAGAAGAGGGGAAAGATAATCTGGCGAAGATAGCATGCAGATGAGAAAAGACGCGAGGGGGGAATAAAAAAGGGGGGAACATTGCGCGGCCTAGGGAAGGAAAAGGTCCTTCCTTGTCTCAGGGTGTAAGAGGAAGGGGTACGCAGAGAGCCAAGGAAATAAAATTCCGCCCACCGACCCCCCTTCCTTCCTTCCCGTGCCTGCCTACCGTCATTGCCCGGCAATATTCTCCTCTCCGTGCTATTCTGAACCGCCACGAAGCTACAGCCGTACACGTTACAAAGCACCCTGGTTCTCTTCCGGTGTCTGAAGTGTAGTACTACGTACAGTGCGAAAAAAAGAGTACGGGCCGAGCAAAAAAAAAGTGGGAAAGACAAGGGAATTCCCGGCCGACACAGCCATGAGAAAGGAAACAGAGGGGGTATAAAGAAGAGGGATGCCAGTGCCACCTACCCTCCCTCAGTCGGCGAGGTACCTCCCTCCTCCCCTTTCACCATCTCCCGCGTCCGACCCCAGCTCTGCGGCGGCGGGGTGCTGGCTGGTTGGCTGGAGAGTGCGTTGTTGCGGCGGCGGGGAAGGCAGACGACGACGTGTGCCCGTGCATGGCTCCAGAGGACGAAAAAAAGGGAGGCTCGAGGCTGTTGCTGCTTGTTGTGCGCCATGGGCTTTTTCCTCTCTCCTTTTTTTCTGTATTCCCCCGAGGCCACACAGGGCAAGGAAAGGGGGAAGAGGGCTGCGACAGAAACAAAAAAGTTTCGGCAAAAGAGACGCCGCCCGCCACGCCTCTTCTAACTCCGCCGAAGTGGCTGACGGAGCGAGCGAGTGGCGCAAAAAAAGAGTACGGTGTGTGGGACTTTTCCCTCTCCCCGCAGGGAAGAGAGGGATCGCGAGAAAATTGGCATCGTTTATTCATCTCCCTCCCCCTTCTCATGTGTGTAAAGATTCGGGTTGGTTGGGAGGACGAAGAGAAGAGGGGAAAGGAGGAAGAGGGAGTAGGATGTTATTGTTAATGCGCGACATGCAACACTGCCGAAGAAAAAGGAGGGGAAGAAAGAAAGGAGGGGCGCTGGCCGGAAGAGAGAGAGAGATGGTTGTGTAGTGGCAGTCAGAAAGGCTTTTCCTCAGAGGCCGGATCGAGCTGCGAGGGGAGGGGAGGGACGAAGAATGAGGGTGGCTCCCCCTCTTCCTCACCCTCCCCTCTTCCCCCCGCCTTTTCGGTCCCTTCGGATGGGCGCGGGGGAGGGAGGCAGCGGCGCCGCCGTCCGGGCAGCCCTTTTATGTCAATACCATCCTCGGAAAAAGGAGGAAGGGGTGTTTGCTGGCTTGCTTGCTTGCCCGCCGCCTCCTGCCCTGTGCGCAGATGAGCTGGTGTGGGATGGAGGGGGAAGAAAGGGAGAGGAGGGCTTTAAATGTGTGATGGCCTGTAGCACGCCGAGAGAGAGCCGCGTTGCCGGGAAAAACGGGGGCCGAAAGGGAGGCGCGGATTTATGGTGGGGAAAGAAAAAGAGGGGAAGAGGGACTCACTCCCACTATTCGTAGCCAGAATAACGTAGAGGCAAAGGCCACTCCGACGGCGCTCGGACGCTGGGAAGAGAAGAAGGCGGACGACGACGCGGGGGCGATGGACCAAAAAAAAAGATGAAAAAAAAAAAAATGCGGACGGAAAAAGTTACGTGACCAAACTTCTTCTCTTCTTCTTCCTCCGTCGCCGTTGTCGCACGCTAACTCGCAGCGGAATAGCGACGGCCGAGAAAAAAGAGAGAGGAGTAGGGACAGTTTTGCTCCCTCGTAGCAATGCAGCACCAAGTGGAAGATCAAAAGAGAAAGGGCTGCAGAAAGAGGGAGTAGGAGGAGGGGGGACCTCTCTTTCTCCCCCCCTCTTTTCTCCTTTGCTGCCTGTGTTTTGCTCCCCTTTCCTCTGTCTTCCTCTTTCCGTGCGGAGAGGGATAACGAGAACTTTGAGCCGCTAATGAGACACACGCACAACCCTCCCTTTCCCTCTAGCTCTCAGCGGCGGCATCAAACAAATGCGAAAAAAAGTTTTGTGAGAGAAGAGAAAGGGTCCCCTTCGCTTTCCCGTCTTTGTGACGAGAGGACCTCGCGGACAGAGAAAAAAGAAAAAGAAAAGGGGGAGGGGGAGTGATTAGGAGAAGAGAGGGAGGAAATGACCCGTGTAAGCGACACAACAATGGAGCAAGGACGGGAGAAGAAGGAGAGACGAAAAGGAGGAACCCTGTAAAAGGAAAATATAGGAGAGAGGAGAGGACTTTTTTGTGTTTGCCGAAGATCTCCGATCCTCCTTTTCCCCTTCTCCCTTCTTCTCCCACTCCCACTTCCTCGTGTGTCAGTCCGTTGACGTTTGGCCGTTCTGCTCTGTCCGCCCGGCGACGACGGCGACGAGAGGCTCCCCCCTCCCCTCCGACCGAGATTCCCCTCCCCCTTCTTTTTCCCCCTTGTTTGCTTCTTGAGATGGTGGTGGGCAAAGCAAGCATTTGCACGCCTCGGTGCCCTCTCCTCCTCCCTCCTCGTCTCCTACTACTGTGCCAAGAGTACGTACAGATATGGAGTGGGAGGAGGAGGAGAAGGCCAATAGGACGGAAGAAATCACACTACTGCTGTAGTGCCCCCTTTGCTGGAATAAAGGAAAAATGCGCCAAAATAATAGCGAGTTTTGCCCTGACTTTAAAAAGTACCAAGCGTGTCTTCGAGGGCTTTTTTTGTCATCAAGTGATATTGGAGCTGAAAAGTCGCCTCAGCAAAAAAGATGTAGAAGGAAACGAGGACGTTTCCCATTCCCATTTTCCCCCTACCATTTCTTTCTTCCCTTCCTCTGGCCTGCCTCACATCCATCGGTCAAACACCCTTTCTTCTCCACCTTTTCCCCGGCAGAAAAGGAGGGGGAAGGAGATGGGGGAGTAAACAACGATTTTTTCCCTTTGTGCTTTCTCTCTCTTCCCCTCCTTCCCCCTTTTCTTTCCGTGAAGTGCTTTTGGAGAGAAGAAAAGGAGCACCGCCGCCGGGAAGGAGAGGAGGAAAGAGCCCCATTTTTGCCCCACTCTCTTCCTCCATCTCCCCCTCCCCTTCTCTCTCCCCGGTTTGAAGGCGCCGCTTGCTTCTCGAGTTTCCACGACTATCCCTCCCCCTCCTTCCCATTTCGGTTTTTCGTCTCCGTTTCTTGATACTTTGGAGGGGGCGAGGAAGAGACACAAAAAGGAGAACGTTTCCTTCCCTTCCCCCCTCTTCCGAAGAATACGAAGGGCAAGAGGGGGGGAAATGGGAGTAAGGAGAAGAAAGAAATTGGGGGCCGAGATGAGAAAGAGTAGTGGTGGTTGTGGTGCCATGCAGCAGACAAAGAAAGGATGGTGGCGGTGGGGGTAAGATGTGTGGGCGAAGGAGGAGGGGGGGTAATGGGGTGCGAAAGTCACGCATGGGAAGGAAGAAAGAGGAATAGACAGGAAGTGAGCATGCTGGGAGATGTGTGGGGAAGGGAGGGGGGAAAGAGGCAGATAGAGCAGGTATACCGGTACAATATGGCAGGCAGGAGGTAGAGCCGTATCAACCGCTATATTGTACGGTAGAAGATGTCTATTATTATCGTGCGCTATGGTTATCACGGACAACCAACCACAAAATGAGCTTTTGTTGTGCAGTGTGCAGTGGAATTGTTACATGAACTGATCTTGACTGTCACATAACTCAAATAACCCTACTAATATACCTCGAGTAATTACCGTGGCTTTTTCTGTTACTTGGCAGCTCTTTATCTTCTTTCCTCTTTGCAAAATTGGCTTTCGTGGAGAAAAAAAGTATCACTTTCACACTGTGCTGCTCACTTGTGCTCACTTTTAGTGAGCAGTCCGCTTTGCTGTCCCGCCGTTAAAAATCGTTTCAGGAACCTGACGGCGAAGCCATCGTCAGGATATGAGGACGCCGAGAAGACTTAACCTAATCGTTCACTCTCTTTCCCTACCTGAGTTTTTATCTTTTTGTTTCCCGCGCTGTGATGGTGAATTGGGTGGCTGCAATGACCGTGCACTGCAAAACGTTACTTTCCATGTGCTGCTGGATGTGTCGCCCTTTACCCCACCTGCCCCACTGTTCAAGAGTAAAAACCATACCATACTCCTCTATCCCACTCCTTTCCTTCCTGGCCACGAAATCGTCAGTGTTAAAAAAGATGTTTCTACGTGCACCGTTTTGTACTCCCGGCCAGTTTTCAGGTTTTTTCAAACTGGGGAAATTCGCCGAAAGTAACCGAGTGCACTGGATACGCCTTTGTTATCATTGCCAATTTCCGACTAAAGTTTCAAAACCATGAATTACCATTCCTTGAGAACGACGACGACGACTATTCGCCGGTGTTTCTACCCAAAGAAAGTTCAGGATTATTCGGTGTGCTTTTTCGTGCTCTTCGTGCTGTATACTACTTACGTACGTGTAGAACTTTTCGTACAGCTCTCGTGCCTGGCTTTTGGGTCACATTTCCAGCCGCAATCCCACCACTCCCATCCATCGCAATGGGGGCGCCGTTTTACATCCGTCTGAAGCCCCGTTTGGCAATCGCTACTTTGGGTGGCGGAGGAGAAGGGTAGAAAGCCGAGAAATGAAAAGTCGCTTCCAGAATGGCTTCGTAAGAGAGGGAGCTCCTTTTCAAGGAAGAGGAGGGGAATGGGAAAAGGCCGTCGGCGGGAGAAGGAAATTCCAGGGGCCATAAGCTCCTCCACTCCCTTCCTTCCTCTTCCCTCTCCGACTGCAGAGGAGGAGGAAGAGGAAGTGTGCTACGACTATGTAGGGTGGGATCGAAGGAAGGGGGGGGAGAAGGGCGGAAGCGGCGACGAGCTAGGAAGTCTCCCCGGCCAGGCCACGCAGGCACATCAAGCAAAGAAGTGGGGGAAGACGACGACGACGGAGGGCAGTTATGAGATGAAGTTTTTACGGACACAAAAACCACTTCCCTCCCTCCCCCTCCTATTCTCGTCCTTACGACGACGGCCCGGGAGAACATAAAAAACCTCCTCTCCTGCTTCATTGGCTTTCTCGTCGGCCCCTCCCTCTTGTCTTCATTGAGTGGACCTCCCTTCTTCTTCCCCTCCCTTTTTCCCCGGTTAAGAGCTGGTTAGCTTGTCTTAGGAAAAAGGGTTTTTTTGCTGTCCAGTCAGCCTAGCTCGGCGGGTCTTCGGACATCCGCCTCCACTAGTCTTTAGACAGAGAAAAAAGGCGTTGAAGCGAGGGTGGAAGGAGGCTCTTAATTAGTTCCTTCCGTAGCAAAATGGGCGGGTAACAGGAAAGGGCAAGGGCGAGAATTTTTGAGAACGCCGGAGCTAGGAGCAACATCAGGAGCCAAGTATGTAGAAGGGTTTTTAATTATTTATTAAAGCAATCCCCCCACTCTTCCTTTTCACGCTATTTCATCACCTCGTCACTGCCGAAAACTTCATAAAGTTCCTTGCTCGAGAACTTCCCTGCACACACAGACAGAACAAACCACCGTCGACAAAAGTAGAAAGTTTCCCCCCTCCCCCGCGCCAAAGTCATTCAGGGGAATGGCGTCCGCTGTCTGCATCGTCCCCCACTCCTTCCACGTCCGCTTTTCCCCACGACTGTCGTTTCGAGCCACCCCTGGCGATCAAGGGAAAGTGGCAATGCGAGCTCGTCCCTACTATTGCTCGAAATTCCCCGCGTTGAATTAGCGCCATTGTTTGCCGTTTTGGCGAGATCTCGCCCTCCCGACTGGAGTCAAGAAAGTAATGACTGTTCCCCTCTTTTCTGAATCCGGACAGCTCTCCTCCTCCTCCCTCTGTCCAGTAGATAGCTCTCTCGAAAGAAGGGGGAGGGAGGGGAGAACGGGGGAAGGGAAGGAAGAAGCAGCCGGTGGCGGTCGGGGAATGGATTTTTGTTTCTTAGGGCACCTACTTTTTTGTTTTCCTTTCCGCCTCTTTCCCCTGCTATTTCCGTGCGCTGCAAATTGAAGAAACAGGGGAAGGGTGGGGAGAAGGCGCAGTAAATGGAAGAGCTGGCGGAGGGGAGTGGGGGAAAGGAGAGGGCAAGTCCTGTGCTGTTGTAATACAGTGCCGGAGTAAGGCAGTGGGAGCAGAAGGAGAAGAGGCAGCCAAGTGCAAAAAAGGGGTAAAAAAGAGAGAAGGAATTGCTACTACTACTCCAATCCTTACTTCGTTCGTTCGTTCTCCCTCCCCCTCCCACCCGCACTCGCTATCAGTTGGTGGGGCTAGGGGAGAAGAGCACTCCCTCGCCTTCCCCACCTCTCTCTTTCCCAGGCAGTAAAGTCATTTCTAACCCCTTTCTTCCCTTTCTCCCTCCTTCTTTCCCATGGGCGATCGCGACCATCGTCCGCGACCATCCTCCGTTTGCTCGCTGTTGTTACTATTCCTCCAGGCCGAGAAAAAAAACTTGGTGGTATACGGCGAGGGGAAGAGACTGAAGGGCTCCCTTTTTTTTCTGGAGAACAAGCAAGGCAGGTTCGGAGGGGCCAGAAGCTACCGGGGAGAGAGAGTTGCCACTCGCAAAACCCTCCTTCGGCCTCGACTTTTATAGCGGGGGAAGGAAGAGGAGTGAGGAGGGGGAGGACCTTCAAACGTTGCCGGCGCTAGGGGAGGACGACGAAGACCGGGGAGTCGCCGTCCGTCCGTCCGTTATTCCTCTGTCGTTCGTTGGAGTCAGTCAAGGGGTCGAGGAGAGAGAGGCAGGCAGCAAAAGCAAAAGGAAGCAGTCACATTTGCCGCAATGCGCCGGACTGGCCGAGAAGAGTAGGGGGAGAGGGGAAAGTACCGTACAAAGGCCCCAAGTTTTGTTTCCGTACCCTCCGCCACCCCCCCTCGCAAGACATTTCGACCATTACCAGCACCGAGAAAAAAAGCGAGTCGTTCGTCGTCGTCCCTCTCCTATTAGAAAGCTCCCCCTATCTTCCTTCCTACCGACCAGTTCCCCCACCAATTCCCTGCTCTCCTTGCCTCTCACTCGTTGTATTAAAACATTGCTTGAACTCGATGTCGATGCCCCTGGCCTTCATCCATGAACGAAAGGGAGAGGAGGAGGATGCCGTCACCGATGCAGTCTGGATCCCATCATAATTTTACCAACAGCTTCGTACAGCGCGCACTTCACTGTGCTTCTTTCCCTCAAAAATTTTCTTCTCCGCGGCCGGACGACCGCAACTGTCTCCTTCGCCGCAGACATCTCTAACCCCCCCCCGTCTTCTGTAATTATCGCGCAGGTGGTGGCTGTGATATCCATCTCTTTCATCATCGTGTCTACGGTGGCGCTGACGCTGAACACCATCGAGGAGATTGCCCCCCCGGACCCGTCGGGGCAGGACAACCCGCAGCTGGCCATGGTGGAGGCGGTGTGCATCACCTGGTTCACGATGGAGTACCTCCTCCGGTTTGCCTGCTCCCCAGACAAGTGCGAGTTCCTCAAGGGTGCTATGAATGTGATAGACGTCCTCGCCATCCTGCCCTACTTCCTCACCATGTTTTTCCTGCAAAGCACCCCGGGCGACAAGGGTGGGTTCGCCGACATGCGCAAGCTAGTGCAGATCTTTCGCATCATGAGGATACTCAGGATCTTCAAACTTGCAAGGCACTCCACGGGACTCCAGAGCCTGGGCTTCACACTCAAGAACTCCTACAAGGAGCTCGGCCTGCTCATGCTCTTCCTCGCCATGGGGGTTCTAATTTTCTCATCGCTGGCATACTTTGCTGAGAAGGATGAGCCAGACACCGCCTTCCAGTCAATACCCCACACCTTCTGGTGGGCCATCATCACCATGACCACAGTGGGCTATGGGGACATCTCCCCAACAACCTTTGTGGGGAAGATAGTGGGCTCAGCCTGTGCGGTTTGCGGCGTACTGGTCATTGCACTGCCGATTCCCATTATAGTCAACAATTTTGCTGCGTTCTATAAGAATGAGATGGCCCGGGAGAAGGCTGTGAAGCGCAAGGCTGCACTAGAACGGGCCAAGCAGGAAGGAACCATCATCGCCTTCCACAATGTCAACCTGAGAGATGCCTTCGTCAAGTCCATGGACCTCATCGATGTCATCGTTGACACAGGTATGAATGGGACAAAACATTGCGCAATATACCACATAAGAGTCCTTGGAAAGTATGTACATATTTCACCATTTGACTTTCCTTTTGTGTAAAAAGATCGCTAAAGCTAGGACGAACCAATATCAATTTTCGATCCTCGCTATGCTAAATTTTTCCAGGGAAGCACATATTCAGCTATTGAAATAGGGTGTACGAAAAAAATCAAGGTAAAAGTGCGCGGTGTGAGTTATTAACATGTAACCCTTACTAACAATGTTACCCTCCTGTGTTTTTGATGCATTTACATTAGTTTTTCTATGTTCTTATTGCCATTAAGTTTCATCAAACACAATTTTTATTTAACCTTTGTTCTCTTTTGTTTTGTTATTCTTTCAGGTCGTTGCCTCTCTCAGTATCACCTTCATTGTCGTCTCCACAATCGCCCTCACCATGAACACCCTCAAGGCCTTTGAGTCCGAGCGGAGGAACCTGGAAATCGTAGAAGCCATCTGCATCGCATGGTTCACCCTGGAGTATCTTCTAAGATTTGTGTCCAGCCCCAACAAGTGGGAATTCTTCAAAGGAGGGCTCAACATCATCGATTTGCTGGCCATCCTCCCGTACTTTATATCCCTCTCTCTGCAAGAGTCGGATGAAAGGCACTCTGTTCAGTACAACCAAGTCAAGAGGGTGGTACAAATTTTTAGGGTTATGAGGGTGTTGAGAATCCTAAAGCTGGCTCGCCACAGTACTGGGTTACAGAGTCTTGGCTTTACCATTAGGAATTCCTACAAAGAGCTGGGCCTTCTCTTACTCTTCCTTGCTATGGGTGTGCTCATATTTTCCAGCCTTGCTTTCTTTGCTGAAAAAGAAGAGCCAGGCACCCAGTTCACAAGCATCCCAGCAACCTTCTGGTGGGCAGCCATTACAATGACCACAGTGGGATATGGTGACATGTCCCCAAACACCATCCTAGGAAAGTGTGTGGGCACTGTATGCTGCATCTGCGGCGTCCTGGTGATTGCCTTGCCCATTCCCATCATTGTAAACAATTTTGCTGAGTTCTACAAGAACCAGAAGAGGCGTGAAAAAGCAATCAAGAGGCGTGAGACCCTGGAGAAGGCCAAGCGCACTGGCAGCATTGTTGCTGCCAGGGACATCAACCTGAGGGACGACATGGTTCGCAGCATGGAGCTGGTCGACATTGTCAGCGAGCAAGGTAACATCAATGTCACTGCCGGAGGAGGAGGAGGAGGAAGCGTCGGTGGAGAGGCTTCATCCCCCACCAGAGGAGTGACGTTCGCTCCCTCCTCCTCGTCCAAGGGCGGCCGCTACATGCCGGTGTCGCAGAGTGAAAAAATGTCGTAACAACAGACTTGGATAGAACTCAATCATAGCGGAGTGACTAAAACAACAGAACGCGGTTGGAGTGACCGGCAATGAGAGTGTTTAGTGTCGAATTCCCCCTTTTCGAAGAAATAATATCTTGGGAGCAGACGGGCAAAAAAAGAAGAGGGAGAGCATGGACCCTCGACCAAGCTCGTGTCAAACCCGAAATCCTAATCGAACAAAATAGTGTGGTACTTTTAAGCGTTCCTTCGGTTTTTCTTTCTTTTTCGACATTATTTTGACGAAATCGACCTCTTTTATTTTTGGACGATTATTCATAAGTTCACAATTTCTTTTCACCGTATTGTTAGTTCTGACCACAACTAAGCCATTCTATGTAGATATTAAACGAGCATTTTGTTTGAATTAGTTTTTTTATTCCTTTTTTTTACAATTTCATAGCTATGGTTTACATTTACGATACGCCCAATCCTTGCCTTATTTTTTAAATTAACAGGACAATGATATCTAAGGTATAGCCAATTCCATTGCTGGTGGGCAATTGAGGATCAACTCCAAGATTCTACGTAGAAACTACTAACCTCATTTTGCGAAGAAAGTCCGCCAAACTTCTTCCTCGCGAGCCCCCCCCCCCCGTTCTTATCACAGCCCTCTTCCCCCCCAGCCCTCCTTCCCTGCCCCTACCCTTCCCCTCCGCCATCTCTTACCCCACTTTCATAACATTCTTTTCCAATCCTCCCCCTCCTCCTCCCCGCTGCCGTAATAGCCAAAGAAGATCTTAGCTGTTCTCTCCGCGTGGCCGACCAAACGTCGGGGGCGATATCTCTTGGTGCACTGCCTCCCCTCCCCTCATCCCATCCCACATGAGCTCACTTCTCTCCACCCCTTCGTTGCCCGTAGAACCCGAGTTGCTTCTGGTGGTGCTGAGCGAGGACGGCGACGAGGAAGAGGGGGGAGAAGGGGAAGTGGG
>JAAUXU010035192.1_pt1 | contig 10562 bp, 14 predicted proteins | sample 7278151 | NCBI WGS metagenome assembly JAAUXU01 (sample SAMN14350113, study PRJNA611818) | marine sediment metagenome | isolation source: surface marine sediment (1.8m) | place: French Polynesia: Moorea | collected 2018-08 | reverse complement strand
CCTGTCTACAGTCTCTGCACTTTTCACCTGTTGACAAACACAACTGGTAAGCACCCGTCGATTGACTGCGCTGTGTACGCCTCTGTTATCTTATCAGCAAGTGTCCCGTACACATGAGATAGATTGCTTGTACGCTCGTACATATGCGGTGGCTGCATTTTACAGCATGAATGCGCTAGCTAAGAGGGTCCACCATTCATTTTTTACCCGAAAGTCGAAACTGTTTTGGCTGGCAGAGATTTTTGTTCAGGGGAAAAAAATCTATGCTACAGGATGTTTCTTGCTTGCATGAGAGGAATATTTTATGAAGAAGCAGCAAGCAATCCGGCGGAAAAACGAGCACAAAATCCTTCTCATTAAAGTCCCCTCTTTTCTCTAGGGACGGGCTGTGTTGGATGTCCCCACTCGATCCCATTTTTCTCTGGTATTCTTCGAAGGCATTCCAAAAAGTGGCATTGACAGAGCATTGGATCCTTTTTGAAATATAATTGAACATACCTGTACCTGTTCGATGAAAATCTGCTTAAAAGTTTTTTAGTCCTTGATATAGCCTTGAAAAACAGTTTATTTTTGTTTCTTTTCGGCCGTAAGACGACTTTAGGCATAGACAATATTTTAAATTCGTATATCTAAAACCACGATTGTTCTTATGTCAGCAGCAGGAACTTCCATTTCGCGCTTCCGTTCGTGTCTATGGTCTTGAAAAAACATCTGGTCCTTCGGTCTCCTTTCCGTGCGTCGCTCTCTGCATACAAAGGGGGATGGGGAAAAGGAGGGGAAGGAGTCATTAAACTGGGCGGGGAGAGAGCGAGAGTAATTAAAAATGGATACGAAAAGTCCCTTTCTTGGATACACACTCATCCTCGCCGCCCGGAGGGAGGGAGGGGGGGCGGGGGCGGAGGCAGCAGCAAGCAAGGGGATGGCAGATGAGCTCATCCCCTTTCTCCTCTTCGGTGGCTCTCTCGCCAAAAGTGGATGGGGGGATGAGACTAAAAGAGGGCTTTTAAGAAGTCGGTCGAGTGCTTCCAAAAAAGTCCGACTGAAGCATTTAAAAGAGAAAAAAGTCCACTATAGGATGAAATTTCTCGGCAGGTTGATATTTCCATCGTCCAAACAGAGGCAAAAGTTTTTTTTGTCCTCACGGCAACCCACCACCCGTGGTGTGTTTGCCGCCAGTTTTTCCCTCCGTCCGCTGTCAGAAATAGCGGATCATCAGGGGGGGAGGACGACACCCTTTTCGGACGGGGACAGGAAGGGATTGGTTGGAAAGGGGAGGAGGAAGAGAGCAAGAAGTGCGGGTAGCGGCAGCCTGGGGGAAAGGAGACTAATTACTCAAATTGCGTGGTTGCCCGTGATGGGGGACGGAAGGGGGGGGAGGGATGGGGACAACAAAACCGCCACCGAGCCCCTTCCTTCCCCTCTCCCACTTCTTGCTGTCATCAAGATTCCGGAGGGGGGAGAGCGTTCGAACCGCGAGTTGCTGGATCGAGGGGGAGGGGAGAGGACTCACAGATGGTGGCTTCGGTGTGCAGCGCTAGAACACCGAGATGAACGAAGCGGAGGAGGAGGAGGAGGATGCCAGCCAGGATGATGTCTGGCGGGATGGGGGAGACTGCGGGTGACATTTCGAGGCGGGATGGGTAAAAGAAATTAAAGAAGAGGGAGATGGAAGGAGGAGGGAGGGTTTAAGAAAGAGCAGCCTCTCTTTGCTATTAAAACAGGTAAAAAAATAAATCTGCCTGTTTAAGTAATTTGATGGATTCGATACATTATCATAAATTGGTGGTTGACTGCAAGGAAGCAGGGAAGAGGTAAATTGTAATTGCAGTAGTGGTAACTCAAGGTTTCCTAGAAACACTCAGAGGTTTCTAGAAAGAAAGCTTCCCGAATCCCAAGAACCAGACTCCACATTACTTTTTTGCGGCGTACAAAAAACCTACCTAATTTTCTGGGTGCGTGACACCCTCGGAAGGAAAAGTCTGGGAATTGCGGAGCAAAAAAGCCTAAATGAAGAAATAGGCGTCTGACCATGAAACTATCACCATAGTTCTGTTGTAACGGAGGAAAGTAACAAAAAAGTAAAAAGTTGGCATACTTGCTAGCTCAACGTAGATCATTTTTCCAAGGTACAACATGTCATGCAGCATCTAAATGCCGGTACATATCTACAACGAGTCGCATCTTCCATCAAGCGCCTTTCTTCAATTATCCTTTGACCGTGATAGGCAGCTTCTCCGTTCGTGCGGTTTTTTGTAAGAAGCATCCCGCGGCGACCCTCCACAGGGCGAACCCCGCCGCCAACTTTGCCGCGTGGAATGCCGTTCCCGCCGCCAGCGCCCCGACGCGCTCCCTCCGGCTGACCACGGACACGAGGAGCTCGCCGCGCTTCAGGGCGGCGGGGTCGCTTTCTCCGACGGCAAAGTATTGCTGGACCTCCGTCGCCCAGTTGCCGTCCTCTCCTTGATCATGCGCCACCAGCGCGAGCGCGGCCGCCGTTTCGAAGATGGCGACGTCGACGGCCGCCGCAAGGGGGACCAGCGCGGCGAGCCAGGTGAAAAAGGCGCGGCGGCCGGGGACGGACCGTAGGAGTTCCGCCGCGCCGCTGTCCCCGCGGCCAAGGAGGATGGCGGAGGAGGAGGCCACCACCAGGGTGCAGAGGGACAGCTGGGCGCAGAAGCAGAAGAGGTAGGGGGAGGCCGCAGCGAAGAGCAGATCCCGGGAGGGAGGGCGGTGAAGCCAGTAGAGGAAGAGGACGGAGAAAAGGCCGCTCCACAGGGAAAGCGCCAGGGTGAAGAGCACCGAGAAGGTCAGCCGGTCACGCTCAGCCTCCTTTCGACGGAGGGCAGCTTCGCCGTCGGGTTTCTTTTCGTTTGCGACCATGGTAGAAGTCTTGAAATAAGTGGCCTTTGGCAAATAATTGACGTGCAGTAGTTTGACATCTGCCTAACTAAAAAATCATATACTGTACATGATAATTTCAAACATTCCAGCGCGTTTCCTGTTTTCAGAGGTGGAAGAATCAAACACAACAACGTTCGTCGCGATTAATTTTTTTATGTACCCCACACTTATTGAGATGTACTACACAAGACAGAGTAAAACAAGCAATGGCTTCAACCCCCTTATCTGGAGGCCAGAGTCCGACTCTGCTCGACCGTCAACCTCCGACGGAGCAAAGGGAGGGTGGCAAGCTAGCAAGAAGACGAGGGGAAAAAGGAGTGGGGGTGGGTGGCTGGGAGATTGGGTTTCATCAAACTTTTCCTAAGAGTTCTCTCGCCGGCAAGGAACTTTTTTTTAGCAAGGAGGGGTGGGAGGGTAGTTGAGGTGGGAGGGATGGGACAGCAGCGGGCGGTGGCGGGGGGGGGGGGGGGGTTCGGAGAAGGGGGTAAGAACGAGAGAGGCTCTAGCTCTGGGCGGCGGTGGTGTGTGTGTGCGTGTGTGTACGGCGGGGGAGGAAAAGGGGGTGGGAAGGAAGCCTAGAAGAAAAGTTTTCCCGTCTTCTTCCTCTTCTTTCTTCCTACACTAGTATTCCCCATTCTCTTATTTCCTTTTTGCTACCTCCCTGTCCTTTTCTGCCCCAAAGCTCTCCTCACTGCCACTTTGTGCCTTGAAGTAACACAACGATTTTCAGTACAATTCGTTAAGCTGCAAAGAGAAACCGCATTGCGTTTTTGGTCCTCGTAACAATAAGAATGATGCAGCAGTCTGTGTGGAGGTAATTTTCTTGGCATTGACATGCTTAGACAATGAGGGCTGCAATGTGAGCCATTTTGATGAGGCATTATGATCGGGAGCTGACACTACTGGAGCCAAAAAATAATGGGGGCCATCACATCGATTGGTAAATTATTTGTGTTGGTCTTTCTGGCAATTGAAAGACGAAAATGGTTCAAGGAAAACGATACTATCCATGCATTTTAGGGGGCCGAACGAGCTGTCTCCTTTTTTCTTGCGCTACCATTCGTTTTTACCTTCCTTTGGGGGGTCCTTGGCCTAGTATGAAAGAGTAATGAACACACTTACCACAATCAATAGTCCGCAGTTTTTTTTGTTGGAACCGTAGGGAACGGCTACAGTAGTTTCTTCACCTTTGGTCCCACTTTGAACCTGACGTACAAAGGGCGAACACACAGGCTTCAGAAAAATGTTTGTCGTGAGCAAGAAGAACTTGAACTCTGCCCTAGACTACAGTAGGAGAAGTAGCCTCGACTCTTTCAACAACGTCCGACCCATGCGGACCAGCGCCCTCGTCAAGGCGAGCGTGTACGTCTACGTGGTGGTCATGGCAGCCCTGTTCGTCAACCAGACCTGGCTGAGCGTGGACAAGTACCTACAGAAAGAGGTGCTTTGACAAAACGAGAACAGATTCGAATATTTTTAAAGAAATAAATGAGCAGATAGTGGAGGACGTGTCCATGACTCGCAACACCACCGCTGTGATGCCGCCGCTCACCTTCTGCGCCCTGCCGGGGTTCAAGAAGGCGTTAGACGCGCAGGATTTGCAGCTCTTCTCATCCTACTGCCCGAACCGGACGGATATTGTCGAATGCATCAACGAAATGAGGTATTTATTTTTTCAAAACACTCTTTATTTGTATTTTTTGACCTGTTCGACTGAATGTTCGTTGCGATCCAGGTTCGATGTGAACGAGCTAGTGATATCCACGTTCCGCTATCCCGGCACCGACCCGCCCAGACCTATCTCTAAGGCTGACTGGCACCCGAGCTCGTTCAACCTGGCCATGGGCTCCTGCTTCACGCACCAGAAGCTTGACCCCGAGCCCTACTCGCAGTCCTGGGGAGACATCCTCGTCTTCAACCTCACCAACGAGTACCTCGTCAACGGGTGGAGCTTCTTCGTCTTCTTCCACTCTAGCGGCGACTTCATCCCCTCCATCGGCATGGCCAGCGAGTTCATGGGGCAGCAGTACGTCGGATGGAAGTAAGACCTATAGAACAAAAAACCCCAGTCGAATTTCTGGAAAAAGAAGTTTGCTTTCTTTTCTCAGTCCAGAGCCAGCCACTGTCAAGCACATGACCGTGGGCGTGACCCACCGTCATGTGCTCAACTCTGAGAAGCGCCCCTGCAAAGAGGAGGCAAACTACAGCGTGGTCAAGTGCATGGAGGACTTCAGCACAGCGGAGGCAGGGTGCAAGTCCCCCTGGGACCAGTTCTATGACGACAAATCGGTAAAATTTGCCGGTTTTCATCCAACCATAATGAGTACTAATGTTTCCCAATTTTTTGCAGACTCGCCTTTGCGAGAGCCCCTCCGACTTCGAACGCCTGTTCTCCGTTCACCTTGAGATAATGAACCTGGGCGCCATCCAATTCGAGCAGCGCACGGGCTGCCTTCCTCCCTGCAGTTTCACCGAGCTCGAGTTCGCCTCGCGCACCTACAAGAACCCGCACATCACTGACATATTCGGCGGGGAGGGCGTCGGAGCCATCGCGCTCTCTCTAAGGTCGACGAACCAGGCACGCGGCTAAACATGCGTTAAAACATACAAAACTTGAACAGACTTTTATCTTGATTGGCTCTTATTTCTTTGCCAATTTAAATACATGTACCAAATGTTCTTTGTGCTTGCTGCTGAGTAGAAAAGCTCTTAAATTTATTATTATTATTATTATTATTATTAACAAATTGCAGCGAATTTCCCGCGAGGCATGGCTGTACCAGCTACACAACCTGGTGGGTGAGATCGGCGGCTGCCTAGGGATGTTCCTCGGCGTCTCGCTCGTCTCGCTCTATCAGATGGGCCTGGGGGCGGTGGAAAACGCAGTCAAATACGTGCAGAGGAAATAAGTGAGAAACACAAGAGAAGATATGTCAAGTGAAAGCTCTGTATATTTTCCCGAGAAGAAGATATACCTACTACGTACGTACAACGTAAATTAAACTATCATACGGTACGGCGGTACATTGCAGAGTTCCAAACAACTACTTTGTTCGAGAACAACAGCCTCAAAAGTTGTCCTAAAAAGTTCACGGGTTCCGCTCAATGCGACAGGGAGGGCTAATTTGGGGAAGGGGAATTTGGGGAAGATAAAGATTTCCTGAGCGGGGAAAGGGCTCTGGATTGGAAATATTAAACTGCACCAAATGGTAGCAAGCGGAGCTACGCCCATGTTATGCTACGTTACATACGACTTCAATCAAAACCTTCTAATCTGTAATATGCACGTACCGGCGATGAGTAGAAAAAGCGCTCGATAATTAATCTCTTTTGCACAAAACGCGGGGCCCATCAATTTGTACCGTCCGGTGTCTCAATTCTTGAACGAAATGCTTGGTCTTACGGTTTCCTCAAGCCAGCTTGTACTGTAAGTAAGCGGCCAATATTAATAGTAGGTCAGCAGAACACCCATGAGTAAAAAAGGCCTTTCCTGACTGAACTCTAGCTCTTGCTCCTAGTGTAGTGAATAAGACGTGTGTTGCTTGTCTCTCCATCGCTCTCGGCATATCTTCTACTAGCTGCTCGATGATCCCTCTCTGCTACGCCTATTGCTTGTTGGCGGCTGACTGGTCCTGCTCCAGGTTGACCTTGGCCTGCCTCCGCAGCACCGACCCCGTCCTCCGCCCGCCGAAGGACGACGATGCCAGGCCTGGGGGCTTTGGCGGCGGCGGAGGGGGAGGGGGAGGCGGGAGGTCGTCCAGTCCCTCTTCTTCGTCGCCCTCCTCCCTCCTGGCGACCGCGTACACAACCGGGAATGAGTCGGCGGAGGAGGGACCACCGGCGGCGCCGACGACTGCGGCGGCCGCCCCTGTCTCCCCGACCGATCTGGCCACCGCCGCCGGGCCGGAAGACCCCCCCGCCCCGGATCCCGCCTCGGAGGAGATCTCGATGAAGAGCTCCTCGCTGCTGCTGCTCTTGCTCTTGGAAATCGCAGTCGTTGTCGCCGTTGGAGCAACAGCTTTCTTCTTCGCCTCCGTCTGCGAGCCGTCCTCTAGCCCCGCCTTTAGCGATCCGGCCCTCCTATTTAACAGAAAAATGGTGTAAGAGTGAGGAAAGTGGTACAAGAAAAAAAATGTTTCTTGTAAATTACTTCATTCCCGTGCGTTGAGTTTCCGATTCCTCCTTTTTCTCGCTCTTCCCTAGGTTTTCTTTTTTGGGTAGATCTGTCAATGAAGAAGACATGGTGCGAGCCAGCGATGGAACCCCCTGAAAAAGGAAACTAATTTTCATAAGGTTCAATATGTACGTAGTGGATAGATTTTTACCTCTCTGCCGGACTCTTCCTGTTGTTGCTGCTGGACCACCTGCATGGCCAGTGAAGACGGTTGCGGCTGCTGTGGCGAAGGAGGAGGAAGCGGCTCCTTCACTGGAAGTCCGCTCATGGCCTCGTCCTCGTCGTCGTCCTCCCCCGAGGCCAGCGGCGGCTGGTGCGGCGGGAGGGCGCTGTGGATGGGGCTGCGGCCGTTGTTGGACTTTGGCGTGGAGGAGGCCGTGTTGTAGGTGTCCTGGCGGCCGGAGGTGGAGTGGGACTCGTCGCGGACGAACAGCGTCACCGGGCGAGACCCTTCGATGTGAAGGTCCAGCGCCAGCTCGGTGGAAGCGCCGCCGAAATCTGGTAAGAAACCCATGGTATTTGAAGACAGGAAATATAAATAGCAACAACAACAGCAGCAGCAGCAGCAGCAGCAGTAGGTTATAAATAACGCCACCATTAGCAACTTCCTCAGCAACATTAATAAAAATGGAAACAAACAAGCAGCAGATTTTTTATTAAAGACAGTGTCAAAAATATTACGGATCTGGTGTGGAAAGGTGGTTTTTACCTGATGGCGAATTTCCGCTGTTGTTGATACTCCTGCCTCCGTCCCTCTCCCTCTCTCTTCCCCACACCCTGGTGGCCGAAGCCCCCAGCTCCAACTCCAGGCTGTCCTGCTGCTGCTGATGGTGGTGCCTTCCCCGCCTCGACCCGTTGCTCCTCGGCAGGTGGTGAGAGCCCATCTGACCTCCGCCCTGTCCCCCGCCGCTCCTCGAATCCATCCTTGGCGAAAGCGAGGCCGGCCTGAGCATGACCGCCGCCGACTCCACCTCGTCCGCGCCGGCCACGCGGCAGCTCCCTCCCCCTCCGCTCCCGCCGTCCTGGTTGCTCCTCGTCACCGCCTCCAGCATCATGACCTCGTCCCCTCCCGTGCCCCTCCTCCGGCGGTGGCGGCTGCGGTGCATCAGCCTCCTCGTGCCGCCCGGGCTCTTTTCGTCTCCGTCCACCCCCACTCCGTCCTGGTCCCCTTCGTCCATGGAGACGGCCTGTCGGGTGGCCGCCATGGCGGCCGCCGCCCGCGACCGGTACATGGTCGGAGTGAGCACTCTGTACTGGCCGTACATGGTGGAAGACATGGAAGAGCGCTTCTTCACAACCACCTCCTGGTGATGCTGGCCTGAGGGCGCAAACACTGCGTCGTCGGGACCAGGGAGCGGAGGTGGTCCGTTTGCGTCTCCGACGGCCTCCACCCTGATGGTGATGCTCTGCTCCATGTTTAGCTTGTGGTGGGAGATGTTTGGGGCCGACGGGCACTTGGTGAACATCAGTTTCGTGTTGGGGCCGGCGCCGGAGGGACTGTTAGTAGAAATAGAGGGTTTTTTATAACGATTTTAAACAAAAAATAGGAAAAATGTTTATAGAAAAAAAACCGAAGAGTACAGGCGTAGTCGAAGCTTTTCTTTCCATTAAAAATGCTATCTTACCTGTTGTTGTCCGCCTCGTTGGAGTCCGACTCTAGCCTGGAAGTTCGCACGTTGTGGTAGATAAGAGAGTCCCTGTAGGAGGACGGGTTGGACGGGTCGCGGATGAAGTTGATAAAGGCGTTGGTGAGGGCGCGACGGCCGATCTCGTCCATCAGGGCCAGCCCGGGCTCCATCTGGCGGCTCTCTGAAATGATTTCATCCAAAGAAATTGAACAGAGTAATAAGGGAAATAATTTTATCTTTTCTCACCGTCTACTGCCCCGCCGATGGAAGCCCTCTTGGTGGTGGCGAGGCTGGAGGCTCCCCCGCCGTGCACGCTGTCCCTGCTGTGTTCAGTACCGGGAGGAGGCTGGGCGACATTGTTGCAGGGGAGAGTAGGAGCAGGGGGAGGAAGGTCAGAGCCATCCGCTTCAGCACTGCATGAGATTTTTTGAAAGAGAAATTGTCATCAAAGGCAAGGACAAGAACTTTCAAAGTCTACATAAATACTTGATAAGAGAGAGGTCTTTCATTTTTAAGAGAACTTACGGGCCAGCTCCCACGGCTCCTTTTCCGTCTGCCACGTCCATGGCAGTTCCTGGTGCTGCTGACTGTTGCTGCTGTTGCTGTTGCTGCTGTTGTGGTGCTCCCTGTGTCAGCGCCGCTCCGGCACCTGCGCCGCTCGTCACAACCGACACCCCCAACGTCTCGATGATGTTCCTGTCTAGGAAGGTGGTCTGGCTGGAGGAGGACCTGAACTGAATGGCCCCTCCCCTCCCGTCCGGCCCCATCCCCGCCGACCCGCCGCGCGCCGAACGACGGAAGGAGGCCGAGCGATTCCTTGTCGATCCCTGCCGCCCGTGCTGGCTGCTGCCGTGGAAGCTAGAGGTGGACGGGGCCACCTTGGCCGCGTTGTCCCTCGTCTCGAATGTTATCACGCAGGCGGCGACGATTAGGAAGCCTGGAAATAAAGTCAAGACGTATTGTTAAATCCTATACCATATTCTCCTTCATATTAATAACCTCCTGTGCCCATAATAACTGGTCCCGCGAAGCTGAGGTTGTTTAGCCTGAACCTGTCCTCCGTCTGCAAGCCAGGGACGTAGTTGAGCTCTGGGTCGTTCATGGCCGCGCTGTCGGTGCTGTTCATCAGCTTGGCCTCAAGGCGCTTCTGGTCGTCAAGATATCCTGGATAAAAAAGGAGAAGAAAGGTCAACCGCATTGATTCCCCATGCATAGACCGCATATTATTCCCCTCACCCAATATTGACATAACGATGCCGATGGTGATGAGCAGGACTCCTACGGTGACCGCCTGGCACGCGTGCCACAGGCAGGCGGTGGTCACCCTCCCGGTGGAGGAGGGCGAGCCGGAGGCGGAGGAGACGCCGAGGCGGCCGCGGCGGCGGAAGGAGGAGGAGGCGGAGGAGGACGAGGGGAGGCAGCAGCACAGGAAGGAGGAGACCAGCGAAGGAGGAGGGCTTTCTCCTCCCTCCACATCTGCATATGCAGTTGGCCATTAATGATTGTTGAGCATGTTTGGATATTTGCTCCATTATCCTCCCCTCCATACGTGAGCAATGGGGCCTACTACACTCAATGTGTACAAGCGACCCACCCCTTTATGGACAGAATAATAGCCCTGCATAAAAAGAAGGCAATTTCTTTTAAATATTCGCCCTTCAAAAAGGCCATAAAAACAATCAAACCCGCCATTATTGTATCATCTCCCCAGGGGCCCAGCCCCTTCGACCCCACGCCCACCTATGTCCATTCCTTCCATCTAAGTAATGTATTACCGTAGTCTCCGTCGATTTCCTCCGTGTTGTTGAGGGTCATTTTGGGATTCTCCCCTCCCGCCTGCTTCTGCCCGATGCTTGAGT
>JAAUXU010076893.1_pt1 | contig 10563 bp, 9 predicted proteins | sample 7278151 | NCBI WGS metagenome assembly JAAUXU01 (sample SAMN14350113, study PRJNA611818) | marine sediment metagenome | isolation source: surface marine sediment (1.8m) | place: French Polynesia: Moorea | collected 2018-08 | reverse complement strand
GCATATTTCATAGATTTTCAATAAGAGTTAAAAATTGCCTCCCCTTTTTTGCTCGCAAAGTTCTGCCCTCGTTGTTGTCAGATGGTCGAATGCTCATCAGACCAAGTCCTCATCTCAGGTCGAGGCTCTGGTCTTTATTCCTGGCTGCTCTTAGGTGCCGACACCTTCAACCTTCAACCAAGTCATTGCTCACATTACCCTACAAAAATTGACTTTTATCCGCGTGGCAAATATGCTGATTGCTTAAGTTGTGCTTGCTGTTGCCTAGCAAGAGCACAGACACATCAAACAAAGTGGGGCTCTTGTTTAGCAACAATTCGTTTGGAACATCCTTTAGCTCCGCGGCCAATGTTCTGTCTCAATATGGGTGGGGAGAAGTACAATCTGCGCATAAGCGGAGGTCACTGTACCAAGAGGCCAAGTCAGCTGGAAGCTCTTTTCCGCGCCAAAGCCCACGCAGACGAGGCCACATGCACAACTCGAGCGGTGGCGTGATTATTTCGTTAAAGATTGACGCTGCTTTGGCCGCCTTTGGTCCTGTTGGCGTTGACGCCGTCATCGACGTCACAGCGTTCACCTCTCTACGATTGTGTTCGGGCGGACCTGCAATCCCGAGCCTTGGAGAGAATTGCTCGGCAGCGTATTATTACCGGGGGACACCCAGTACTAAGAGCAGCAATGAGTGAACTATCTGACTTGTAGCTATATTGTACACAGACAGGGTCCAGGGTGGAGACCGACCCCCTCGCCCTTTGGCAGATGACACTACCAAAGACAGCGGACTGTAGGAAAGAAGTGTATTCTGTTACAATTGTTCATTGCAACGTACCGCATTCAGTCATCAGGACTTATGAATTTAAGGGGTTTTCGTATGAGCCGTAGCAAAAGGTGCATTTTTTCAAAGAGAAGACTTGGATGCTTCTTACCCAAATATACTGGTTTTATGTGTTCACCATAAAGGACAAGAATTGCTCTTTTTTCCACATTTTCGAGCAAAATTTATTGCCTGAAAAAGTGCAGTCTAAAAATATTCTACGTTCACATTTTTCGCAGTTCTTCATTTGCATATCCGTTATCTTTTTTGATTCCCAGGGGTCCCATTGTAGTACTGGACCATGAATACAACTCTGCAATTGAAGGATGTTGAGAGATCACGGAGACCTTACCCAAGTAGGCTGGATCTGGATTCTTCGCTCAGCGGGGTTGGGGAGCTCAAGAGAGCTGCAGAATGCACAGTGACGTCAAGAGAGCAATTGTTCGTTTAAGCTTTTCTGGTCAGTATGGCCAAGAGGCTAATATCACTCAAGTGGCAACTCTGGTGAAGAATTCCTTTCTAAACAGAGTGGGCCAGCTCGAAAAAGATGGGAAAAGGACCAACAATATGTGGAAAAGACATGTTGCCGGAAAAGAGTTCCCTTCCAAAGGTACAAAAAATGAGGAAAATGTGTTAAGCGTGATTCACGTGTTTTTCGACCCCGAATAATAACATATGGTGCAATAATAAGTACGCTGAAGTACAGTTGCCCGTTGCAAAGATCTCTGAACCTTTTTGAATGAGCTGCAGTGCTTCTACCCGGCCTCAATGGGACTGGAAACAAGTTCTCGTGCAGCTCAAAAAGTACAGTTTTTACAGTCCCTTAGCCCAAAACTGCATTTGCACAACTTTCCACTAGCTCTTATTCCAAGGAGCCTCAATAAAGCCGATTAGTGCAATTCTAACATACGTTATGCATGACAAAGGAGAAGGAAAATTCAGCTTGTGATGTCATACTTCTTCCTCTCCATCTCTTTATTTCTGATCTTCTGTCTCTCTATTGCGCGAGCGAGGGAGAAAGAGGTAAAAAACAATGATTGCTCGTGGTTCCCCTCCCTCCCCCTCCACGCCCTCTACAGGGTGCTGAGGTAAAGTACGCACAGCCCACGATGATATATGACGCTGAGCCGCATCCGGCTGCCACACGGCCCTGGCGGCCACGATCCCCATCCATTGTGGCGACGGTCGGGAGAGCAGGTGGGTGAAAGCCTGGAGTCATCTCCAGGCATATCTGTGCATACGAGCTATACACGAAAAGACGTTGTCTGGCTAGGCCATCGTTGCTGAAAGGGTTAAGTGATATTGTATGTGTGTGTGTGTGTCTAACGTACCTTCCATCTACTACTAATGTATCTACTGCGAACAGACGTTTCAATGTGCAAGTAAAAACGGGCTCTTGCACCTTTACTTTCACTCATATCCTCATGTCTCGAGCATGAGAGATTAGGTAGATCCTGTAGACCCAATGTGTACGAACGCCAAATTACACACAAAGTACACAGACACACTCAATGCTGCACAAACAGAACCCGAAGGTTTTGGCTTCTCCAGGCAAAAATCCATAGATCGAATGTTGTATGAATACGTGTGCAATGTTCTGAAAGTAGGATGATAGATATACCGAATAAGGTCGCTTTCTACCACGAGAATGGGAGAATTTGGCAGGTCGAAACAGAAAACAATTGTTTCAAAACTTTCAAAAATTTTTGGCACTTATTGGAGGTACCCTAGCAAGAAATATCATTGAGAAATGAAAATGAATGCTATGAGGAGGGACATGACGCCAGAGCACATGCTCCATTTGGACGACCAGAGGTTGGTGCCCGAGTTCTTCATGATCAAGAAGCAAATGAATCGGAAGCTTTTTTAGAAGTTGAGAACGACACTGTTGTAGAAGAGGCATACACTTTTATACCAGATTTTAATCAGATTAATGTTCAATCTATGAACCTTGAGTTTTGATGACGGTAGAAGTCGTCCACTCCTGTGTTGAGCAGAATGCTCAATGCATGATGCTCAATGCATGATGCTCAATGCATGATGCTCAATGCATGATGCTCAATGCATGATGCTCAATGCATGATGCTCAATGCATGATGCTCAATGCATGATGCCTTGACTACTTTTTCCTCCTGTTGATTCATTTTGGGACCAATTTTCAAATATTCAGTGGGAAGCAAGAGCAAAAGCTCTCAGCTGACAAGTGGCGTTGGTTAAAGTTCAAGATCAGTCTGGGCAAATGGCGTCTCGATAACAGCTTTATTGACTTGCCAAATACTCCCTCTCACCCTGTATTGACACAAAATGTCGTGGCCGAGCAAAATAAGCCCAAAGTGAGTTAAAAAATTGATGTCGTAAGCTGCCTAAGCAGCTACAAGAAGCTGTAAATGTCATCCTCAATCATGAGAACCAAAGGGAAAAGGACTGCCAAGTCAGAAAGAGCAGACTTGTGTGCATGAATTATTTCTATTGTGAGAAGCTATTTTTTAGATGTTGCATATTGTGTATATGATAGGTTTTTATCTTCTTCCTCTGGTGCCACACTCTTCTGAGGTTGTCTCTGATACTCTCCTTCATGGCATTGGGCATTGACCTGGGTGGGTGTCCTGGCTGACCTTATATGACCCTTTTCCGGGTAGTTATTGATTTCTCTAGTCGTCCTCTTTTGCCAAAGGCCTTCTAGACGAAGGACCAGGGCTTCGGTTGTGAACTCCTGGCTGTGGCCAGTGTGTACCGGGCGGACTCAACAGACCTCCTTCGTGAAAAAGCTTTGGCCCCTTCGTGGGCTGGACCAAACTTCAAATCACAAACAGCTGACAGAGGCAGCTAATAGCTCACAGTTTGGGCTTATTTGCATACAACATTGACTTCTGGAAATTTGGGCGATCCCTGTACAGTATTTTTGGTAGATGTTTTGACCAAAGTCGCACAGGTAAAGTTATGTAAGAATAATCGTAACAACTCCGATGCTGACTTTTTCTTTGTATTAGAACCAGTTGACAATAGCAATCATTCGGAGTATTTATCTACCATTTTTTTTATCTATCACAAACTTCAGATAGAGCAGGACTGATCGCAGTGTAGTTGTCCAAGTTTGTCCTGTGACCTGTTGATATTGGAGTGACAAGGAGTGGTATTGACCACCCTCTCAAAGATGATGCTCCCCAGGATGCGACCACAAGGATTCAGGCCCGATGAAGAGGATGACCGAAGATTGTCTTCCTCAAACTCTATTGCATTACATCATGAAGTTTTTATGGTAACATCATACCACAATTAAAGACTGTCTTCCCAGGAAGATTGCTCGATTATCTGAGACCTCTTTTGAAACTGTCGGTCAGCAGAAATTGTCTGCCAATGATGTGCATCCTAGTCATGTCTTCTGTCCGTCGAAAGGTGCACGACTCAGTTAGGCAATGGTTACTCAATTTGTTAAGTACTGTAGCTTCATTTTTCTTATATAAACATTGGCACGAATAAAGCAGGGAGAGTGAGCTTGAGCACGTAAAGAATTATAGTCAAAAATTGGCTTTAAGTAGCCTACATGAGGCCCTATGATGGAAGAAATTTCTACCAACAGTCCTGTTTGCGTATGTCCTTGCATGACTTGAGGGCATTTTATACCCTCAATGTAATATATATGGCTAGTTCGACACTGTACTGTTTCTAGAAAATGATACTTTTTTCTGAATTGATATGCACTTTTGCTCAAGGACCTCTCAATTGTTCACGATATAGTCAAAATTTATTGTAGTTAACTCTGCTACAGAACATACCTTTGATCCCATATGGCGGAAAAATGAGTAGGCCAAGAGCAAAAGTGCACATCTGTTGGGCTTCAAATTCGTCGGGAAAAATAAACCCAAAGTTCCATCCCCTAATTCATCCCTTTCCACTTATTGATGCGTATGAACTTAAAAAGCATTTCTACACAAGCGAGATTTTTTCACCGCACCCGAACATGATCACAAAACGTTCAAGGTCAATTTTGGCGACGTATTTGGTTGGTGCAAAAGCACCGTGAGCAGCAATCCCTTCTCAAAAGTCTCGTCCTTCAGCTGGGATCAGTTGCAGCCGAACATGTACCAAACGGACTTTTCGAACACTGATGGAAAGACTTTCTGTTCCAATTTGGCATTTTCAGGAAAGTTCTGTTCTGCAAGAAGCTATCGGAAAGTTCCGCCGAAAATTGTCGGCACATTAGTTCTTTCTAAATTAGGCGGAGAAATTTGCCCGAATAAGTGGTGGAAGAGGCAAAGTAGGTTGTTTTTTGAGAACCTTTCTACTGACTTTGAAGGAGTTATGGACTTGGTAAGCAAAGCATACTTCCGTGCACTCAAACTTCGATAAAGTGACCTTTGCTTTGCTCTGCGATTCTTAACCAGGACTGCTTATTTTAGCCATCCCTCAACAAACTGTTGACCACAAAACTCCTGTTGGTGGATTGAAAAGCATCAAAAAATGAAATGAAGTTTTTCTGACAGAAAACCCCTACAGCAGATTTTTGGCCGGAACTGGCTAAAACAGTGTTAGTTTACAATCATGTAGCACTACATCATGTAGCCGGTTGTAGACCAGGGTCAGGGTTGCCAATGAGTTCAGGAGATCTCGTCTCAGACTCTGTTCGCTGTCAAGATGTTCATGCCCCCAGGGCAGAATTCCCTGGCACTATCGAGTGTTGCCAGGGAACAGTGACTGAGGAGGGAGCAAATGAACCGGGACTGCCATCTTGTCTACACTTTTCGAATAGGATTGGCAAGTGAATAGAGAAATGGAAGCAAAACTCCACTGCTCGAGACTGAGTGATGGCAACCCGGGATCAGTTGACCCTCCAGGCGAGTCAGCCCAAATGTGACAGACACCTATTCCATATTTGTTAATGTTTGTGTCCCCGAGAGGCGTTTCGAGGCTAAATGAGGAATGTTTTCTAGGCAACAGTGCCTGAGACGTTCTTCCGCAGCAGCACTCGCAACTTTGTACCCCAGACTCAAACCGCCTTAGGTAGCACAGGACAGGAACCCAGTGTTATGCACTAAGTCTGCTGTACAGCTTAAGGCACAAGTTAGGCTGCACTGACTTTATTTGACATTTTAGGCGATATTTTAAGGGAAATTCATTGTAGCTCGTTCTGAGGGATAATGCTTACTGTTACGTGAAAACTCTTTCCTTTTTCTTTTCACCTTTTTTCTCGGAGTCTACATGCGATTGTGCACACAACTTCAGATCTCCCTCTACTCTTGTTTGGTTGCTACCAGCACAACTTTACGTCATACGGTTACAGGATGTCCCGAGAGTTTCTGCACCTTCACGTTCTGGCTGTCTCGGATGCACGTAGTAACACGTGCTGCTGGGCTGCACTCCACTGTTTCGTCTGGACACCCTGTCTTTATGCGTAAAAAAGCATTCTCCCACCTTAATGGACGTGATAAGAAATTCGGATGCTCATAGGAAATTTATGTGAGAATGGATGCAACATTGGTGCTCATTGCCTCATTCATCTGTTCTCATACAACAGGCTCATCGGGAATTTCCGACGGAATTTCTTCCTGCGTGTGACCGAGCCCATGTGTGATTCCGGCGTTCTGGGAGAGCTTTCCGTTCAAGCTCACCCGGGCGCTGAGGACGTGCGTGCATGACGTGTACAGGGTGGTCGACAAGTCATGCCACGTGCAGGCTTTGTTCGGCAAGATGTTAAACATGTTGGTCCTCGGACGGAAAGAAAAAGCTCTCAAAAGCAACTTTGAGAGTTCCATTGTTCATCATGACCCTGGGTTGACGATGTCACATTGTATGGCCTTCTCACAGGGGTATACGTACGTACAGGGTGACCAATGAGATTTGGTTTCCATCGGCATTGTCTCTTAGCACAGTATTCCACTTTGGTGTAGTTCATTCCACAGACATTGCACATGCAAAAGTCGGCCCTCAGCTTGGAGGCCCTGAAGCTCCTCTGGCTGACGGAGGTGGAGGACCTCAAATTGGAAGTTGTACCTACCTCCTGCAGGGCCAGATCATCCGGAGAGTTTCGTTAGAACCAACCGAGGTCGCGTCAAATCACTCAGCTTACAACACTTTTGTGTTGTCAACATTGTTCGCTTTCCTCAAAAATGTCGCTGAATACAAGTGAGGGAAGTTGTACCAGGCCACCATGTGCATCGTCGAAAAAGCTCCGTCAGTAGCACGTGGTGGAGTAAGGAGATCCTACGTTGTTCTCCCCACCTCAAAATGAGAAGCAAATCTCCTTCTCCAAATGCTTTCGAAGAAGTCCAAGCTTTGATTTTGCGAATCCGGCTGTTCTTCCTCCTCCGCAAAAACCAAATTCGCTGTTGCTGAACTGAAGTATTCAGTTTCTCCCTCTTTTCCAGATGCCAACGAGGTCGCACGGGACGAAAAATTGGCATGCACACCAGAAACTAACACAGCTTCAACATAGGAAAAACTCTTCCCTGACCCGATCTCCGGGCTTAAGGTTTATCTCAGCCGCCTCCTTCTTATTCTTGGCAAATCCACGTACGTAAGAAGGATTCTACGGAAAGGAAAAAAGTCAGCGAAGACACCGGAGAAGGCTAAGGAAAATAGAAAGGAAGCCTTAACTTTCCAGAGGAGACTGCGCTAATGGCATCAAAGACTGAGCAGCTCCTCTGCCAACATCCTTGAGAGGAGAGACTCTTCTGTGGTGACAACGCCCAAGTCGTCAACACTGACAAGGAGGCAGGAGGGGAGAAAGACGTTCCGACGGCGGAGAAGATGGCGAACGAGAGCGACTCCTCGACCATGATGGACAACATGCAGCGGCTGGAGCGGGTGGTGACCATAGTGGTGCCCATCTTCTTCTCGGTGGTCGTGCTGGTAGGATTCTTCGGCAATCTCCTGGTCGTGCTGGTGGTGGCCTTCAACAGGCAGATGAGAAACACCACAAACATGCTCATCCTCAACCTCGCCGTCGCCGACATCCTCTTCATCGTGTTCTGCGTGCCCTTCACCGCCACCGGGTACGCGCTACCTCATGCCTGGCCGTTCGGAGACACGTGGTGAGTACTCGTGTACTACTACGAGGCACGACTAGTTCAGTTGCAGCAAAAGTCTGAAATGTAATTACAGAAAAATGAGTATGCTGAAGTTCCGAAGACTTGGAAATTTGATCTACTTCAGCATCTGACAGCTCAACTGTTATGTACCAAAAAGAGCCAGAAAGTCACCTTAAGGCCTATTTAAGTGTATTTCGTTGAGAAAAAGGTTTAAGTGTATGTTTGATTGAGTTTCTCGTTCAGTGTCGCTGTAGCAGTCACTTTAAAGTCACTTGGAAGGTCATGATGACTGAATCATGCCCTCAACAAAGCCCTCACCTAGAGTGGGAGCAAATTCATAGGCAAGGGAGTCTTCGCTAGGTCTAAAAAACATATTTAAAGTCATGTTTTTATTTTGGTACACTCTTGTGCTCCTCTTTGTTTTGACATGATTCACTTACACATATGAGTGGGGTTGGTACATTTGAGCATGGGATCCATTTAGGCATATTCTACTGTAGCTTTTCGGAAAATTACACTCAATGAAAACCGCTTCCCGACTACATGTCATTTCTGAATTCGTATTAAAATACATCATGCATTTTAATAACCCAATTCTCCACAGCAAGTTAGTTGAACAAGCTTGAATGCGTGACCACCAAAATAAAGGTGAGTCTGTCTGTATGAGACGGTCGTAAGTGCAGCCAGATAAAAGGAAGTTCAGCTCGATGCTCTTTTGGGGTTTCCTAATGTTACTCATATGCTGAACACTTCGACTTCCTTAATGGCTATTCTACTCTTACTCCAGTGCTCATGCCCTAAAATGAAGGTTTGCTCATCCTGGTGCTTTTTCATCTCAATGATGGTGGTACCAAGTCCAAGAACTTGGGAAAGGTTTCTTTGTTGAAAAAGCATTTTGCAATACTCTTGCACACTGGCTACCTTTGGACAGCAATAGGCCTGATGGGCCTCATGTACAAGGTAGGCATATTTTGAGTCATTGGTTCTTTTTGCGCAATCATAGCGAGAGAGAGAGGGCACAGTAGGGTCCCAAATTGACTCCGAAGTCATTGCTTGACACAGCCTCGACCTGACAGTGGGTCAACATTTTCTTTTTGCAATTTTCGCAAACAGCTGCGGTGCGTGTGTGATTCATCCGAAACTAGTGCATGGATTTGTCAAAGACAACTGGAAGCTCGGTTTGACATTTTTGGCATACTGGAGAAGTCGCTTTCGGCTGTGCCAAAAGGCCGTTAGCGGAGGCAAGCAAAGAATTGCTTTGACCTGGCGTGGATTCTTGTAACTTGAAGCGACTTTCATTCATGCATGGTGAACTGTTACAAAAGCTGTTGCGATGTCCTGAATCTGGGTGGCCGCACTGTCGGTAAATGTTGATGGTGTGCTTAGAGTATTTCATCAAGTTTTCACACATTTTGGGCGAGCTGCTGCAAGTTTAGCAAAGCAAACAATGTGTAGCAACCAGAAATATCTATTTCGATGAGTCTCATCTCATCTTCCAATGTAGGTCATGAGGGCGGAAATGAACAGGTGTATCTTTCTTTAAAATTTACCAACTCTTCGTCCACTTACAAGAGTGATCTCATCTACAGAAAGAACTCCTAAAGCCTTTAAAGCAGGCATTGACACCATCACCGAGGCTGCATGAGGCCTCATCCACACCTAACTTATTGTTTTCTGTTTCAAAAAGGAATGTTTTGCAATGTTGATGTTTTCTTACGTAGCTGGGATGAAAATTGAGGTGCTCTTTTCAGCAGACAAGATCCCCATTGTAGTCAGAAAAGTTGTCTAAGGTCACCCACTGTTTCTTCAACCCACAAAAGCCACGTTGTCAAACAACATTTCTTTAAAAAAAGATATATTTCAATGTGTTGATCTTATCTTGCCTTCTCGACAAAGTTGGAGGCCAAAGTTCAAGTCTTTCATCATTCTTCTCAAAGCCACGCTGGAGGAGAAGATGAGCCAATTTCCCCGCACCCTGTACACGTACTGAACCCGACGTCCTCTCTGGCCTCGCTCTCGCTGTCAACGTCACACACGGAGAGACGCAGGAAATCAGCTCGAAAAAGTGGCAAACAAACAAACAGCAAACTTTCCACCGTATCCAATTCTTGAGCAGCCACCAAAGGCCAAAGAAATCTTTTCTCCTCGACGAAAATAAGGAAATGATGCAGGCTTTTTTTCCTGCTCCCACGAGGTGAAGCGAAAAAACATGATAAATCTAGATTTTTTTAAAGGACGTGCGTGGCGAACGCACCCTTGTCTGAGTCGGAGATGTGGCTGCAGATACAGAAGTTCTAAAAAATGATCAAGTGCAGGATGTCCACTTAAGGAGCAGTTGGGTTGGCAACACTACCTTTCTAGTACCAATATAGGAAAGTATGATTGCTTTTTGTGCAACGAACTTCAAGTTCCAGTGGACTCTTCAGACTAGGGGTCATGCATGAAGGTGTCCCAGAACACTATCCTTAACATTCAAGAAGGTCGGCCCCAATGTTTTCGCTAAATCCTTGATGTGGCCGTATAATTTTCCATCCCAAACCACTGGTGAAGCGCAATGTGACCCTCAATGGACCCACCCTAACTGATGTGCGCCATGCATAAAAACTGGGGTCAGAGTTGCTAGAACTCATCTATTCAAATGCGGCTGAGCCTCAGTTCGTTGGGCTCACAAAGTCTGTTAGTGCAAACTGTCTTTGTTGTTGGGGGGAAAAACTCGTCAAG
>JAAUXU010096045.1_pt1 | contig 10564 bp, 13 predicted proteins | sample 7278151 | NCBI WGS metagenome assembly JAAUXU01 (sample SAMN14350113, study PRJNA611818) | marine sediment metagenome | isolation source: surface marine sediment (1.8m) | place: French Polynesia: Moorea | collected 2018-08 | reverse complement strand
CCACGCGGGGGGGGGCGGGAAGAGGGAGGGCCGCGCCTCGATCTAGAGCAAGGGTTAGGGCATAAGGTTCAGAAGGGGGATTCCCCTGGATCAGAGTGGGATTTGACAAACTAGAGAGCACTATATACGTCCCATAGTTATAGTATTTAAATGTGCGAAATAAATGTGGGTGAATTCTCTTGCTGTATTTTTTTGGCGATTTGGCGATTTCCCCCCCTCTCCTAGGTGGCTGGCTTCGGGCTTTGGATAATATACGAGTCGGAGGAGGAGGAGGAGGAGGCACTTTATAACTCAGCTTTTCCCTCCCTCCTTCCTCTCCCTTCAGGACAACGAAGATAAATTGGGGAAAGCACGGTGTGTGAGGCGAGGGGGAAGCGGGAATATTTTCGGAACAATTTCAACCTTGGCCGCGCTCCTGCAGAGGAGGGGAGGGGGTCAAGTGTGAGTGAAGGGTCGAGGGGAGAGGGGGGGAAAGTGGGAAAAGGAAGTGTTTGGCGACTATGTGAGATAATGCCAATGTCGCAAAGCTCGAGCACAATATTTGGTGGTACAACCAAGCATCAAGTAACAATGCTGAAGGATCGTGGTGTTTTTGCACGACAATATTACAGACAAAGGCATCTTAAACTGTCCTACTGTTTGGCCCTGCTTTACTGCTGTCAAGAAACTCTTGAATACTTTTTGCTTTTGCCTCTCTTTCGCATATCCCCACCCAAGCCAACCAACCCCCCAAACTTCCCCCATCTTCGATATTGGTTTTGTGTTTCCTCACTCAAGACAAGAGGAAATTCTTCTTCTTTTTTTCAAGAGAGTAGAGCCCTCGCCCAAAGTTGGGGAAATGGGGTGGTGGCGTCGTCGGACGGAGAGCTGTCTCGAAAGTTTAAATAGCCTCCATCCTTTCTACAGTAGCTCTGCTTTTAATTGCCTACATCTAAACAGAGGAAAAAGAGAGAGGAGGAAAAGGTGTAGAGAGAGACTTGCAGCCATTTCCCAGCAGTCATTAACTGCTCCCTCCCTTGGTATGGAATTCAACCAAACTATCTACTAAAAAGAATCTCTCCAAACCTTCAAAAGTGCATAATATCACCCAGACAAAAAGTATCTATTTTCGAGAAAAAAACTACACGAATCACACTCCACATTCCCTTATCAGGGCAGGGCAAATGAGTCTGGATACATAAACCCCACGGTACAGCAGCAGCCAGTAGTAGGACAGACCATTAGAGAGGGGTGGGAATCAGGACGAACTGCCGCCGAGATTTCCAGGGTGCCAGACTTTCCCTCACACATGCACGTACCGTGCTTTCCCTCCAAATGAGAGCGCGGATTACCATTTCCCTTATTAGGGTAAATACGGGAGCTGGGAAATTATTATTTTGGGAAACTTAGTGTTTCCAGCAAGAACTTTTCGGTTCTGTAGATCTGGGACAGATATGGAGCAAAAAAAATCTATTCCCCTTTATCCCGCATAGCGAATGGAAAACTTTCCGTTCGGGTGAGGAGCTCTCGAGGAAATAGATAAGGGAAACAAACTTGCGGTGGTTCCTCCAAAGATTTCAGAGGGGAAACTTTGTGGGCGCACGGAACCCAAAGTTCCTAGATATATATTTCGTGGAAAAAATATTGTGCTGCACTTTGGTTTCCGAGAGAAAGGAGGGAAAATCCATGTAGTCGGAAAGATTGAGAAAGCAAGAAAGAGACACCTGGGGAATTTCAAATCAGGGGATTTCTTTCCTTGTTTGAAGGGAGAAAACGTGAAAACAAGGGAAGGAGGAAGAGGAGGGAAATCTGTTGAAAGGACTTTTTTCCTCTTCGGAGAAAAGTTTTTTCCCGTCGCCGCCTCTCTCTCTTCCCCCGAAAAAAGAAGAGAGAAATCTGCCCCTACAGCTTTCCCGCAAAAAAATCTGAGCGAAGATGGATCCTAAAGGGAATAGACGGAAAATCAAACCAATTCGTCAATATTGTTTTTATACAGATATCTTGTATGTAAAACAGAAAGCATGGGTTTTTTTCGTACGTGGAAAACCATTTTTTGAAGGGAATTTAGCTAAGTTTTTCTATGGGAGTGACTGAGCGTCGCGCGAGGATGAAAAAGTTTGTCTTTGGCTTTTCGCCCGTCCGTCCTCCTTTCTTCCTTTTGGAACCACCACCGCCTCCGCCAAAGCCTCAAATTGGAAGAAAGAGTGAAAAACAAGCCTCTGCCCCCCCCCGCCACCTCATCCTCGCTAATTTTTCAGAGGTTTGGGAGCGAAAAAAAGTGGTTGAAAATAGCCTTCTTTTCTGGACTCTCATGCCGTAAAATTGAACATCAGGCACACGCGCTCACCATGCTGTTCCAAAATGGTTTTCCCCCCTGCGCGCAACTTACACCCCCCCTTCTCCCCTTTCGGGAGAAAATATCAAGGAAGAAAACTTCCCCCCTGATTATGTTTGCTTGCTTGGACACGAAAAGTTTCACACATAGAAAATGGCGTGATTTTTGTCTTGATTTAAAAAGCAAATTAATAAAGTAACTTACGGCATATCTCTAAAAAAATGTTGTTTTAGGGGAAGTATTGTTTGGGCTAAAGGAAATGGTGAAAGCTGACCACCCATTCCAGAAGAGCAGAAAACTAGGGTGCTGGCATCGTCGTTTGGATAATCGGTTAGCCTCTGTGGTGGTGGGAAATGTGGGTGGGGTCGGAGGTGGTTGAACCCTAAACGGGGAAAAAGTTGCCCCATAAGTTTGACCAAAAGAGCAAACAGTGAGGACATATGCTGTACTCTTTAGCACAACACATGGTGTATGTGGTATTCAAATGTGTTTTCCGTTGGCGGGGAGGGACAGCAATTACCTTCTTAGTGGAGGCGCGCGCCATGCATCGACCACCAATGCGTTTTTTGGCATCGGGCCAGCTAGGAACCGATAAGCAGAGAGCATCCTTCTTCGGTCGCTTCCCCCCCAAAACCGTTTCTGTTATCGGAAAATGTTTATTCTGCTTCTCCGACGACGACACAGCTTACACACACAACTTTGCTTCGCATCCCTTCGCCAGTTTTCTTGTTTTTATGCTTTCACAACCAAAAAAACATGTTTTTTATGTTTTTGTGGTTCTGCAACTATTTTTGTGGGGGCCCAATATGCTTCACAGCAGTATACGTGTACAGTATACAACGCTAGTGATCGCCAGGGCGGAATACCAATCCGAGCGAGAAAGAAGAAGAAGAAGAAGAGGCGATAACTTGTCCGCCCCTCCTCCTCCTCCCTCGGTGCCCCGTAAAAAAGAAACGCTTTGTCGGGAATAAAATTCAACAATGATTTACAGAAATCCAAAACTGTTTACCGGAACGTAGTTGTATCTGAATTGCAGCGAATTCAATTATTGCCATAGTGAAAAAACAAAAAAAAGTTGCGAATTCCGCCGCCGTCGTCGCTGGCTGATCATCGGAGCCAATGTCCGAAGAGAAAGAGGGAAAAGGAAAAGAAAGGAGAGGCCGATAAATGCCCCGGGGGGGCTTCTTTTCCTTTTTGTGGGGGTCCGTGTGTTGTGCGAGAGGTCAAATGGAAAGAAAAGAGGCCCCCCAAGGGGAGGGCACACGATTTCTCCCCATTTGGATCTGGCGACCACTTTCGAGGTTCTGTTGACCCCCACATTGTTGGGTGCCTTTTTCCATCTCAGTTGCACAAATTTATTTTTCTGGGCTAAGCTGAAATGAACAAACACTCGCAAATAAACTATACCTTTTAAGCGGAATACAATTTCCTGGGATTCCCTTCCATCATATTTTTGGCTCAAAAACCTATTCTGTCTCTTACTACCAAAAACCCTTTCTGGTTTTTTGACAAGCTCCATTTCCTCACCTTTTGCCTCCTCCTCCTCCTCCGCCGGAAATGATCCTCACTCACAACGCTTTCCCCAAACACATGTCTGTCTGTCATCATGCCAACCGAGTGAGAAGAAGAAGAAACTTTTTTGTTCTCTTTCCTTTTCGACAAGTATCTCTTTCTGGCTGCCGTCCAAAAGGAAGGAAGATATACTTTCCTTTCCCACAAAATATTCTCAATTTTATATATTGGTCCGCAGCCACAAATCCACACACATTCTCCCACTTTTTCTTCATCTCTCTCTTTTTTCGGGGGTGGGGAAACGGTGGTGAGTGCTGCTTACAAAGGAGGGAGGGAAGCCCTCCTCTCCTTTCGAGACATTTAGGGTCCTCTACAGCACAATCGAACTGGGTAATAGGCCACTTGAGAAAGTAGTAGTGGGGGGGTGCCCAAAAAAGGGGTATATTTTTGGGCAAAATACATTGAGTGCCTGATTATTATTTTTCAAATATCACGAAATCTCAGTACATTCCCCTCATCCGTAAAATGCACAAAGGAAATTCATGATAGATGAGATTATCTTAAGAAATCCTGTTCTCTTTTCTTTCCCCCCTTTTTGCGGGTAAAAGGAGTAGGTGTCAGCGGCAGAAAATGTACAAAGGGATTCGGGTTGCCCCGGGGACCAGAGAGGGAGAAAGTGGAAGGAAGAAAAAGTCATATGGGGATCGAGGAAGAGGAGAAAGGAAGGAAGCAATAATACAGGGAACCCCCTTTTTTCGGCCACCACTGCAGCAGCAGCTTTCCCACTAAAAAAAGAGCAGAGGGAGCGGGATCAGGAGTAGGATTTTTAGGGGAGCAGTTGGGTCGGGATTTTTTACATCCTCGGCGGGGGAAAAAATACCGGGACAGATGTGAAAAAAGTTATTTCGCTGCTGCTATTTTTTCGATGAATAAGTCTAATAAAAATAGAAAGCTTTTCCCCCATCTGACCACCTAGGTAGCTGCTAGGTCAGCCATGAAATTGGAGAAATGGAAGAGAAAGGATTGCGCACGCAAGAAATTCCCGCAACTATTTCCAAAAAGAAAAAAAACCTTTTTATAAAAAAACATTCGTTCCAGATTCCAAGCAAAATCTAAAATCCTTTGAGATTGACAGACCCCCGAATTCCTAAAACTTATTGCCTCCCGAGTGATGGGCTCTTTCAAACCCCACTCCCCTCCTCCTAGATCCTTTTCTGAAGGGGAATTGACTGTGTGTGTGTGGGGGGGGGGGGGAGGCTCAAAGTTGTCTCTTCTCCTCCTATACTCCAACTTTCTGTGATCGGCCTCTCTCAAACTCCCGGATATAAATAAAATAAAAAAAGAATGTGTCACAAGAAAAACAGGGCACGCCCTAGTTTCCTCCATTGTTTATTCAAAACTTGATGTACACACGCACAGCATGAAAAGGAGCAACAGAGAAGGGGCGGAAATGTAATTACTTTTTTGTGCCCCCTCTTTCTTTTTGGGAAACTGTTGTGAGACGCGAATTGTCTCTGCAGGAAGGGAGGGGACTTGAGACGTCTGTCCCCCTTCCAAGGTAGCCTCCTTCTCTCCCTGGAAAAGTGGGTAGGGGTTGAGATAGAGGGGGAGAAGGAGGAGGAGGAGGAGGCAGCGGAAGGATTTATGTTCTGGCGTGCAGTGCAAGGAAGAAGGATTCCCCGATATTTTTTTCTAAAAAAAATACTTTTTTGTGCATTAGTGACTGACGCATACATGCTTTCTTGTTTGATTGGATTAATTACCGGCAAAAATTAATGGTTTTGTGATTTCTCCCTTCGGCCTGGGTGATATATTGCAGCCTCCTTCCTTCTCCTCCTCCTCTTCCTCTGTGGCGGCGCCCTTATACCCGTACCTCCCCTCCTCCGCTTGTAAGGAGAGGGCGAACTTGAGCATGGAAAAAAGGAGCGACACTTTTGTATTTCCATGCTGCTTTCCCCGCCCAAAAAAGAGGGGGATCTCGAATTTCGAATTTCAGAATTTCTTTCTTTCGCAGCCTTTCCTTTCCCGATTTTTTACGACCTTCCCTTTTCCCCTTTTGTGCCCCGTTCGCTTTCTGTCTCGCGAACGAAAGAGAGGAGGGAGGCGAGATTACAATGTCGCGCATTTCTTTTCTTTTTTTCCGTTTTATTCGGATATGCGGGAAACTACGCAATTTCGCCCTTTTTTCCTCTTTCTCTCTCTGGGAACATTGGCAATGGCATTCTGCCCCTCCTCTTTTCGTATATGTTACGTATGGCCGAAATATATTTTCGAGGGAACGAAACTGTTTATGGGATGCGACATTGGAAAAAACAGACATTGTCCGACATCTACGCTTAAATAAATATTAAAACCCATTTTTATGTCCCTTTTTTTAGTACGTTGGCTCCTTCCCTGTGCAGGCGGCGGACCAAGGCGGGAGGGCCTCATACGTCAGGAAGCAACTGCTGGCAATGAAGGTGAGAACAAAAAGAAAGCATTCAAGGACCTCCGGGATAATCTTTGTGGGTTTTTTTTTGCTCTTCCCCGGCGTTTCATTTCCGCTCTTGGGGTTGTGGGGTCAAGTGGGAAGTAAGGCATTCCTTTTTCCCCCAATTTATTCACGCAGATAAAACAAAGAACTTATGTTGGAGGACCATCTTCGAATGTCGGCCGCTCCAGCGCCTCCGCCGGAAAATTACGTAATAACAAAAGGGGAAAATAGCGAAAAGACCATTTGGTTCCCTTTTTTTGGCGAACGAGAGAGAGAGAGGGAGGGAGGGAAATAACATGTCTTCTCCTTCTGACTCTGCAAAAAAACCTTCCATTTTCTCAAGACCCTTTTTTTGCCTTCCCCCCCTCCGCGGGCGGAAATGGTTAATGAAAGAGGGAGGGGGGGAACGACCACCGACCTACAGGGTCAGACGCACAGGAAATGGGCAGGAGGAGAACAATGTGGTTTCCCGCTAAAAAGAGGAAAAGGGGGAGAAAATGATGTAATTTCCCTTGCCTCTAAAAGACAAGATAAATAATTCTTTTTAAAAATTACTCTTTTTTTCAGGACGTCCCTTCCCGCCAGCCCGTGTCAATCTCGATTTCCCTGGAGGGAATCAAGGTCACGTGCGCGCAGTCAAAGGTGAGTGAATCAAAATTAGTTGATTAAAGTTTTTAGGGAATTTTTCGATGTTGTTTGAAATGACAGCAATGCATGATACACTCCTACAACCTAGGGTTTGACTTTGCCAAAAGTCGCTAAATCATACACTCCATGTTTTAGTATTCTCTTGAGTACATGTATTTTCTGGATGTGTGCGAGGAGGGGAAACATAGGATATGTCACATTGTCACTAGATGCTCTCTTTCCTTATCCCGTTCCCGTTTGTGTGTCCATTCTCCAGTTGTTTCTGCTTCTTGAGCTGCTTGGCCCTGGTCCTCTCTTGAAGGTGCTCCTCCACCTGCTCTGAGCTCCACCAGGTCCAGAGCGACTTGCCCGTGCTGAACATGTCGTCCACGTCCTCGATGGACTCGACTAGGGGCTGCCCGAGGGTCTCCGGCAGCATCAGGGCCAGGAAGCCGCCAAAGATGGAGAAGCCGCCCATGAAGAGCATGGGGAAGGCGTCAAAAGTGAACTCGGGGAAGTACAGGGCAATCTAGAAAAAAGAGTAAAGACTGGATATCAAAAGGAAGTTCACAGTGTTTTCATTGTTACCTCTGGAGCTGCAATTCCTCCGATCCTAGCCAAGGTTGAGCAGAGTCCTACAGCCGAGCTCCTGATCTCAGTGGGGTACAGTTCTCCAGCATACAAAAAGACAATGGCAAAGGCAGCAGCTGCTCCAAACTTGCCAATTAGGCAAAGGATGGTCTTGAAAATGTTCCCGTCCTCAAGGAATGCAGCTGCCAGGCAGCCAACTCCTGTGAGCATTATACAAAATATGTAGAGAGCTTTACGTCCAATGTGGTCCACTGTCAGGGTGGCAAAGACATATGAAGGCAGTTCAACCAAACTGATCTAGTAAATAAAAATTAATGATATTGGCTTGTTAAATCATTGGGTGTGGATGTTTGAACCTACCAGCAGGAAGTTTATGAAGACATCTGGTCCAATGTCACCAATGCCAAGACTGATGCCATAGTAACCAACAGTTACAACAATCCAATTGATCCACATGACAATTGTAATTCTGGTCATGTTGGGGGTGGCAAAAATAGCTGAAATGCCAGTATTCCTTTCTTCAGCAGTTTCCAGTTCTGTCTTTTTTGGCTCTGATTCCAGTAAGGCCTCTGGGATCGTTGCCTGTAAGAAATGTTGAAATGGTCTTTCAGAGTCCAAACTTACTTTCTCCAGCACATTGTACCTTGTTCATTTTTGCTCCCTTGTGGACAACTTTCTTGAACTCTTCCTCCTTCTTTGTTTTTAGCAACCACCTTGGGGATTCTGGGATGACAAGAAACATTGAAAGAGCAATCAGCAGTGGTACCGATGTCCATATCTGTAAGGGAAAAGGCTCTTAGTTGAGAGATTGACAAATCACAACTCATATGTCTTTTGTGCAACCTGAAAATTTCTCCAGTCCTTGACACGGATCCCTACAAGGGACACTACAGACTCCCCAATTGCAAAAGGTGTCTGCATGTTGATGCCAATGGCAGTCCTGGTCTCCTTGCCTGCAAGCTCCACTGCCATGATGAAGCTGACAACCATGCAGCCTTGAGCTCCTACAAATATCCAGGGTTATTAAAATTGAATCCAATCTCCAGTTCTAATACAATTTGTTTCTTGTACCCATGCCAGTGAAGAATCTTGTGACACAGTACCATGAGTAATGGTTAACAAAGGCACCACCAAAGCCACAGACACAGGTCGTGACAATGGCAATCATGAGGGCCCACCTCCTGCCAAGGATGTCACCAAGGAAGCCAAAGACAAAAGAGCCTGCAAGGATCCCACACATGTAAATACTTCCAACCAGGGCAACCTGAAACCATGTCTGTCAATTTTCATGCTCTCTTTAAAAAAGTGTCTTCTCACCATGAACTGATCATCGCAAACCAGGTCCCACTCCGTGACCACTGTGCTATCCAACTCAAACTCATCATAGATGAAGTTCCCATCCTCCGTCTTGCACTCTACGGGGGAGGCATCCAGATCAAACACTGTGGACCTGGCACAGTTGTACCTGGTGGCATTGTCTCTTGGAGGGTAGTACTTGCAAAAGTCCCTCTCATCGTCGTCATCCTCAGGGAAGATGGCATAGGAAACATCATCAAAAGAAGGACTGAAGACGTGGTCATCACACTGTGGTATCACACACCTAAATTTCTCTGGTTCAAGTCCTGTGGGTGAGAAATAGCACGATACAGCAAGTTTTTTTGTGCCTTACAGAAGGGTCATACCTGTGAAGGAGTAAACCAGAACAGTGAACCCTGCAATGAAGGGCCCCATCCACAGCAGAAACATGCTGACGATGTTCCATTTTCCCTTCTCCCCGAGGTGCTTCAAGATGTCGTCGTAATCCATCTTATGTTCTTGCTGCGCTCGCCACAGAGCCGGACTGAGGTCAGACAACTGATTTACGATTTGGGAAACTAATGTATTGAGCCGAGGGATTCGGAAGAGGTGAGCTATCTTGAATTGTCTCAAGATTAAGCGTTTGCTCTCTCAAACGGCGGCATAGCACAAGTGAAACATGATACTCGCTCAACTAGACATCCTTCTGCGCTTAAGAGATTATCTTTTATTTGCTTCGGCGTTCGGGACATGATTGTCATGTAAAATCGTCAATTTCACTTGAAAAACCCTCGTCAATCCCAACATGGGCAATCAATTGATAGCTGTAACATACAGCAAATGTTTTTCTTCGTTTTTTGATCACGGTTTTGCGTCAATCTGCCTGTGGTGCTCCACGTGCCGCTGCAGCCTCTCCTTGCTCCACCAGGACCCGAAGGTTTTTCCATTTTCTCCGCCCAGCTTGTCCACGTCACTGACGGACTCCACCAGAGGTTCGCCCAGGGTCTCAGGCAAGAAAAGGGCGAGGCTGCCAGCGAAGAGGGCACAAGCGCCAATGAACACCATGGGGAAGGCGTCAAAGGTGAAGCTCGGGAAGAAAAGGGCGATCTGAAAATATGTTTAAAAGTTCAAAAATGTATTTCTCGATTTTTTATATTTAATTTCTTTTCACCTGCGGAGCGGCGATCCCCCCGATTCGTGCCATGGCTGATCCGATGCCCATGGCGGTACTCCTGATATTGGTCGGGTGGAGCTCGCCGGTGAACAGTATTATGATGACGAACGCCGCTGTGGCGCCGAACTTCCCCAAAAGCGAAAGAACGGTCTTGAGCGCCGAATCGTCCTCCAAGAAGGCGGCGCTGAGACATCCCACTCCAGTCAGTGTCATGCTGAGGACGAGCAGGGTCTTCCTGCCAAGGTGGTCGATGGTGAAGATGGCAAAGACGTAGGAGGGGATCTCAACCAGACTTATGAGGAGGAAGTTGATGAATATGTCGGGCCCCACGTCACCGATGCCCAGGCTGATGCCGTAGAAGCTCATGGTGACGACGATCCAGTTGACCCACAGCACCAGGGTGATCTTGGTCATGGTGCGGGTGGAGAAGAGCGCGGAGATGCCAACGGATTTCTCCGCTTCGCCTTTGCCCAATGACGAAATGGATGTGTCCGAGGATGATTCGCCGTCGAAATCCAGTGGGGCAACCTCATACATGCTCACGGGGTCTCGGCGGACCGGGGGGCGTCCCAGAATT
>JAAUXU010082315.1_pt1 | contig 10565 bp, 9 predicted proteins | sample 7278151 | NCBI WGS metagenome assembly JAAUXU01 (sample SAMN14350113, study PRJNA611818) | marine sediment metagenome | isolation source: surface marine sediment (1.8m) | place: French Polynesia: Moorea | collected 2018-08 | reverse complement strand
TGAGGCCTTCTCCTCTTTTTCCAGGGTCGAGTCAGGGGCACCTGCTTCCCCCTCCCTTCCTCCATCTCCCTCCCTCCTTCCACAAATGCAGTCTTTTGGAAAAAGAAAGTAAAGATCGGGCGGACGAGATTGGAGAGAGAGGGGCTGATCGAAAATACGATTTGGCTTTTAGGTTTCCCCTACCCTACTGAAAGGGATCCGTAAGAGCTTGGATATTGATTTTTATTATACATTTTGCTTCAATACTGTCTGCGTACGTACGGACACTTCCACAGGGAAAAGACGGAGAGTAGTTGGGTAAGGCCAAGCAACCGCGGAGCTAATTAATTGAGGCCGACATACAGAAACAGTAGTACGTACAAGGCCAGGGTACTAGTCCAGGGAAGACACATCCGCGTTTATCTATCTTTACTACTAACTTTTTCTCCATACCCAGATCTGATTCGAACCCGTCTCTCACCCCTAGAGTACTTATGACCGAGCCGAGTCGTACCGAGCCACAGCAAAACAAACACGAGGCTGGACGCGGACAGATCAGACTCTCGCGTTCCGCTCCGCGTGGGGTCCGCCCTGCAGCGAGATTCCGGCGAAACTCTGTGAATGAATAGGTCGTTATCCTTTCGCGATCATCACCGGTGCTTGTGAGTTTGAAGTAAGGACAGAAATTCCCCATCCCTTCTCTGCTGAGCTGTGTTGCGTTCGTCGTTGTCTCGAAGACGAAGAGCGCGCGGCTGGCGCTGACAGATGCCGTCATATCAAACAACCAACCCTCTCTCTCTCTCGGGGTGGATAGCGCATCAAAGATATACGCGTGGCGTCGCCGTCGTTCGTCGGAGATGAGACGAGAGATTGAATAAGACCAAAAAAGGGGATCCTAATCACCGCACATCAGAGCAGTGCATTGAAAGATGAGCCTTCTTCTGTCTTCAGGGGACGCGGAGCAAGAGAGGGAGAAGGCCAAGAAGATGAGGATGGAACGGGAGGAGGAGGAGGAGGGGGAGGAAGAGGGACAGAGGAGCGCAGTCGCCATAGCAGAAGAGGAGGAGGAGGAGGAAGACAGCCGAAACGAGCAGGGGGATGCATTCGGACACAAGAAGGGAAATCAGGTCCTGCAGGGGGGCGAAATTCTCCCTCCTCTCCCTCCCTTTCCTCACGTATCCAAGATGTGGGTTTCTCAGAGGTTGTCCTTTTTCCGACGGCGGCAAACCAAGGGGAATGGGAGTAATAACTTTTTTTATGCTTTGCCGTCTTCTCTCCAGCCTTTTTACTTACGGGACTGTTCCTCTCTTATATCTTTTTTTCCTGCGAGTAACCCCAGGGCAGAATGGGAAGGGGGGTGGGAGGGGGGGATGGATGGGCGCTTGCTGACACGAAAATTGGCCTCTCTCCCACCCACGGCGTGAGGCGAAGCGGAAAAAGGAGAGGGGGAATGGAGGGAGAATGCTTTTGGTGAGGAGTCCAAGTCATCGGTGACGACGACAACGAAGATGCCGCCTCTGCCTGCTCCGGCCTCCTCTTCAACCTCGAACAAGGTGGTCTTTAGCCGCTGCTACAGCCTCCAGCAGCAGCAGCAGCCGCAGCTCCGCCGCCACCAGCGGCCGCTCGTCAAGCAGAAGACCTCGGTTGTGGTCGCCGACAGAAGCGGTCAAGAAAAAAAACCCCAACGACTCGTTTCTTTATGGCGGCGTCAGCTCTCTGTTTCCCCCTCCCTCTTGTCTCTTTGGCGATGCAGCGAGCAGATGGGCAAGATTCGCCAGAGGGCCCTCACACAGCAATTCTCTTTTGGGTATAGCGTCACAAAAAACGGTCGATTCCGTAACTTTGGCCTTAGCGGCTCATCCGTGACGGCCTCCTCCTCCTCCTCCTCTTGATAATTATGAGAGGCTTGAGCAATTGGACCGGGCAGTTGGTTAGTGACAGCGACCGAGGGGGGGAGAGAGGAAAAGCAATAACGAAAATTGTTACGAGGAGAGAAGAGGAGGATTAGTCTTTCCCACTTCTTTTTTGGAGGACGCTGGGAGTGACTGCAATACAGCAATCCGGATACAGAGAGAACCTTTTATTTTGTACCCTAGGGATTTTTGAGGGTTTTTCCTCCGCCTCCCTTTTTTCCTGCTGCGGAGCAACCAATCCGTTGACAGGCGCAGCGACCGAAAACTCCCCAGCAAAAGTGAGGAGACTCAGACTTTTTTTCATGGTCTGATTGCGTGTTTGGCGGGGGAAAGTGGGATTTCGTTCTTCCGTCTCTGTCTATCCCCTCCGCCAAGTTTTGCGTGGCCATAAAGAAACAGAAACGAGAAACAAAAAAAACCATTCTCAGACGAGGCCTCGTCAGGCGAGGAGAGCAAGCAGGGCGGAGGCGAGCAGGGTGACGACGAAGAGGAGGAAGAGGAAGAGGATGATGACGACGACGACGACGAGAACGACCTCCGCCGGCTGCGGGAGGAGCTGAGGGAGAAGCTTGGGCTGCGGCCTCCCTCGCCGCGGTCCTCCCACTCCTCCTCCGCGGCGGGAGGAGGAGGGGGCGGGCTGTCGCCGGCCCCTCCCCCGGCGATGCCGCCCCTCCCCTCGGGGGCCACCAGGAGGCTCATTCAGGTCGAAAGAGCGAAAAACCGGAGGCGGAATGCAATTTTCCTTATAGGGGGAAGGTGGGGGGAGGAATACTCGAGTCCTTTTGTATTTGTTGGAAGGCCGGGTGGAATTTTTATGACTTCCCGCATTTATCGGCTGAAAGCCTCCTTTTTCTTCCCTTTTCGACTCTCTTTTGAACCTGGAAATGGCGGTGAAGGGGGATATTAGAAAATTCTTTGGAGGCCCCTCCATCTCTCCATTGAAATCGGCCTCTCCCGTGTACCAGGCAGGGTGGGAAAGGGGGGACGCACCAAAAGGACGCCTTTCATTCGGGAAATGTCATTGTTCCTCCGAGCAGGCTTCGGCCAGAAATAGTTTTCTTAGTTTTTGCCTTCCCCTCCCCCCGTTACCAGTAGTACAGCCAAAAGACTAATTGCAAAGTCGGCCTTGGAAGGAGGTCCTTTTTTGCTCCTCCTTGCCTCCCCAATCATCGACCTTTCAGGCCGGTGACGAAATTAGAGCGAGAATGAAGAAAGAAAGAAAGTGGCGAACTTCTTGACAGCAGAGCAATATCCGTCCCCCCTCCTCCTTTGTTCTTGCCATTCTCTTCGTGTGTGTGCAACACCTGGTTTAAATAATAAATCAGCCACTTCCCTTCCCCTCCATTCTGCCCGAGGGATCGGGTTAAGCAACTTTCAGGCTCCCTTCTTTCCACCCCGTTTTCCTTCCCCCCGCGGCATCGTCGTCGACGGCGGTCGGGGAAGAAATAATATAAAAGGCGGCGGTGGTGCTTGCTCGGCCTGGATGAGGGAGAGACAGCAAGGTAGGAGGGAGAGGGGGAGGCTTAGGATCGAGACAGCTATATGGGAGACGAGGAGGAGGCAAACTTTCTCCCCCCCTCCCCCCTCCCCACCAACAGCAACAACAAGGGAACGAACGAACGTCGGGGTGATGGAAAGAAAGGAGGCGACGACGCCGAAAATAAACCACCTCATCCCATCCAACGAGGCCTCCTCCTCCTCTGCTACAATATCCAAACAGGGCTACACCTGTTCCTTTCCCTGCGACACAAAAGCCCCTCTCCATTGGCGCAGGAAGTCGAAAGAGAAAAGGGGAAGAAGAAGGGGGTTTTGTATCGCACATTGGCAATAAGGAAAAGTTGTGTAGGAGATGCACTTTTTCTTCGCGAGTTGGGGAAACTGCATTCCGCCAAAAATCATGTTGGGGCAAAAGGCCTCCTCGCACTCCGTGGACGTTCCCTCGGGCGGCGGCGACCTGTGCCCGCCCCTCGGGGCCATGATGCGGGGCAGCGCCGGCGGGGGAGGGAGGTCCAGCTCGCTCCACGCCCCGGTGGCAGGGCTGGGCGTCATGGGGCTGGGGAGCGGGGGGATCAGCCCCAACCCCACCTACCGGCTGCTGGCGCAGCTCTCGGCCGCCGGCAGCAGCTGCAGCAGCAACAACAGCTCCAAGCGGTCCTCCGTCTCCACCGGCGGCGGCGCCGTCGGGGGCGCCAGCGTCGCCTCCGCTCCTCCGTCAGGAGCGGGGGCGGCCGCCGGCGGTGCTCCGCCGGGAGCAGCAGGGGGACCTGGCGGGATGGACTGGAACGACTACAGGATGCTGAGGGACAGGGTGATGCGCAGGAGGAGCACAGGGAGCCAGAGTCACTCAGCCAGGATGGCCAGGATAAGAATCAAGAGATTCAGGTACGTGAAAGAATGTGATAAGAGGACGGAAAGAGGCCCTCCTTTGTGACGTAAGACGTGTGTGAATTTCTGGGAAATTCTCCGCGAGGAAATTGGGGGTGCTGGAGGAGAAAGAGAGAGATGCTGCTCCGCCCTCTAGAATTGGAATTAGAGGGGGAGGCGAGAGGGGGGGAGAAGAGGAGGAGGAGAAGGAATGGCAACAAAGTTTCAAAGAGGGAGAGAGGAAGGCGAAAGTGGGGTCGGTCCTCTCCGTCTCCTCGTCCTCCTCCTCCCCCCGTTTCCCTATTCAGGATCTTGAAGGAGGAGAGAGGGAGGGATTTTGGGGGCGTACGTGGGCCTGGGTCTGAGAGGGAAAAGAGAAGTGTGTTGAAAGGAAGAGAGGGGGGGAGGGGGAAAAACTTTCGCAGGACCCTTCTTCTTCGTCTCCTTTTCACTTGGCGAAAAAGAACGGGAATGGGTGACGGCACCTTTGATGTTGATTTTCCCTCTTCTTTCTTTTTCCCTTGGCGAAGCTGTAAGTGCACCTCCTCCTCCTCCTCCAAATCCTTCCCTTGTCCACCGCCTCACCAAATAACTGGGTGCTTACAAGGGGAACAAGGCCTTCTTCTCCCTCTCTCTTTGCTTAGCGCCCGACCACAGCAGGGCCCAACGCTGGGTTCCTTGAGGCAGGTTGTTGTTTGGCGGCTTGCTTACTGAGCTCCTCGTCGTCGTACGGGGCTTTCGTCTCCCCTGACCCCTCTTGATGATTGCTCTTTCTTCCCGGCTCCCTTTTCTGGTCTTCGATACTCCCATTTGTTATACACGTTCAACAACCGCCTGGCATTGTCACATGTGTTTGCGGCGTGCGTATTTCTGTGCCCAATCTTTCAAAGGGAATTATTTTGTGCGTCCGAATTGACGACGAGAAAGTTTTGAAAGCCTACAATCCGTAAAAACGCACCTTTCTCGTCATCCACTTTCACTTTCTTTCCTCTCTTTCCTCAAAAGAACTTTCTTCTCTAACCTTCCGTGTGGTGTCGACATCTAGCGGCCGAGATGCGAGGAATGTTGGCAAAGCACGTTAAAAAAAACTCGATATCGTACGTAGTTCTACAGCATACGTATACCAAAAGCACATCCCCTACAGTGTAGAGGACATTTTCTTCTTAAGAGCTCGAAAATTCGAAAACAAAAAAAGGGGGGGAAACAATGGATGATTGTCAGCATTTTAGAAGGATGCATTAGGAGAACTGTAGATTCAAACTACTGAAGAAAGGTTCCCCTGTGTACTCTTCTGTGTGGGACGCTAATATAATTAAATCCCAGCGAGCCTCTTTTCCCCTTTCCGTACTCTTCACTAGGCTTTCTAGATGTACGAAGCTGCCTCAAAGTCTCTCCCTCCTTCCCTTTCCCCTCCGCCCGCTTCTATGCCAGCCCGGGAGGAGGAAAAGGGGGAAGGAAGGAAGGCCGCTCCCCCCGCAAGCCCCAGTTTTTTGTGCCTCCTTTAATGGGCTTCTTCTTCTCCTCCGTCTCTCGCTATCCCGCGGCGGCGGCGGCGGCGGCGGCGATGGCTGCCTGCGTAGGCGGCTTTGCCTGGTGGGTGGGGAAGGGGGAGACAGGAAGGAAGAAAGGAAGGAGAAGAAGAGGGAAATCGCTTCTTCCGAAACTCCCCCAGGACGAGATTGGAGGGGGTTTGGGAACTGGAGGGCAAAAGTTGAGGAAGTCGCGTTCCAAAATAAGTTATCCAGGATTGCAAGACGTCATGACGCAAATGCTTGCATATGCATCTACCACGGTCAATTGCAGTCGTATATATCGTGCAATTTATAACCAAAAGAGAGAAAACTGTATAGCCAAGGTACAAGTTGCATTTCATCCATGGTTTTCGTTAATATAAGCCGTCTCAACCGTGCAGTTGCACCGCAATGCATCCTTTCCAAGCCTCTGCTGACATTTCCAACATTGATTTCCAGCTAGAAATGCATGGTGCCTTTGCACTTTTTCCTCCGAAGCTGTCATGACTCGGGAATCGAGGGGCGAGTTCTACAGACTACGACAACAAGAAATGCTTTGGGGACAACAGGGGAAGAGAGAGAGAGCGCTAGTGCATGCATAGGAGGGCGAAGGAGATTTTTATCGATTACACGAGTTCATTTTCGGAACAGAAGGACGAGGAGGACAGGAGGGGCCTTTCGTATGGGCTCTGCGTCCCCCTTCCCCCTCCTACTTTCGGGGCAAATAGCGAAACGTGTCCTTGTATAGTGAAGGGGGGGAAAACTTGAAATTTGGATGGGTCTCGAATTCGTCCGTCTGTCCCACGTCCTTCCCGGCTTGAACACATGCTATTGGCGTGTCTCTTCACCACAGCGGGGAGGAGGAGGCCGCGGGGAATGCATACTAAGGAGAGAAGTTCGTAGCATGCGAATTTGGAGTTTTAGGTCTTCTCTGCAGCGTGCATGCCCGACAGGCACGGACGGACGGAAGGAATGTATCTTTCTCTTCGATTATAAAATTGAACAAATTTCGAATGGGTACTACTAGCCTTTTCTCCAGGCCGGGCAGAATTGATATCGGGCATTAATATAAATTGGGGGAAAGGCTTTGGGCTTTAATTCGGACTCACGTCTATTGGCCTTCAAGGTCAAGGCAATTGGGCCTTTCGAGGAGAATATGGGGGAAAGGGGAAAGGGTTGCGCGCTAGTCCTCCAAAAATAAGATAGCTCGATAGTTTTCTCCGTTCTGGATGTACTGTAGTGTGAGTTCCTTCCCACACAGCAAGCAATTGTCCCTCCCAAGGGAGGTAGTAAGTGGGATTCGCCTATCGACTGTTTTTTGCAAAGAGGTTTACGAACGCGAACAAACTTTAAATTGATCGGGTATATGAACAGTTCAATTGTTGAATTTCTTGCTTTATTTTCCCAAGTGGGCTGCTTGGCCGGGACCTCTCCCAAGGGCCGGGTTTAAATTGCTCCCACTCCCCTCCTTCCCAGGGGAGAGGCCTAGTAATAGGAACGTAGGCGGCTCCGCGACACAGCCATAGTGGGCAAAAAAGGGAGGAAATTAACGGAACTCATCGAATTCTATCCGCAGTTAATTTCCGGACTAGGCGAGACAGAAAAAATGCGTCCCATCACCATTTCTGCACTGTGATTGGCAACACTGAGCTGCCGCCCGTCAAGAACCAATTAAAAAGCGGGCATTTTTTGCGTCCTTCAAGTTACCGATCGCGCTCTGTCCCCTCCTACCTCGCCCGGGAAACCCAAAGGCGGCTACATTTTTCTGCTGCATACAGCAAGCCGCAAAAGGGAGAAAAAGAATTCGGGGAGAGTGGCCATGGCACGTCGCCATTCCGACGCTTTCTCTCTTTCTTTCCTTGCGTGGCCCTGCAGCCAGAAATAAAAGAGACAGGCCCGGGGGCGGAGACAAGAAAAGTTCCCTTTCTGTGCCCAACGAATTCACGAGAAATGCCCCGCCATCGTCATCGTCCCTCCCCTGTCTTGGACCCTGAGGCGCCAAGGAAAAAAGAGGGACTTGCGCCAAACGCAAAAGTTCTGGACCCGCCCCTTTCCAGATAATGGGAAAGAATCGAAAGGTCGTGATGACTTGCCAGTATCACTTTCGGCTTTCAATAAGGGTTGGGGTCTTTTAAACTTTTCTTCGAGGCATCCTATCCTATCCTAGGTCCCCTGTCGCTGTGTGGCACTTTTCTTCCATTTGCTCCTCGCCTCGACAATTTGCTTAGCGCCGGCGGCGGACGAGAACCAACAACAACGGCGCCCTCCGAGCAGTCGGGAGAAGAACCCCCCCGCGGACACGACGTTTTTAGGATAAGAGGAGGGCGGGGAGCAAAACTTTCTTCGCTCCCCTTCTCCCTCTTTAGCCTCCCTTTTCTACACGGCGCCTCCTCCTCTTGCAAATGGCCCGCGAAGGGGAGGGGGAGGGAGAGAGAAATGAGGATGGGACTGAGGAGGCGGGCGAAGGCCCAACCAACCGGCACTGCATACATGTTGGCTTTTCAGGAATTTCATGTTTGTTGAGATAGACAGAAGCTCAAAATTTTTCTACGTACGTATAACCCTCAGTGAGAAATATTCTAAGCACTAATTTTTTTAAGCTTCTATTTCTATACTTTTGCGTTGGTAGGGAGGGAGGAGAAGAAGGAAGAGGGGTCCTTTGGACGTTCCACTCTTTGCGCTCCTTTCTCCCCCTTTACTTTCTCGTCCTTTGCCATGGGCTACAGCTCACAGGAAAAGGGATCCCTTTCTCCCCCTTTTGCTCTGTTGCCAAGTCGGGACAAGCAAGGTCAGGAAGCAAACCCCCATGTTTGGTGCTGGGATCTTCTCCGCAAGCGATCGTTTCTTTTTTGGCTGTCAAAATTTATCCCCCCTTCCTTTCCCGCTGTGCCATGTTTCCCTTCCTTCGGAGGGGAGGAGGGGAGGGGCGTACGTTGCTGAGATTTTTCCAGGAACCGAACCCTGGCTGTCAGAGAAAGCGGAATTGTACGAAATAAAAGACGGCTTCTGCAAAATGCGGTTGCGGCTGGGGGGGAAGAAATTCGGACTTGGTGGTGGTCAGTCAGTTCAATGCGGCAGCTCGATCCAACCCAGTGGAGCAAGACAAAACCCACAAGTTGTAAAAAGGGGTTTTTGCTTCTTCCTTGCTTCTGGCTCGGAGAGTAGTGACCCAAGGGAAAAATCGTGTGCGCCTTACGCCTTGGAACTATTTTTCTTCCATTTCCGCTGGCAGCAGGTATTTCTCCCACTCTTTTCTTCTTCTCATCTTTTCCCCCCAGCGGTGTCCGTCCGTCCGTCCGCTCGTCCTTGTCTGGCAAGAAGACCCTCCCTTTTTTGCAATCCCCCTTTCCTTTACTTCTTTGCCCATACCCTGAAGGGAAAAACCTTGTAAAAGATAGAGGAGGAGAAAAGGAAGAGGAGGCCCATGTGGTCGGCACTGAGTGGTGGGAACAAGAAGGGGATTTGGATTCACCGCCACATCTAACCCCCCTCTTTTTTGCTCTTCTCGGAAGGGAACATCGTGAAATATTTAAGACAGTCCCTTCTCTCCTCCCCCTTCCGTCCCAAAAATTTGCGGGTCCCTTTTCGGTTCAGCAATGCACCACCCCCTTCCTCTCTCTCTTTTCTCTTCTCTTCTCTCCTTCTCCTCGTCCGTCGGCGGGCCTCAGTCCAGATTTAGTCGTGGGGCGGACGCGAGAGAGAGAGGAGCGGAAAGGGAGAAGTGCAGTGGCGGTGCAGCCACCCGTGGGAAGAAGGGGCACACGAGCTCTACAAATCTGGCTAATTGGACAGACAGCGGGGGGAGGAGGCCGCCCATACCAGATACCGGTCGGAGGAACGGGGATCAAAGCCCCCGCCCGCCCGCCCGCCCGCCCGCCCGCGGGGCAGCGACGGAAAGAAGAAAGGAAGACGAAAGTGGGTTTTCGTGAAGCGCTGCGTATAGGAGAAGAGAAACCGGCCGCCCACCCCATCCTGTTCCATCCAGGACGAAGGGGAAGGGGGAGGAGGAGGGGCACATTGAAAAGATTCATAATTAATGTGAAGAGGAAGGGAGGGACACGGAGAGATATAAGATTTTATTCTTGAAGAAAGGAAGGAGGGAAGGAGGAGAGATTCGAGCCTACAGAAAAGTGTGTGTGTCTGGTTTGGGCGTGGGCGCGGGATTGCGTTGAGTTGGGCCGAGCCGAGTTGGAGATCCTCCCGAACCAATTATCGTGCTCGGGGCGGCGTGAACTCTATCTTCCCCCTCTTTCGCTCTTGTCCAACCTTTTTTTTGGCAAGTCTCTCCTGCGCTTTTCAACCCCTCGTCTGATGACGCGCGGGGACAGCGTGACGCTTTGCGATCTCTACAACACTCCGTGAAGTACAAAGGAGGAGGGGAAGAGGGGGACCTCTGGGAAGAGTGATGGGACTTGGCCGCTTCCTCCGTGTATACGATGGTACCTCCTACGTCCAGGGGGAGGAGAAGGCCAGCTTAGCTGTATATAGGGGAGGGAGGAGGTGAAGAGAGGAGCAGGGCATTTGCCGACGACGTCAGTTTCCCTTCGCCGGAGAGCGCGGCCAAAGTTCAATAGACGTTTCGCTGGAAAAGCCTAATTTTCTTCCCTTCGGCGAATCCTCTCGGTCTTCCTCCATCCAGGAAGGAGGAGGAGGAGGAGGTGGAGGAGAGTGGTCCCTCTTCCTCCTCCGATATTGATTCTGTCCTTATAAATTCTCCCCCCCTCCCTCTTCCTGGGCTGGACTCTTTTGTGTTGAGCCGAAAGATCGAGGGCGGAAGGGACGAGGGGGAGGGGGGAGA
>JAAUXU010114199.1_pt1 | contig 10569 bp, 7 predicted proteins | sample 7278151 | NCBI WGS metagenome assembly JAAUXU01 (sample SAMN14350113, study PRJNA611818) | marine sediment metagenome | isolation source: surface marine sediment (1.8m) | place: French Polynesia: Moorea | collected 2018-08 | reverse complement strand
CCTGCAGGGAGAGGATTGTGACATCGATGATGAATGTAAATCCTCAGGGTCAGGCATGAATAGCTCTGAAGTCCGTATGAGTGGTGCAACACCAACACTCCCTCATTTTGGACATTACAAGCTCTCCTAATGCATGTTAATATGTAATATGAGTGTGAGTCAATCTACAACAGCCTCAAGTCCTCCTCAAGGCCAAGGGGGTCATTGGAGACGACTCCATGAGAAGAGCCTGACAGGTGTTGTCGTCGGCATCCTTGTTGTCAGCCTCAAAAGGGCCACATGAATCAGGGTTAGTGCGAGCATCAAAATGCTCGTGGTTAAATAACTCCCCGAATTAATACGCCCACAATCCCGATAACTGAGACACGGTTTTGCGCGGGACTAATATGCCACTATACCAGTGATCCTGATAAGGCGGAAAGGCAAATTGAGGCCTTCGACGTTTTGTAAAGATATCGTTTCGGTTTTTTGGTTTTGCCTTTTGTTTCGCATTGTTGACAGTCACACTGAGTTTTGTTTCGAAATTCTGGACTCAAAAGAATGAACCACCAGAACATCTCTCATACTTTATGGAACTTTATTGCACAAATACAGTGGTACTCGGATAAGCGGGATTTCTGCACAAGTGGAGTATTTCTCATGTAACGACAAATTAGTTGAATAAGGTCAATTTTTGGAGACCCACTTTGATATGCGGGACTTGGGTCGCCAACAGAGCTGCTCCTATATATGGGGTAATGCAGTAACGTAATATATACACGTAATGCAGCCAGTTTCATCTCTTTGAGCCACAATAAATGGCAGATCTACTCCACATCAAGAAGTTGCCACCCGCATGTGCTTTAAGTTCTGTAGTCTGATAGACTAAACTTCGTGTCTGTCCGCCATGGAAAGCGTCACCAACTCGGCTGAATAGGCTGTGCAGGCCGGCCTGACTTTTTCATGGGCAAGACACATGCTTGTCTATCAACATTAGCGCTGTCCCGCTCCCCATCTCGTTGGTTAGCAGGAATGGGAAAAACATGAAGCGCTACGTGAGTGTCTGTTTGTCTGTCTGTCTGTCTGTGTCGCGCTCTCCACGGGCAAAACATGGTGAAGCTGGAAGTCAGCCGCAAAAATCTGCCGCGGACAGACAGACTATGAAAGGTCCTCGCGCTTCTTACCTTGGATTTTTTCCGCCCCACAACTGTCCCGCTTATCCGAGTACCACAGTGCTACATTAAGTGCCATTAATTGTCAGGCCCAAAATTCATATTTTCCCATTTCACCCAGATTTAAACTCCCCTGTAATTAATATGCTTCACTACGCAGAACATTAGTTGCACCGAAAATTTCCAGCTATCGTGAAATCCCACTTCCCTGGATCCCGAATATTGGAATTCCACTGTACTTTCTTAATGAGAAATGTAATGGCACACATTAACTTTTTGCTCGATTTCCAGTTTAGCCACGGTGACTTGATTGCTCCACTTTGTGGAACCTTCTTTTAGCCATTTTGAGCCCAAAAATCCCGAGAAAAGTGATGAATTACTATAATACAATTACTTGTGATACATCTCAGTACTGCAGGGCTAAGGCAACAACAACAGCAACAGCTTCGATCAAGCACTCGAGCCAGATGGACTGTCTGCCGTGCAAAGCTTTCGGGGAAGTGAACTTCAATGAATGGATCCTTTTTTTCTACAACAGTGAGAGCTCCATTATCACTGACAACTCCCCAAGTGGAGCTGAGGAATCAGGTCATCCATCCGTGATGATCTCTCCATCAAGACCCAATGACGTCAACATTGATAATTCGATTTCTGACCAAATGCTCACTTGTCTATATAAAAACAGTGACGGAGCAGCTAGAGAGACCTCAGTTTGGTAGTTCGGCCTCTGGAGGTCAAGTCGTTGGTCGTTGTCGGGCATCTTGTTCATTTTCTTTCCGTGCTCCCTCTCTCTCCATGATAGTATTGGGATCAACTCCCCCATGCTTCCAATGAGGGTTGTCATTCCGCTGAGGTCCGTCGGCTTCGTCGCCGTCGTCTTCGCCATCCTCAACTTCAGCCAGGTGGCTCATGGAGATGACAATGGTAACGTCCTCTTGTGCAACTAGAGTAGGAAAAGTGGCAAATGCAACTTTTGGCGGACAGGGTGTACCATATTTCAGTTCGAATCTAGGCGTACATCGCACAAGAATGCAACATGTTGAATGTCATCGAGAACAACGTGACCAGCAAGTAGGGGCTGCATATTGAATCTGTTTGAAGTTTCGCTTGCAAAATACCAATTTTGACGTGAGAATTTTCTTTGCTGCCAAAAATCACCTCAGTCAAAACGAGGAAAATATAGCGCTACAATATCTTTTATTTAACTTTGCACTTTTAAGTCGCTAAAGAAGGACTGCCTGAGGCTGATCTGAGACCTGGAAGGCCTCTCATTTTACTCACCGCAAGTACAGTGGTCTCTGCATAATCGCTCTCTTGAGCGTTGTCTCAACGTTATGTGCTGCAATTGGTTGCAAGTCCAATGCCTTTAATGTCGCATGCATTAGGTGCAAAAATGATGTTGGAGGAGGTTTCTTCGAGAGGTTTTTCACTCACTCTGCATCAGCAGCAAGTCCCAATTGACAGATGTGAAGAGTGATCCCCTCATTTCCCCAGTTCACCTTACCGCTCTTATTCGAGGACCTTGGGCTGTGCATTTCAGCCGGCGTAGATGCACTTCCAGCTGAACAGAGCGGTTCAAAGCAGAGATGCTCATCCCAAAGATTGCAAAACATGCGAAACTACGACCAATAATCACGCATTGTGATCATAAATCTCAGTTTGGTTTGCGTATCCCATGTTCACGACAGGACTGCCCTAAGCAGCGGAAAAAAGTCCGTACATACATTACATTTCCGAACTTATCCGTATTAGCGGAGGTCCATTTTTGTCTGTCACACACAATCACTCACGAGAGAAGAGTTAAGACTTTGGACAATGGTTGCAAGTTGCCTGTTTAACCCAGGACCCGAGTGAAGTTCCATTTTGTTCAGTTCTGTAAGCTGAGTGAGTCAGTGGTGCATTGATGCCCGGGGGGTCCATTTTTGAACAATTGTTAGATCCAGCAATCAAAATCTTTTCATGACAGTCAAAAGAAGTAATCTTCAGAGCGTCATCAGTCCCAGTGTGATATAAGTGGCATGATTTTTTTAAAATGTAGTCCTTATGTAAAAGACAGTGGGGTCACTCGTTGACGTCACAAAGAATGAACTCTTACTCGCTATGACGATTGCCTATGACCCAGAGATCGTCCCAAAAGGAAAGATTTAATAATTGTTAATTTTTCAAGTAGAAACCTTCAATGTTTGGGCTCTTTCCGCCTATTTTTGCCTGGGCTGCCTCGCTTAGCAGTCACCTTTTTGCACCTGCCAGTAACTTATGATTATGGGGTCATTACGTATGTGTACGCATTGGAAGCAATGTTTCCTCGCTTCCTGACGCACACACGCGTGACGCTCTCAATAGTTATTCCATGGAGATAAGCAAGAAGCGTTTGATCGAGTGCAGTGAGCATAAGTTTGGCATGATAAGCTTGACGTGACCAGAGCACACTAAAACGAAGTTGACTGAGTCACTCATTTTAATATCAGTCCAGAAATGCATAGGAATTCTGATGCTCGTAGGAATTTTTGAATAAGGTCACGTGACAATGGACGAGTGATCTTTTATCCACTCTCAAATAACCTCGTTGGAGAATTCCTATGATTATGAGAATTTCTGGGCCCGCGTGAACCAGTCGGAGCTGCTCCAGTCACACATGGACATTTTGACAGCCGTACATTTCTCAACGATGTATTTTTTTTCGGCTCCAGTCGCACAGAGATTTGGGGATATTCTGATCGCTGCAGAGGCCGTGTCATAATAGTGTGTACGTTATACTTGCGGCCGGACCCGGCGTTGTCCGGGTTCAAGGCAAAGCCAAAGTACGACCCCGTGCACTCCTTGTGGCTGTCACCGGGCTAAGAACTACTATTTGCTTTACTGTAAACAGATATCAGTGAATTGAGACACATTTCCGTATTCTCTCAAGCCCTCCGGATTCCATGGACCCCGTGTCGTCCGCCGCCAACACCGCCAACCTCTTCCTGCATTCTGACCGCACCGGAGAAGCCTGGGAAGAGGGAAAATGAGCCCCTCCCCGACGTCAAACCCGCAGAAAAGCCCACCAGTGAAAAGGTAGGAAGCAAAACTGAGAGACGTCACCAAACTTTCACCTGATCACCTTCTGCAAGCCCGGCTTCAACAACGCGATGGTGGTCAGAGACTTTCTGCAGCGCTCTTTCCGCAGTCAACGTGGTGGAGGTCACCTCCCAAAAGCTAGAGGAGTGCAACGAAACAGGGAGATCGCTCGAGGTGACCAAGTTCTTCTTCTTCTCCATCCAGGGCTGTCTCCCGATCAGTCGATTCCAGGTTCAAGGCGTTGGCCCTCATTGGCCCTCGTGGCGGCCAAGGCCAAGGCCGTCAGCGACCTCGAGGACCCCTCGGACGGATACTCGTCCCTGCAATTTCTGCCGCCGCCGTTGTCGTTGCCACCACCGCCGCCGCCGCCGCCGCTGCTGCGCAAGATGTCCCGGCAGGACAAGGACGACGTCCTTGAGGGTCTCCGACGAGTCGGCCGCGGCCCTCGACACTGAGACGACCGCACCAGTATTTGCATCTTTCGCCCTAGGCCAGCAGACTCTGTTCGCTGTATGAATACAGCAATTGTTAGCAGCATATTGTCATTTTCATTGTATGGTCAGGTCGAAAAGGGGTCAGTTAGGTGGAAGGTGGACTCGTAACCCCTCATTTATATAAAAAAATCCTGCTGCATTAAACTTTGCCCCACCAGTGGATATTATAACTAGGGAGCAGAAAGCTAGGTTGGACACACAAGTCACATTACGCAATAGTTACATAAAATGATCCCCGCTACACCTGACAAAAATGCCAAATTATGTAACTTTTTAATAGCTTCAACATGAATGACGTGTCTGATAGCCTGTCTGTTTGGTCAACCGTTGATGCCTAGTTGACCTGGGCAACAAGAAGATAACAGCTGTGAGCAGGTGTGACAGTGCGCAAATGCTTAGTTATGTGACATGTAGATGTAACATGTGGATCTCACTCATTTCACATATATGGCGCTGAAAAGTGGCCTGACTTGGTGTTTTGGGTGTGTGGTGTCATGTCCAATTTTCCAGTTCAGTTGAACCCCCCAAATTGAACCAAAGAACCCCGGATGGGAACACAGGATTCGATGTTTACTATTTTCTGCAGTTCTCCTTTCACCCCAGCTCATAGCCCAGTATCTAGCCCTAACATTGGGCTAGCGTTACTTACTTACCTATGGCCACTAGTGCATGTGCATCTCTTTGTCGTACATAGTGCTTAACAACAGAACAGCGATAACAGCGTCACACGTGCCATTTCATATAAAAGTAGGGTTTCTTGTGTAAGGGTTTTTAAGCTTTTTTCCTAAAAAGTGGGGGAAAAAATGGCAACTTTTCACACTAATTTCCGCTCTCTAATTATACATAACACTTCTAGGGCTCCCGAGAGCACATAAAAAGCACTTCAGAGAAAAATGATGGTTTCCCCGTTGGAGATGCCGGGGATCGAACCCGGGGCCTTTCACATGCAAAGCGAACGCGCTACCACTGCGCTACATCCCCACTTGGCAGGACTGACTCCGAAGCTTCAATGTCAACTGCTACAAAACACCTATGACTGCAGCAACCTTTTCTTTCCTACATCGTGACAATAACATTGAGCTTATGTCATGAAACATTAAGGCTCGGGGGCGAAGACGAAGCGTTCTTCCCAGTTTCATTCAACTGCGAGGTCATGATATGACATGCGGTAACAAATTTACCGTCTTCACGTGGAATCTGAATTTTCAACCATGTCTATTATATATCACGTATGACTTTCTCATCATGAATTTGAGATGAGCATAAAAGGCCCTCATCTTTTTTCTGACATTTTTACAATGCTCTGACATTTTTCTTTTGACGGGGGAAACCGGACGCTGACATACACATTGCATGTATTAATTTGCAGGTACACGTACACTGCAACAATTCCAACTCTCAATCAGAGTAAGACTACGTTCATTGAATACGCTCTAAGAGTGCAGGGATGCTTCTTTCCGTGATGAGTGAAGTCCCTGGGTTGACTCCCAAAGTGATTTCTGTCTCGTATTCATGCCCACTCCTGACCAAGGTCTCTTGCACATGAGCAGGTTGACCTTGCGTTCATTTCAGCAATGCAAGGGTTACACAGTGACTTCTGCATGTATCATGCAGCTAATACACATGCGTGGGAAACTCATGGCAACAATGTGCACGTGTCTATAGACATTTTAAGCTTGTTTTTCTTTGTTTGATAGTCGATCTCTGGAGGGGAGGTGGGGGTCTTCAACAGTTTTCATGCTGCGTACATGTCCATACTCTTTGATAATGCTTTACTGACCCCTCTGACAGATGAGCGCGAGCTGGGCCCACTGTGCAAACATTTGACACCTGCCAACAACTGAGACGCACTCGATCAGTGTGGAGTCTGGGCAGCCGACGAGGTGAGCCTGGAGCACCACCAGACCGTGCTGTGGCCATGACAGTATATAGAATCCGCTGGTTCTATCATATTTTCATTCTGGGGACGAATCCCCCAACAACAGCCCACATCTTCCATACATTGAAACTATACAACATTGTAAAGTTGTCAGGTTTTGCTTGCTGCACATCGTATCACGGTACATCTCTCTTCTCGCTGATATTCCATAAACATCTCAGGTCACTCACTCAATGTTCTCACCCATCTACACTTCCTCTCATTCACTTCTGATCAAGCGGTCACAAAATAAACACGACGTGTCTTCATCTCATTTCTTGTCTAAGGGTTACCAATGCGTCCGCGTCAACAGCACTTGGCCATTGGGATTGTTGGCTGTTGAACCGAATCCACCTGTCCAATTCAGCTGGACAGCGATACTGAGGCAATCTAAGATGACCACGTGCTCCAAGCAGCTCCGAGCGTCAGTGCCACGTTTCATTTTGTCCACAAGGCTCTTTTGTTTTCAGGGATGCAGCCCGATGAGGCTCAGAGCTGCCATGTCGTGCCCGGTCCGGCGAGAACTCCTCACCGCGACATTTCCTCACTGCAGTACAATGACACTTTTCCTTACTTCACGCCAAAGTTGTCCCTTTTCATTTTATAACACTTGGCATTTAACATTATAGATAGATAAATGATCGTGCCTGTTAGGGCTGGGTTGATCCAGGCTGGAGGCTTGCACTGAGCTCAGGAAGGCCCAGGCGAGAAGGGACAAAGCCAAGACCATTGGCAATGATGAAACGCACAGTGATCCCTAAAAGTCTTCTTTAAGCAATGTTTTTTCACCTCTAAACAACTTTGAGGATGCAGGAAATGTTATACACATGTCTTCTTAAAGGATGGACTCGGCAGAGGGAGAGTTTGACCTCGGAGAATCTCATGTTCACAGCTACACACATGTAGCGTTTCTCAAGTTGTCTTCCATCGATCTTGGTTTTCAGAAGTCATGATAACGATCGTTGTCTTACGAGACATGAGTAATGACTAGAGCCCACATTGCAGGCGATTAGCCAAAATATCTAAATTATTCTTAACTGAAAAAGCAACATATATATTGACATTTATTGCTCTCCAGCATAGAAGTAGCTGGCAATTACAACTTGGGCAAGGTTCTCCTGAATGAAACTCTGTCGGCGGTCCGAAAATACATGCTTAAACTGACTGAAGGAGCGCTCCACATCAACTGAGGTCATGGGGCAGAACTTGAGCGCAGCAATAGAGGCAGGGTCCATCTCAGATGGCAGACTCTGGTCCTTCCCCTGGATCACAAGATCCACCTTCTTCAACACCTCAAGAATTCGATTCTTTTTCCGCAAGCTTCTGCAACACCTGGGCCAGCTTCTCCTTGAAGACATAGCCGTTGTAGCCAGGGATGCTGCTGACCCTGTCCTCCGCGTCTGAAATTATGGCCAAGGAGCGATTGAAAGGAAGCCCAGTCTCCTTTAGCTGAGTGATGGACTTAACAAGGTAGGAGAGGTTAGCCTCGGTGAAGGCCAAGTCTATCTTCGCACTGTCCTTTTCATCAGGGCTTTGACTTCCTTGATGCATATCGCACTCTCGCTGTTGAACCCATCAATCATAGGCTCAATTTCACTCAGATACTTGGCTTAGAACGAGGCAGCCCCAATCCAGGTGTCCTGACGGGTCAGACAGGGTTCCGGGGGCAGCTGTCGATTGGGGCAGCCTTCCCGGTAGGCAGTGCGGCGGGCGGGTGCCTTGAAGAACACCAACCTCATGGTCGCGATGAGCCGATTGATGTCTGGGAAGACTTCCATGGCCCAAATGGCAGATTTAGTGCAGCCCATGAGCAAGGCAAGTTAGGTGCAGCATCAGGGGGAAGCAAATGGGGAGGTCTCGTCCTGCCTTCACCATGTACGGTGCTGCGTCAGGCAGCACCGTCTTGGCCCTCTTTCCATCAAACTGGGGATCGGACTTCCCCAGAGCATCATTGATCAAACGAGCCACAGCGGCTGAATCTACCTTCTCCAAGAAGTCCACATGAACAAGATGTGGCTTGCGGTACTTCTCGCTGTTCAGGGCACCAACAATCACACTGGCCACTTCACGTCCCATCCCATCCCTTGAGCAGTCAGCACTGACCCAGAGTGGGCCCTCCTTCAAGTCTTCCTTGATCGTGTTCATGATTTTCTCATAGCAATTGGGAAAATGCTTCAGCCTGAAGAGGGAGTAGTTTGATGGCCAAGTTGGACTGCAGGACTTCACGAAGAACAGGGTTCTCAAGCTTCTTAAGGGGGTTATCTGCAGCCAGAAGCCCACGACAGAGATCCTCAGCCAGCATTTCCACCGTGTATGCAACAGACCTTTTCTTACGCACTTAAGGTGCAACACAAATTGACTGGTAAAGTTCTCTTTTAAGGGATTGACAAATGTCATTGTCAAATGGCAAATGAGCTGGTCCCACTTGTCCAGCTTTTTTTTCATTCACTTTATTTCTGCTGACAAATGTTTTGAAGTTGACTTTGCAGCTGGATTGAGTTTATTAGATGTTGCACCAACTTGTGCAGGTCTGGTCAGACAACTTCTGTCGATACTTTCGGGCGGAAAAAAGTATAGCGGTCAATTGTTTCTTCCGTCAGCCTGAGAATGCCTAGGATGTCAACTCCCACACCACTTAATAATTGATAGAAATTAGATCAGCAGCCACAGGAAAAAATCTTATTTTTCTGAAAGGTTCTTTCTTGTATGATCCTGAGTCCAGTAATAAATTCATCAAACATGTACAGTGTGCGACACCAAATTTTTCCCCTCCCTTTGCCCTTGTATAACTCTGTTATTATTCATGACACCTCCCTTTTCCCGCCGGCAGATGAAAGCTGTGACACAGCTTTACAAGTTTGATTTTGTGTGTTTTTTTGTGTTGCGCACCATCTTGGACATGTCAGCTTGGAGGCAAAGGATCCTGGACTTGCTCCATGCACAAGTGCCTGTGGGGGAGATTGTGACCATCGTCAGCATCAACAGGAGGACTGTCAGCAATGTGAGAAGGATGTTTGAGGAGAGGGACGGAGTTGAGAGGAAGGAAGGAAGTGGTGGACATAATTTGAAGAGGACTGCAACCTTCAACAACGACCTCAAGGAGCAGATCGATGCCTCTCCAACCACCAGCATGAGGAAGCTGGCAAAGGAGAACAATGTGTCTGAGATCACCATCCGCCGCTCTGTTAAGGACCTGGGGATGGTGTCCTACGTCGACAGCTGGTGTCTGAGAGGACCAAGGAGACCAGAGTCACAAAGGGCACTAAGTTGCTGACGTGGATCAAGCATGACAAGTCCACAATCCGCATCTTCTCGGATAAGAAGTTGTGGACCATGGACTAGGCCCGAAACAGCAGAAATGACTGGTTCCTTGCCTACTGCGTTGAAGACGTCCCTCCAATCAATGCCCAGAAGCATCCAGCATCCTGCATGATGTTGGGAGTCGTGGCCTCGGACGGGAAGAGGATGGATCCATACTGGTTCGAGAAGGGCATCAGGATCAACACCACAGTGTACCTGAAGGTCATGCAGGACGTGGTCAAGCTGTGGTTGGACCTCAACTACCCCCAGGGGGGGTATGTCTTTCAGCAAGACTCTGCTCCAAGCCACAAGAGCAAGGTGACGCAGAAGTGGTGTCAGGAGAACCTGGCAGAGTTCTGGCCATGGGAGATGTGGCCCCCCAGCAGCCCGGACCTCAACCCACTTGATTATGCAGTTTGGGGAGAAATTGAGCGCAAGGCCTGTGCAACACCCCACAAGAATGTGGCTGCCCTCAAGGTCAAGGTAGAGGAGGAGTGGGCTGCGATGTCGGGGGAGTTCCTGGTGAAGTCATGCCAGGCCTTCAGGCCAAGGATCGAGGCCATGCTGGCCATGGAGGGTGGACATTTTGAAAAGTAACTACTGTAAGTGTTGTTGAGCTGTGAAAATAAATTCAAGTGTCCTTGTCCTT
>JAAUXU010133279.1_pt1 | contig 10571 bp, 10 predicted proteins | sample 7278151 | NCBI WGS metagenome assembly JAAUXU01 (sample SAMN14350113, study PRJNA611818) | marine sediment metagenome | isolation source: surface marine sediment (1.8m) | place: French Polynesia: Moorea | collected 2018-08 | reverse complement strand
CTTCCTCCCATCTTGCCCGTCCTTTTTTTGCACGGGTAACATTTTAAATTTAATCTCACAATACAACCGCCCGGGGTCCGCCCGAAAATTCCAGGGCGAGACTGTCTTTTGGGGGGGGGGGGGCTCAGTATGTGTTTTTTCATGTACTTTTAATGTTGTGATGTAATGAATTGACTGAAAACTGCGAAGGCTGTGCTGAAGTCAATCGGGAGTGCAGTCAGGCCAAAAAATAATGCTCGACTCAAACCTGACTCGAGTCCTCATGAGTGAGGGCAACGTTGCCAACAGTGTTGAGCCCCCTACCCATATCTAGACTTCCACTGAACACACATACATGAGTAACGTTCATGTGTTTGGAGTACAAGCTGCTGTTTGAAGGGTCTCCTTGTTTTATCCAGTGTTGCCTGCTTTCCAGCGCTGCTCGGTATCCGTCATAACAGCACCTTGTACATAATTCAAGAGCAAACTCTCTAAGTCAATGTAGTCCTTGAGAGATGCAACGTGCGACCGCAGTGTGAGGGAAGCAAACTAAGTCTACCTGTGCGACCTGTGATTGGCCATCACTGGATCAATCACTGGCTGCTCGTGCTGTGGGGAAGTGAGGTGCCAGCTCTTCTTTGCTCCTGCCAAACCATTGTAGCTCTATCGACTCACCATGCACAACATACTGTACGCGACACAGTGGAGATGTTCTTCTTTGGTCAAGATCTGGGAGAAACAGAATTTTCATTCAAAGGTCATTCTGTCCGCTGAAGAATTCTCTGCGCTGAACCTCCTGCTGGAGGAGTACCGGTCCGGGTCACTCGGGGTCACGGGGTTCGCCGCGGAGCTCGCCGAAATGATCTCACACGGAGAGAAGGTAAAAGATGCACCAGAGCAGGGAAAATGGCTGCGCACGTGCGTCATTTTCCTTTCTTTGCCCTCGCTTTTTTCCGGAGTTTTTCGCGCTGGCAAATAATAAATGACTTCTCCTCGCGTGCGATTACAGAGCCATTTCTGGCTGCTTCGACTCAGCGCCAATAGGCTGAAAGATAGGAGAACAACGCTCCCCAGAGCTCCTTTCCTCAGCTGCTATTTATTGTTCTTAAACAACTCCATAATCAAACACGGCAACAGCTCGGTGCTCACGCTCTGTAGATCCAATGAACGCATTGGGCTGACGCTTTTATGCACATGAACACAGTGTGAGTCAGCTACAAAGTGTCCTTCACCGTGTTTGGTGTAAGTGATGTCTGTGGGGTGAAGTGGGCTCCCCACGCTGCACTGACACCTTTAGAGGTGGCATCTTGGCGTGGAATCGGTGATCCAGACAGTGCCTGACCAGATCCAGCATCTGGGAGTGGCCATCATGATGCTAGAGCACTCAAAGTGCAGTTGCCATCCCTGGACGAAAGAATGACCCAGCACCAGCACCAGCAGGAGGACGGACAGGTGACACAGGTGGACAGAGTGAGCTCCTTCTGTTGCCACCTACGCCTTGAACATGTTTTGTCTGTCATTCATGATGCTTTTGCGCATGAACATGAGGTTTTTGCATGTCGCAGTGGCAGGATGGTCATCCTGCCAGGCCATCTCTGGTACGGATGGAGCAGTGGAGAGTGCGCGTGGCAGCACCTATGGCAGGTTTCAGCCGCTCCCATCCAGGGGTGGTAGCTGCACTTTGAGTGCTCTAGCATCATGATGGCCACTCCCAGATGCTGGATCTGGTCAGGCACTGTCTGGATCACCGATTCCACGCCAAGATGCCACCTCTAAGGGTGTCAGTGCAGCGTGAGGAGCCCACTTCACCCCACAGACATTACTTATGCCAAGTGCGCTGTATAACATCACCCCATCGAATGTACACTACAGGTACTTTGCTCAATGTAAGCCAGCTCGATTTCAGGCTTCTCTTTGAAACTATCCGTATGAAACTTTAACGTATGACTTGACGTTGTGAGGAAACTCATTTATTATTAACAATTTTTCAAAGTGGCCACCACCATTTTCGAGTCCAGAGTGGCAACGCCTGGCTCAACGTGGCGCACGACGTGTTCCTGGCCAAGAGGGTCCCCCTCAAATGCAGGGCGAGCCTCAGGGTGTGCACACTGTCACACTGTTTCTTTCTTTTTGTTGTTTTGTTTTGCTGACCACGCCCTTGAAACGTGATTTCAACTGTCATTGCTAAAATTTGGACGGTACAAAACTTTAAAACTCAGTGAACTGTGGCCATAAAAGAAAAATGCCACACTTTCAGTGACTCAGGCTGTATATCAGAAGGTGATTGTATTTCAGTCACACTGTACGCGCCAGGGGGAAACTTGACACATGCGAGTAGAGAGTTTCAGCCTTTCACTGGGTGTCAGAACTTTTGCATATGTAAGTTCTGAGTAGAGATTCTACTCAAGTTGTAAATAAACTTTGAAACTTTGATCTCCAAATTCTAGTTCGAAAGCTGTCTTTTTCTGTGCAGTCCTCCTTCTTCACGGAGATCCGGGAAATCATCCGCCCGGAGGATCTTCCTCGTTTCGACTGCTTCGTCTACGAGATCACCAAGCAGAAGTTCCGCAACAGCAGCTCCAGCAAAGAGAACTTGGCAGAAGAGCAGAAGCAGCAAGAAATCGACCAAGAAGAAGAGTGGATCAGAAATCAGAACCTTTATCAGCAGCTTTCAAATCCTGCTTTCAGGGTTGGACAGGTAATCAAATCAACCCTATTCGCGCTTCCCTGATGAAAAAAAAGAAAGAGAGAAAGATATCATCGCAAATTCATACCACACGTACGGAAATGGCGGGTGTAAAATGGGGGGAGGGGTTAACTTTCCCTTCCACTTCTTCCTATACGTCTGATGAATAATAATAAGAAAAAGCATCTTTTTTCATCAGCAACGCCAATTTTCCGACCTCCGCCGGCCTCGGAGGACTTTTATGTACGCGGGTCCTGCTCGGCAAGACATCGACTTCGAGTTGGACGACCAGCTCGGCTTCCGCCAGAAGTCTGAGGGCGAGGACGAAGACGTCTTCGAGAATGGCCCGTTGAGTCGCGGAGAGGATTCTTTTGTGCGCCGGCGACAGCAGCTACTGCGACAGCGTCTACACCGTGATCAGGAACAGCAGCAACAGCAACAGCTGTGGGACCGCTATGTGCTGCAACAGGAAGAAGAGAGGCATCGACAGCAGCGATCATTTAATCTTAAGGCAAGTGAGGAGAAGACCTTGCGTACTCTATTCGAAAGTATTAAAAAGGGCGCCTGCTTCATCGTCAATAAAGTTACATTCACCATGAATAATTCCTCCACTAATATCTGTTTCCAATCCTCCAGCTGTTGCTGAGCGAAGCCACATTCATGCACTGCATGAAATATTACGCGTCCCCCCCCCCGCTGGTGGGACTTTCTTTCCCCGTTAGGCCCGGTCAGGCCTGAATTAGGCCTCGAGATTCGCGTTTGTCCTCTTTCGAGTCGAGCAATCGAGTCATCGCACACTCCCATTCATTGATTATCGTTGGGAATCGGTAACAACACTGTGCCTTCAGCCTGCGCTCTGAATAATAGACCAATGTACACGTGTGTGCTGTACACATGCCAGCATTGCAGCCTGGGTCACTTTAAATTTCCCACTGTAGCGGTATTTTCGGTCTACATAGCATTAAGTCTAATAAGTGTTGCCATTGATAGTTGAAGCCTTCAACTTTCACTGTTCGTTAGTTTTTGCGTCAACTTGCTCGGTTTTCTGTATGGGTTCCTGTTCTAATGGTGCAATTTTACGTGGGCACCCAGTATAAATAGGCCGAAGCCTCCGATGACTTCGAAGTGTTGTACTCTTACCCGACTGAGGAAAGAAAAGTTGACCACATCTCCGTCGACAGGCGTCCAATCCCGGAGGGCCGCCCGGAGACGTCAGCTACTCCCCGTTCGCCGTCCGGGTGCCCAAGATGTCGCCTTCGCTTGGCGTGGCCATAGAGGGGGGGGCCAACACGCAGCAAACTCTGCCCAGGTGAGGAAGAAAACGACAGCAAAAGCAAATAGCTAACGAACAAGTCTTGTTGCGCAGGATCATCGCGATCCAGCCCGACAGCGCTGCCGATCGCGCTGCCGGGCTCAGGGTGGGGCAGCTCATCCAGGAGGTGGACGGGATCAAAGTGGCAGGTACAGACAGAGGGTTTTTTTTTTCTATCTGTGTTCATACCGAGATTGACTCACATCCAAGTTGTCATCTGCCAGGTCTTCCCCACGAAACTGTGGCAAAATTGATCGCTGAGCGATACGCGCACAAGTCTCGCCGAGAGCTGCTCTTGATCGTCCGGGATCACAAACCAACGCCAGCGGAGAAAAGGAGATCTTGTATGCTGCCACAAAGCTAAAAAGAAAAAGCAAACAAGAAAGTCGATGATGTCGCACATTTGACGAAGAGAAACGACGAGACCTCGACCATCCTGCTTTTTTTTATCAAAGGGTTTCTATGGTTGGGTGGGTGGGGAGGGGTCTCTACTCTCCTAACCCGAGGGGTCCGACAGACCCGGAGGTGGCCGCCACATCTCACGAGAGCTGTGAAACGACAACGAATGCTTTTGTCTGTCTGTCTGTCTGTCTGTCTGTCTGTCAATTGCGTTCCGGTAATAAAAGAAAGACCACAAGTCCCTGGACTCTTGTGTATTGACGTGAAAGCACTGGAAAGTACCTGAGAAGCAGCAGAGACTTTTAGCCCAAGTCGGAGTGAAATTAATTCCTGCCTTGCTTTGAGTGAGGGGGGGGGGAATGAGAAGAGCAGCCAAACTAAATTTACTCTGAATGTTGGCACAAGGATTGGAGCAATTTCCTGACTTCTCTGTGTGCACCTCTCAGAGAGACAGAAAAGAAAAGCATCAGAGACCGTCTTGGTCTGCCATTCCCTAATCTTCCTACAAAAAAGCTGTGAAATGTTGCTTTCCCTTAAAATTGACTCAATCCACAGAGTTGCCACATGTGGCAGGGGCTCACGCGGATCTACCGAGTCACTACAGCAGCTTCTGGCAATTGTTGGGTTGATCCTGGAGTCAAGACCAGTGATGGTGAACATTTAAGGTCTGTTTGACTGCTACTCAACAATTTCCTGTTCGTCTAAAGGTGGTCTTAGACTAAAGCGCAAGGTCGTGAATGTTGTCAAGAAACTGTGTCTCAGATATTGCTGCCTCCGACACATTTAGACTTAGCAACTGCGTTGAGGACACAAACTTATCAACTTCAGAAAGGGTGAATGTCATTATTGGGGAGATTGGGCAGGGGGTCAGCTGATGCAGATCGGCCTCCGCTGGGGTTGCCATCGTTCAGTCTTGAGATATTAAATTTCGCTTCCATTTTCTACCGATTCTACTAAAAAAAGAAGTGCGGATAAGGTAGCTGAGTTCACTGGGGATGGATCGGGCCGACATTTTGCTGATTAGGGGCTGTGCTGACTGGGAAGCTGTAGGCTTCAGGCTGGCCCGCGGTCCAGATCTCAAATCCCAAATTTCACCTCTAACCAGAGTCGAAAAAATGCCAGACCAACCTGTGTACAGATGTTTGCAAAAGTTTGCCAACTCATGGTAGGAATATTGAGACATTCATACTCTTACTTTTCCTGTCTCGTCGTCAATTCTCAGATGGCGGAGTTACTGTAGCAATTCGGGCTAGTCTTGCGGGTTTCAAGTTGTTTCAAGTTGGGCAAAAAAAGGTTTCGGCCTGCAGCCTTCGGGCTCGACTCGAATCCATCCCCATTGTCCCTTAGCTCCTCAACCACTGTTCCCTGGTGACACTTGACAGTACCAGGGAGTTGTGTCCTGGGAGCACAGACATGTGACAGGGAACGGGGTCTAACATAAAGTTTCCTTAAAACATTTGCAACTCTGTTACCCAGCCTAAAACAGCTTAAGTATGTTCGAAATTCCTGCCCAGGGAGTCATATGTGCGGGTGTGTAGATTGAACCACAGAAAAACTGGCCGAAGTAGTTAAAAATCCAGCGCTGTGAGGTCTGTTCCAGCATCATCGACCTCGACGACCTCCGCGCCATGGGCACAACAGACTGCCGTATTCCTCATCAAGATCATGCAAGATTCGCTACTGCTGAGGAGAGCGATCTGGAGAGGAAAGATCACGGATCCTTGCTTTTTTTTTTTTTTTTGCATGAATTGAAGTGTAGTGAAATCTGGCTGTCACGACTCGTCCACAGTCGTAGCTTCTCCAGGCTGTCGAGATCGGGACTTGTCCACACTCGTAGCAACTATGGAGATTCATCCACACCCATCGCAACCATTCTGGAAGGTCCACAGCCGTGGTGATTTCTCCGGACTCTCAAGACTCGTAGCAACTGTCGAGAGCGAAACTTGGTCACACTGCTGCTCCTCTGGACTGTCGAAGTCAAGACTCATCCACACACGTAGAGGTGACAAATCCGGACCAACTTTAACTTCATCAAGAACGAGAGTACAGGTAGTCAACATTTTAAGACTTATTTAGACATATTTGGATATTAGGAACAATTTTATTCAATGTGCCCCCCTCTTTCTCAATCATGGTCTTGATCCTGGGCCTGAAGTTGCGGCAGGCGTCCGCGCGTAACCTATGCGGGGTCACCCCAGCCCACTCACGGCAGGTGGAGGCCTTGAGGGCATCAATGGTGTTGTGGGGGACCTTGCAGACCTCCCTCTCCAACTTCCCCTAGAAGCAGAAGTCCAAGGGGTTCATGTTGGGGGAGCTGGAGGGCCAGATCTCAGGGGCCCAGAAGGGCTCATTGGAGGCTTTGAGCAGATAAGAAGGCCAACGGGTCTTCTTGGACGTGTGTCCAGGGGCTGAGTCCTGCTGGAAGATAAACTCAGTCTCCCCAGTCTCTGCCTTCATCCAGGGGATGACCACATCCTCCAGGACCTGGCAGTAGCGGTCAGCACGCACTCTCTCCTTGGGGTCAAAGAAGAAGGGGGGCATGACACTCCCGCTGCTGCCAATGACGCCGAGAGTCATCACAGAGGCCGGGTGCTTGATCATGAAGACGTGGGGGACCACGGACCTCCCCTGGGTCAAGTACCGGTCATTCTGGCGGTTATAGGAGCGATCTATGGTCCGCTGCTTCTCATCTGAGAAGAAGAAGATGTGGCCACCGTTTGATTTTAAGTCATCCAGGACCTTGCGGCCGTTCTTCAGCCTCTTCTCCTTCATCTTCTCAGCGAGGATGACGCGGGTGTAAAGCTTGTAGCTAGTCATCGCCAGGTCCTCTTTGATGATCCTGGAGACTGTGGACATGCTGATAGAGCGGTTCTTGGCGAGGGTGGTCATGGACGTGGAGGGGTTGGCCTCGATTGACCGTTTGAGCCCTGCCTGGAACCTCGGGTCTTCCGGTCACTCCTCGGGGCGTGGGGTTTCCTCTCTGCCTTGCCGTCCTCCCTCCACGCCTTGCGGACATCGTACACCGTGCCCTTGGGGTACTTTGTGGCCTCAATGATGGCCTTAGCCGAGATTCTCGCGTACGCAAGTTTCACCACTGGGCCGCCCAGTACAGACCTCGAGTTTTGGGTGAATTGTGGTAAAATTCAAGAGACAGTACGCTGTGTACTGTTTCTGGCAGCATATTTAGTGCGAAAAGTCTATTCGGAGCCAAATGTGATGCCTCGGAAGTTGACCCTCCACTATTCGGAGCCGTGAGTGTTCAAGCATGGAATCGACAGCAAGATTCAACACTCAGAAATCATCTGGAGGCAGTTATTGTTGTGCCAAGGACTGTCACAATTATCAGCGAAGAGACTGTCTGAGGGGAGTCAAGTTTTATCACTTTCCCCAACAGTTGGAGCGACGCCATCTTTGGGAGAAAGCAGTGAATAGAGCACTGCTTGCCTTCTCCGGAAGGCACTCCCCAGTCACAGTGACACGATGGGGCTCTTGTACTTCTCTGACATTTTCCACATGCTGAGCAGCGAGGAGGTCTTGACCTTTTTGACCCATCTGATCAGAGATGCGTGCAGATCATCGTGCAGATTGTCGACATTGATGCATTTTGCTTACATGTCAAAGTGTCACCCAGTTGCTCTCCTTTGGTAGCTTCACAGCTCCTGGCAACCTCTCCACCCGGACACGTGGTTTTGGTGTGCTTGCACCGGGTGCTGGAGGGCCTGGGGGAGTGAATCCCCCCTGAGATGGTGGGCCTTGGAGGCAGGATTTCCCCATGAAAATTTCAGGCAATTTCCTCAACTTTTACCCCCTGCAAAAGCCAAATTTCAATTCTCTTTGGTGGGCCCCCTGTCCAGACGGCCGGCCTCCTTTTGAGCACTCTAGCACCAAAATGGGCAGCTTTGACATTGAACCTCTGTTCTCAACATTGTGCCCAAATATTACATCTACACTTTCAACATAAAAATTCCACCTCAACACGTTCAGGAGAGCATGTGGTGATGTCATGCTCTTAGAAATTACTTATGGCCCGGGCTGTATCGCTAGTCGCATCATCAATTAAGAGCTCCAAGCAGCTCACACAAACTTGATGCAAACTTACTGGCAGACAAATTTGGGTGCTTCTTGTCTCCTACGACTAAAAAAAAGTTTTAGAATTTAGCACGGACCTGCTCTCATTCTAGGAAATCTAGAAGAAATGGGGTGCCTCGTATCTGCCTCCCGAGGAGGTGCACACAAGGCTTGTGAGGGGTGCACAGGTGAAGATCAACCCTGGAGTCCTTAGAGATCTTTTTGGACCCAGTTGTCCTTCTTCTGGACGAAACTTTGTTTGCTTCCATTGGTGCGCCCAGACTCATTTCTGCCAGAACTTGCAAGTTCTCCTGGGCACCTTGCAACCTTGATCAGGAGTCTTGATTTACACACGTTGTTCATAACAACCCTCCAAAATGCTGCCTCAGTTCCTTGCTCATGTTGTTCTTGCACAAGTTGTGTCGGCTTCTTCTTGACCATGTGAAGCAAATCAGACTATTCATTTGGCCACCACAGTTGACTGAGAAGTCCTATTCAATCCACGCCCATAAAATACATCTAAATTTTCCTGACCATTGACAACCTGATCGCTCAAGAGAGAGGTTCTTTTAGGGACATTCATTGAGAGGGTGGCTGAGCAATCACTTCCCGGGTTTCCCTTGCAGACATTTCTACCATGGAGAAGTTAGAGTTTTGCTCACTTCTTCTTCGAGCGTGGACAATTCCATATTCGCAATTTACAAGGCGACGCCATTGGTGACATCACATTTGGTGACGCGAAAGAGCTGGCTTGACCAAACTACTGCACTCCCAGGGATTTGTAAGGATTCATAGAGCCTTTACCAGGTCTTTGGCTCAGCAACCAAACCTAAGCCTGAGGACAAAGCCTAACTTGCTCTGACACTAGCTGAATTTGCAGAATTCAACTGACTAACTTTCCCTCTCCGTCTCTGACCTAAAAACCGAACCTCTCTACAAATACAGCTTCAGTCGTCACCTTTTCATGCTTTGCCTCGGCACCGTCGCACTCAAGTGCTCTGCACTCCTGGCATCATGGCGTGCAATGGTCATGACCCTTGCGTCTTAAGACACCTATGAACTCTGCCCGTTCTCTCCACATCAGAGTGCCATGGACTCCCGCATCCAGAGGTTGGGTGCCCAAACGCTCAGCACGCCATCGGTCAGCCTTCAAGGTTGTGTGTCATGAACAGGACAAATCAATGATCCAAGACTTGTGTCGCGCAAGGAAGAAGAGGTTGCGAAGTCCGTGGAGAAGGCTAAAGGAGTTATGCATGTACAAATTGTCCTGAGGGCTTCTCGAATTTGGCTCCTTCCCGAGTCTGGCTCGCACTCGGGTTAGACTTTTTTTTTTACGTCGTCGAATCCAACTCAGGTCAGGAAAAATGCGAATCAAACTTTGGTAGGGTTGAACTGCAACCAATGGAGTCAAAAATTGCTAAAACAATCGTAAAAATCCTTCTTTATTCTCACTTGCTTAAGGGCCGCCTTCGGTGCCCTCAAAGCGAGTGGACTCGAGTCATGACTTAGCGGTTTGGCTGCTTCTCTACAGGATTGGAACATGTTTTGGCGGGATATTTGAATATACGTTTCACCACCCACAAATACAGTCCTGGCCGTAAGTAATTGCGCCGAGCATGACGGCACCTCCTACACTGTACTGAAACATGTTGAGGTGGAATTTTGATGTGGAACATGTAGATGTGATACTGGGACACAATGTGTTGAGTACACAGGTTCAACGTCAAGGCTGCCCATTTTGGTGCTAGAGTGCTCAAAAGGAGGCCACCTGGAGGGGGGGGGGCATGCCAAACAGGACTGGAATTTGAAATTTATGATATCTGTTGAAATTTTCATGGGGCAATGGGGACCCCCTGGCCCACCTCTTCCACTGGGATTCACTCCCCAGAACCTCTGGCGCCATGTGCAGGCACTCAAAACCCCCGTGTCCAGGTTGAGAGGTTTCCACATTCCACGAAGCAGCAAAAAGAGAGCGATGGGGTGACACTTTGACATGGCATGCCCCCCCCCTCCCTCCAGGTGACTTCCTTTTGAGCACTCTAGCACCAAAATGGGCAGCCTTGACGTTGAACCTGTGTACTCAACATTGTGTCCCAGGATCACATCTACCCGTTCCACATCAAATTT
>JAAUXU010046194.1_pt1 | contig 10572 bp, 10 predicted proteins | sample 7278151 | NCBI WGS metagenome assembly JAAUXU01 (sample SAMN14350113, study PRJNA611818) | marine sediment metagenome | isolation source: surface marine sediment (1.8m) | place: French Polynesia: Moorea | collected 2018-08 | reverse complement strand
TGCATTTCTTCACCTGTGGCTTTTACCACCCACCCACCCACCCACAAAGAAGAAGGGTTGGAAAAAAAAGAGAACCAATTTCACGCCACAGCTGTCGTGGTCAATGGGGTCGATCATGAGCATTGATTGTGTCTCCAGGATTTAAGCTGTCAAAGGGTGGCAGCTTGGGCAGTGGCAGTGATGGACTCCACCGTAGCTTCATTGCCAAGGTCTTCTCTAAGTAACTCATTCGAGGGCGTTCGATTCCTCCCCTCCGGCTACAGGGTGTCCTGCAGGACGTCCCACAGGGTGTCCCCGTGGGAACAACGCAAGTGAGGAAGGGGGGGGAGAAAGAAAATATTTGTCTGGGAAAAGCGAGATTACTTAATACCCGCAGAGGATTTGGGTGAGCATCGCAATCTTCCCTTTGAATAAGAGAAAATTGGAGGAATTTCCTTATGTAAATTCTCAATCTGAACAGCTGTAAATATATTCTTTTTGGAAGTCCTACTCTCGTTTACACTCGGGCACTCCCAAACTTTGGTTAAGTGAGAAAGAAAAATTTTGCTTTTTTTTCCCCTTACAACTTTTATGAGGTAATCAAAGTTTCGCCTGCACCGCCCAAAATCTTTACTTTTTTGCTTGTCTTGATTAAGAAAGAGCCCGGGTGAAATATTATGTTCGAAAGCTCGCTGACAGACACGAATTTTGAATTTTCATGAGCGTCTGACCAACCATGAACTGCTTGAACTTATGGACGCTGAGTCTGGGGAGAGACTTTTTGCTCCTTCCATGACCAGAATGCTTGAGGGCGAGCTCAGCCCCAGCAGCAAGGTGCAGTTTGCTTTTTGGGTCATACGGTACTAACAACTCATCTTGGCAGCCCGAAAACTAATGAGGCGACGTCTCAGAAGATGTGTTAATCATCGAGGCCAAACAACACGCACGCACGCACGCACACAGAGGGAAATATACACAGAAGCAAGCGCACACAGAGAAATACGCACAGGGAGCCCAGTGGCTTTGGCAGAGAAGTCACTTAAGAGACTTGCAGAGTTTAAGGCTAGAACTATAGGGTCAAAGTCTGCTCCTGTTGAGGCCCAAAACTTGATGACACCAAGGAAGTGAAAAAAAAAAATTTGAAAATTCAGCAAAAAGGCAGTAAAGATTTTGAGTGAGTTCCAAAACGAACAGCAATAAGAGCTGAATTGCTGCAGTCAGAAACATTTTTCATAGCCTAACAGAGCTGAACGGTCCAGGTGATGCTGTTGCCCAAGTGCAAACGCGCCCTAAGGGCTCTTTCCTGTGATGAGATGAGGCCGCCAACGCGGTCTTCACGACATCTTTTGGCAGATGTTGCAGGGGGACCCGGAGAACACTGAGTCAGGGCAGGTGGGGTCAACTTCCTTGGCTTATCTTAATGGACAGAGAGACCCATTTGCTAAGCTCACAATCAATAGTGCTCCGAGTGACCCAAGCAGAGTGGGCAAAAAAAGGCACATTTTTAACGTGACAACAGCCTAAAAAAAGAAGTCTCATGAGTGGAAACTTCGGACTATTTCCAGGGTGGGCAAGAGGACTTTTCTTCTCCTTTCAGTCATGTTTGAGGGCTTCAGATCCCAGTGAAAATGTTGACGCGGCTTCTTCTGAGTCACCCTGTGCAGTGGAAAGTTGTGACCCGTCGATTGCCACTGTTTCTGCCTCACCTGTGCCCTGATGGGTATGTTGTTGTTGTCCGTGGGCGTCGTGCAGTACTCGGCGGTCCAGTCGGCGGGGACCTGCACGTTGACCGAGGCCAAGTGAGCCCTGCCCTCCAGCAAGAAGTAGAGCGATTCAGACGCGGCAGTCAGGGAAGCCTGAAATAACAGAATAATCAAAACACTCTCAAAAGTTCAGATCTTTCACAGGGTGTTGCAAAGAAATTCGAGTCTCCCCCTAGTAGAGGGGTAACGTCAAAGCGAGAGGGGGGGAGGGACAGGGATGAAAGCGGAAATCTCTTTTCCCCATTTAAGCTCTTTGTGATGATTCATGGCTTTCTGGCTCTTATACAGGGTGGATCAGCAGCAGCTCAATACGGATTTGGCCCTAGGCACTAAATCAAACTTGAATTTCTCATCTCTCACTCGTCTGGAGGAGATACTTTTTGGGTTGTCTTCATCTCACACCTTCTTTTTCCTTTCTTTCTTTCATTTTTTTCTTCTCTCCGAAAATTAGAGGTTGGAGAAGCCTCGAGCGTCCTCATCAAGAATTAATCAGCTGATTGCAGCTCCTGGCACACTTTTTGAAAGAGCTCTCGAGCTGCCGAAAATGTCTGATTGAGTGGACAACAAAGCAAAAAGGGGGGGGGTTGTAATTTCAAGCAAGAACTCAACATAGAGGTTGCAACAATAAATCATCGACAACGTCTGTGCTGATGCAGTGTGAGCCGGAGAAAAAAATGACCCAAACAAGACTATGACATCTATATATCTGCCTTACAGATGTCTCTAAAGTCTTGGTTTAACCACAATCTCGATACTCACAAATATTGTTATTAAGGAAGTTGTCTCTATTCGACAAAGTCTGACTACGAGTTGAGTTCTCAGCACTAAGTTGACAGAGTCATAGAGGAAGTTCGATGCTCCGCTGTCGATTTGGCTTTTTGTGACGCACACGATCAAGACAGAACGATCTCTTCATCCCCACCTGAGGTCTTGTGCGCAGACAATGCGAGCTGCACGTTCAATTGCCAGAGATGCTCATTTTTTTACGGCACATTTTACTACCAGAGAGAAATGAGTGATGGAGCCTCCTTAACTTCATCCTCACAAAAGCTCAGTTGGAGTCATTCTTGCTGCCTATCGTGAATCACCTAAAATTCTGGCCTCTTCAGACTGCAATTTCCAAGCTGGACACACTTTTCTGCCTCACACTGTACTCTCGAGGCCGGAATTTCAGGTGAATCGCAGAATTGCCAGACTGCACTTCTGGCACTGTCAGATCTCTTGGCGAAAGTCGAAGCCGACCTTAAATGACGATAAGAAGAGACGTTGGCGTGCACTAAAATTGCTCAATTGCCCAAGCCTCAGGCTGTTCTTTTTGGCTCACACGGTCAAAACAGCGAGCGTCCAAAGGACCAAGTTCTCAATTATCAAGAAGTCTTTTTACAGTGCACGCACGCACGCGTGCGCGCGCGCACACGCATCAGCCTCTCTATAGAAAACTTTTCTCCTCCATTGTATTTTGAAGCCACCAGAGAGACCAAAGCAAGGAGGGGAAAAACACTCCTAAAGATTGTTTATGATGTTTAATTTTTGGAATGGAGATCAAAATTGAATCTTTTATGGCCTCCAGAGATTAAAACAGAGTGAGAAAACGACCTCTTGAGTAGCGTGACAAAGAAAGAAAAAAAAACCCTCCGGAGTTTGAGCAACAACTTTGTCTGGTGGAGCAAGGTGCAAAAGAAATGAAGTCCTGAATAAATAGGGAATCCTCAACAGGCCAAATCCCCCTTCTTAATCCGAAGCCTCTCCTCAAAATGTAAGAAAAGAATCTTTTTTCAGCTGCAAACGAACTAGCTGACTACAGGTTGGCTCAGTAAGGCCGTCCCTCTGCTTCTTCGTGGCCGAGATGCAGGAATTTCTAGAGGAAAACACCTAAAACTAGGGCTAAAAATATCTCCCTCATGGGACACCAACGCATGATGCAACACAGAGCTGTACAGGTTGGCTCAGGTAAGTAATAAATCGGTTTCTTAAGGTTCATTCAGCCGTGGCGTGATGCAGAATGATAAAAAAAGGTGACAAAGCACAACTCAATGCCAAAATACTGCTGCAGATCGACGCTCGACGTCGCCCTCCCTCCTCTCCCCAACATTGTCATGTCCATGGTGTACAAGTTGGACAACGTCCGCAGCATCCTGAGGATTGCCAACGTGTTGGCCAGCGTTGCCACACTGGAAATGCGGACGTGTCAGCGTGGAAACGCTGGAAAGAAAAAGAGTTCCAGCCTGACTGAGACAACCTGTACATGCGAGATTAGGAAAGCCCCAAAGCAAAAGCTTCTCTCAGATGAATGATGAAGATCAAGCCTCCGCCTGCACCTGAGCTCCAGGATGACATTATCAACACGTAAATCAGTTTCAATGATTCTACCAACATTAGTCAAAGGGGATCTTACCCCTGGGCCAGAGGGAGACTCCTACGCGCGCGCGCGCGCGCGCACACATTGACAGGGTGAGCAACAAAAAACGCCTAATGAGACTGCTTCATACCAGGTGTATTTTCACACACAAACAAACCAGATTAAACGGCTGGAAAGACATGAGAGGCTCATTTTGCACCGGGTGACCTCGACGAAATCTCCAGACTCAACAAATGCACACCTTCCCCGTCCACTTCAGCTCCGCAGCTACCTGTTTTCTTACCACTCATCAAGATAACCCATTTTTCACACCCCAGACTAATTTGTTAAAGCTTTTGGGTAGCGACCGGAGGGTGCATTTGGGGCTCCAGAAGCTGTTTTGAGTCAAAACACTCACGACTTATTACAGGGTGCTGCTGCCGACCCCCAATGCCATCATTACCGACCAGGGGGGGCTTTTGTGAACCCCCAAACTGAATGCATTATTCAGAGAGCCAGAAAAATTGGGAGATTGTGATCTCCAAAAGAGTTGAGACGTTTTGATTGATCCTGACCACCATTTAGAAAATGGGGGCCTCCACAGACCGGACCTGCACAAACAAACAAAAAAAAGTGTGGGAAAGGACCTGAGTTCCCTTTTTTTTCCACCACCTTATTTATTCACTGCTGTTGAAATCACCTCAAAGGTTAGGGATGAGCAACTTTGAGCCCGTCTTGAATCGGTCACTCGAGCTTTCAACACGTGAACTGAGAACTTTCCAAGGGGAGAATCTTTCCCCCACCCCTCTCTTTCTGGACTGCCTTGCCAATTCGGATACTTTCCCTGATCCCTAGCTGAAATAAATCGCCCATTATATTCAGTGGAGAAGTCACAAAAAAAGTCGGTGAATCGCGGTGCGTCGACCGGTTCGGACAATCATTGCTATTCACGGCATTCATTGCCAAACACAAGCCTATTAATCATGAGGCCGCCACTGTAAAAAGAAGAAGAGTCTTTAAGGACGCGGTTACACAGCAGAAATGTTATCGTCAGGGGGAGGGGGGGGGGGGCAAAAAGCCGTCCCACTCGACCTCGTCCTCCCCGTCTCCCTCGCCCAGAAGCTGCCCGGGTGCACGCGCCTTAAGATCTCTCACTAGGACACTTATCTCAGTCCATCATTCACGCACACAAACACACGCAGAGAGAGAAAAACGCTCAGACGCATGAATTTTCGTAATGACGCGTCCAATTATCAATTGGTCGCGGAAAAAAGCAGAGAATTCAACACTTTCTACTTTGCATATGTGTAACTGATGCTAGGAGATTCTTCTTCTCCTCCTCCCTCTCTCTCTTAACCCTTTTTTTGCACCCAACAATAATAATAAAAAAAAAATCTCGTCTTTGCAGCTCGTTTGCTTTGGCACCTCGAGGGTGAACTCAGGGTCCTGCGGCGCGAAAGGGGGGGGGCGCACTCATCCCCCCCCCCCTTCTTAACCCACCCACTGCCGTGAACGACGATTTCCGACCACGCTCATCCTCTTAGAGCGGGCTAAACGCACCTTGAAATTGCCTTTTTGGCGCTCTCGCTCTCCACGCTGTTGATAGCGCGTGCGCGCGTGCGCATAGCGCACGCGCGCAGAGATGCAGAAACAATTGGAAAAATGATATTGCATTCTTGGCAACTCATGGGCATTTTTCCCGCTCCAACGTTTTTTTTTTTCCTTTTTATAACGAAAAAAATGCCGAGGAAGCTTCATCCAGACCCGCTTTAAACCGTTTTCTGCCCAATCTCGCGAAGGATCTCCAATTTTTTCTGGGAGATTGAAAATGTTCGTCAAGTTTTGCTCCCTCTTTTTTTTTTTTTGCACTGAAGACGCGCTTGAACGAGCAGATTTTTGACTTTTGTCCGTCTCGGACGTGTGCCAATTTTTTGCCAGGTGTGAACGAGCACTTGAAAGCAGCCGCCTGCCTGGGAGATATGAGCGGCAGCAACCACACCTACCTCGAGCATGAGCGTCAGCGGGGGCTGGGCAGACTTACCCCCCCCCTCTGCATCGTGGCGTCGAACCCTTGCCCCAATTGATCCCCCTCACCCTGCGTTCACCCCGTCCGTTACGGCTGAAACTGCACGTACAGCGCGAAATGGAAATAATGACCCACCTACAGGTTGGTTCAGTGAGGCTGCAACGCAGCTCCTTTAGCTTCATTCAGCTATTGCGTGGTGAAGAAGCTGTAACAACATTGTGCAAATCCAGGCTTTTTTTTGCACACCAACGCCTTAAGGAACGCACTCACTCTACAGGTTGGCTCAGATCTGTTTCTTCGGCATCATGCACAAGCACAGCAAATGTGACTCTGCGAGTCAGTATCCTATCTACCGCGTATCGACGCGGTATCAACACCCACTCCCCCACCCCCGACGTTGTCATGTCCATGGTGTCGGAGTTGGACAGCATCCGCCCGGTCTGATTTCCCCACACTTGAGCCAGTGTTGCCAAAGAGACCAAGATTTGCTTCATCCAGAAGTAACGACGCAACTAGCGAAAGTTTCCCAGCAATAAAAGTCCCCTGGCTGGACTTCCCCCCCAATCAGTCGAATTGAATTTTGGCCGCGTCTTTGGCATTTGGCACAATCTCCTTCTTCATCTTGGAAAATATTTCACGCTCAAAAGAAGGAAAAATTGGGTCCTGCAAACGAGCGTATAATTTTAGGGGAAACCCTGTGAGATGACGACGCATTCTTTCTTCTGTCAGCAGAGGCCTTTTTGTGCAAAAGACCCTTAAGGGGCGCTCAGGGTGACCGAAAAAAGAGGAGGAGGGACAACAAAGGGCAATTCCGCACCACCCTGTACACAATGATGAAGGCATCCCGTAGCCACGACGGCCCCGTGGACTGGGAGCAGCGTCAGTTCTCCTTCACCCTGTAGACGCCAGTGAGAGGGGGGGGGGGAAATCACTCTTCCAGCACCCTGTATGGATGCCTGCCGGCCGTCCCGGGCTTTGACATCACCCTGTAGGGCCCCGCCAGTCCTTGAAACATCAGGACGGAAATCTCATTTCCGCGCCACCCTGTGAATGACAGCCCCTTGAGAGGCCCGAGACAAAGACACCCTCCTTTTCAGTCCCAAATCCCAATTAAAACGCCATCAACCAAACAATATCGAGGAGAGAGAGAAGCAGCTTAAGCCCCGCTTGCCCTGGACAGAATTCCGGCCGCAGAAGAGAGCGACATTTCTGTCTGGTCGAGCGCTCCTTTAGTGCCGCAATCACGTTTCATTAGGCTTCTCCTCGACCAGACAGGGCCACTTTATAGTACTTCAAATTGTTGGCATGCCGGCGAGAAAAGAGAGAAAATATGTGCCTCTTGCTATATTCGCCGGTTATGTCATTTAGATAACAACACAGATAAAAAAAAATACAGTGTGATCAGAAAGGAGCAGAAGCAGAGGACGGTGACAAATGATTCTTATTAAGCGCCGAGTGGATTTTCGTTGACTCACCCTGTAGCCCCAGAAAGAGGGGGGGGAGGGAAGGCTAACTCGGCGTTCACAGGCGTATAACATTTAATTCCCCATGTATAATTACCGGGGAGGGAACTTCGTTGTACCCACCTAAATCTTTTGCAGCTACCCTCCCTGCCTTTCCTTCCCCCCACTGCGTTCATGTGCTCTATTTGCAATGCTAATCGAAAGTGTAAGAAAATTCTACCAGTCTCTCCGGAGTGATTTTTCATCTCGAGCAACAGGGTGTTTCACTTCAGGCCCGGCTACTGTGCGGTCACCCTGTCCAGAGAGACTGGGAAATCGTTAGCGTTAGCGCTACAAACACACACACAGAGAGAAATGTACGGACAAGCACACAAACAAGGTCTTTTTCTCCCACCTTTCGACGTGGGTGAACACATGGCCCACTCAGGAGGGGAGGGGGCAGGGCCTCAACCGATGGGGAGAGGAGAGGGGTACTTTCCCTCAACCCACCCATGAGGTGAAAATGCTGAAAAGCTCCAGCTGTGAGACCAAAAACCTCGATTCTTTTATCATGATGAAGATGCAAAAGAGGCAAAAGCCGACGAGACAAACTTGGAACTTTTTGACTGATAAAAGGGGGGGGGGAGGAAGAGAACAACTTTGTATTCTCTTCACTTCTGTTGATGAGCCTGGAAAAATAGACTGAAGACATCTTTGAGCAGTACAGGGTGGCCACCGGAAATGTGTCGAGGTCCCCGAAAAAACGACGCACCCTGTTCACAAGTGGCCCAAGAATGTTTTTCTGGTCTCTTGAGAAGATAACGCACGTTTGGAGTTGTTTCCAGCTCTTAAACGCGGTCGAGAAGCCCTGTACTAATCACTATGCAGCCCAAGGGGATGGGGTCGGATGGAGTCTTCAATGGCAGCGGACGCAGCCAACGAAGCAACTTCCTTTACAGAGAATAATTTGCGCTCGTTTCCCATCTGGCGTTCGTTTGCCACATTTCTGTGAACTCCAAAGAGAAAAAAAATGAAGATGTGAGGACTCTGAGGGGACCAGAGGGAGTCAACAGGCAGCTGCGCACCGAGGAGAAGAGGCACGATTACAATCACTGGTGATTGTTGATGCTGTAACACGCACGCACGCATAGGGAGGCGCACGCACACCGTGCACACACGCGGAGAGGACATGGGTGTGTACACACACACACACACACACACACATGCATGCCATAGGACGGACACACATGTGTAGCGTACGAACATCTCTACACGAGAGAGGCAAACAGTAGACACACAGACGGAGCCGCACAAAGAAAGGCATTGCTTCATCCCTGGGTGCGAAAATGCCAGCCAACCAGAACGGTGAGCGGGGTTGGGGTCCCTGGCAGGACCCTTCTCCCCCTGCGCGCATGTATGGACGAAATGTGTGTCTGTAACAGTTGGACCTGATTAGGCATGGTGGTCAAACTGATCTTTCGCCCAGGCATTTTTGGAAATTCGTTAATACTTACAAGGGGGTACTTGGTAAGTTTTTAGAGGGGGGGAAGGGGGATTGGACTAGATTGGACCACCCCGGGATTCTGGGAGAATAAGCTAAATGGATCCACTTCAACAGCCAGAGGCAAAGCAGACCTCTGAGGGTCACTCGACCAAACAGAAGACGAGGCATTGATAGACACGGATTGCTTAAGCTTTGGAACTCGGGACAAGTGGTGCAGCTTTTGTCCGGCGGAGAAGAGTCCAAGTCATTACCTGCCCTATAGAAAACATGCTCACACAATATGTTATTGGGCACACAATGCCCAAACTTCAGGTTGAGGGAGAAAAATCTCCAGTTACCCCTTTGTGGGGACCAAATTTGAGCTGGCGGGGGTAAATTTAAGTTGTAGCCAAGTTTTGTGATGGAGCAAATTGGGTGAGTCACCCTGTAGGGGAGCAGAATTCCACCTGTCACACCTGAATTCCATTTGAAGAGTGTCAGGGAGAGAGAGAGAGAAAAAGTGAACCCTTCAAAGGAGGCTTCCGATGGCACCAGAGCCAAAAGACGCGTCCACCCGGACAGAAGAAGAATAGAGGAAAACGGCCCTGGGCTCCTGAGGGCAGCTCCGCAAGTGTAAACGCCACCTTAAACGTGTCTCGGGTCACTCAAAGAGACGGAGAAACCGCAAAATTGCCTCTAATGCAAAAAGTTCGTACGTCAAGAAGACAACAAAGGACTTTCATACAAATATGTGGATCACTTTTTATCCTACGTAGCTTTAGTAGCATTATTAAAGCATGTTACTATTCAAGGCACAATGATCAGCATTCAGGGTGCTGTCGTCGACGCATGACTCCAACATGAGTTTGGACAAGCAGACAGAGCAGCAGTACAACAGTAACTCTGCCAATAATGCTGTTCAATAATGTGGCAAATCTTTGGCAATCCTTCACGGCATTATTATAATATTATAACTGAAACAGCCTGAAGAAGACTCCACCAGAAGCAAGTTAAAATGTTCCTAGTGCACACAATCATGTGGGTCCCATGTATCCAGCTATTAGATAGGTATAGGAGAAACCTCTAAGCAGTCCCCAAAATGCGGGGTCGTGAGCTAAATTTTCTAAGCTAATCTCCAAATCTTAGTTGACTGGAAAAATTGGCACTGAAACAGGACTTTTGAGTCGTTTCTAGGCTGTGACTCCGCGAACTGTCCTGAGGCCTCCGAGGCCTCTGTCGACGTCTCGAGGTCGCTGTTTCCAGTCTTGCAATGCACGTGCTCGTCGCAGCCTCAGTGTGAAGTGTCAGCAGCCTCTGGCCGATGCTCTGAGGGCTACGAGCATCCAGACTGATTCATAGCAACAGCCCTGTAGATGCAGATACGAGAGTCTGAGAGCCACGCTCGGTCTGCCCGAAAGCATCTGCCCGGCCCGTGTACAGGGTGGCCGTGTACAGGGTGGCCGTGTACAGGGTGGCCGTGTACAGGGTGGCCGTGTACAGGGTGGCCGTGTACAGGGTGGCCGTGTACAGGGTGGCCGTGT
>JAAUXU010015073.1_pt1 | contig 10572 bp, 14 predicted proteins | sample 7278151 | NCBI WGS metagenome assembly JAAUXU01 (sample SAMN14350113, study PRJNA611818) | marine sediment metagenome | isolation source: surface marine sediment (1.8m) | place: French Polynesia: Moorea | collected 2018-08 | reverse complement strand
CGTATTTGGCCGGTTCGGCGCAAACCCTCCAGGGTCCTGTCCAGTAGGGTGTTAACTTCTTACTGGTGTTCTTGCACAGTAGGGGTGTGAACAGCCAGACCCTAGTACCTGGTTTGAAGTCCTTTCGCTCCTGGTGGTACTGTCGTCTTTGTCTCTTTACGGCCAGGGTTAAATGCTTTCGTGCGTAGTCTTGCGCACTACCTATTCTCTTCTTCAGCTTCTGGTAGTATTGCTCCCATCCTAGGCTGCCCAAGGCTCTTTCCTGGGGTACAAATCCAAATATAGAGTCTATGGGGGTACTACATTCCTGCCCGAACAGTATCTGGTAGGGGGCCAATCCCGTGGACTTGCACACAGCCGTCCTGAGTGCGAAGAGTGCCTGCGGTAGTAGGTCTTCCCAGGCGAAGGGATCGCCGCATTCGGTCGTGAGGGCTCTCAGGATGCTACCCAAGTCCCGGTGCATCCTTTCTACTTGGCCATTCCCCTTGGGGTTGTACCCTGTGGTATCGGTAACTTTGATGCCTAACTGTGGTTGCAGCTGTTTGAACAGTTTGGCCATGAACTGTGGACCCTGGTCTGAGTGTATGGCGTCTGGATACCCATATCTGGCAAAGATCTCTTTCTCCAAGGTTTGGACAATAGTTAATGCATCTATGTCCTTGAGGGCGAATGCCTCCGGCCATTTCGAGAAAGCGTCCCTGCAAGTAAGGATGTACTCGGCGCGTGTTCGGGAACTCTCGTTCAGGGGTCCCACCAGATCTACGTGTAACCGCTGGAACAGGTACCCTGCGGTGGGGGAGACGAGAGTATGGGTTTGATCCCCAATTTTCCTGGTTTTCCTCTGACATGTGGGGCATGACCTAATGTAGTCCTCCACTTCTGCCTTCATTTTAGGGAAGTAGACTCTTCCTTTCAGTCTGTCAACTGTGGTTCCAATTCCCATGTGTCCCCCTCCTACGTGTGTAGTTCTTATAACCTCCTGTTTCAAGTTCTCCGGGACGCAAGCTACTCTGGGTCTGGGTTCCAGGGCTCGAGCAGGGAGTCGTCTCATTAGGATCCCATTCTCTCCTACCTCCAGGTCCTTCAGGAAGCCTACATAGGTGGCTCCTTCCCCTGGGAGCTCCCTCACTTCTAACAGCGAGGGTTGGTGCTTCCCTCATACCCACTCCTTCAGGCGCCTCAAGACTGGGTCCTCGTTTTGTGCCAAGTTTAAGTCCCTCGCCCTCATCCCTACCCTAGCTCCCTTCCCTACTTCCATAACTGTCGTTTCTACCTCTGGGTTGGCTGGTTCGGGGCATCCTGCTCTACTTAGGGTGTCTGCGTTAGTATGTTTGGTTCCTGCCCAGTGCTCCACTTCGAAGTCATAGGTGGCCAGCATGTCCAGCCACCTTTCTACTATGGCTCCTTTAGGTTCCATTGTGCGCACGTGTTTCAAGGCTACATTATCTGTCCTCCATTTGAAGGTAGGCCCATGCAGGAGATAGTACTGGTATTTGTCCATCCACATGATGCCTGCATACAGCTCCCCTTTTGTGGATGGGTAATTCTGCTGGCTCTTATTTAGAGCCAGTAGGCAATGACTACCTCTTTCCCTCTCTGTAGTTGGCTTAGGATGCCGGCTGTCTGCGTCTGGCAGAAGTCGGTGTCTAGTATGAACTGGCCTGCCTTCGGCCCCGAGAAGTAAGGGAACCCTAGTACGGGGGCTGTAGTAAGGGCTTCTTTCAAGCTCTCAAACACTTTTCTCATTTCCAGGGTGACTGTTAGGGGTCCCTTCTCCTTCTCCGGGTCTGCCTCTTTCCCGGTCACGCCCGTCCCGGGTCGTGCTAACTCTGCATAGTCCTTAATGTGTTGTCTGTAATACCCCACTATCTCTAGGAATGCCCTCGCCTCTGTTTTGTACTTAGGGAGGGCCCAATCCCTGACGGCCTTGACATAGGAGTCCACCGGCCTGACCCCGTGCCGGTTGACTATGTGTCCCAAGTAGGTGATTTGGGGTGAGAAGAAACTACACTTCTGGGGAGCCAGCTTTAGCCCTGCTTTTGCGGTATGAGTTTAATGTCTTATCTAGGTTCTTCAGGTGTTGGCCTAGGCCAGCACTGTGCACTACTCCATCATCTACAAAGCTAAGGGCTTCGGTGGGGGGGATGTCCTTCAACACTTTATCTACAAGTCTACAGTAGGTAGCCGGTCCGTTGGTGACTCCAAACCCTAGCCTCTTCTGCCGGAATGTCCCAAAGGGCATGGCAAAGGCGGTCTTCTCTCGGTCCTCGGGGTGCACCTCGATGCAATGGAAGGCTCCGGCCATGTCCACTCCACTAAAGATGTTGCTGCCAGCCAGACGTGCGATGGTGTCTTGCACGGTGGGCATGGGCCAGCTGTCTTTCTTGGTGACCTCATTCAGTCTTCACCAGTCCACACATCACCTGATCTTACCGCCCTTCTTTTTGACCACGACCAGGTTGGAGCTCCACCGACTGTCGGCCGGCTCAATGACATCGTGTCACAGCCAGTCGTCTAGCTGTTCTCGCAGGGCCGGCTCCAGCCCTGGGTTGATAGGGCGGTAGCGGCATTTGATGGGGGGCACATCCTCGGTGATGATGCGGTGTTGGATTAGCTTGGTGTGGCCATACGATCTGTCGTGGGAGAAGAGGTCCCAATATTTCATCAGGAGGTCCACTGCCTCTCTTAGGGCTTTTTGGCTTGGCCAGGCACGGCTTGCTCCTGAGGTCGAAGATGCGGATCAGCCAGGCCTCCTTTTCCGCCGTTGTGGCCTTGGCTGCATCGAACCCCTGCTTCTCTTTCCCCTTCCTCTTCACTTCTTTGGCGTTGTTGATGAGTTGCCTCAGGTATTCCTCTTTCTTTTGCTTAGCTGTCGTGGGTCTCCGAACTTTCCCTGGCCTGGCCTGGACTTCTTCTATGCCGGCATGTTCAAAGGTACCCAGGCCGAGGCCGGGGCACAGGGTCATTGCCCGATCTGTGAGGTTAAGGACTGGGACGGTGGCCAGCCCCCCTTGGTCTGCCTGGTGGTACACATGCGGACCCGTGTGTAACCCAGACTTCTTCATCCTCTCATTGAGTTCGGTGCAACCCGCTCCGGATATCATCTGGTGCCCTTGGATATCCGGGATCACCACCTTCACTGTCTGGCCTGTCCTGGGGGCTATGGTGACCTTGCTAATGACGTACACCTCATGAAGAGAAACTTAAGCCCATCGCATGGAAGACAGGCTTTTTGGTAGATCTGGTCACCCAGCAGGCCAGGCTAGGACATGCGCACCTACAAACGAACTTGCAGATGTACGACCGATTCGCGATAGTCCAACAAGACCTGTGCAGAGTGGAGTGACAGGTCCTGGAGAATGCCATTAACACCCTAGCTGGCAGTGGCAACCGGTATGCCCTCAACTCCCTGCTAGGACCAGGACATCAGGTCACCACAGTGGGAGCTACAGCATACATCACTCGATGCCAGGGGGTCCAAGCGGCCAGGATAGAGTATTGCAACTGTACACAAGAAATGCCAGTGAGGGTAGCCAGTTCTAACAACACCATCAAGTTCGCGGATCCCATCAGCTTCACGCTGAGTGGTTATGCCACTATCATTCCTTGCGACCAAGTCACAAGGTGGAACATCGACGGCCACTGGTACTGTGCCACACCCACGGTCGAACTGTGTGGGGCCGCGAAGGAGTTGGAACCAAAAACCAGGGAATTCAAGGATGAGGACTTCATCACCGGATTAGGAAGCAGTATCTACTCCACCTCTCAGATTCGACAACACCGGTTAGCTGAGAGGATCTATCACTCACAGGAAGCCCAAGCCATCATGGGCTCCTATTATGCCAATGAAGGTGGCAACACCGGGTCTGACGGAATCTGGAGATTTGGGACTGGACCGGCGAAACTATTGGAACAAAACGTGCTATCCCAGGTCTCCTTTCTCATTCCAGCCATCGGAAGCACTTGGCCCTGGATCACCAGCATAGGTCTAATCCTCACCATGGTACAAGCACTTGCATTTCCAGAGTGTATCTGGTCTATCGGGGCAGAGGATTCTGGGTGTGGCTAATCCCGGCAGCCCTGGGAATGGCCTTCACTCTGTTGGCTATCCCGTGGACCGCCATCCAATCTATCTGGCGGGACCACAAGAACAGCCAAGGCCTGGATATCCAGCAGGAGACCAAGGAAGAGCAGGAACAAGCCCTGAGAGGCCCGGGTCCTTGGCCCAAGAAGAACTGCCTCTACCCCAACATCTCCTGGGCCGACGAGTACGATGAGGATGCTGATCTGGGATCTGAGCCCTCGCATAAGAAGGCCATCATTGGAGTCCCACTCAAAGACGTCAGTCGGTTCCTTCGGTCTTCAGCACCCCAGATCAATTCCACTTCCGGACCGGGGCAAGCCCCTAGCAGGGGATGTGAAGTGGACTGAGCCTCAGGGCTCTACGCGGTCGTATCAGGAATGACGACTCTATGCGGGTCTAAGACTAGGGCTGCGAAGGGAGGTGTCTCCCCAGGGCGGCCCTGGCTGAGCGCTCGCGGGGGAGTGTGAACTGGCACGCCCCACGTTAGCAGTAGTCTCAAAGTAGATTGTATCAGTAGCTCATGTACTATTGAAGTGTGTAGATCTAGAAATACACAGTCATAGTATGGAACCAGAGTATATTCCTTCTGAGTTACCCGAACCTCAGTGTCCAGGTGTTGTCTACTTTGAGGCTAGCTTGAGGCCATCCTGCTACCAACTGGCCAACGCTACACAATGGAGGAGGTGGGACAAGAGAGTGAAAGAGTTGGAATGAAACAGCAGAGATTTCAGCACCTGTGTCTATGAGGGCAGAGCACAGTGTGCATGTGCCAATGATCATCGGAGTGATTGGGCGCTTACTGTGTGTAGAGAATGAAAGGGGGGGGGAAATTGTACTTATCCCAGTGCTGGGTTGCCAGATAGGACTGGTGGGGGAAGGAGCCGGTGACCTCCTTCCTCAGTAATCATTTGGGTAAAAGGGCCATTCTTGTCATCCTTCTTCATAGGCGGCATTTCAGGTGTGGTGTTGGAAGTCATGGGGATGAGAATGGTTCTGAGTAGAGGCGGTGAGAACAGGAGACAATTCAAAGAGTCCTTGGGGCATTTGTCCTTGGCCCCAGGTGTGTGGAAACCCAGACTGGAAGCCATTGCCCTTGAAGGAGTCATGATCCTGGCCTTTTCCATGGTTATAGCTGTGTCCATGCCCCCAACCTTGGAAGTTTGGAGGAAGGCAGCATGAACAGCTCATGCTGCATGAGGCATCTCCAGCAAACAGGAGGTGACTTAGACTGCTTTTGGTGGATTGAATGTCTGACAACATGGCCTCCTTAAGTTCTTTGACATTAGTCAAGGGTGTGCTAGAGGGTTCGGGCTGAGGAGATTCTGAACTTTCTTGTGTGGAAGCCACTTTGTTCAGAAATTTTGGGACTTTATCGTTCTGCATCTCCCTCTTGGCATTGCAAGCAGCAGTGTGGAGACCAATAACTTCTGTGGTTGGGTTGGGGACCCTAATACCAATTTTTGAATGTCCTCCTGCAATCTGGCCCCAAAGGTTTATGTATGTGTCAGTACCAAATTGGCTCCTGTAGGTCTCAGTCTCCTTGGTCTGGTCTGAAGTGTGAAAATTTTTGCCGTCCATGGCAAGCACCACGCGTTCATAGAATTCATCTGCAGACTCCTGTGCAGATTGAGTCAATGATGTTGCTGCAGCCACTGGACCCTTTTCATTCATGCCCTCACAAAAGCACAAAAGCAAAAAATACCTCAGGCCTTTGTCCGGGACAAGGTCATTGCCACTCCACACTTCCAACTGGTCCGGGGCATCTGTGTCAGGGGCCATCTTGATAAGGCCACAGAGCCGTGTGCATGGATCCAGTCAGCTTTGTTTGGCATGTGGAGGTGACATGTTGGGTCCACCCAAAGGTCTCCTTACACCGCTTGACTTGGAGACAAAAGGTTCAATATCCTCACTCTCAGATCCTCAAAAATTGCACAACAGGGCCAGTTGGTTGGCATTGAGACTGGGAGCAGCTACTCCAGAGATTGGAGTGAATCTTGTCCAGCGTGGATTGACCAAAGCACTGTTTCCAAATGTCTAGGAACACTTAAGGTGCATGTCCTAACACAATTTTCAGGAGAAATTCGAAAATTTTCACCCAAATTTCATCCACAGATCTTTTCCAATGCCAGCATGGATTGGCCAAAGCACTGTTGCCAATGTCTAGGAACATTTAAGGCACATTTCCTAACTCACACCAGATGAGTAGGTGCATAGAAAATTCAAAAAATGAGGACAGTGATATGGCTCAGAATGGGCCCACTGAGATGATTTTTTTTTCAAAATGTACACTCATCAGCAGTTCTGACGGATATAGAAAAAGAGATCCCATCCCATCAGACTGCCATTAGTCCACACAAAAAGGTGCTACAAGGCTGACAAGGTGTTGGAGAAGGGGACCTCAATGGAGGGCATGGGTCATTGCTAATGTCACCATGTAAAAAATCTATATATATAAAGCTGTATTCTGTTCTCTGTCTATCTGTCGTTCTGTCTGCCACCATAAGCCAAGTTATACTGTCTATTCCTGGTACTTTTGACTTAGCCATCTATAGTGTGTGTGAGTGTCTGTCTGTCGGTCTGTCAGGCTGTGCAGACTACATAGCCGATTACATAGGTGGAGACCACATAGGCAAGGAGTACACAGGCAGGGACTACATAGGTGGGGACTACAGAGGCACAGCATGAAGAGGCAGTGACTTTATTGTTGGGGGCTTCATTGGAACTACCACTGAAGCTGGTCGGATCAGCTAGTTTTTTATAAAATGTGATTCCTCTCATTAGCGCCTGTTGACAGCACCTATGTGGACAGAGTTGACCTTCAAGAAGGTCCCTTTGTCCCTGTTCTGGCATGGGATAGTGGCTGTACTGTAGAAAAAGAAGGCATGCTGCAAGTAAGTGGAAGAGACGCATCCTAACAATAATTCATGACTTGCTGTCCATCAGTTTCCTCGGCTCTGCACGGCTCTGTGAAGCATGCGTGCCTCAGACCGCAGGGTAGGCATACATGGGTGCTATGAGATAGGTTGTAGTCTGTACCCTAAGGACATGACTCACACCTAGGTATGTACGTAGCTTGTATGCAGTAGCCTGATGTAGAAGGAGTCTCTAGAGTAGTAGGACCACCCTCCAATACAGCGCACTGCTAGCTCTTGGGGAATGAGCTGCTTGGGAGAGTGCTCCTCAGCCGGCTACCTGAGCAGCAGTGACTGACTGGCACCCAAGGAAAGAAGAGAGAGAGTCAGTCTGCCTCTGGCTCTCAAAGAGAACACGTCTTGCTGTAAAGAGAACTCTGTAACTCTGGTGGCTTGTATTATTTGTGTAAAATAAAGAGTAACAGTGATGGCACCAACTAGGTGTGATGGCATTCTGTGTGCTGGTACCAACTGTGCAGAGGAGCCTCAGGCTCCGTGGCCCTCACGCAGTGCACAGAGGCGCTACACCACAATTCATGCTGTGTTCTAATGATGTACTCAGGTGTGCATAGCTCATATTTGGATGTTCACCGAGTGTCAATTGATTCCTGAGCATAGTTTTGGGTAGTTCAACCTATATTTAAATTTTCTGCAAAAGCATGAATCACACTGGTGGCTGAAAGAGATGTGGCTCGAGTCAGACAAGCAACCAGATCAGTGAGTCATGCGTCGAGCTTGGGACTGAGAGACCGCCATGAGCTGTATGCAGACAGACTAAAATTTCCTGCTGAAACATGTTGTGATCCTGTCCGGAAGCAGCTGGACCAATGAATTAGGCTGGTGGCTGAGAGGCTGCTTTTGTGCTTGCTGCTCACATGTTTAAGGCCACCTTTGGCAGCCTTAAGGTGGTCTTTAACCGAGTGTTCTAAAGAACTTCGTACAAATGCCTATTTCTTTGAGTAAAGGCGATCAAGACGTATAATGTTGGATTCAACGGATTATAGGGCATGACGACACTAGACCACCCCACCGGCTTTCAAATAAAGTAACGGTATTCTCCTCTTTCTATCACCTGTTTCGACGAGGAGGAACAAGTCATAGTCGAAATCGTCGGGGTCCTCCGACTGTGGGTAGAGCAGATAGTGGTTGCCATCGTCGTCGCCAGACAAGCCGATCAAGGGCTTCCGTCCGGATGCCGCGTAGTCTCTGGATGAAGATACATGATAGCTGTACTCTCAGAAACATGTCCTCAAAGAAGCTTTGACTCACTCGTTGGGAAAGAAGACCCTATGTTTCCCAGGTGACATCTTGTTTCCCAAGTTCCCCGGCAAGTAGCCGTTCGGCGAGAATCCAGAGGCCAGAGATTTCCGGGGCCAGAAGTTACTTCTAAAGTCATCAGGCTGAATATACAGCCATAAGTTGCCGCCGTCGGCCTCACTGCCCATGAAGGCAGAGGCGAGGATCTCCAAGCGACCTTCATTATGCAACTGAGTGTGCGTGACCTCTGACAATCTCATCATGCCTACCATCATTGTTTATATCTACGGCAGATGCCTCGAAGGGCTGTCCCAAGGCGTCGTCAATCACCGTGCTCATAATGTTGCTTGGATCGGCCCATGCACCCGGCACTCCAGCAGGAACGTAGTAAAGCATTACGCGCTCACTCCAAAGCTCACCTACATAGTATGTAGAAACAGTACGCTCATTGTAATGTAATCTGACACTGCTGGATTGAAATCTTCACCGGTGACGAGGACTTCATATTCTTGTCCGCCTGCCTCCATCAGTACCAGTTGTATGACAACGTCCGGGGCACCGGTGTTGCCGACGCCTTCCAACAAAACAGTCTGCTCCCAACCCTCCCAGCCCTCTCCGTCCGAGCCCAAATTGCCGGGATTTCTGAGCCACAAAAGCTGGCTTACGGTTGGAGTCGGGGGTCCAGCGAAGAATCTGTCGATAACGGACATGCCTGCAGTCTCCACATAGAGTTCTTCATCCCATTGAAACGACCTTTCTTCTGCATTGTCTGAACATGCAATGTTATCGTATGTTTGGCTGCGAAAACACGTCCTTACCAAGTTAATAAAGTACGAAGTGAACCAAGTACACGATTACTTGACAATCCTGAAAAGAGTGCAGAAGAAAACATAGCCCTTTTTTAGGGGTGAGTGGGTCTGGAGTGCCTAAATAGTGGTGCTACTACATAATGGTGCTACTGATGATTAGTTCCGTGTGATTGTGACGACCTGTTCTTTTCGAGGGCAAGGGAGAGGTGGAGAGTATACATCGCGACCCGGAGAATGTACACAAACCTTGTTAGGTGAGGTCAGACCATGCAGTACACGTGTAAGAACCTCGCCCTAATTTTCGACTGGTGTCGATTATTTGTGCTGTAACAGTGAGACATTCTACCATAAGTTGAAGCCGCTTATATTGCCCATCTTGGAACCTGCAAGTGGCACTTAGTTATACAGCGTGTTTCAAAAGTTTATGCAGAAATTTAAGCCCTCGTAGATCAGAAACGGCCGGGGCTAGATGGGGGGTTAAGCAGCATTAGAAAGAGCAGAATCATATCGTTTTGCCTGCTTTTGTGGAGTTTTGGTGCGATGTCATACAGTATCAAGCAGGTCATGACGGCCATCAGGGGCGTTTCTGCTGAGTCCCTGGAGGCTGCAATGGCCTGTATTAGTCTCGAAAGAGTCGTCACCAGCGATGGCCAACAAACTAAACTGTGACTTGTTATTGTCATGCGGCCTTGTTTTTTTGTTGCAACTAAACGCAACCACTACACGTTATTACGCAATGGGTTTGTGTCCCATGGTCACATCCCTAATTCCTGAGCCGGTAAGAGTGTTGAAAGTGAGATTTTAATGCTATTTAACTTAATTAATAAACCACCAAAACGAAAATAACATTACCAAGAATCAGTCACGGACCTGGGTTGAATTGAGTCACGGACATTTTCAGTCACAGGTCGGGCCCTTTAGTCTAGGAGTCCTGTGATTGAACCATATTGTGACCGCAAGACCTGTCACTAAAAACGTCTGGGTCTGAAAATGTTTGTGATTGAAAAAACTGTGATACATTAATCCGTATCTGATGACGGTGTGACTGAAAATGCTGTGACATTTTTGTGACATGGGCAAAATGCAATTGCCGATTGCGCATAGTGCAAAATTGCATCTTCCTAACTTCAACTTGGCGATTAAATACAAGAAACAAATCAAATCTCTCTGTCACTCTCCGGTGATTGGGCGCATCACCTTCGTTGTGGGCATGTCTCCAATGACTGTTCTTAATGTGTGAAAGGCCGTGGATGCTAGGCGTGATCTCGAGAGACCGAAGCATACCTGACATAGTGATTCAATCATCATGGAGGAGTTCGTGGATGCAGTGGAGGCCGAGTTCGTCAAGGGTCATCTGGCAAGGAAATTGCTCTTTTGACAGAGAGGCTCATACAGTCCTTGACATAAAGATTAGCCCCAGGCATGCCTACACCTCATGTGCCACACTGAAACATGTTGAGGTGGAATTTTGATGTGGAACATGTAGATATGATACTCAGGCACAATGTTG
>JAAUXU010164006.1_pt1 | contig 10573 bp, 9 predicted proteins | sample 7278151 | NCBI WGS metagenome assembly JAAUXU01 (sample SAMN14350113, study PRJNA611818) | marine sediment metagenome | isolation source: surface marine sediment (1.8m) | place: French Polynesia: Moorea | collected 2018-08 | reverse complement strand
TCTCCTCTCTCTCTTTCTCTCCTCTCTCTCTTTCTCTCCTCTCTCTCTTTCTCTCCTCTCTCTCTTTCTCTCCTCTCTCTCTTTCTCTCCTCTCTCTCTTTCTCTCTCTCTCTCTCTGCCTGTTCTATTTAGCCAGTCGGCCAAAGCCTGTTACCCCACAATGAACGACTCTTTCTCGTGTCCGGTGTACTCGGAGTCTGACGCGCGCTTCCTCGACACGTTCGGTTTCTGGGTCGAGGGGGTGCTGCTGGACGTGTTGGCCGTGGCCGGCATCGTGGGCAACAGCCTGGCCTCCGTCATCATCTCGCGCAGGGAGATGCGCAACAGCTTCAACCTGCTGCTCGTCTCCTTGGCAGCATTCGACTCATTCTACCTGGTTGGATCTTTTATAGAGAGTTTCAGGAAGACCTTCCGAGTGGCAAGCTCGGTGCACATCATGCTCTTCCCGTATGTGCTCTACCCTTTCACTCAGGTGGGTATGAGTTAAATCACCTACCCTTGATATACACGGGAAGACGCCCGTACAGGAGCCTAAAGTTCCACCGCGGTTAGAGTCACTTCACATTACTACAGTCGGCACAAGAGCGTCATGATAACATATATCGCGTTTTGATGTGCCAGCACCAACTTGACACTCGAGGTTAGAAGTTTCTTCGCATGACTCAAACAACAAGTGAACTTTGAAGCTTCATGGTACTTTTGACCTCAAGTGCACGTGTGCTCGCACTGACGGACACTTCTCGTCGTGATACCGACTGCTTCGACAGCAGCAATGTCTCAAAGAGGCATTTGTTCTCATTTACCGACAAAGCTCCATTTAATGTTTCTCTCTTGTTCTTGTTTGACGAAACGAAGACGAAACACACCAAGTGTGAGATTGCAGTTCACAGACTCGTACAATTCCTGCAATTCCGGGCAAAATTGGCACTACTCAGTCCGGTTGGCAATATCTTCCGCTTCACTCAACCGGCATTTAAGGATGAAACCTGTTGAAGTAACTCTTACTCATGCTTAGAGGCTACTGGGACATATGGAGATTGGTGAAAAGCGTCATTTTATCATCTTAATTGCAGCCACTTACTTATTCTTTGTCAGTTGACTTTAAGGCGAAAACTCTCTTCCTTTTAGAAATCCTGTCTGCAGTCCTACAATTCCCATCACATCGTATAATATGCCGTATGAGCAACTATAGGCAGAAGGTTTGACCGCAAACCTCAATTTACATTAATAAATAAAAGGAGCACATTCTTTTTTGCCCAGGACTGTACGCATCGCAGTCAGGCTCGATCGTTGTTGGCCCGGCCCATCTAGGTCCGGGGCCAGAGTGCGCACAGAACAAGAATTTCAAAGTATTGTGTCTGCATGCGAGCCGCATCGCTCAACTTACTCGTAGTTGTACTTGATGGAAAAACTTACGTCGAGCCAAGACTTGGGGCCTCGGGGCTCGACGAGAGCGAGACCTGATGCATCTGTATTGCAATACTACTACTCCCCGAAGGCGCTTGGAGACGACTCGATTCAATTTTGTCAGCATACTGCTGTACTGCGGCAGGTGTCTCCGGCCAGTAGTACTCCGTGTTTCTCGTGTGTGTGTGCAGCATGACGATTCAGGGCCAACCTGGATTTGCAGCCCGTGTTCATGATGGAGTTTTTGCCGTTCCAAGCTGCTATCGTCACAATCAACGACGAGCTCGGTGCAGCAGGCGAAGAGCTTGAGGCAGAGGACAAAAACATGGTGGCGGCGGCTACTTATGTACGCGATGCCGTACAGGGTGCGCCGCTACAATTCTACACCTGGCTCTCACCTCCCGAATTTTTGGCCTGTTGGAAAGACACAGCTGTGGTGTGTTTTGCACATTTAATATTGGTGAAAGTCCACGTTTAGAAGCTTTGCGGACAATCAGGCGGACGTACTGCGATTGGATGGGTGTCCTCCGACGAGTGATACGCGGCACTGGGGTGGAAATGCAGTGGTGCACCCTGTACATCCGTCCATACAGAAATACGTAGGTAAACAGATAGGTACACTGCCTACGCGTTATGCACGTACACGTACAGTAGAGTACGCGAGATAAATACATACGGGTTCATTCCAAGTATCGCAAAGCTTCAGTATGGTACAGTCACTTTTAGACGGAATTTTTAAGTGTCGGTTATATACCGCTATAGTACGCTGAACGCCTCATAAATGTTGAATGCAATCACTCCCCATCTGCCACGAGCTCATTACCCCGTGTGCATAATATTCAGTGTTCAGCAAGGTTGAAATCAAAGAACTCTTTCGTCGGGCGCTTAAACGCCTTGGCTTTTGTATCAGGCAATTATACAGGTGACACACTCCTGTTGAAGAGTTTTTGAGCTTTGAAGGGCAAAATGTAAGGCCTGTTTTGGTGAAGTTGGATGACGTAGATTGTCGGAGCGTAACAAATTTGCAAAAGATCAGTAAAAAATATCCCGCAATCATTTCGATCACTGCAATTTGGAATGTCGTTTAAAGGGCTGTTCAGGGACGAGGGGGAGTGGCAGTGACTTTACGGTGCTCAAGAACAAGATCTGGGCCTGGTGGGCTGACATCATTTTTGCCTCAAAAATGGGGAAAAACAAAATGGCGAAATGGAGTTTGTCTCAAAAATAGAAAAAAAGGAAAATATGAATTCGCCTCCTCGAAGTCCTCTCCAAAGTCCTCGCAGCTGATAGTAGCTTGGGCTCACGCCCAATTGATACTAAACTTCCTTCACTCGTATATTTAGCTGCACCTTTAAAAAATGATTAAGTCCATTCTTTTGCACCCACTGGTTTTCAACATCTTGGACATTACACACTATATGTCACGCATACAGCAGATGAGTTACTTAGAGATTAGGTTTTGGTCCAACTACGCGTGACCAGACCATCGTACTTAACAACAAATAGGGAGGAACTTTCTGCTACTGTGCGTACATATGTAACTAGGATGTACACGCACAACAGCACGAACAAGGGCTGCGCTGGCACTGGTACTGCCCGTACTAGGGCGTTCGCCCTCTAGGCTCAGACGAGCTGATTTTTTTAAACTAGCTTTAAGAAAGTTTACACTCGTGGAAATGCGACTGGCACTCCACACACACTGCTTGCCGTGGAACATACATGCGCTGTACTGTAGTGAGTGATGAGGACACCTGACAAAGCCGGGAACACGAACAGTCATTGGTTCTCGATGCACCCTGCGTACTCCTTGTACTCGCAGCTTTCTGTTTGCTTTTCAGATTGCCATCACCGGCTCCATTTTTATGACGGTTGCAATTGCGTGGGAGCGCTACATCGCGGTGCACTACCCTCTGGACTACAACCAGGCCATGAACGACAGCCACGCTATGCGCAAGAGACTCGTCAAATATGTGGGGCCAGTCTCATTCATGGCCGTCGCGTTCAATTGGGCCAAGTTCTTTGAGGGCACTGCGCTCAGGAAAGAAGTGACGGCAGACGACGGGAGCCCAGGTGTAAGTTTGCAAGTGCAACTTTGATATCGAATATCTCAGTCTCTCCTGCCGCCCACTTATACACATACCATAGAGAGACACACTCTCATATTGCGACAGCATTGTGTAACGGAAAAAGCACCATATCTATACGTGTATATATATACATATGTATATACACTATCTAACAGTTACGCACGGAAATACAACAAAGGCCCGTGGAATCGACGTCATGAGCCCGCAAGGATATCCCAAGATCCCTGCTAATCTTATACGAGTTTCCAACTCCAGTAAATGAAACGGTGTCTTCTTCTTTTAGTACAAGTGGTCCGTGGACGTGACGACCCTGCGCACCCACCCAATTTACTCAGCCTACAACAACTGGAGTCGCCTGCTCATTTTGGGAATTTGCCCATTCTTGCTCTTGGTTTTCTTCAACACCAAAATCTATAACGATATCGTGGAACGGAGGCGGCGGAGGCTGAGGTTAGTACAACCACCCACGTGCACTGCATGTCTGCTTCAGCGCACTCTCACAAACACATACACGTGCGCGCACAACGATGCTTTGCATAGCGCAAAAAGGAGCACTAATAGTGAGAGCAAGCAATGGGCATGAGAGGAAGTTGCTGGTAACTTATGGCCTTTAGAGTCTTGGTGCTCGGTGGTTTCGCACACTACCCAGGGAATAGGTGAGGTCATCAATTACCCGTTGAGGTGAGGAGTAAACGATAAAGCTCCCTCTGCTGTCCGGTATCCAGCGGGTCCATCACTATACTTCTGTCCAGCTTCAGTTGTACCCTCTCTACCTTTCTTTCCTTATTTCTTTCTTGGTCTCCGAGGGGTACGTTACTAACTGCTCCTGGTGTATTGTTTGTAGTCCAATACTGTCAGGCATCCGTCTGCAAGCGCAATGTGAAAAGACATTTTCTTCAAGACAATTTTACGAGGATAAGAGCTGTTGAACACTTGGAGAATGTTAAGCGAATTGCGCCACAAAAGCTACTCCACTTTTAGGGACTCTGTTAAGGCCACTCGCTTACTCACTCACTCACTCACTGGCTCATTTGATTACAGTTCCGCGGCACACATACTAATTATTTACAAACGTATGTATGTTCAAATGTGTGTGTCCGTGAGAGTTGTGTTGCGTGCAGATTTACTACATGGTGCGTACGTACTCCACGTACTTCATATGGCGTTTCTCATAACTGTCTGAGCATATGCAAGTGCATGAGTGGGCACCAGTGGTCGACAATTCCACGTACTCGATATGATTTGGTTATATCTGCGGGATGCAAGGGTATCTTCATGTCTACATGTTCCATATGGAAGGTAAAGAATGTTAGTGGAATAAGAAAATTCCACAAAAAAACAGAAGTGGTAACTATCTCCATTTTCTAATATGACGGACTCCAAGATTTTAGTGCACTCAACACAGTGGAAAGGGAATTACGGCAGAACAAGTGCAATTTTGTGTTGGTGTTTTTTTACATCTAAACTTTGGACTTCAAGGGTCAAAAATTTGCATACGTGAGGCGAAGAAAGACAACCCTACTCTTGTTTTAAGTCCCTGAACCTACTGCATTCAACCTGATACGTTATGTCACTTGTACCGGCGACCAAGGACTAGCGTTACACCAACGTGTACTACTTGAACTGCCCATTGCGTTGATGACACGTATACCACTGTGGCAGGATCAAATGAGCACCTTCCCCTTTACTCTTAGGATATTTCATTGTCAAGGCAAGTTTCATGTGTCATTTTAAGCGCTTTCAGGAAGAGTGTCCGGAGCTGATTTCTGGGGTCTTTGCTGGGGCCTTTTTATAGAAAATACGCGCAGTTAAAGGCAAACAAGCGAGGTAAAGTAGAGGCTCAAAACTTCACTCGTGCAAACTTTTTTTGGTGATTTACCGCAAAAGTGTGGCTCAAAAGACATTTCAATGTGTCAGTGTACCTGCTTCATTTTGGGAGCGTCGATCTCTTACTTGAGAGCTGCACGAGCCTATGAATTGACGAGTGCTGTACAAAAGCTATGTACAGTGCAACTGAAGCACTCTTTTCTGGCAACCTCTCACTCCCACACCTCTGGCACCTGTGCAGCCTGGCAGCCAATGTGGACTTGTCCTTGTTTGTTGTTTACTGCAATGAGCAACTACTACTTCTCTCCTCATAACCTTGTCATAGACCTTGGTCACAACAAGATTAGCTTTACGATGGGTACCAATATCACTTTTTATGACGCCCAAACAATGGAGCTACCCAGCATCATCCATTTGACGCTCGTTCTTGCACACCCGGTGTTCGTACAGCCTGGGCTTCATGTGCTACGGCGTTTCCTACGCTTTTGACGTGAGGAGAGCCCAGATCTGAATGGATTTCACATCATAAAATTATTTTTCACATTTCCCCCTACGTTGACAAAAAATATTGAATCTTTCAGAGAAAATATGCATCTTTTGGTCGCTTTCAGTCCTGCCTTTTCCTATAACTTCTTGTGCCTTTGATTTTCCTTCAAACGAGACAACAAGAAGAAACTCAGGGGTGTATGCAAAACTTTGAGTTTGGGGGCCAAACTTGTCAACCCATCATAAGTGCACGGTAAACAAAAGAAGAATTTCAGCACAAGGATTTTACGGATGGGCACGTAGTCCCTCTTGCTCCGTGTCTTCTTGCACGTGTCCTTGAAGCTTACCTTACTTACACATGCTTCTACTACGGGGAAATGTATTCAAACCCAAAAGTAAAGTGGTTGGGGAGTTCAAGCTGGAGGACGGCAGCCTTCTTCAGTTCCTCATCTCCACCAAGGTCTTCCGCAGAACTTGTGAGAAGTCCTTCCTTGGAACTCAGAATTTCATTTTCCAGCAGTATGCGAGGTCTGACAAGCACGAATGGGACCCTCAAAGGCACCTCAAGCTCAACTTAGGTATATCCTCGGTCCAAGAAGGGAGAGGAACCACTCTAAGATGGTGGGTGCAGAACTCTGCAAGTCATTCCCCACGACCCATGTGCCTCTGCGGACCTGAAAACGTTTTTACAGCTTTGCTGAGTGTCATCTGCCTCGCCCACGCCATTCACAGGCTGCGTGAGTAGATCAGGGACATCAATGATCAGCAAGGTTTACTAGAAGTCCTCAAGCAAAGTGGACACCTGAAAGGAGTTCTGTCCCAATCTCCCTCCTCTCCGCCCAGGGGTCGTGCATCACTTGACTTAGACTCGAGCATTGAGGCATTGGTGCTCCAAAAACCTGACGAGGTCAAGATGGTGCCAAAGCGGCTGGACTAAATACGGCATCAAGGCAAGCCAGGGCTGGTGGACAACTCCAAGTTTCCAGTGGCACTGGCCATTATCCAAGGACATCTAAGCTTTGTCCCAGCCATTGTCAAGATGCTCGAGGAAAATGGTCCCCCTTTGACTCCTGCGCGGAAACTCCTTAACGACTTGGAGTAGAACCTGAATGACATCCTTGGGGATGGATGAGACAGACAAGTTCAAGTTCAAGGCCATCTTGGCCAGGAGCCTTGGGCACAAAAACTATCAAACTTGTGTCTCAAGCTCTGGAAGGATTGGAGGACCAGACCCCACAGGCAGGACTCCGAAAACCATGGGAAAGTTTTCCCTCTGGTGACTGCTGACGTGTATCATAAATTCTCAACGTACAAAGTTGAGCTTGATGGGTGGGAACTTGAACAAGATAATGATGGACATCTGATTCTGCACAGTGAAAAGAAGTTTGCTTTCTTGAAAAAACTTGCCAAAAACATGCCTGAATTTTCCGTTTTATTGCACTTTTGAAAAATATGATGATTTTTGGTCACACCAAACCTTAAACCCATGCTCTATTTATTGGTTATAACTGGGTGTAGCAGAGAACAGAAAGATTTTTCTGTTACGGAAAGGGCAATTCTAAAAGGTTCGGAGGCCTTTTCCTTCTTTGCTGTGGAAGATGAATTTCCGGAATTAAAAGTATGCGTGTGCATTGAGAGTAACTATTTTGAGACATTTTCATTAAGATTTTATTAAGCTTTAGTTCGTGTGATCAGCTCGGATGCCTTTTCCGTAACAGAAAATATCTTCCGTCATGAGGAAGACATTGACCACCGGGAACAAAAGCTCCCTTTTTCGGGAGGGCATGAATTTCCTTGGTTTCCTCTCGGGTTCCAGCCTCGGGTTTACCTGAGAAACCTTCCGAAAATCATCCTTCCTCACTTGGAAACTCTACTCCTTGTGGTCAATGTTTTCCTCATGACGGTAACATAGATTCCTCCTTAGATTTTGACCCCAACTGTACGTCTCGGTGAAGGTGCAGTATTCTGTTTTCATCTCTGAGCACACTACATTTCTGAAAACAAGTTTTGTAATTAACATAAAGTTGATGATTAGAACCTGGCGAACTTTCTGAAATGTTTTCAACAAGAAGTCAACTGTCAAGACAGCACGGGATGAATCAAATGAAGGTTTGCGTATGCCGCCTTTGCTCATGTTCCCCGGTGGTGACATCGTATACATGAGATTTGTGGGTCGAACATTCAGAGGAAGTACGTAAGATACTTCGGCCATCGACAAAGGTTATGCAATATTATACGTATATATGACCAAATTTGGAGAAAAAAAACTTGAGTCCGGCTGGGATGTGGAGCCCACATCCCAGTTCGAAACTTAAAGTTCCGAGCCGAGCCGCGGCTCGATCCAGCCCTAATGCAAAGAAAGTGAATTTGTTCCAGTCATACTGTTCACCGCAAGCAGAAATTCGGTACAAGCGGGGTTGACTTTATTAGTCCGGAGCATGGGTATTTCACCGCGGAGCGTGTGAATACATGAGGGCAGTGGCTCATAATTTATATTTCGGTCCAACCTTTCACCCGGACAACCCATGCTACCCTTGCTAGTCACTGCAAAACCCTAAAATAGCAGAGCTATAAGTTAACTGAGACAACCTGTGCAGCGTGTTTGGACAGAAAACAACGAATAATTGCTGTTTCCAAAACCGTTGAAGGCACACGGTGCTAGACGTACTCGAGGTCGTGTATGTTATACTTAGCTGCAGGCATTATGCATTAGTATACGTATAACACTGGCCAGATGTGCAACATTCATCTCCTCCCTTGATTGCATCTTGACCCCAATGTCAATAAGGCAGACCCTAGATTAATGGAAACGAACGAGCAAGAGGGGCTTAGAGAACGATAGCTTGACCGAACCGCTCAAAAACCGCAGGGTTTTTTGCTTTTAACGAGAAATAACGCTTTTCAAGAAAAAATAGGCACTGCAAATTTCTTTGGGGGATTGGCCCATAGTGAGAATGACTTAACATCGAAGACAAAGAGGAAATGAAATTACAGCTCTGTAGCGTTAAGGCGGTGAAGTACATCTGTGAGGTCTGACAACATGTCACATTTACACCATATTGGATGACGAATCAAACCCTTCTCTATGGACTCAGTGACTGCTACGTACCTAAATCTTGTACTTATCAAACTCATCATGCAATACGATGCGCAACAGTACATTCATGCCCGCATACGATATGACGGAAGCTTTCATGCATGCCAATGATGCTGCACTCAAGCTAATCAGTGCTTTCTTTTTTCTAGAATGAAAAGTGATTGCGTTTGGTGTCTTCAATGAAAGTATTTTTCTTGCTCTTTATAGCCTACGGTTGCAACGTCAGGGTGAATCTAGCCTTCTCACAGACCTGGTATCTGGGCCTCCGGCGACAACGGGGCCTTACCAAAACGGCCACGGCGGCGCAGACAGCGACCACAATGGCCAAGATGTGGGAAAGGAGGACAACAATCACCATTCGGTCGGAACCCCTCTTAGCTCCGGCATCATCCCACAAATGTCGTCTTCGCGGCCGCCGCCGGCGTCTCTGCCGCCTCGGTTGCAGCAATCGCGTAGCGGCCGCCACCGCAGCATCAACAGTACAGCAGCCGCATTGCTAAACCGTAGCGTCCACAACGTCAATGAGCGGCGACGGCGCTTCGAAGACAACCTAGCCGCCATCTTCATGGGCTTTGCGCTCGTGTTCCTACTGTGCCACTTGCCCAGGCTCCTTCTCAACATCCACGAGCTCCTAACGATCAAGTACGCCCTGGAGTGCACAAGGAGAGGTCAACAAGGATTCTCACTGTGGTCGCTTGTGCTCATAAGCGTCAGCCACGTGCTTCTCGTGCTTAACTCATCCATCAATATCCTTATCTATTGCCTGCTTAGCTCGAAATTTCGCGAAGAATGCGCTGCTCTCGTCAGGAGGATGAGCAGGAGGGCGGCATCGGCGGCCCCAACGGCCAACAATCACACCAATACCACGGCGACTCCAGAGTGACGAAATAACCCTTGAGACCTGTACCATTCATGTGTATATATATTAGGCTATAACAAAACAGGGTCAATTTTGGAATTTCATTGGGTGCATCATATATTTGATGCATAATGATACATTAGAGAAGTGTCATCAAATGGTTTTGCCAAAAAATGTGTTTTAGCCTTCCCTCTCATCACTTAAAGTTTTCTACTGTAGTAGCTGCCATGAACTAAAATCGAACAACCTGAATAATGAAGGAAAACTTTATTTGACACACCTGAATGAGTTACAACAGTACTTCTGATATATACCCATGAGTTACTACAGTATTATTGATATTTCTGACATTGATGAGTTACTACAGCAAAGTAAAGTAATCTGTTTTTTTCTTACATCTGTCTGCTCTGCTTGCAACTTTGCTCATTATCACTCTATCTCAATGTAAATCTCAAGACTTTAAAAACTTTAAGTGATGAGAGGGAAAGCTAAATCACTTTGTTGAGCAAAATTATTTGACTAGCACTTGATTTCATATCAATAGGCATCAAGTAGGCCATGTCATGGAGGGTTCAAAATTTTTGTTATAGCCTAATATATATGTATTTGGCTAGGTCAAAAATTGGAATTCCCCATGGGTGTCTGAAATTTGTAACCACATACAATTTGAAGACTTTGTAGTAAAATGAAAGTGAAGGAAAAGGAGTTTTGGCCAAATGCCCAAATGCATTTAAAGTTATAATACTGCAAATTAAGTTGAAATTTTTTTCTTCAGGACTTGCTGTAAAATATTTTTCTGACAAACTGGAG
>JAAUXU010030809.1_pt1 | contig 10574 bp, 13 predicted proteins | sample 7278151 | NCBI WGS metagenome assembly JAAUXU01 (sample SAMN14350113, study PRJNA611818) | marine sediment metagenome | isolation source: surface marine sediment (1.8m) | place: French Polynesia: Moorea | collected 2018-08 | reverse complement strand
CTCGTGGATGGCGGAGAAACGCTTGTCCTGGGTGTAGGAGAGGGCGCCGATCGTGAGGATGCGGAGGTCGGAGGCGCGGATCCAGGACACCTGAGGGGACATGTTCAAATGCAGTTTCGGTGTCTTCAGGCAAAAGTTGTTTTTCACTTTAATATTACAAATACTTGTACATCGTTCAGTACTGAAATGCTTGTACGAAGGGGGAAACATTCCGAGCACTGCCCATTTTCTTTTTTAGGTATTGTACATTGCGGTGGTGTCTGCTCGCTCCAATTGATGTACGTTGTGGCAATGAGAAATTAACCGATTGGCTGGCCTGATGCCGCAGCCATTACGCCATGCGGGTACGCACAGCCACGTCCCCCGAAAAATCGGGAAAAAGAATACCGCATCTGTTTTCCATACTCAGACAACAAAACATCCAGGTAATGACTCCCCCCCGCCCCTCCTTCCTTTTTACATACCAATGAATGAAGAGGCTCCATAAAAAGACAGGAAACATCACATGTCATGGCGGGATATTGTTTTTTTTTCTTGCGCAAACGTTTTCCTTTGCGCAAAACTGGCCGCGCGAGCAACCCCCATTCTTATTCGATGTAACACTCACGGCCATGCGATTAGATCTTTCTGACGGCGGCCGGGAAGAGGTTTACATAAACGGGCAACTGGACAAGGTTGATGCAACACCTTGCCCTTCTTTGAATATGTAAGGCGGCCTCTTTCAGGTTACGCAATATCCTTTTTTTCAGTTTGGGATTCTAGAAAAGTGCAGACAGCCCAATAAATTGTGTTTTTGCCTTCCAGTGACTCACCGCCCTGTCCCCCAGGTTCTCCACCAAGCAGTGCAGGTAGGCGGTCTGCCCGGCGGAGGTGACCAGGGAGGTGTTGTTGTCGTTGTGACCGCCGCCGGAGAAGCGAGGAGGAGCAGGGGGAGTGGTGGATGAGGAAGAGGAATCTGAGGAAGGAAAATAAATAACGATTTTGTAGCAATCAAAGTCTACAACAGACTACAAATCAGCAGGCCAAGGAGCAACAAACAAACAAAAGTATCCAAAGCCCACAGTTTTAAAAAAGTTTCAATTCCGTTCCATTCGCGTCACTTTTGCATTCATGCCTCACCGAACAGTGTTGACGGAATTAGATGCATTTCCTCAATTCGCGGGACCAAAACTTTTTTGCTGGATGCCTCGATGCAAACGGTGGAGGAGCCCAAATTGTGCCCTAAAAGTTGCATAAAAAACTTCCGCAAATGCATCATTTGCTCTTCCCAGAAGTGAGTTGAAATGGCGGAAGAATTCGCCATTAGTCCATTCCATAGACAATGAAAAGCCTAGAAAAAGTTTTTTTAAAAGAAAAGAGATGACGCCTCAAATTCTGAAAGTTAATAAAGAACCCTCCATCACTTTGGCTCTTTTACCCAACGAACCTCGGTAGATGATTTATTTCAGGTTAGGTATGTTGAGAAACCATACAAATTATAGAGAATGGTTGACTTGTTCCCCTGATACTCTAGATCTGACACATTGCTAGATAAGAATGAATAATTTTTTAGACTGAGGCATGTCAACAACAGCATTGCTACGCACGTTTCACACGATGTCTGCTCCTGAGCTCAAAAGCTTTTTTTCCCGCAAAAAAGGTACAAATGTATCACTCCAGACACACATCCGGTTTTTGGAACAAGCTTCGTTGTGTGATACCATGGGAAAGAAAAACCCAGCCAGCTCCTAATAACTTTTTTGGGGCCAAAGGAAATAGAAAGGAAAGCCTTTAAAGCCATGGGAAAAAAGTTACGTGTTAGGCTCCTTCCCCGGCCGCTCACCGAAGGCTACTGCGGGCGGCTAGGCCACCTATGCTGCCAAATGCATTTTAGGGCCATTCATGGAAAAGGGTCCCGATTCAAAATAAAGTGTTGAGCTAGAACCTCTTGACTTCTGCCTGAACAAAAAGTTTTGGAGAAGAGGCGAGACGATTGACGCAAGGCGATTTTTCGAACCAGTTTTTTCTTCGCAAAGTTTTCTTATTTTTGAGAAACCGTCTCTTTTTTCCCTCTGGTTTTTTCCCAATTTCCAATCAACCTCTTTCCCTCCTATTCTCTCCCCTCCTCCTATTCCCCCTCCTCATCTTCAAACCCGTAGAGGAAAAAAAGTTTGGGAGCCTCACAGTTAGAACCGACCTTTTTGGAACCTATCCCTCCGCCCCTTTCCCACCTCGACGGAAAAAGAAGGAGAAAAGTACATGTTGCCTCAAAGTACAACTCCGACTGTGTATTGATTTTTGTGCTAGAAATATCCCAAGGCAAAGTCAACGTATTTTTTGACCATCGTGTGAAAGTGTCCTTTCCCCATTCCCCTCGCATTGGCGAAACATGGTGGCCAAAAAAGGATTTCGATATAGTTTTTCAGCTGTGTGTCTAGAATCTATTTTTGGGGGGTGTAGGGATGCATTATCGGCAATTGAAATCAGGCAAAAAAGCCCCGGAGAACGTACCATAGAAAGAAACCTACTAAAAAGGTACCCTCCAGAAGCTTTGGAACCGTCAGACTCCTTTTCATTTCACAGCGACCATCACAGCCAGCTCGTTTCTCTCCTTTCTTCCCTTTGCTCTCATCACCGCGAAGGGAGAGGACGAAGGCACACAGACGCCGCTTGTGATTGATACTCGCTCCTTTCCCACCCCCTCTTTTCCACTCTCGCCCAACGGGGGAAAGGCCGGGCGGTCAATGCCCACCACCACCACCACTCACTGTACGTAGTAGGTAGACACGCACACACGCGAGCCAGCCGCGAAAAAAAAAGCACTCACCTCCCCTCACTTTCTTTTTTTTTAAAAAAAGTGGTATGAAAAGAGAGGGGAAAGGGCATGAGGATGAGAGGCAGGGGCATGAAATATGCCCCCGCCGGCGGCAAGGTCAGGGAGGTCGTTAGAAATGCCTGGGAAGTCTGCTGCTTCGAAGCCGAGCGTTATTATACCGGCAGTACAGTAGGAAAACGTTGACTGCCCAAAGATTGAGGTCTTGGAACGAGATTGTCCTTGTCGTTTCTGTTCTTGTTGTTAGGATTACGGCTACTTGGTTCTGCTCCGTTTGTAGGAATACAGTAAAAATGTTTGTTCGTTTCTCGCAACTTTTACCTGCTGGCGACCATTACGGACTATTTTGCATAAGGAGGGCAGCAATCTGCTGCATAGCCTTTATGCATTTTCCTAGGGGCCTGCGGGAAACCAAGAGGAAAAGGACTTTCGATGCAAGATCTCTTCTAGAAAAGACTCGCACACAGAGTTACATGAACATAGTAATGTGGTTGCCTTTTTTGAATCTCCTTTTTGTCCCGTCATCAACGTGCCTCGCTCGCATCTCCTTCCGCCTGGTCTGAAAAAGGCTTCCTCTCGGCAATGACGGCAGCGCCTTTTCGGGGTTAGAAAAGGAGAGGGATCCCTCCGCCCACCGCCAAAGTGTTGCCGGCGGTTTTTTGTGCCCTCCCCCCCCCCTTCCTTCCTCCGCGTGTGGGAATCGGTTGCTGGGAAAACGGGAGGAAGCATCTTTTTTCCACGTCCTCCAGGTCTGGCTAGCTCTCGAAATGTGCGAGGTACGTAGTGTGTCGCACTCTCAGTGGTCCTTGACAGCTACGTACCAAAATATATCAATTATAGTCGTTGCAAAATGCTTTTGACTAGTAGTAGAAAATATCATCTACTTCTCTTAAAACTAAAATCTCCCTCAAAATTATGCCGGTTCAGCAATGTACTTTTCAAATGATTCCTCAAGTGAGGGGCACCTGTTCTTGTTTTTCCCCTTTCGCTCTAAGTACTACTGTCTAGCTGTGTTGCCCCCCTCCGCCTCGCCCGCCGGAACGTGCCTAGGGGCCTTATTGGAGGGCTTCCTACTCTTCTTACCCTCGTTTTTCACCTTCCCCCCCAACCGTAAAAAGCCGACGGAAGGAGGAGGAGGAAGGAGGGACGGGCGAGACGCCAATGGAATGAAGAAGGTGGAAGAAAAAAAGAAAGGAAGAAATCAATTTTCTTTGCCTCTGTAGCGGCGGTGGACGAGGGAAAAAAGAGGCAAGACTTCGTGCCGCATCCGGGTCAGTTTCCTGTCTCTGTTACGTGAGGAGTTTCTTAGTTCATACGTTGGGTGCAAGTAGCGCAGTAAGTACGTCGAACTGGCCTCGATATCTAGGCAGCAGAGAAGAGCAAGAATTCTTTGTGGTCTGCGGTGGAAAGGTGTATCATGGAAGGAAAATTGGGAAACCCTCTCCGGAAAGAATCCGACTCCTTGCCACACTCTGCTACCACACCAAAGAGAGGAGGCATCACCATTTCCTTATTTTTTTACCACACAAACGCACACTACCTCCCCGCAATGTGGGAAAACACAGAGCGCGAGAGAGAGTACATTATCCCCTCCGGAGGCCTCCCCCCTCCCTCCGACGCCGACGCTGCCTTTTATTGCCCCCTTCTTTTTTCCTTCGCTGAAATGGGAAGAGAGGGGATGGGAGGAAAAAAGGGCCTTCGTCGAATTTTCTGAAGATGGAAGGAGAGCGGCCTGCTTCAATGTTTGTCTGCGAAGAAAAGGGGGAGAATATTCCAGATATACCTCCATCCCCGCACAGCACTGTACAGGGGCGTACAATGCGAGGGGGGAAAGGTTTATATGCAGGAGGGAGGGGGAGGGAGGAAGGGATCTTTCCGGAATGGCCCTCCCTCCCTCTCCTCTCTTTCTTTCCCCTTTCTACGCTGCGTATAGAGGATTGTACGCTGGGGCAAGAGAACAAGCACCGAGATACTTGCCATTGCTATCAAAAAATGATGAATTTGTCCATACACTGTGCTTAAGTTTCTATCTCGTACTGAACATTGTTACGGAAAGAACTCTTCTTAAGATTTTGAAAACAACAGAACAAGACAATAATATCGCTATGGCGCCTTTCCGCACTCTCCGAATAAGGGGAAAGTAGGTGGTGGGATTGCGGCGGAGCCTCCCTTTTCTTCCTCTGAGTGAGGGCACAGAGTGTGGTTGGGTTTCGGGCGGGGGAGGAGGAGGAGGAGGAGAGGTAGATAATGCCCTTCCCTCCCTTTTCCTCGGCCGCAGTTTTGCAGACAGATACGGCCCATCCCATCCCTCCCCTTCTGGCTCTGGTCTGGCAAGAAGATGCCCATTCAGAAGCCCTACAATACCGTAATTGCAGCTTGGGTTTTCCCTATAAAAATCAAGTAATTGAAAGTTCAAATAATTCAGATATTTTTTAATTGACGTTGCTTTTGCCGCGAAAAAAATCCCAAGTCCCGTGGGAAGTCTTGTACATCGCATTAAAGTTCCCTTGGGGGTTTCTTTTTCCTTTGCAGCGACATTAAAGTTAGGTACGTACAGAAATATGCGGCGGTGTACTATGCAAAGGGCTCAAACGAAATCTCCCCCCCTTCCTCCCCTTTCCCGCCCGGGGCTAGACTTGTGTGTGCATGTAGGAAACAGACATAAAAATGGAGTTACTGCATCTCTGGATAACGCACACAGTTTCCTACAAGCCTTGTTCTACAAGTCTCCTTTCCCTAGCAAGAGAAGTCTTTTCAGAGGGTCTCTTGCTTGCGCTCCAAGATTTTTTTCTACTTTCGGGCGAATCAATAATTCACTTGCTTACTGTTGTGTATCCCTTCGCGGCTGAGGCGGAAACAAGCGGACGCGAAGCCTTAAAATTGAATTAGCTGTGCAGCGAACAGTACCACGAGCAAAGGAAATATTTGCAGCAGCGGGGAATAAAAAACCTTTGATATCCTTTGCAAAGTAGTAGAAACAGCTTCAGTACCGGCACAGTTACAAAAAGTTACTTTCAGAGCAAGACAAAACTGTCAACACCAACGACCAAATGCTTCAAAGCTCCTTCAACTCACCTCCAGCATCGTAGCCCATCCTGGATGGCGACTGCTGTTGCTGTTGCTGCTGCGGCAGCGACGCCGACTCCGCCATGAGCAGCGCCAGCAGCAGAGGCAGGGGGAAGGCGGAGGCCAGCGACATTGGGCGGCGGCAGTTCATGGTTTCCTTGGAGGTTTTATCGTGAAGAGTTCTTGCAGTCTCCCAAGTAATTAGACGAATTCCTCTGTATCCTTAGTTGTATCTCTGAACCGTACTAGTGCGGTTTTGCACTAAGATGGGCCTTCTCGATCGGCAAAAGAGTCTCCTCCAATGGAACCCTCGCTTCTTTCTCGGGAGAGGGTTTCCACGATGAAGGTTTTTTGTCACTTCTGTTAACGCCAGCAGAAAGCGCGCGGTCTAAACGTGTAATCTCTCTCTTGCTCGGCGCAGTAGTTGCTGTCGAACACTGTGAGTTTTCAAGAAATTCCGTTAGGAACGTCGCTCTTGTTCTTCTCTCGCCGTCCTCTGATTGATCGAGAAAATAGCCCCCGATCGCCCGCCCCAATGCCAAGTCCAGATGAGTTCCAACCGTCGGTCAAATCCTCAACTTGCCTGCAAGAAAAAAGAGAAAGAGGAAAAAGCTTCATTGGAGCAAATATACGTCGCTTTGCAGCAATTTTTTTTTGCTGCTGTTGCCAAAACTGCGAACATTTCTGTCAACCCCCGCGTCCTTCCATTACTTACCCTCCTCCCCTCCCTTGAAAAAAAGAAGGAAATAGGGCGAAAAAGTCACTCAGCAACTCTTTTTCCCTGGCCCTCTCTTTTACCCTCCTCAAACACATTTGGAGGGAAGAGAGCAAAGAGAAAGGAGAGAAACTTTGCAATTTTGTGTCTGGGGCGCAAAAAGAAAGGAGGCCGTTTTTGGTCGTTTGTTGTCTTCTTAGCGGGGAAAGGGAAAGGGAAAGGGAACTAAAGGAAGGGGACACCCTATTTTCCCTTCCCCCCACTGGAAATGGTGAGCACTGTAACGCTTATATTGCAGCGCATCCCCTTTAATAATCACATTGAAACTGAATATGAACGGACTCAGCTATTTCCTATTTTATGTATCTTTTTTTCGCTTCTTCCGTTTTGCTGGTTATCAAGGTACATCGGAATAGTGGATCACATGTAGTTGCTGTCTTCCCTTTTGATCTCCGCTTCAATTTTTAAAAGCTTGTGAGGAACGTTTTCTGGTCGGGGGCCTTGCTTCCTCCTTTGCCCTTCTCTCTCCACTTCTTTCTTTCCTCCCCCCGTTCCTCTTTTCCCCCGAAAGAAAGAAAGAAAAGACGCCGGCGAAGGAAGGAAGGAAGGTGCGGCAACAAAAAGAGGAGAGAGAGTTGGTTAGTCCGGGAATGGGATTGCTTTTCTTTTTTCCCTTCTCTCTTTCTTGAAAGTCACACTACTTCTCTCTCTTTCCAACTCCCGCCGCCGTTTCAGGCCATATAACTGTCTCTCCTGTCGTCGCCGGAGGAGGAGGAGGGGTTGTTTTGCACTTTCGCTCTCTCATACACGATGATGCTTCCGCCTCCGCCATTTTCCAGGAAGGTCTAGGACCGGATGTGCGCGGCTTGGTTGAAATGTCTTGAAAAAGGAAAACCCGCTTCAATGGACCTCTTATTTCCCAATTCATATCCATTGTAGTATTACTTTCTGGTTTCTATACTGAGTAGGAAAATATTTAATATGATTTTATGGAGGATCTGCTCTAAGAAAGCATTAGAAAGAGGAAACTATTTTTGTACCAAAATGAAGCTTACTCCACCTTTTCAAAAAAATTATCGGAAAATGACAAAGGGGAGAAGTAATTCTCGTTGCACAATGACCGGTAGTGTTTTCATTTCAGGGCCTCTCTCCCCTCCCTCCTCGACCCGAAGCCCACCGACGTCCTTCTTCTTTCCAGGTCAGTGCCGCCCTCCCTCACCTCCCCCCGCCGCCGCCGTCGCCGCCGCTACCTCCGAGGGGAGCCATTTCTCTTCCGGGGGAGGAGGATCGAGGGCCCTTCCCTCCTTGCATTGCATAATGGCGTCGGCGGCAGCACAAAAAAAGAAGGGGAAAGGAGCCTTCAAGGTAAGATTTCTTTCAAGCTGTATCTGAGTTTTCAAACCTTTTTGATATTTGTGCGATAGGTGTTGCCCGTCTTTGTCATTGCAACACTACAATTGCAACACTATTTCTCCCGAAACATGTAGCTTAAAATGTACTCCTGAGAAAAGATGGACGGTGGACAAAGGAGTGCAGATAGATAAAGGATCAGCAACAATCTCTCGCCGCTAGCTCTTTCTTTGCTTTTCTTCCGTCCTGGGATCGAGCCCCCTTTCTCACTCTTTTCCCGCCCTTTTTTCGCCGAGGTGTGGAGTGGACGGACTGCCCTACTCCACCTGGATGATATAGAGGTCTTGGTGACGGTTGTTCTCTTTGTCGTTTTCTTGAACACAGGATGTACCGGAAATGCTATGAATTGTGTCCTTCCTTCCTTCATCTCAGTATTTTTTGAACTACAAAACCCCTGACTGGTCTTGTTTCTCTGCAGAGTTCCTTTTCTTCTCTGCGTCTCACGGGCCGCTGCCTCCCCCTTTCCGTCCTCCCCCCTCTCCTTTTCTCGCCGGTTCTCGACCTCGGAAATGCCTTCTTCCTCCTTTTCCCCATGAAAGACCGTTATCACACCGGTGGCATTACCGACACTGCAAAAAAAAAACCTCTCATTTTCCCTTGTACGTGGTATCTAGTAGGAAGGGAAGTGTGTGGGAGCTTTTGCATGAGAAAAGACGAGATAGGGGCCTGGGCAAAAAATGAACTATTACCAAGAAGATCATCATGGAAGTATCATTAAGTCTATGGAAAAAATCTTCCAGGAGTAGTGGGGGGATTCCGGTGCACAAGGAAACACTTTTTTGTAACAGTTTTGTGTGCCCTAAAGTACTAATTTCTATCGTACCGTCTTGTGCTTTGTTCCCCTGAGTGCCATTTCCAAAACATCCTAACATGGTGGAGGAAAATAAATTAGTAGTTGGGCCGATTGCGCCCTGGGGCCCTAGGTAAATTAGTCCATGCTAGAACAGCAGCACGCTAGACAATATTTCGTGCTCAAGGTTGTTGCCCTAAACGCTCTGCAATTGATTTTAGTAGCATGAAGCAGCATCTGTATTTTTCGAACCGCTCGTGTCGTTGACCTGGGTCAAAGAAATAACACTTTGCTTGTTTGGAAAGCTACCAATGATATAAATTCTCTTTGACTATTTCCATTCCATTTGAATGAATGTCCCTGTTTGCTCCCACCCGGCGAGTACCCACGGCAGGTCAAAGAGGGGATCGGGAACGAAAAACCCAAAGGGAGCCTACCCCAAAAGAAAAAAACCTCGCGTGGGCTTGAAGACGTCTTTCGAGAACCATTTTTCTCCCCCTCCCTCCTTTCTTTCTTGAGAAATTCGAATGCAATTCCTTCCTTTTCCCCGTCCCGTCCAAAAAGTCCCTTTCTGTTTCTCTCCCACGGAGAAAGGAAGAGTTAGGAGAGGGCTGGGAATAGAGAGAAGAGAAGAGAAGGAGCCTTCAACCAAGAACAGCCAAAAGGGGGGAAACACAGTGCCTGTCGGCATGCCATGCCAAGCCATGCCAGGCAGACCGGGCCTGTTTTTTTTGCATACGTGGGTTCTTCCCTTTTTTGAGAAATAAATCAAAGGTGATTTTCCTTCGTGATTGTAGCATGGGATGTAAAGTTGGCCTTGGAACCGGAAGACAAAGCATACAAAGTTATCTGCTATGCCCATGTGTTTCCAACCGCCCCCCTTTTGCCCTCTTCTCTCGAAAATGTCAATGCCTCTCTTCCCCCACCCAGTCCTGCTACAGTGGGGCGGCGAGGGGGATTTCCAAGGAAAGAAAAGAAGTTGGATTCCTTCTACTTCTTCCCCTTCCCCTTTTTTCGCATTCTCCCAGGCCCGTCCCTCCTCCTCCTTCCAGCGGTCGACCCCACTTCCCCCTTTTACTCTTGTACCAGTGCGAAAGGCGAAGAAAAAGACCTCCTCCTTCCAGTCAGGGAATTTTTCCCACGAAAGAAGTAGACGAATGGTCTGGCCGAGGAGACGAGGAAGAAAACAAGGTGGAGAGGGGAGGGGTCAGTGCGCTGGTTTGAAATCTCCCGGGGAAAAATCGCCAAAGGAAGAACGCGATTTCTGTTGGGCAAAATTTTGATTTTGTCATATTTTTTTCTTGATTGGATCTTTAACGTCGATTTACCTTTTGTCGCAGTGAAAGGTTTCCCAAACTTTCTTAAAGCATCCTATTTTCGGGGGGAAAGGAGAGAAAAAGACGCGGCCAACAATGACCAGTTCAAAGTCGGTGAGAAAAGGATGCGGCGGCGGCGGGTCTGTGTGTGCACACGGAAAGCTTTGTGAGAGGGAAGAAATCCACTACAGATTGGGAAAGGGAGAAAGGGAGGGCGGTGTGTTTCTGACTTGCCCCTCTTCCCTTTTCCTCCTCTTCTAGGCCCATCCCGATCCCACTCTTCGGCCGCTGGCAGCGGTGCAAGGTCGGATCTGGTGGATGGAGGCCGAGGAGGATCGGACCCTGTCTGGTAGTGTGTACCTTGCGAGGAGAGCGGGGATTCAGCTTACAGTGGTCATGCGCAACAGAGAGGGAAGAAGGAGAAATGGGGGAATCTGCACCTACTCACAAATCCTCCTTAGCCCT
>JAAUXU010056751.1_pt1 | contig 10576 bp, 9 predicted proteins | sample 7278151 | NCBI WGS metagenome assembly JAAUXU01 (sample SAMN14350113, study PRJNA611818) | marine sediment metagenome | isolation source: surface marine sediment (1.8m) | place: French Polynesia: Moorea | collected 2018-08 | reverse complement strand
GGAAAAGTGTCAAGATCATGTAGGCAACATATGGATGGCATCCCCTTCATCTCCCAGCAATAGGCGCTAAAATCTCAATGAGGAGTCAAGCCTACAGTCAAGCTGTCAGCCGTGGAGAAAGTTCGATGTGCAGTGTATTGTACTTTTAAACGTTCTTGCTCACATGGGCCTGTAATAAAACAAAAACAAACCAGTGTTAAGTCTTTGCTCATAAACTGCCAAAAAACCGACTAGTTTAAGGTCCTTTGTATTGCATGTCTGATACATTTTTACCACATACAAGATACAAGGGAGAAACTTGGTGGGAGGGGGTAGTAGCCGGAAAAAACAACTTTTCTATCCGCCAAAGCTGGCCAAAATCCTCCCTGGTAAGCACATAGAAGTATTATTAGTTTATCACTGTCATTTGTACACTTGCTTTTGCCCATCTATCTTTTTCGCCATTATGACGGCGATAAAAAAATTCGCCAGCATGACCAAACAGAAATTCGCCAGTGTGACTGGTACAAAATGTTCTTCAAAAATTTGACAGTGTGACATCGCCCCGTTTTCATCACTTCACACCTTTTTCGCCGCCATTTTTTTTTAAAAAAGATAGGTTACTTTTTGTTAATAAAAATGCAAGGACGTCTCTATTCTCCCTGCTCCAAATGCAATAAAAAAGGGGAAAATATTGAACTCGAAGCATTTAAAGAAGAAAAAATATGACCGAATTTCCCCAAATTTTGACTTTTTACCCGGTATTTTTCTTTCGGGACAGAAATTTTAATTCGAGACAGTCTCGCGAGACGAAGTTACGAGAGAGACCTTCTCGTTACCGGCCCTAAGTCTTGAACCCCATTTTTGGGAGTGAATCCTAGGAGTCTAGGACTCGACTCGTACTGGACACCCTCAAACTCGTACTCGACTCGTACTCGACACTCTCAGACTCGTACTCTTACTCGTACTAAAAAAAACCTGTACTCGATACCGCACTACTTGACCTCTGAGGCTCTGACTTGACTTACACAAAGATTAGACCTCACACACCCCTACTCCTGGATTCTAGCAACCTCTGATTCTGGGCATCCATAGCTGTTTTCCTGTGTACTTATGTGTGGCTGGCAGCCCGCCGCCCCCGAGGAGGGAGGAGGCGAGGCGAGCGGCGAGGAGGGGAGGGCTGCGGGCGCGGGCGGGGGCGGGCGACAGCAGCAGCAGTGGACCAGCACAGCGGACACGGACGGACACTCAGCGAAGCCAAAAGCTTAAAAAAAGAAAAGACACAAAAAAGCAAGAACAAGAAAAGAGAAAAGGCGAAGTTGGCCTCGAACCCGAAGTCCCGGAACCCGGACCCCAGCCCCAACCGGAGCCCCGGAGCCCGGTCGACGGAAGACGAACGCCAGAGGTCCGAACGACGCCCGCCCACCAAGGACCCCAGTCCGGGGTGGGTCGGTCGGACCCGAGCCCCGCCCGTCCTCCTCTGATCCTTCGGGGACCCTGTCTCCTTGACCCCGCCCGCCGGATCGCCCTGAGTCCACCACCATGTCCCTGTCCGTGCAGCAGCTCCTGTCCGACGCCCGGCGCCTGTCCTCCCGTCTGCGCGAGCATGACTCGATGGCGGACGGGGTGGTGGCCGCCTCGCACGAGCTTCTCAAGGGCGTGGAGGCCATGAAGGAGTATCAGGAGGACCTGGACGCGTTAAACTCGGTGGCACACAACAGGCCAAGGGCACAGCTAGTGCTAGGTGAGGCAGAGACCTGGTCACGGTGACAGGCAGGAAAAGGAATTGGGCATCCACACATTTGAGTCAGAAAGGGAAAGGATCCTAACGTAACTGTTGAATCGTATTCCTACTCGACAGACTACTGTACTTTGCTGAGCTCTGTCCTAGTATTGTTCTTCACCTAAAGCTTTCCAACACACTGGCCAGTGCAAGCTGAGTTACTTAAGATACGGTTAGAGTTAGACCTGATGCATTTTTAGCTGCGGCGATAGCCGTCAGGTCAATTAATGGTCCCAGTTAGTATTGCTGTTGGGGGTGGACATCTGTGAAGGGCCAAAAAATGATCTTGTAGCTCTATGTCATTGGAATATCAATGATAGATCTGACAAAGTTAGGAAAACTTTTCAAAATTGGTCACTTCCTGTAACCAGAAAGTTCTGTGAAAATCACCCAAAAAGATTTGAATAGCAAATTTAAAGTCCAAGAAGTGCCCAGACAGAAAATTTTAAAACTCAGTCTATGCTTTTAAAATCCTCGCCACAGGTCGTCGAACTTAGTCTGTTCTTGTTACATTTTAGGGCCTCTTTGCAAGCGCACTTTTAATTCTTGTTTGCAGGCATCCAGCAGGAGAACCGCCACATCCGCCAGTTGCAGCACGAGAACAAGGAGCTTCGTGCCGCGCTGGAGGAGTCCCAGAACGCCGTCGAGCTTATCATGTCAAAGTACCGTCAGCACGTCCAGTTCCTGGTCAACACCACCAAGATGGACAAGAACCTGCTCAACTATCAAAGGGCAAGGGTGAGAAAGATAATGCACATGCCACAATGCAAGTAACGGTCGGAGCCTCCTCTCTCTCTCTCTCTTCAGGTCTTACAGGAGAAGACTGACCAAATCTGCGAGATGGCCAGCGTCATGCAGAAGTCCATCCAGTTGGACGAGGCTACTGCCGCCAAGGACCACGAAGTGAGGTCAAGGCTCGTCACGGAAAATAAGGTGCGGCTCTTTTTGGGTAGCAACAGACAAGCAAAACCTTTACCTGACATGAAAACACTCGTTTTTTCTCCTGTGCATATGCAGGGCCTCCGGGAGATGCTGGAAATCTCCCGGCGCAGCGGAACCAGTGCCGATCCCATCGTGGGCCCCAAGATGGTCTCTCGAGAGTGTCAGACAGAGAAGGAGGAGTTAGCGGCGGACCTTCCGTCGTCGGGGAACCCTTTTGCCGGGCGGTTGTCTAGTGGCGGCGGCGGCGGCGGCGGCACCATCACCACAGAGGGAGACGGGGCACTAGGAACAGGAATAGGTGCGATTGTTGGCGTGGGTCGCCTTTCCGCCGCCGCCGAACCGGCTCGAGAATATGGAGTGAGTGGCGACAGTCTGGAGGATGAAGGTGGCGAGATGTCCATCCCACTCCCTCCCTCACCGCTCTCTCGCACCTCTGCCATCAGTCCAAGTCATGCCAGGTGAGGGAGTCATTGAGGGTATTTTGAGTGTACAACGTTACTAATTTTTCTCCTCCCCCTTTCCTTGTCTCACCAGGCCGCTCTCTTCTGCCTCTTCCTGTGGCGGTGCCTCCGACACGTCCTCCTCCTCCCCCACCACCTCCGTGATCATGGCTGTCTCCTACTCCTCCTCTTCCGCGTCCCCGGCTGCCGCCACCTCCACTCCCAACGGGTTGCTGGAGGATGAGACGGACGCGGCGCCCTCGCTTCTGGCGGCGGCGGCCGCGGGATCCTCCTCGGAGGAAGACGACGAAGTCACCTTCAACACGATCAAACGAGGCGCCACCGCCGCCGCATCCCCCCAAGTCGTTGTGAAGAATCAGGCGGAGGAGGGTGAGGAAGAGACGAAGAAACTGAACGGCCTAGGAAACGGAGAGAACGGGAAGGAGGCGACTAACGGACGGAGGGGCGCCGCGAGAAAAAACGGGGGCGGGAAAATAAGGTGCAATAGCCAGGAAGAGGAAGATGATGGGGATGGAGACGAAGAGATCTCCCCCTCCCCCTCTCCGTCCTCTGTCAAGCCTGTGTTGGTGAACGGAGAGACAGCTTCTGCGGAGGATGAGAAGGACCAAGACTCTTCTTCGGTCGCCCAAAGGCGGCTTGCTTCCAATCTGGCCTGTGAAGAAGACGGCGACAGACAAGTGGGGAAGTCTCGAGGAGGAGTGGCGGAAAGTGATAGTAGCAAGATCATCAACATACCTGAAAAGACTGGAACGACGGCGACCACGACGACGGAGAGCTGCAACGTTGGTCATGGCATGGAAAAGAACCCAGAGGTGGAGACCTCCTCGTGAGACTCTCCCTCTCTTCCTCCCTCCCTCCCCACCTCACCGCAATCTTCACTCAGACAAAACTCGTAATACCACGGCCAAAACGAGATAGGGTCGGTCGGGGCCCCACCGCTAAACCGTCGCCGATTGTAACAATATTCATTCTTCTTCATGGTACCGTGATCATCGTGATGACCTCTTCTTCCTCCCGCTGCGAGAAGAACCCGAAAGAATCGGGAATGAAAGAGGAGGGACGAAAAGGACAATAGTTTTGCGCGAACGAGAGAACACGTGGAGGGGGCTGCGTGGAAACATAAGCAAACATTTTGTATTTTGTGAAGGGGATAAGAGTCAATTCCAGTGCCATTACTGCTGCTGATTGGTCCGTCGTCTTCGTCATCTTGGTTTTTGTCATCAACCTTCTGCTGTGGCAAGTTTTGTTCAAAAATTAGAAAAGACCGTGATACCACTGAAGAACAAGAAGGCAGGAGAATAGTGGGTCTTGACTCTTGATGCCGTCTAAGAGAAATACTTTTTTGATTTTTTGATCCGTTAATTCCATTTCCCATATGTTTAAAACTACGCTAGTCAGAAGAGTCCCCTTTCTTACCTAGTACTCATTCTCTGGTTCAAAATCGTTTTGCTCGCAAGCCTTGCATAAGTTCCCTCCAATTTTAAGCGCCTTGCTTTTGGCCGTTCGACAGGGTCCCTCCCCCTCCTCGATTTCTTTGTCTGCATTGGTTTAAGCGGCTAACTTGAGACTTTTCTCCCCAACGCGATAAAAAAGCCGGGATCTTTATATAAAAGAAAAGGGATTACGACGAAAATACACTCGTGGAATACAAAAAGGAATCAACATATATGATTGAGGTTGTTGAAGCAATGCAAACTCTCGCCAAGAATCGGACAATTCACAGCGGCAATCTGGCGCCTGTTGCCTCACCGCAGCGGCAAAGTGGCCGCTTGCCTCATCGCAGCAGCAAAATGAAACTAAATTTGAAAATTGAATTATTGAAAGAAATTGTGAATCTTAAATTAGAAAATTGGTTATCCTAGCAATGAGCTTTTTGGGGAAGTCTAATACTTCCCATCAAATGAAAAGGTCTTCAATTCTTAAATGTCTAAGAGAACATCTTCCAACATGTTTAGTGTGATACCTGGGAAATTTTTTCCGCCATTTTTTGCCTGTCTGTGATTTTTTTATCAAGTTCGCAATTTTTCAAAAAGTTCGACTCGACTCAAAGTTCGACCCCTGAAGTTCGACTCGACTCGAGTTCGACTTTTGGAAGTTCGGTTCGACTCGAGTTCGCAAAAAGTAGGTTCGAAGCCTTTAGTAGTCTTGGTTCGAAGCTAGGAAAATGTTAAAATTAAATTTAATGCGCAAGATCTGGCAAAATCCTCGTTCAGTTGGAAAATGGAAATGCTGGAAAATGGAAATGCTTTCTCAGCGCTTCCGACTACACTGCTGCCACAGAGACTTAACGAAAAATCGCAAAATTTCTTTTTTTCAGTACATAAAATTTTGGAAGTCAAAATTCGCAAGAAATTCGGAAGTCGCAAAGGGAAAGGGCCATTTAGCCAAGTTCTAGAGTCTAGACCAGGCACCAGGGGTACCAGCTGATTCGCCCCCCTGGTGCTCCAGCAGGCGAGGCGCCTAGGCGTTAGGTCAAGTTAGGTTAAGTTAGCTATAGTACCCCCAGTCTAGAACTTTGCCGGCCATTTTTGAGTCGCAATCAGACCCTTAAATTCGCAAGGATTGCGAAAATTCGCAAGGTGTGGCAGCACTGGGCCGCCTCGCCTCGCCGCCCTCGCGCCTCTTTGCCGCCCGCCTGCCCTGCCCGCCCTTGTTCCGCCCTCCCGCCAAGGTGGGTGAACAGCTGGTCCGGCGGAAGGCGCCGCCTCAAAGCAGCCGCGCCAACTCTGCCGCAAACAGACGCCAAAGGAAGAGAGCGCCCAGCGCCAACCGGGCCCGGGGAAGGGGATGCTGCAAGCGGGCGGGAGGACGCCCACTGCCCACTGGCGCACTGGGCCACTTCGAAGGAATCAGCCGTTCGCAGCATCGCAGTAATCGCAGTTCGCAGATTCGCAGTCGCAGCTCCTTGTGGCCTTGTAGTGCTGGTGCCTGCCGTCCTGGTCGGCCGTCTCCTCCGAGGACGTCTCTACCGCCGCACGGTCCTTCACATTCCTCCATTCTCCGTTTCCCTCCGGGCGCCACACCCGGACCGTGTCACGGAAGAGCCTTGATAACCGTCGGGGAGAACCCTCCCGATCCCGGCCTCCTCGCCGCCCCTCCCCGACCTGAGGTCATGTCTGCCGCGCCCGCCGCCTCCTCCTCCGCCCACCAGGACATTGCGGACTCTCCCGGAGAAGCCGCGGAAGGGTGAGAAAGACATGCGGCGGATCTCTTTCTAAAGAGGGAAGGAAGGTTAGGTTAGGTTAGGTTAGATTACATTAGAAGATATTAAAACAGGTCCCAAGCTTATGTAGCGGGACCCGTTCTTTACTGAATTACCCTGAGATCCCATGCGGCACAATTGGTGATCCCCACGAGAGACCATGACTTATTGTCCGTCTTTATTTGCAGGATGTCCGGCGACCCGGTGGACCTTGCTGCGGGCGGACCAGACGCCGACATGGTGGACGGCGGCGCCCAGGGCGGCGGCGGCGGGAATACCATCCAGGAGCGCAAGATCCGCCGCGAGATCGCCAACTCCAACGAGCGCCGCCGCATGCAGAGCATCAACGCCGGGTTCCAGAGCCTGCGCACCCTGTTGCCGCACCACGAGGGGGAAAAGCTGAGCAAGGCGGCTATCCTGCAGCAGACGGCGGAGTATATCTACTCGCTGGAGCAGGAGAAAACCAGGCTATTAGCGCAGAACTGCCACCTCAAGAGGATGCTCAGTCTGGCGCAGCAGGTAAGGAGAAGATGAAGACGAAACGGGCAGGTTTTTCGAGGCATTTTCGTTTTTCCGATACCATGGGTTTCCGCGGAGTGATAAACGGGCAGTTTCTAAATGCCGTATATTGTCTATTTTTTCTAACCAGGGCTCCTTGGGCGACAACGCAGCGGTGGCTGCCGCCGCCGCGGCAAGCAGCATCTCTTTGGGCTCCTCAGCAGAGGATGTGGCCATGGGAGGCGAGGACGCCGCCGTGGCCGCAGAGGCAGAGGATCCGTCGCCGCCCGTACCAACAAAGCGTATGAGGGCCTCTCACCCTCAAAATAAGGGGAACAAGGTATTTTCGGGGGCGGCCATTCCCCCCGTCACCACCACAACCACCATCGTGTCACACGAAGGCGCCGCCGCCGCTGCCGGAGACGTCACCAACAACCCCAGCGGCGCGGGTGGAGTCAAGTTTGTCAAGATCGATAGCAGCGACAACAAGAACAGGACAAACAAGTCCCCGCCTGCCGCCATCACCACCGCCGTTCCTATCCCCCTGTGCGCCCCCGCCCCCGCCGCCCCCGCCGCCTCCGCCTCCTCGTCCGGCGCCCCCGTTGCCCCTCCCAGCGCGAGCGCGGTGGCCGCGGCCGGCGTCAACGTCGTGTCGGCCACCCCCCTCCCCCCCGGCATCAAGGTGGAGCCTTTGCCCCCTCACCAGCTGCCCCCTCAGGCCACCAACGGGGGTGTCCGCATCCTGCAGCACCCTCCCCCGCCCGCCGCGGTGGTGGCCGCCGCCGCCGCCGCGACCGCTCCCCCTGCGGTCTCCGTGGTCAGACAGGTCGTCAAGGAGGAGGAGGTCATCGCGGAGGAAGCGGCGGCAGGAGCAAGGTGAGAGAAAACGCAGGATGAGGGGAAAACAAGTAGCAAAAAACATAGAAGAGGCTAAACATATTCGTGTTGATTCTTGCATTATGTTTTTTTAGTATTTTTTCAACAAATAGATAGATTCCGAGTGGGGTAAACTGGCTATGTGTCATCGTCCATTTGACCTCCCTTGACAGATCTTACATCGTGACTGGCGGCTCCAAGCACAACCTTGACTCCATCGTAGAGGCCATCAAGCATCTGGAGGGAGACCACCTATTCTCGCCAGTAGGCGGAGGACAGCGAACGCAACAACCATCCGCCACAACCGTCATCTCCGCAGAGGCTGTTCCGCAGGAGGTAGGTTGACTTGGAGGGTTACTTAACTTACTTTATGTGTCGGGCCGTATCGGGTAACATGCCCCATCTTTTATAGATAAAACTGGCAACTTTTACTTCATATGAGCACCGCTGTTATGTAAGAAATCTTTTTACATACATTCCTTTCGTTTCTTTTGCAGGTTGTACAAGAAGGTATCGTCACTTACACGGCCGTGCAAGAGGAGGGAGGCGACGGGAAAGCAACACAGGCGGCGGCGGCGGCAGAAAACATCATCATACTAAAGAATTGCGAATAATTGGCTGCTTTTTTGAGTGTATGAATACAGTAATAAACATTTGATACGTCACTTTCCCTCCTGGCTGTTATTTACGCGCTTCCAAGTGGACAATCAAGTAGCTGCTATGTACTCCACCTCTCGCACAGCACACGACAAGAAAACTTGTTTTGTGCAGCGTAGATTTCGCTGTTGCTTGTGCTTTTTCGCACAATGCGATCGCTCAGGTGACTACCGTTATTATCTATGGCAATTCAAGTCAGCAAATAGTTTCTATCCCAAATTGCTCAGCTCTTTTGCTTCTGCCTCCCTGCTGTTGGTGTCCTCCCTGTTCCTCCGTTGGTGGTGGTGGAGGATAGGGTCTTTGGCTTCCAGGCGGCGGCCGCGGCGGATCAGAGGCCTATTGGATAAGAAGTCTTCCGAGGCAGAGATCAACAAGAGGACGCACAGGGACAAGTATCTAAAGGAAGGAGCACATCCGAAGTGAGACCGTAACACATGATTTACCGGTAGAAATCATATATAGAGTTCACTCGTGGCTCAATACTAGTTATTTTTCTACCATTGCTGAAGATGCTCCGATCTCTCTATTCATAATATATTTTCGCCATTTCCCCTTTTGTAATTGTACTGCAGGCGAGACCAGGTTCTTGGTTCCCCTCTGTCCTCCTTAAGTGCCTCTCTGCGATCGGGGAGCGAGAGTTCGCTTTCGGCTCAAGAGGTGAAAAGTCTACATAGGCCGCTAAAAATATATCACATCATCACACATGGGCAAGGGGGGAAGGTGGGAATCCCCCCCCCCCCCCCCGATGGTCTACTCTTATTTGTTATTTAGTAATGATAGAACCGTTATTTACTGTGCCCCCCTGGCACCTCAAAAAAAAACTCGTTGCTCTCTCACGTGTGCACATCATACAAAAAGTAACGCTTCGCAAAGAGTTGACGAGAAAGTTTTTGCCCCGTAGGTGTTGGAAGTGGTTCTGACAGAAGCTGCCTCCGTAGACGCCCGGACAAACGCGGTGACAGAATTCCTTGGCGAGTCTTCCCTTTGCCGGGCAAGGGCGCTGGACTCAATCCCTTCGGAAGAGAGGAAGGGCTCGTTGCACGGTGTACCTGTTTCGTTCAAGGTGAAAACGGACACGGCCGTTTTCCAGCTTTAATTGTGTGTAAGTAAACGACCCGCTTTGTATTTCGCACGTCAGGAGCATATCCACCTTGCCGGCAGCGACGCAACTGCAGGGGTCCCAGGGTAGTAGTGTTTTCCCGTCTACTTCAGTATAAAGGCATTTCAATAACGTGCGATTCCCCTCCCTCCAGCCTCCTCCTGTCTTGTCCTGCCTCCGCCGACTCCTCCCTCTTGTGCCTGCTCCGTTCCCTCGGCGCCGTCGCCCCATTCTGCAGGACAAACCTCTCCTTCGCATGCGACTCATGGGACTGCAGGAATCCGGTGAATATTTTCCTGGGTTTAAACGGTTGATATGGAGGAGCGGAATTTTTTTTGTTATTTCTGTAACAATTTTCAAGATTTCCCCCAGGGATTGAAGTTCCAGCAAAAACTGTGAAGGGACATTCTCTACCAAGAAATGTATCCGTCGAAATTTTTCGTTGCAATTACCCCCCCCCCCCCCAGACGGAAATTCCGTCAGAACACCTGTTTTGTGCCCCTAAAGGCAAAAAAACGAGTTCTAACCGTTTTATGGTCACTTTTTTGCCCGTTTTTTCAAAATTTTGCAAAATTAGTAACAGTATTAGTTGCAGCCCTTGTAGCGTTTGTTTAAGGTGTTTGGACGGATCTATTTGTGACATAAAAACGGGTGTTCTGACGGAATTTTTTTGGTGCCGTTAAAAAGGATCCGTCAGATTGCCTTCAAAAAATAATTTACAGTACTACATAAAACAGACTAGACCGTTCTAGCGTTTGTCTGACGGCTCCGTTTTTTTTGCCTCGCATAGTTGGTGGGGTTGTTGAGGCGTAGGCAAAGTTCCGACAGATTGCTGTTTTGTAGGGACCCTGCAAAGTTCCGACACAACCACCCGGCAATTTTCCGACAGATATTTCTGGAACAGTCAAATTTCCGACAACGACACATAGACAAAGTGGGGGGGGGGGGGAGATAAAGAGAGCTGAAAAAGGGGGGGGGGCATAGGTGGCCACGGGTTTGAGTGCGTGGGGGGGGGACACACAGTAACTAAGGGTCACAAAAAGTTTGTAAGTTACATAATAAGAAATGGGGGGGTTGGG
>JAAUXU010047200.1_pt1 | contig 10576 bp, 10 predicted proteins | sample 7278151 | NCBI WGS metagenome assembly JAAUXU01 (sample SAMN14350113, study PRJNA611818) | marine sediment metagenome | isolation source: surface marine sediment (1.8m) | place: French Polynesia: Moorea | collected 2018-08 | reverse complement strand
ATCGCCGAGGGGACCCCGGCGGAAATCCAGCAGAACCCCAAGGTCATCGAAGCCTACCTGGGCAAGGAGACGGTGCATTAATGCTGACGGTTGCGAATCTGAAAGTTTCCTACGGAAACATCAAGGCCCTGCACGGGATCGACTTCACCATCAAGGAAGGGGAAATCATCTGCATCATCGGCGCCAACGGCGCCGGCAAGAGCACCACTTTACGCGCCATCTCCCGATTGGTGCCGGTGGAGGAGGGCGGTCGCATGACCTACGGCGACAAGAACCTTCTCGACTATCCGGCCGACAAGGTCGTCAGCGAACTGGGGATCACGCATGTTCCCGAGGGGCGACGCCTGTTCGGCAACCTGACCGTCATGGAAAACCTGCACCTGGCCACTTTCGCCCGTAAAAACAAAGGCCGCATCCGAAACGACCTGGAACGGATGTTTGGTATTTTCCCCCGCCTCAAAGAGCGCGAAAACCAGAAGTCCGGAACGTTGAGCGGCGGCGAGCAGCAGATGCTGGCGATTGCGCGGGCATTCATGAGCGGCCGCCGGGTCATGCTGCTGGACGAACCGTCCATGGGACTGGCGCCGCTGCTGATGATGAACGTTTTCGAGGCCCTCAAGGAAATCAACCAGCAGGAAGGGACGGCGATCCTGCTGGTGGAGCAGAACGCCCGCCTGGCGCTTCAGTTTTCAAACCGCGGCTATGTCCTCGAAAACGGCCACTTGGTTCTGGAGGGGCCGAGCCAGGAGCTGTTGGCAAACCCCGACGTCCAGAAAGCCTACCTCGGCGGCTGATCGCAAGTCTTTCATTCCCCCGCGCCGGCATTTCAAGCAAACACCCGTCGGGCGACCGGTGGGCCAAAGCCGTTGGGCGCACGATCGCCACAACACCGCCACACCAGACGGGCGAAATCCCCTGGCGGGGCCTTGCAACGGCGGCTTGTCAAGCCATCGGCCGGTACATATCATTTTTCAGTCGTTCAGATCGATCGAATTGAACGGCAACTGCGCTTTTAACCCGTCCGTGTCGGCCGGCGCGGCAACGGACGCGGTTTTTCACCCGACCGGTTTTACAGGAGAATGCCATGACGTCCAACGCTGTCGCGGCCGTATGGGGCGCCCTGGTTGCCGATTCACTGGCACTCGGGGCTCACTGGATATACGACACGGGTCAGATCGATTCCCAGATCGGGAAGGTCGACCGCCTCATGGATCCGCCGCCCAATTCGTTTCACCCGACCAAGAAAAAAGGCGAATTCACGCACTACGGCGATCAGGTGATGGTGCTGCTCTCTTCGGTGGCGGAATCCGACGGATTCCGCCTCGAGGCCTTTGCCGACGCGTGGCGCGCCCATTTCGCGGCGTATGACGGCTATTTCGACCATGCCACCAAGGAGACGCTTAAAAATTTCGAGGCCGGGAATCCGCCTCATGAGGCCGGATCGGGTTCCAGCGACTTGAGCGCGGCGGCCCGCATCGCCCCGCTGGCCTGCCGCTACGCGGATGATCCCCAGGCACTGGTGGCGGCCGTCAGGGCCCAGGCGGCCATGACCCATAACGCCCCCGATGTGGTGGACGCGGCCGAATTCTTTGCCCGCACCCTGGTTGCGGTTCTGGCGGGACGCTCCCCGCTGGAAGCGCTGAACGCGGTGCGGCGCGAGCATTTCGACCGCCCCCCGTTCGACGCCTGGGTGGCGGCGGGGCTCAACAGCGTTGGCGAGTCCACCCGGTCCGCCATCCAGCGTTTCGGCCAGATGTGCGATGTCGGGGCGGGGTTTCCGGGCGTCGTCCATTTGATGGCCTCCTACGATGGGCGCTTTGAAGACGTTCTGGTCGCCAATGTCATGGCCGGTGGCGATTCGGCCGCGCGTGGTCTTCTGGCCGGCACCATCCTGGGTGCCGCTGCCGGCATGGACGGGATCCCCGAGCGTTGGCGCGCGGCGCTCGTGCAGCGGGAGCGCATCCAGAACCTGATCGATCGCCTGACCGGATGATCGTAATGGGGTGCGGAAACGTGGGCGCGATGGCGTGAAAACGATATGAAATGGCTGTTGTTTATACTCGCCCTGGCTTACCTGCTGAACCCGTTCGACCTGCTGCCGGATTTCCTGGTGGGGGCCGGGTGGCTGGACGACCTGGCCGTTGTGGGGGCGCTGGGCTATCTGCTCTACCGTATGGGTTACCGCGGTTTTCCCTTCGGCGGTGAACGCCAAGAGGACGCCGATACGGAGCCGCCGCCCGCCGGGAGGGAGGACGGAACACTCGATCCGCGCGAGGTTTTGGGCGTCGGTCCGGACGCCGACCAGGGCGAGATCCGGAAAGCCTATCGCCGTCTGGCCGCTCAGTACCACCCGGACAAGGTGGCCCATCTGGGGGAGGAATTCCGCCGCTTGGCGGACGCGAAGTTCAAGTCCATTCAGGCCGCCTACGAGGCGCTCAGGCGGCCTTGAGGGTATCGGGTTCAGTCGGCTTTGATCAGCATGGTGGCCGGATCGAACCGCAGCCGGGTATCCTGGTCGGCGCCAGCCGCGCCCTTGAGCTGACGGATGTGGATATCCTTGCCGTCGGGCAGCAGTTGCAGGACGATGGCAAACAGATCCTGTAGATCGGTCAGCTGCGGCGGCATACCGTCCGGGCCGGGATCTTCGTGCCGGTGGGTACGCACCGTGAACCAGGTGCGGATCCCGGTTTCGTTACACATGCGTTTGAGGTCTTCCAGCAAGGTGCCCATGCCGCCGTCAAACGGAAGGCCGTCGACAATCAGCGTATGCGGGTTAAAAATGCCCTGCTCGGTAAGGTCGGTCAAACGCTCGCGCAATTTGGGCACGCTGAAACCTTCCACCTTGAAAGTCATGATGAAGCGGTGGGGCAGCAGACCGTCCCATAAATCCGGGGTCGGACTGGTCTGACGGCTTTGGGCCATCAGGTTGAAAACCTCCTGGTACCACAGGGTGACCTTGTCCACCGGATCATCCAGGCTGATGTGCAGGACGTTGCGGTCGCGCAGCATGGTGTGCAGGGCGATCTGCACCAGAAATGCGGTCTTGCCCAGACCGGCCCGCGCCAGTATGGCGCCAAAGGCACCGTCTTCGAGGATGTCTTCGCTGCCATATCCCAGCTGGCGCAATGGGTTGCGCATCAGAAAGTCTTTTTTCATCATGGTCAGGCTCCTTTGGCGAATGGCAATGACGTTGGGCGACGGCTGGCGTTTTCCGGCGCGCGTCACCCGTTGTCCCGCAGTTGATGGAGGCCGTTCCGGCGGTTGAATCCTGGTTAACATCGGCGTTCGTTTATGCTGTTTGGCGGTTTGGGGCCATCGGCGGTTTGCAGGGCTGATCAAGCTGAGCCGCTGGAAGCCGCTGCCGCGTACCGATGCCGTCAGGCAACTTTTTTCTTGTCTTCGCTGCGCTTCTTGGCGATTTCCTCCGCCACCGACTGGGGGACCTGGCGATAGGTGGCAAACTCCATCGTAAACTGGGCCTTGCCCTGGGTGAGCGAGCGCAGGACCGTCGAGTAGCCGAACATTTCGGCCAGCGGGACCTGCGATTCGATCACCGTCATGACGCCCTCGTCCTGGGAGCCGACAATCATGCCGCGGCGCTGGTTCAACGATCCCATGACCGCCCCCTGGAACTCGGTGGGAGTTTCCACCACCACCTTCATGATGGGCTCCTGGATCACCGCTTGGGCCTTGGCGTACGCCTGCAGGAAGGCTCCGCGAGCGGCCGCCTGGAAGGCTTTGTCCGAAGAGTCCACGGCATGTGACGCGCCATCGGTAATGACGGCTTTGACGCCCGTGACCGGGAATTCCATCTTGGGTCCTTTGGCCAGACACAGACGAAAGCCCTTTTCGCAGGAGGGGATGAACTGGGTCGGGATGGCCCCGCCCACGATCTGGCTCTCGAAAACGAATTCCTCGTCCGCCAGGGGCTCCAGGTAGCCGGCGACGCGGCCGTACTGGCCCGCACCACCGGTTTGTTTCTTGTGGATATAGTCGAACTCGGCCTGGGCGGTGATGGTTTCGCGGTAGGCCACCCGCGGCTGCCCGGTTTCGACCACGGCGCTGTACTCGCGTTTCATGCGCTCGATATAGACTTCCAGATGCAGTTCACCCATCCCCGAAATAATCGTATCGCCGGTCTCTTGACTGACATGGGTCTTGAAGGTGGGATCCTCCTTGGTGAAGCGGTTCAACGCCTTGGACATGTTGATTTCGGCCTTGTGATCCACCGGTTTGACCGCCAGCGAAATGACCGGTTCGGGTACGAACATCGACGTCATGGTGAGATCGAGGCCGGGGGCCACAAAGGTGTCACCCGATGCGCAGTCGATACCGAAAAGCGCGCCGATGTAGCCGGCCGGAATGGCTTCGATGTCTTCCATCTGGTCGGCATGCATGCGAACCACGCGCCCGATTTTGACCTTTTTGCCCGTGCGCACATTGATCACGGTGTCGCCCTTGGCCAGGCGGCCCTGGTAGACGCGGATGTAGGTCAGCTGGCCATACTGGCCGTCTTCGAGCTTGAAGGCCAGGGCCACGAGCGGTGCATCGTTACCGCTGGTAAGGACGACCGGGGCTTCCTCGTTCTCGGTGTCCAGCGCCACATTCTCGATTTCTTTCGGGCAGGGCAGGTAGTTGTTGACGGCGTCCAGCAGAAGTTGGACCCCCTTGTTTTTATAAGCCGATCCCATCATGACGGGCGTGATCTCGCGGGCGAGAACACCGGTGCGCAGCGCACTCACGAGCAGATCCTCCGCAATGGCCTTTTCCTCCAGGACGGCCTCGGTGAGTTCGTCGGAATACATGGTGGCGGCGTCAATCAGTTCTTCGCGGCGTTGCTCGGCCTCTGCACGCAGATTTTCGGGAATGGCCTCAACCCTGAGCGTTTCGCCGTTGTCGCCGTCGAAATAGACGGCCTGCATGGCGACCAGATCCACCACCCCATCGAAATCGGCCTCCAACCCGATGGGAATCTGAAGCGCCACCGCGTTGTGGCCAAGCTTGTCACGCAACTGGTCGACAACCCTGAAGGGATTGGCGCCGCTGCGGTCGCATTTGTTGATGAAGGCGATCGACGGCACCTTATAGCGTTTCATCTGCTGGTCCACAGTGATCGACTGCGACTGCACACCGCCGACCGAGCACAACACGAGGATGCCTCCGTCCAGCACGCGCAGCGAGCGCTCGACCTCGATGGTGAAGTCGACATGCCCCGGGGTGTCGATGATATTGATTTCATGCCCTTGCCATTCGCAGTAGGTCGCCGCCGAGGCAATCGTAATGCCGCGCTCTTTTTCCAGTTCCATCGAGTCCATGGTCGCCCCGACGCCGTCTTTGCCCTTGACGTCGTGGATGGCGTGGATGCGCTGGGTGTAGAACAGGATGCGTTCGGTTAGGGTGGTTTTTCCGGAATCAATATGCGCACTGATGCCGATGTTTCTGACTTTGTCGATGTCCTTTTTCATTGCTCTGACCTCAGATGGTGAATTGTTGCGCGATGCCGCCCTATTTGGGGCAAGCCGGCGTGAGGCGTTTGTGAATGCCTTAAAAAAAAACCTCCACGCGTACGAGTACGAATGAAGGATTATCGGCTTGAATTATTAAAACCTAAGAAAAATACCATAAAAATTCTGTTTGTCAACTCAAAAATGCGGCTGTACGCGACATAACAGCGACATAACAGAATCGAGAGGCAGATGTTCAAACGCGATGGGGACGTCGGCGCGATTTGGCCAGCGGTCGAGGCCTCAGAAGCACATAGGTGGCGCCGGCCCCGCCGTCACAGGGACGGGCGCTGCTGTAGGCCATGACCCATTTGCGCCATTTGCCGGTGGTGAGCCAACGGGGAATTTTGGATTTCAGAACGGGTTCGGCCGCGGAAGAAAGACCGCGGCCATGCACGATGAGCACGGCAACATGACTCCGCTGGACGGCATCGGTGAGGAAGGCGTCAACCGCTTCACGGGCCGCCTGGGCCGTCATGCCGTGAAGATCGATGGAGGCTTGAATCGAGAATGTCCCCTTGTGCAGTTCACGGGTGATGCCCGGCGGCACCTGATGCCCGGTACCTTCGATGTATTCGGGCGTATCAGCCACCCGGTAACCCCTTCCCGTACGGATGAGATCGCGCAGGGCGTTCAGGGTGCGGTCGGCTTCTGACAATCGAGGCCGCCGGGGCGCTTGCGGCGCATTGTCGGGCGGTGCCGTGGTTTGTTCGAGGGGGGTGACGTCGGCCATCGCCATTGCAAACAGGATATCGTCCCGATCGCCCTCGAACGCTTCCGGGACCGTCGCAGGGAAACGCTCCGCCGGCAGCGATTCAATAGGGATCGCCTTCTGCCGCATCATCTGTTTCAGGTGTCGGAAGGGTTTAAAGGCGCCAGCGGTTTTCATCGTTCAAGGTTTCCTGTCAAAATCCGATGAACATCTAATCTATACACTAGGATGGCCCAAGATGGAAATGATCCCGATACCGCCCGGGGGAAAAGCCGGTGAGGCGCAGGCCGGAATTCGGTACGAAGCGTGACGGCTTTGCCTATCCACCTTGACTAACTGTTTGATTTGAGATGAAATAGATTCATCCTTGGTTCATGGCGGCATCCGTGGTTCGGGGCCTGACCCAACGTCACGATTGCACCCGTGAGCCCCGATTTCGTCTGCTCCAGGAGTGCCCTGATATGGATATCAACGATTGCTGCGCGCCAAAAATGCTGACCGCCGAGGAGGCGGTCTCCAAGATCAAACGCGGCAGCCGTGTTTTTATCGGCACGGGGTGCGGTGAGCCCCAGTACCTCATTCGGGCCCTGGTGAAAGATGCCCGCATGCAGGATATCATGCTCTACCAGATGCTCTCTTTTACCCTGGCGGACTACGTCGAAAATCCCGATTTCCTGCAGCGGTTTACGCTGAAGCTGTTTTTTATCAGCAAAGCCATGCGCAAGGCCGCCTTTGAAGGCCGAATTGATTACCTCCCCGCCTATCTGTCGCAGATACCGAGGTTGTTTGCGAGCCACCGCATCGGTTTGGACGTGGCCCTCGTCCAGGTCAGTCCACCGGACAAGTTCGGATATTGCAGTCTCGGGGTATCCGTGGACATCACCCGCTCCGCCATGGAGCAAGCCCCGCTGGTTATCGCCCAGGTCAATCCGCGGATGCCGCGCACCTGGGGCGACAGCTTTGTGCATGTCGATCAAATCGACTGTTTTGTCTGGCACGAGGAGTCCCTGGTGGAAACGACCATGGGGATCCAGGAGAACCGGATCACCAAACGGATCGGCCATTTCGTTTCCCAGCTGGTCGAGGACGGCGCCACCCTCCAAATCGGGTTCGGTTATCTGCCCAATATGATTCTGCAATACCTGGATCAAAAGAATGACCTGGGGGTCCACACCCAGCTGGTTACCGACGGGCTGATGCCGCTGTTTGAAAAGGGAGTCGTCAACAACCGCAAGAAGACCTTGCTGCCCGGGCGGGTCGTGGCTTCGCTGTGCATGGGCAGCGAACGCCTCTACCGGTTTGTCGACAACAATCCGGCTTTTTATTTCCGTTCCTCGGAGTTCGTCAACGATCCCACCGTCATCGCCCGCAATGACAATCTCATTTCCATCAGCTCCGCCCTGGAGGTGGACCTTACCGGTCAGGTCTGCTCCGACTCCATGGGCCACCTTTTTTACAGCGGGATCGGGGACCAGGTCGACTTTCTGCGCGGCAGCGCGATGTCCAAGGGAGGCTTTTCGATCATCGCCCTGCCTTCCACGGCCCGTAACAACGCGGTTTCACGCATCGTGCCGCACCTCAGCCAGGGGGCCGGTGTCGCCACGACACGGGCGGACGTCAATTTCGTCGTCACCGAATACGGCATTGCCGAGCTCCAGGGCAAGAGCATTTACCAGCGTGTCATGGAGCTGGCGCAGATTGCCCATCCCAAGTTTCGCGATGCATTGATCCAGGACGCCAAGCGGCGTCATTACATATTTGCCGATCAACTGCCCCCCGCGCAGGAAGATCTCCTCTTTCTGGAAGGCTACAAAAGCACGCTCAAACTGTCCAACGGGCGTACGGTTCATTTTAGGCCCTTGCTGCCTTCGGATGAGTTTGCCTATCGCAATTTTTTTTATTCGCTTCAGGAAGAGACCATCTACTACCGTTTTTTTTACCAGATGAAGCTTTTTTCCCACGAAATCATTCAGAAACAATGGTCGGCCATCGATTATCGCAAAAACATGTCCATGGTCGGTTTCATCCAGCGCCACGGGCATAAGGAGATTGTGGCCATCGGCACTTACGCCCAGGAGAGTGACGCGCAGGCCGAAGTTGCTTTCGTCGTGCACGAGGATTTTCAAGGGATGGGAATCGCCTCTTATCTGCTGGGTCATCTTGAAGACATTGCCAAAGAGAATGACTACAACGGTTTTGTGGCCACGGTTTTGCCCGAAAACCGGGCCATGCTCAATATTTTTCAGCGACGCTATCCCGGCGCCACGTTTTCGCGGTCGGGCGGTAACGAGGTGCACGTGGTCATGTCCTTCGGCGCAAAGACCGTCGGAAAGGCTGGCCAGGGCGGCGAGGCGGAGGGGCAGCCTCAATAGCGATCCGCGTCCCCGATCCGGGCGGTCGCCCTTTGCCGAGAAGGTGAAGGATAAATTTTGCTTGATAAAACAGGCTTTTTTGTATAATTATGACAAGTTATGGGGCAGTATGCCACGAGTCGCGGTGATCGGCCACCGCGCCGGCCAGCCCCTTTCTTCGGTGTGCCGCCGGCGGCTGGGGCCCAGGCGGCCGACCGAATATTAGGCGGCAATTAGATTAAGAAGCGATAGGCTTCCTAAAATATTCAGAGGAAGGAGCATCCATTGTCCTACACGCTTGGTCAACAACAGTTAGACAACATCGACGAGATATTGCAGACGGATTTGATCGATATCGGTGTTCACTGTGTTTTTCTGATCGACATGTCCGGCAATATCATCGCCAGCCTGGATGACGGCGAAAACAAGCATGACATCTATTCGCTGGCGGCTCTGGCGGCAGGCAATTTTGGTGCAGTCAGCGCCATGGCCAAAATCGTCGGCGAGGGCGAGTTCTCCCTGCTGTTTCATAAAGGCAAGAAGGAGAATATCCACTTCAGCAAGGTGCTGACCGAATTTCTTCTCATTACCTTGTTCGGCAATGACCTCTCCCTTGGTTTTTTGAGGCTCAAAGTCGCCGAATCAGTTGAAAAAATTAAAAAGATTTTAGAGCCCATCCACACGCCCTAACCGAGGGCGAACTGGCGACCTAACCCACACGCGGAAAGTTCGGATAAAACCACATGGCCTTTGTAAATTTAAAAAAGCGCGAAGTTCAGGTTAAAATCGTATACTACGGTCCCGGCCGCGGGGGCAAAACCACCAACCTGGAATACATATACGGAAAGTTCAATGATCGTATCCAGACCGAGATGGTCACGGTCAAGACCCATGGCGACCGGACGCTTTTTTTTGATTTTCTCCCCATCGATATCGGCAAGATCAACGGATACACGGCAAAAATGCAGCTTTATACCGTGCCCGGTCAAGTCAAATACAATGCCACCCGTCGACTGGTGCTGCGCGGCGTCGACGGCATTGTCTTTGTCGCCGACTCAATGGCCGTGCGTCGGGAGAAAAATATTTTGTCGTTGAAAAACCTGCATGAGAACTTGAAGAACTACAAGAAAAGCATCTTTTCGATTCCATTGGTTTTTCAGTACAACAAAGTCGACTTGGCCGAGCAGGGTATTCCCATTCTGCCGTTTGCCACCATGGAAAAGGACCTGAACAGCCAGTTGAAGCGACCGGCTTTCGAGGCCAGCGCCGTAACCGGCACGAATGTTGTATCGACGCTGAAAAACATCATCACCATGACCATGAGTTCGATCAAAGACGAACTCAAATAGGAGGTGTGCATTGAGCGAAGAAGCAAGCGGTGGAAAGGTTGACAGTGAACTGGCCGACCGCCTCGATACGCTGTTTGATGAGGATGCTGAGGAACCCGCCGGTCAGACGGGTGAAGCCGATGACCCTCTGGACGAACTCAAATCGCTCGTCATGTCGATTGAGTGGGAAATCACCGACGATCTCATGGGACGCTTCGTCGCCCAGGTCGACACCCTCAAAAGTCGCTATCAAGATGACCGGATCCTCGTGATGTTTCTGCAACTGCTGGGTTCATTGGGACTATACGTGAAGTCCAACAAAGGCAATGCGCACCCCTCGGCCTTCAGTCTGCTGAACTCCGTTTACTCCAGTTTCGCCAAAGCCGCCCTGCCGGGAAAAATCAGTTCATCTGAGAAGAAGAAATTGCTCTACGTCGAATTGAACAAATACAAGGAGTTGAAGGAGCAGATCGGGTTTTCGCGCGATGGGAACAAGGAAGTCCCGTCGGCCAAGCAAATCCCCGCGCAGAAAGCCGCGACCAAGTCAGGCGGCCCGCACCCCCCGGTCGAAGGCCATGACGACTTGTTTGACGAGGCGTCGGCCCACCCGGTAGGGGGCATTACGCCACAGCAGTTCGAAGCGGCGCTTGAGGACCTCAAGCAACTCATCCGGGATGAATT
>JAAUXU010183959.1_pt1 | contig 10584 bp, 6 predicted proteins | sample 7278151 | NCBI WGS metagenome assembly JAAUXU01 (sample SAMN14350113, study PRJNA611818) | marine sediment metagenome | isolation source: surface marine sediment (1.8m) | place: French Polynesia: Moorea | collected 2018-08 | reverse complement strand
TCAAATGATGAAGCTGTAGTCAAATAGGTGTGGAAAAACATTGCATTTACCTTTGCCTCTCCCAAGATGCAGTTTTACTACATAAGTTCAGTACATCAAAAGGTGTTGACATTTTAAAGGCTGTGGGACAAAGCTGCAAACACTTTGCTTTCCATTTCATTGTTTGAGACCACTTCAGTACAGCATCTAGAAGCTAACTAAACAGGTCCACCTTAAATTTAAAATGCTAGCCTAACATCCTCACGTACTGGGTCTAGAAATCTTTAAATGACTTGAGGCAAAGGTAAAACACTATTCTTTTTTCATTCTCATTTGACTACGAAGTCTTAGTTTGTCATGTAGTCAATAATTGGACATGTCCACCTTTCATTCAAATTTTTGACCTAGCCTAATTTATAGGCTAAAAATATGTGAAAATGTAATGGAATCTACAGTTTAGGGAACTTTCCATGAAGTCCATTCAAAACAAGGGGAGAGGGTATAATAATAGTAGTGGAACGAGACAAATCCTCATTTATTCACCTCATGCAAATGTGACTCACGTTAAAATCCCCACAAGACACCGACTGAAGTCGGAGATCGTAGACAAACTTACTATGTAGAACTACCAGAGGTCCCATATTGACATGTACTACAGCAACTGGTGCTGAAATCGGGCCAAGTTGATGCCAGAAGTAACAGTGAAGGTTGAATGCTTTTTAGCTATCAATGGCAACACTTACAATCATCCAACACTGTGCAATGAGAACCGAAAATGTGGTCCCATAATTAGTGGACATTCATGGCATGCACCTTGAGAGCTCTGTTTCTAGATTACAGTCACGGGGCCTAATTTTGGGGGCCTAATTCCTTTTTGAGCCATCATTACTCAGTCACCTCCAGTGAAGCTCAACTGCAACAGTGAGAAAAGCAAATCCCGATTCAGCTGCCTGCCTGACCCTGTGCACAACAAGTGTAAAGTGGAGTTTTCTTATATTTCCATCTCCACTTTACACCAAGGATTTTTTTTTACTTGCATCGACAATTGGTGAACAGGTGGAAATTTCTGGTGCCAAAAAAAGCCATCATCATCGTGGTGTCATTTTCACATCCCCCCTTCAATGACTTCTGTCTTCTTGGAGACATTTCTCCGCTTGGTTCCTGAGGTTCGCCGCACGCCTTTGAACCGAGTCTGTGGGCCGCAACATCCTCTGCCTCGAGCTCGCGTTGATTTGCAACATGCATGATTTCCCGGAAAATAACGCCTCTTTCTACATTTTATCAAAGATTAACGTTGCAGAAAATTGCATTTCCGGTCGAATGTGATCAATCAAGTTGCCCCAAATGTCTGAGAACGTCAAATTTCCACCTCTCAGCTTTCCGTCCATGCCAAACATTTAGTACACAAAGTCAGAGAAACAGTGCAGAAGGCGATGTTGGCACAACAGCAGAGCAACAGCTTCACCTGCATCACCCTGTGACTGCGAGCAGACCTCCAAATTTTGGGTGAAGAATTTTACCATTTTGGAGGATGGAAATCAAATGTGACGTCGCTTTCCTTCCTTTTTCTATCTGTCAAAGCTATTTTGTTATCTACTTCTTTTCAAAATTCCTCAAAATGTGCTGCACTTCCTTCTGGATTTTTCATTTTTTTTTAATCAAAACCTCGGGGCTGAGAGAGGGAATCATTTGTGGGTGTTTGTCTTGTTTTCTCGTCATTCAGGGCTTTTCCTCCCCCCCCCCTTTTTTTACAAAAACAATCCCCTGCTTTTTCCACTTTCTCCCCCCCATTTGCATGAAGCTTCAGGTTTTCACCTAAAATCCCCCAGGTGCACCAACAAACAATTGTCCCCAACACAATTACTGTCTCACCAGTTGCTTTCTGATCTTTAGGACTCTCGTTAGTTGACACCACCCACGATGACCCCCATGGCCCCCCTCTCGTGCTCCAGCCTCACTTCCCTGACGTTGGTGTCCGAGACGATCATGGCAGTGTCACTGTCCACAAACACCTTGTTGCAGTCGCTGCTGCCCGACGACGACGGCGACGACGACGACTCCTGCGCGTCCTCGGCGAGCGACGCGTGCGATCTGAGCTACACTCTGCTCGTGAGCAGCCTCTTCTCTCTCATCTCGTCTTCGCCACCGCGACTTCTCAGCTCCTGCCGGAGCGTCAACGGGTGGGAGGAGAAGCATTTGTGAAACATTTTCTTCCTATTCACACATGCGGCAACGGGGGTGAGCAGAGGAGGACCGGGGCAGTTTGACATTTTACTGTTCCAGAGTTGCCATTCATAGTTCAACACCTTCAGCGCTGGCTCATTTTGGCACCAGCTGGCGCTGGTGTGGGCACCAATTCGTGGTACAATCGGACGTGGCACCCCTGGTGTCATTCCAATGGTCATCACCAAATGAACTTTCACTCTCAAAACACAGGGTGGCCAAGTGGAAAGTTGTGGCCTCGTTTCGATGCCCAACACTCTGGTCTGAAACGTACCGTGCAAGCGAGGAGACTTGTGGGTTCATCAAATATTGTCGTTAACGCACGATACTTGGAATATGTCCCCGCCCATTTACTCTCTGGAGGGAAATATTCTTGCACTACATTTGCCTCTCCTCAGTGTTATTCGTCACTGCCAAACTATGGCTGCCTCAGCCGTAATCTCGTCCATAGTCAGCGGATTCTCCATCGTGCGTGAATTGTGTGTGAGTCACGTCTCATTCTCTGCACTGCATTGCCCGAAATCATGTGTTACATTACAAATTAGCAACGCCTGGTGTGTATGCATATGTGCCTTCCTGGTATTTGACGGCACTTGGGGTCATTTTATGTCCCGAGGGCGTACCCTGAGGGATATAGAACGACCCTCATACAGTCACGACCAAAGAGGGTACATATAGTACTAGGGTAGTAACATCATTGTGAAACGATTGAAAAAAAAATGTGTGATTCATGAAAAGAGACGTCGACAAGAAGGTTGTTTCTTTCTCGGATATGAGCACGTGCGTGACAAGCTTCTAATCTCACTTTCCACCCTTGCTTGAAAGACCTGGTATAAAGGGGTATAACGAGTAATATTATATCAGGGGGTCAATCTGGGTTTGTCCAGGTGAACACCTGCAGGCCAAAAGTAGAGGAAACATTCCATTTTAATCCTGCACCTACCTTTCGAACAACTTGCTGATTTCTGGTTGGCTCTACTATAATCACTCATTGCACCTAAGCAATAGATGAAATATATCATCAGTCATATAGGTACAGTCGGCAACCTGGGACAAGTAAGCAATGTCCCAAACCTTAATGTCGTGAACTTCTCAGTGACGACCAAGTTTTGACTGAATAAGTGCCTCCATTCCAAGAAATTGCAACCAAACCTCGGACTCTTAGTAAATGAACTTGTTTTGGGGTGTTAATGTTGTGGAAAAGGCCTCTGCTGATGCAGCACTTGTTTTATTACATCACCAAAGGCGTGCTGATGTGGTTATTGAGCTGGGAGATGCACAGCATCATCAGCATCATGAGGGAGAGGAGTAAACAAGAAAATTTCCAGCTTCTTCAGTGATTAACCCTTGGTACATCTCGGTCCAAGATTATTACCGAATTCTTCTCTAAGCCAAAAATGTAATATCACTCTCTGACTGTCATTGTGTTGGACCTAAAAATTTAGGACAACCTAAACCTGGAAAAACCTTAAAAAATACACCTAGAACAACCTTCTCAAAGCACCAAGAAGATTTTTGTTCATTCTCTTCAGCCCCAGGGTCAACCTGAACAACTCCAGTTTAATGAACTGTACGAGGTGTTCGTATAACCTATTGTACAACCTAAAATGCCAGTTGGCAACACCCAAGATGCCAGTTAGTAGGAGCCAAAAAGCTGGTTAGAAACAACATTTGCATGTTTAGTTAGCACTTATGAGTTTTTCTTGTCCAAAGAAACAAGTTTCCACGGCAGCAGCAGCCAGCAACACAACACGATTTCTTGCCAGTTGTTGTTTTCTGTCATCCACTAGCAAACTTTCGGATGTTTCGGTGTGAATTTCCTAACAAAGGAGTCGCAGCCACGCTTTCTTCGGTCTATAAAGCAGTTGAAGCTTTCATAGGTTCATTAGAGTTGGCAAATGCATCCATCAATGCCTTGGAGTGTTTCCTTAACTCGATTGGGATATATTTTTTTTTTCAAATGTCCCCCCTTTTTTTTTACTTCAGGTTAAACTCAGTGGGTTGCTGTTGCAACCAAATGTTGCATTGATGCATACCTTTATGCATGGTGCTCAGCTACCCATATGTGGATTTGCAAATCCCTCGGTGGAACTGTACTGCCCTCCAAGGCCTGGAAGTCCCTCGACCTCGTCGTGACCTCCACTCTCGCGCACGTGTTCGCGCTCAACACATGGTGTCGTACAATGAGCACCGGTTTTACAGGGTGGCACGTGCAAAATGCAACACTCGGGAAATGTCACTCAGCTGTTCGTGACATTAGACTGGATGGGCCTACAGAAATGCCTCACATCTTCATAAAAAGCTTGAGACCCAACTTTTATGCACTTTTGCCCAGGCATCGCTTACTTTCTAACTATCCGTTGTTGAGAAGACAATGGTAGAAATGGGAGGAAAGTAATTTTTCTGCTAAAAATTCAGATGCTTGAACTCACTGCTCATGAATCTCAGCTAGCAGCGTCCAAATGTTCTGCTGAGATTTGACCTTTCACATCAAGCTTTTCTGCCAAGACCATTGGACTCTTATTTAATGTGCATCTATTCTGACAGCAGCCAGACAGCTTTTTCTCCAGATGCGTTCAACTCTGGCAGGAAATAACTTTTGAGCGGATGCAGGTAAAAACATAGTTGAGCTGTCTGTGGACAGGTAAGAATCTGCTTTAAAATCAACCTGATACAGACTTTTGTTCTAGGATGACTCATTTCTTCAGAATGGGGTGTCAAAGTCAAGGCCCCAAAGTTGTGCACCAATGATCACTATTGAATGGCTGCTCAGTCACCACTGTAACTTTTGACTGGGTGGAACAACAGACGTGGTTCAACCTTGTCTGGAAAGCTGTAAGTTAAGTCAAGTCCACTTTTGCTCGAGGACCCCCCAATTTTTGGCAATATTGACATTTGCCAAGTGTAGCATTTGGCCGTTGACGCATGCGCGGATGTGCACCAGCGCTCTGCACCATGTCCGTACGCGCCCCGAATGACCCCCGTGGCCACCCTGTAGGTGGTGCTTGGCTGGGGAATGGCCAACAGCGCCACTGAGGACTGGTGGACACGCGCTCGGCCGTGCGCACTTACCTGAACCACTTTTCCTGGGTCGTTGTGTCGACAAAGTGAAACGAGCTGCACGTACGGCATCATTGCACGCGAGAGCTTCAGCCTCTTCTTGACTTTTCTCGTGGTGAAAAGCGTGTCCAATCTGTCTCTCTCAGCCTCTCTTTAGTTTTCCTCTCCGCTCAACTGACGCGAGTGGGTGAATACGGGGTGCAGCAATTGGACTTCGGGGATAACGAGCGTCAACCCATGGGTAGCTTCTGTCAGGCGAGGTCAGCGTTGCCAAAATGTGGGGCCCACGTGGAGCTCTCTGTCCCACCTGCCCGCTGGCACGAGCTGCCCCACATAGTCAGGGTTGCCAAGATGCTCGGGAGCAAGAATCACGTACCTTGTGCTCATGTTTCTGTTGCCAGGATGTCGGGCACTCAGCGACTGGTCAGAAGGACGTAAGAGAGACTTGCTCAGGACTTGGCAATAGGAGATGAGCAATTTTGTGACACCCTGTATGATGGCCAAGCTCCGCACTGGAACTCCCATGCAGCCTCCTCCCCCCCCCCCCCTCTTTCTCCCTCCCTCCCTCCTCCACCCGGACTGTGACTGCATAGTGATGTACCCAGGCATGAAGTCCGGGAGAGTGTGTGACTAATTGATGGGGAAGAGCAGGGACATCAGGGCCACGTCCGACCCTACCTGCCTCCCTAAGCACGCAGACTGACACCGTCTTATGTATGACTACGGTAGTTGTGGCACGTAATGCTATTCAAGACAGTCGTGGCCAAAAATGTGCTACATAAATGCATCTGCAATGTACTCTTGTACTCCGACGGCAGACGCAATGACTTACAATTTATAAGAAAATAAAATTACTGCAACTCGCTAATTGTGACTTTCTGTGATAAAGGAATAAAGCATTATTAACGTACTCGTTATGGCTGCGGCAAAGACAACTCCAGTTCAAGTACTCCCCACCATCCCCATATATATAAAAGTAGGTTTTAAAGTCTAATCAGCAAAAGTCCAACAATGAGGAGGTCGAAAGTTTTCCTACAAAGCTGAAGCTCAGTCGTCGATATCTTTTAAAGCAGTAGGGACATCGGAGAAGTGCAGTGTGGATCCTCATTTTCTGTTGAGAAACACAGAGTTGGCACTTATAAACACAATTTGGTGATCACTTTCATTCTACTGTACAGTACGTACCAAAAATGATGACTTGGAGGCAAAACTCAGCTATATTTTTTGAATGCTTTGGTCTGCAATATGTGTGTCATCTTTACTTCACCAGTTGTCCAGACTTTGAATGTCAAGTGTTCGTCACCTTTTTAAGGGTCCCCCCTGACTCGATCAGCGTGGAAAACTCGATATCATGGAGAATTTGGTCAAGAAGGTCAAGCCCAACTTCGGCCAGACCAAAGCCATGGACAAGTGACTCATTGTTGTAGGCCTAATGAGATTTGAGATCAGTGGCAAACGTCAACACAAGTACTAAGTAGGGTAATACTGACGCTGAAAGACCCTCGTCATGCCTTCTCCAGGCAACATTGGCCACCCTGATGATGATCTAGTCACACTTATTACTCAATGCATATTCACAATGGGGCTGCTGACGCACCATTTTGACTATATGGAATGATGACAGTTACTGATCGAACCTTTAGGTGAACAATATTAAGTTTATCTTCTTCATATATCATATTTCGTGTTATGGGTGGGGGGTTTTTTTCTTTCAAAATTCTTCACTGCCTGCAAAACTTTTTTTTATTGTTCTACTGCATTTTTGGGGAGGGGGGGCAAAAGGAGCATTCCAGGTGTTGACCTTAATTTCCGAGATCTGCTTATAATACCTTCTATAGGGAATGCATTGAAGGAAAATGAGTGTTATTAGTTTCCGACTTGGCGGGCACTTTCAGGTGTTGCCAGACACGACGAACCAGATGACCACGCTCACGGAGAAGTGCTTGGGGGCCGCCGTTGTCACTCTATGTCCAGGAATTAGGTCAAGCAACTCAGTCATCGTCATATAAAAAAAGAAATGAGCCCCCCTTTTTCTTATTACAGTGCTATTGGACACCACTGGACATAGTTACTTTCACGTCATTGTGAGCACTTTTTCCCCCCCAAAAATCCCTTGTCCAAGGTGCTTCATTAACTCCCGACTGGCAACTTGTGCAGTAATGAGTTGTACGTGTGTGAGCAGCACTCACTAGTTGTGCTTAGAAGAACAAAAGCTGGACTTTGGGGGGAAATTTTGAGTTGGAGAATAAGTCAAGTTCAAGTCTGGAAGACAAGTCAAATTTGAATTTTGACCCCTAACTGAGGATCGGCGTACACCGAAAATGGACTCATTGTGGGTATGTGCGACTAACCTAAGCTAACGGGGTTTAGAGCACACTATTGGGGTGCAAGCTGAGTGTTATTTTGGTGCACTCATCCATCAGATTTGGTGCACACACATGATCTCCACTTATTCCCCTCAATCTAACTAGGGAAACAGTGACATCACTAACAGCGTAAAAAGTCACTGAATCACTTTGTCTTCTCTCAAGTGAGAATACAAGAAGAAATGTGAAATTATCAACTTTTACATTGGGTTAAACTCACATCATATCTTTTCTTCTTTGTTGAAGTTATGGTCAAACTTGAAGTGGCAACGCTGCTCACGCAGTGTTGAGCGCCAATACTGTTGCATCGGACCCGGGTTGAGCCGGCTCGGATCCGGCTCGAATCAGGATTGGATTCAGGCTCGGAGGTGATTCTAGGATCTTTTGATCGTGTCATCTTTCTTTTCAGCTTCATATATGAGTCAAAAGAGCAGCTTCAACACTTGATTAATTTGGCATTTCCAGGTTTACCTGATTCGATTGGGATAAAATGGCGTTTTCTCATCCCCTCACCCTCGGACGAGGACCTGTGGAGCTTGGAGGTGTTGTTCTCGACGCAGTTCCTCACCCAGGTGTCTTCATGTCAGTTCTGTTAGGCCTTAAGCTAAGTGGAAGGGGAGGAAGCCAGTTGGCTGACGCTGACTTAAGGCCAGAAGACACCTGGGTGAGGAACTGCATGGAGAACAACATCTCCAAGCACCACACGTCCTCGTTCGAGGGTGAGGAGATGAGAAACGCCACTTTGGGGGGCCAAACTCCACACTAATAGGTACTAAGAGCTCCTCATTCATAAGGCAGCAACAACACGTTTACCCCTCCCCCTCCCCCTTTGTTGGAGCATCTGTTTTCCTCAGCCCCGGACCCATTTTCATCCATCCCCCTCGAGTTTCCTCCCCAAGTCGCACACGTGCCTGATTAAATGGGGCAAGACGAAACACTTGGAGAGGAAAAGTGTGACACAGCAAAGAGGTGGACAACAGCAGCAGCCTCTTCATCACCAATGAGCTATCCGACAGAGGGGGAAAGCAGACAATCGTGCATGCGTGGGGAGAAAGGGGTAAGTAAAGGATTCACCTCATCATTATCGGGGGGGGGGGGGGGCGGACGGGGGCTTTACCCCCATTACCTTGACTCCTGTTTTCTGCCAAAGCCTATTTCCAACTGTTGTGAAGTTGATGCGGCGCCGTGACTTTCAAAGACTTTCGGTTTATCGTCCACCCAACTTTCATCACTTTCCACAATGTGGAGAGTTTCAGGGGGGGGGGAGGGGAGGACATCAGGCAACAAATCCCCCTGTCACATGCGTAGCGCCCGCGCGCGCACGTTCAGCACGCGCGCACAGGCATTAACTTCTCTGGCAGGCAACGATGAAGAAACCAAATTACTGCACTGACCTCGACGACATTCACGTCTACAAGGTGTCTACGTCGACAGGCCCATCTACATGTCCGCGGCCACCACAGCTCTGTCAGTGCACAAGGAACTTTTTGTTCTTTCCAACGTCGCTCTGGGAAATGCCTGTGAGTCGGGACGATCCACATCTCGTGTCCATACGTGCGCACTTACCCACTTTTGCATACCAACGACGTCTCCTTCTCCAGTCTGGTGGCTGGAGAAGCCCTCATTGTTGTTGCCTACGACACGTCATTTCTCGGACATTTGACCCAGGCGCGGTCAGCCAATAACGCAGAGGAGGATGCATCATATACAGGGTGTTCCGCAAACGTGCAACAACCACTCACTTCTTGGGCACTGCATGGATTTCAGCGCTGCTCTCTGCTATTCTGTGGAGTCACAGGACCCCTTACTCATTCACTTGGCGCGTGTGAGCAAATTTAGAAGGACAAACATTGTTCAAAATGGCTGCCATTTTCTTCTCAAGAAGACTCTTGTTTGTCCTTCCATCAAATTTTGAACTGTGTTCAAGTCGTTTCACAAAACTTAATGTTAGTCACTGAAACCACAGATACGTCAAAGCCATATGACATTCAAAAGTCTCACTGAATGACCTAAATCCTTGCAGTGACAGAAAAGTAAGACCTCTCCAGGACACCTTGCTAGACCAAAAGTTAGGCTAGACAAAAAAAATGGGTAGTTGTTTGTCCTCACAGTATGTGTAAGACTCTTGAATGTCATATGGCTTTGATGTATCTGTGGTTTCAGTGACTAACATTAAGTTTTGTGAAACGACATGAGCGCAGTTCATGGGAGGACAAACAAAAGTCTTCTTGAGATCACCAGGCTTTCTCAGACTCAGGAGTCTCACCTCTGAGTATTTTTGACCATTTTGAACAATTTTTGTCCTTCTAAAATGTCAATGTTGCCACATTTGGTGCCAAGCTGTAGTTAAAGACATTCTGGTCCACTGGAATGAAGCACTAATCAGTGTTGGGATCTCCTCTCAGTTCTTTTCAAGACAATTTGACTCATGCTTACCTAATTTGGCATCAGGCAACAAAAACCTAAGATGCCCGGAGCAAATTTCCAAGTTTTCATGTTTTTGGTCCAGTGTCTGTTGCTCGTCGTTTGTCTGTGCATGAATGAGGTGTTTTTGGCCCGCAGCATGCCCAAGGACGGGTCAGAGGGCGCCGTCTGTGGCATGTGGCACTGGAGGGTGGGTGGCCACATCCACAGAAAAATTCAGCAAATTTCATCAAGAAAAAGTGGTCAAAAATCAAACTCACAATGCTTGAAGTCCTCTAGCATGACAACGAGTGCTTGAAACCTGACAAGAGTGCAGGATCTCATGTCCATCACACATTCCAACCTTAAACTCAACCTGACAATTATCCCACTGAGCACAGGACAAGCATTTGTGTCAAGTGACATTATTTTCGGCAAGCACTGTATATATACAGTGGGGGCCACAAGTGAGCGTACAGCGGCGGGAAAGACGGAAAAGTTGATTTTTAGGGCCTTCTTTAGTTCTAAAATGTGACCTTTTTTTGTTAAAGGG
>JAAUXU010143879.1_pt1 | contig 10585 bp, 11 predicted proteins | sample 7278151 | NCBI WGS metagenome assembly JAAUXU01 (sample SAMN14350113, study PRJNA611818) | marine sediment metagenome | isolation source: surface marine sediment (1.8m) | place: French Polynesia: Moorea | collected 2018-08 | reverse complement strand
TGGACTCCTAAACATTAGGCTTCAAAGTGTTTTCAGACTTACGTCTCTCACTGTACTCATAGTCATTTTTCTCCATAAAAATGAGTAAGGTAACAAATGAAAACACTCTTTTGGACATGCCCAAGTTGCCAACCTCTTGCCCAGGATGTGGGATGGGTTGAGGAGTCCTCTTTTGATCAACCCTCCCCCTCATTCAGCAGTTTAGCAAAGCGATCAAAGACACTGTCCAAGACTGACCCCTCCAGAAGAGGTCCGCCAGTGTTGCTCTCACTTCCGTGGCCGAGTGCAGAGAGTTGTTGACAATGAAGGTGACTATATCGAAGGCCCCCACCACAATTGTTGAGAGCACTGTCTGTCCGTCTGTCCATCCTGTCTGTCCATCCATCCGTCCACCCTGTTCTGTTCTGTTCTTTCTGTCCTTTGTTGTTTCTTTTCGCATTAAACACTGTTGTGTTGCCACATTTGTCGTTTTCCCTATGCTGCCAGTGCGGGATCTCTAAACCTCTCTAGGCCCTTGCTCACATAGTGTTTTTGCGACGTAGGCCTGCAGTGACGGGGGCTTGGGGGGTGAACCCCCCCAATAGGGGGGGGGCTGGGGGGCGCGAGTGCCCCAGAAAATTTCAGCCACTTTCACTTTCAAAAAGTGACCAAAATCATCAAAATTCGGCCACATTTGGCATGGCCCCTTTGTCAACTCATCATACTTAAGACACTCTGACATCACAATGAGTGCTCAAAACTTGACAAAACTGCAGGATATCATGTGTGACACTCCCTATTGCACATTCCATGGCAAAACTCAACCTCACAATTATCCCACTCAGCATATGACATCGATATGTACCAAGCGACATTACTTACGCCAAGGACTGTATATATAGAAGAAGATACTGTCTAAGTGTCCCTGAGTAGAAAAAAGTGCTCCACACCTTACATTCATTGTGTATGCAGTTGCATTCCTCTATCTCAAGCTACTGGGATTGAAAAGTATTGCGCAGCACAAAGACCTCTTGCAGCCTTTACCGGGTGTCCCACAAGGCGGAGTTTCAGAAAAATAGCAACTGGTTCCCCTTCTCGCTCCCGGTCTCCGTGCCCTCCAGAAGTAATGAGTTCCCAGTCCCTTTCCTGATTTTGCAGAACGAACTGAGTTCCTGCTATGTGGGGGAAGAGGCAGAGCAGATTAGTGACACAAACTTTCTTATTCTAATGGCGACAAGGACAACTTAACTGCTAAAAGCGCTGTCAATGCCGAGCAACACCTGCCTTTTGGAAGTTGAGCCCGGAGCCTAAAAAGCCCAGGCGCACAACACCACTGCTTCTCTGATACAGGCAGATAGATATGGCTGACATGGATATGGGCATCAGATCGCAAATTAAAACCAGATAGCTTGACTCTTAGGAACGGGACCCAGTTACTCAAACTTTCCGTCAAAGTTGCTGTCTCGAAATGGACTTTCACCGAAGGAATATCTTCAGCTGAAAATTGCATCGAAATTCTGGCAACCCAGTTAACTTAGTGCTTTGGCATCCCACTAGTTCTTCACTTCCCTTCATCTCCAAAAGTGCACGATGACTCGTGGAACACCTGGAACGTACCGCGCGTGCAAGCAAGCATCCTACGATAATGTAGAACTATATGTCAAAGCAAACAAACAGGCCAAATGTCTAGTGCGTGTGCAACTCTAAAAGATGCACGTAAGGAAATATGGTGTGCAAAACATGGCCAGGAGACAGCTGTTGCATTTGATCTGAAAAGCACACCTGATAGCACCGCTATCTATAAATACCCGAGAAAATCTGAATGAAAAAAAAAATTGCCCTCCTTTGTCTGCCACATCCAAAGAAAAGATACGTGTGTCCCTCAACCAAGAGCTTTCCAGAAAGTGCGTGTCAAGTCGAACTTTCGGAACGTTCGGCTGAGGGGACGTTTGATAGCGGTTCGAGAGCCGATAAAGATGAAGTATAAATAAGGTACGCAAGGTCGACTTTGAAACCAAATATCTGGCAACTCTGATGAGTTACCTGAATTTTGAAAGAAAGTGGATTGATGAAAAGAGGAGTCATTAACCTCGTGTAAGAGCCTGGGATATCTCAGAAAGTCCATGAAAGCACTTTTATTTAGCATTTTTTTGTTGGTATGGGAAAAAATGACCACTAGTAAGGACCGAGTAATGAGGAGCTTATGGAATAATATGCTTGTGGATATAACTTGCTCTTGGCGTGCATCATGGTTATGGGATGGAGTCTTGACATCAAAATTTGATCAATGGGGGCAGAGAGGTGGGAGAGTAAAATTGGCGTCACAGCCGGCGATCCACGGTGCACTTTAGTGTGGATAACACAGGGTGGTCCCATAAGGGTGTGATAAATTTTTCACTCAAGGATTGTTGAACATTATCCCACCTTTTTAAGCCAGAGCAGGGAATATTTCCTGTCAAAATTTCACCAGGAAATATGCGTAGTTCATTTCCCAGGGCGGATCCCCCCTCTGAACCAGAACAAAAATGCAGACAAAAAAAGGAAAGTTGAGGAAAAGTGGGGCCTAAATTATAAACTACCAACAAAAAGTTTCCCTTTGTTGGACTTTGAAGTCCTCGGGTTTTTGACTTCCATTGAACTGACGCGCTTAGGAGGTTAATAATCCCTGCCTTCAATGTCTAAGACAGGTTCCTGACTGCTCAGACAGGCAGAATGGGCTAAAATGGCAGACTTCGTAGGCAGACTTTGTTTCCCCATCAAAATTACATTCAGGATGAGGAGTCCCATGTTTGGCTCATACATACGACAATGATGTGGCCACGAATGCTGGCTTTTGTGGGTTGGCAGGTGATTGACCGTCAACTGCACCAACACAGGTCAGATTCAGCAAGAAGTTCCCAATGAAGATGAGGGTGTGAGTGACAAGCTCAGAAAAGTGTATCTCAGAGTCATTCTTTGCCTCGGAAAACAGTTCATAAGTTCTGCTTGTCCCTGTGAATTTTTGTGAGACGACAGTTAACTGTTGAACGATTTTGCTAGTCCAATTTCGACCTCAGGCAGTGACTGCTCAGCTCAAAGTGTTTCAGTTTCTGCTGCTCCGTGATCCACCGAGACTGTAGCTTCTTTGGGATGATGGGCGACAGTGTCCTCAGGTTTTTCCCAAACATGGTCTCGGCAGGGCTAAAACTGTACTTCCGAGGTGTTGCCCCCAGTGCCAGACGGGACTCATACCACGTTTTTGAACCTCTTGACAATGTCAGTAAACTCCTTGGCCTATGTGGCCAATCTCTGGCGGACGATGGGGAGCTGAGGGTATGACTCCAAATCTGTTTTCATTGGCAAAAGCCAAGAACTCGGAATGCAAATTTAGTTGGCCGCAACTACCTTTGGAACTGCGAAGCGCCCGAAATTTGCCTTGAACTTGTCGATGACTTCCACTGACCTGCTGTCTTCTGATCGAGTGCTCCAAAAAAGCACTACTGTTAGACAACAGTGATGAGGAATTGCCTCCATCACCATTCGCAGACACCTGTTCAGAGCTTGATCAAGGGCAGCTCAGAACATGGATGGCTCAAGTGGTTCCCTGCTTCTTCCGTTTTTGCTCCTTGCACCAGTGACAGGTCTTGATGAGCTCCTCAATGTGTGCAATAGTGTCAGGCCGCCAGCATGTCACGCGTGCGCAGGCACGACACTTGACGATGCCTTGATGTCCTTTGAGGAGCTTCTCCAAGACTTTGCGTCACTCATGTTTCCTGTCTCGTCTGCATCAATGTTGCTGTCAGTAATCCCATCCATGCTCATATCTGCTGTTTGTGCCTCATGGTTCGAGAAGAAATGAACAGCATTGTTCCTGGGATGTACTTAATTTAATTGCACAGTGGAAATCCAGTTAGAATCTTGAGTTGGATGCACTGAAGTGGTGCCAGAAGCTCTGCCAGTGACTTTTGGAATGTCTCCTCCAATGGTTTGTGTGATCTGTGAATAGCCTGCAATGATTCCCAATTACGAACTGGGACAGCTTAAGGTTCATGGATGACACAGCCACCTTGCTTCCTTTTCAATGAGCTTGTAGTGCCGCTCTGTCTCTGTTTCGTGACCTGCTCAAATTTGCCACCAGCTTCTGCCTCTGTTGTTACATAAACAAATGCATCATTGTGCCTACCTGAGGGCCTTGGTCAGCTCAGACTTGAGCTTGTTGGACATGTTCGGCTGCATTGACGTCCACTGCTACTCAATGTCCTTTTTTCGAAGGTTGTCCCCTCCTCCAGGTGTGATAGGAACTTCATCGTACCATGCAGCGACGTTCAGCAGGTCGCAATCCCCACTGTTTCTTCTTCTATGCATACCTATTTTGCTTTTCTTTCCTCCTATCCGCTGTCCTGTCGGCTCTGTCACTGTTCAGCAAGTGACAGACCTTGGTGCAGCTACCCACTCTCCCACACTTGTGATCTTCAGCACCCTCGGCTGGGCAGTCTGGCTGGAGTCACACTTGTACCGGGTTTATTCCAAGACTTCCCCCACTCCCAGCGCCGGGTCCTCACTGGCTCTGGTCTTGTTGGACATCGGGTCAAGCGTCGCTGCACCATGCTCGGGGATGCGAATGTCCTTGAAGGCCTTAGTGAGGTCGAGGCCACCTATCTCAAGGAGCTTCAACTTGAGTTGCTCTTCCTTCTGACTGTCAGAGGAGAACACAGGTCGCACCCGCAGGATCAATGCTGTGGCAGCCTTTGACACCGTCAGATACAGATTGATCATTTGTGACCCTCGCATTGTGAGTGAGAATTTGCACTACTTCAACACTACGCCCTTTATTAACATTCAGTAGCTTCTGAAAGTCTTGGTGATGAGATCCGTCGACAGGTTGCTGCCCTCTTTGGGGAATTTTACCATTTTATAAGTCCCCAGGTCCTCGTCTCTGATCTGTCACAGAAGTGTCACCCCCTTATGAACATCAGTCGGTGCTTTTGCCATCGATGAGAAGTAGCTACAAGTACAAGTTCAGCTTCTGCAGCCGGAGGTTCGACATCTTTCTCAAAGCGGTTGCAATGAAGTCTGGACTCTTTTTCGTTGGGCGGACATGACTCTTTCGGATCATCTTCGTTTTCGTAGATTCCTTCTGATCGGTCACAGACCACTTTGGATACTGCTTTGTGTTCTCGTCTGGGGCATTCTGGAAAACCGGTTTTAGTCCCGTGTCAGAGCTGCCATGTAGCAAGCACAATTATGTTGTGGTCCAGTAACTGGTTCGCTTCAATTTTTGAAATATTCTCGATGGAAGTTTGTGCAAAAAGTGTCTCGCAGCTTGAGGCCAGTGACAATGGATCCCCACGGTCACCAGAATATTTAACTTATCTCGAACTAAAGACTGTGTGTCACATCAAGATTTTTTTTGATGAAACTGGATGCTACTGGGACTGTCCAAAGTCTGGAAGACCGAGATCAGCGAGGACAGAAATACTGAAAGACGACAAGTCGAGACAATTTGAGAAAAATGGACAGACCAACAGCAGCAAGATGGCCAGGAACGACGAAGTGGCCAGGATGACGATGTTATTGAAGGAAGATCTAGGAACAAAAATCATCTGTAGTGAGAAACGTCCAGCTATTGACTAATGGTCATCAGAGGAAGAGACACGTAGAAAGAGGGAGGAAGAAGTTGAATTTCTTGAAAAGCAAAAGCAGCCTCGCGTTCTCAGACAAGAAAAACTTTGCTGTGGATGACGGGGATTGTAGCTGAAATCGCAATTATTGTCTGGATCAAAGGGACCATCATGGATGATGAGCCCGTAAAGTCTTCGCCATTCGGTCTTGTATTTATGGTCACGGAAACTCAGTTTGGATCCATAAGGGGGCACCCAGCTGCCCCAGTGGCATGATCCAAAATTATCTGATAGAGGGTTGTTCCAAGGGCTTTTGGTGCCCAAGCTCTCCCAACTTGAATCGCCCGTCTCATCTCAAGCTGAGGGCCATGCTCTCTCTACCCCAGTGTGAACCATGTGAAGGTCTGGGTCGAGAAGCCCTGGAACCTTATGTATGAGGAGACCCTGGTGACCACCGACAAGAGCTTCTGAGCACGGGTGACTATCTACTAAAGCAAAGGGCAATATAAAAGAAATATCAACATTTCTGCGGACCCACTATCTATTCAAACTTCACTCGGCCCAACTTTCTCCAGTGCTTTGCTGAAAGAGGACTGCTCATAGTGATTTTAGAACACCTATAGGAACTGCCACCCTTTTGATTTCGAGTAAGCTTTAAGCACTTCTTTAGTGCTCAAGCCTCACGAGAGAACCAGAGTTCAATGGCCGAGTGTGAGTAACTAATTATTTCCCATCAAGCATGTCATTTCCTTTAACTAATCAAATGTTTTGACAGTCCATTAGCAGTGCAGTCACGCCCCACAGACACAGAGCACAAATTTTTGCCATATAAGGCGAGGCTTGCCCATAGTAAAAATCATTGAAAAGTGAGTGAAGAATAGAACGACTGTTTCACCGATTTTTTCAGAGAAAAAAGTCGATCAGTTAAAGAAAAGCACTTTCTGAGAAAAACCTTGTAATAGACTTTGCCTACACAAAACTAACGATTGCCGAAAAGGTCACTTTGTTTAATTTAGTAAGGGTGCAGCACCTCGTTAAGATAGTCAAACCAATTGCAATATTTTGCTAGCAACATCAAACTGCCACAATGACCACAATTTTCACACGCTTCCAAGTTGAAGTGATCATCTTTGAAAGGGTCACTGATTTTTCCTTTTTTCGTTATTTAGCGCATGTTCTTACATAGCATTAGCACACTCGAGTCATCAAACGCTGTGACCAGCTATGGTGCAGCAAGCACTTTCCACGGCTAACTCGCAAGCTGCCAGTTGGTCAAGTCTGGCAGAAAGCCTGCTGGCTCGGGCCTGGCTGGCTTGCATCCCTAGTTTCCGACGTATGGTTTCTCCTGAAACTATGCCTCCTATCCGGTGTTTCCTGCACATAAACAGAACCACGGCGTGGAAACAAAGTAGCAAAGAGAGGTCAACCGAGAGTGTGATAATGTCAGGCCGAGCCACTCGTGTGGAACTACTTCACAAAGTTTTCTGTCATGCTTGACTTGCCTCTTAAGAGGTCCTTATTTAGCAGGAGAAATCTCGAGGTTCTCGAAAAATGTCGACTCTTTCTCGATTTCTCGAGAAACACAAGACCTCAATCCTGATTAAGCGTTGTTGTTGGTGTAGCTTCAACGAAGGCACGCGCATCTGGAAATAAAAGACTCACAGGCAGATAACTTTGGGTTACAAACCTAACAGTTGTGTTGCAACTTGGGTGCAGACTTAAGCAGAACACAATTGAGATTTTTCTTAGAACGTGAGTGTGCGTAACTTAAGGTTACAGAGGTCAGAACTGGAGAAAAGCAATTCAAGCCAATTCTGCCATATTCGGACAGTGCAGCAATTTAAAGGGCATGAGCATGACCTTCAAGTGCGTCATCTCTCTTAAGCAACTGTTGACTGTTCTAACGTCAACCTTAAATGTATTATGGAAACGAAGAGATTAAAAAGTTAGGGAAAGCCCTTAAAAATGGAAGAGTAAGTCAGCTGGCCCCCTTTTCATAGGAGTTCACGGCACAGCCGGTTGTCCTGGTTAAAGTCATGCAAAATTCATAGCGACTTCATCGTGAAGTGACGTCGGGTCAAAAAAGTCTCGTTCATGTGTCACGATTAGGGGAGCTAGATGAAGTTTTGGAAAAGCATTTTTGGTACTCTTGACGTTCAAGGTACATTACAGGATGATCAGTAAGTATTGCTACATATTCAATTTTGGCATGATGCGTTATTGCGTCCATATGCGTCCACAGACGTCACACATGCTCAACTTGAAGGCCGTCAGGTCCTCCGTAGAGATGGAGTCCTTCACCTTAGAAATTATCCTTCAACAGGAATCTGGTTACGAGGCTTTTTCTGGTGTGTTAGAAATGAATTTTGAACATTTGGTTCTTGAGTCAGGATTTTTTCATACTTCCAAGAGCTGCCAGTGAAACTATGGTAAATGTCAATTACCTTGCCTCAAGTCTGAATCTAACTTGTACCACAAAATGTTAATTCTAAGTTGTCTGAGTGTGAGCTAATCATTGCATGCATGCAGATGCAAACGAAAGAGCCTGCTACAGGTGGACGAACCATATTTCATACAGCAAAATCACGAGTTAGACAGTAAGTTCTCTTTCTTGGCTGTACCTTTTTTATCATACACAGATACGTGAGTAGACAACCACAGTCGAACCTCGGGTTGTCTGTTTGTTTGTTACTGGGGTCTCCAATTGGAATTGATGTCCAAGCAGAGAGAGGAGTAACCCTGGGTTGGGTCTTTTCTTACCCCAGTTGTGGCAAACATCTGAGCACTTAGTCAACTACACTATTGCCTGGTATGACGAGTCCTCCCGTGTGCTTAACTTTCTCTGCTCTCCTTTTCAAGGCCTTGCCAATATGACTCACTTGTATGAGTCTGACAAAACCATAGAGGCCTGGAGGATGGCTACCAAACTGAAGGCCTCATATGCAGCTGAGAAGCTCCAAGATGAGTGCAGGGCACTCACACACAAGTTGGTTGAACTTGTCATGTTTCTCCCCACAGAACCGGCAAATCTGTTCAGAGACATTGCCCACTATAGGGTGATGATAGTTTAGGTAGTTATGACCAGTGAGGCCCTGTAAAACAACACTGAGGGTGGGATGGTCCAGGCAGACTGGGGCTTCGCCTATGCTACCAGAATTGTCCACCCAGTATGTCATTTAATGGCAGGTGGTGAGGTGCTTCCAGCACTCCTTCCATCTGTCATGGAAGAGGTCCATAATTGCCCTCTTACCAGTTTTGACATGACTGTCTCACATGTCCACCTGATTCAGAAGCTGGTTCCTCCAGAAGGGATGGCCCCAGTGTCATCCATGACCAGTGTCATCCCATCTGCTCTGGCTTCTGCCCTGGATCCTAAATGCCACCTGAACTGCCATGCACTGGGTGAACAGATCAAGCAGCGTCACACCCAGAACAGCTTCCAGGCCAGAGGTGGGAGTGGAACAACACATCTGGGCCATAGCCAGCAGACTCAGCCTTTGAACTCTATTTAGATGTTTTTATAGTTTGTGGCTGTGCCCACCCAGACTATGGCCCCATATGAAATTTTTGGTCAAACAGTTCCTGTGAGAATCCATCTCATAAGAAATGAGTTAGGGCCCCACAGCTGTCCCACCAAAGTCTCAAAGCAATTTTGGAGTCTAGCTGCCTTTTTCACTTCATCTCTGATATGTGGACCAAAGGTCAGTTTACTGTCAAGCATAATGCCCAGGTATTCCACTGTGTCAGAATATGCAAGGTCTCTATTCGCCACACAAAGACATGGAAGACCTGAAACCTCTAGTCTCTTACAAGTGAAAACAATTGCTTCAGTCTCATTGGCCCCAAACTTGAGGCCATTCTCCTACCCAAACTCCAAAGCCCTGGAGATGGCCTCTTGCCCCTGTTCAATGAGGGTATAGATGTCAGGGCCTCAGTGACTCTCGGGTTAAGAATATCTTCACCATGTATAATGTTAACATAGTTGACTTGCAATACAAAAAACCACTTTAGCAGCTTGAATCGTGGTGTTTAAGTCACGTTAAATGCATTGATGACGACAGACTATTGAATATGGACAAGATCCTTTTTGCATGACCAGGTTTGGCCAAGCCAAAAGTACCCAAGCGGGGATTGATCAAAACTTGCTGCTGTTACTGGGAATATGAAAAAGCAGGAAATTTTGAGGACTCCTACGAAAGTGTCTACTTCCCAAGTAACGTGAAGAATTCCTAGGTAATCTTGGAAATGACAGGAGTTCTTGATATAGCCCAGGACATTGACAACTTCCAAGGAAACCTTTCATAATGTGTAGAGTGACCAAAAAAGAAATGGTAAATCCCTCAGGTAATGTACATTGGTATGATAGAAATAACAAGTTGTGAAAACAAATGTTTGGAAATACTGCCTACTGCTTGTTTCTGCATGTGGAGCTGCTGGGACAACGCAAGTTGCACAAGACACTGTTTTTGACCTTTTGGTGGAGCACCTGGATGAGGCAGATCATGTGCACCTCAACATGCTCTGGCCCTGAACTATTGACCAAGCCCTTGCTGCCTGTCTGATGGGTAGCATTGGCATGTTCCTCACGTCTGCCAGGCTGAGCATCTTTTCTCTTCATGATCATGCATTGGTCAGCCTGAGGGCTACCCTCTAGACCTCCATGCTTTGGGCAGACTCCGTGTCCATACGAGACGGATTTACATAAGCGACCTGGACAAAATACTCGACTTAGAGCTAAGTACGCTTACGTTGGACCTTAAGGTTATGTGCCGCTGGGCTCGAGTGAGTGGCTAAGCTTAAAATTAAAAGACGGCGCTCCCAAGGGAGCTAAAATACCCTCGTTCTTACAGTATTAATAGAAGTATAATTGGCATCTGGCTTCTGGAAACAAATCAGAGTGATCTTAACAGTAGCTTAGATGGTAACGATTCAACGATGGAGACTGGTCAGATGGAATGACCGAATCTGAGCTCAATGATGGGTTACTTGAGTGTCAAGCCTGCCCT
>JAAUXU010088696.1_pt1 | contig 10588 bp, 10 predicted proteins | sample 7278151 | NCBI WGS metagenome assembly JAAUXU01 (sample SAMN14350113, study PRJNA611818) | marine sediment metagenome | isolation source: surface marine sediment (1.8m) | place: French Polynesia: Moorea | collected 2018-08 | reverse complement strand
CTAAATACAGTCCTGGCCATAAGTAATTGCGTCGAGCATGACGGCACCTCCTACGCTGTACTGAAACATGTTGAGGTGGAATTTTGATGTGGAACGTGTAGCTGTGTACTGAACATTGTGTCCCAGTATCACAGCTACACGTTCCACATCAAAATTCCACCTCAACATGTTTCAGTACAGCGTAGGAGGTGCCGTCATGCTCGACGCAATTACTTATGGCCAGGACTGTATTTAGCGAGTAATTCTTGAAAGCCGCAACCGAATAACAGCCCGGGCTGGGAGACTGCTCGAATACATCCCTAGTCCGAACGAAAGTCGAGGTGGATCACGACTAAAAGGAAATGTTTTCATTAGTGGAGAAGCCGTAGAGATTCTTGACGGACACGACGCAGCTGGCGCACTAAGTCCCGTCAAAGACGAAGCCGTTATCAAGATCCCTCTGGATGTTTTCGTGGCAGAGCGAAGAGGTTTGGCTTTTTTTTCACGAGGCAAAGTTTTATCTTCGATGGCACAGTGAAAACGGGCCATGGTAGCGAAGCACATAAGTTTGCCGCAATAAAAATTCGGGTACAGGGTTGCCACAGGAGGGTCGAACTGACCTGGGTAGCTTCGTTGGACTTACCCTGGCAGCTCCTCCGACTCTTGTGGGCCATGATGCTTCTCAGCACACGATTCTCAGTTACGAGCTATGACACAAGAAATGTCAAATCTCCATCAAAGTGGCAACTCTTGTCCATGACGTCACTGCGGCAGTGATGATGACCTTGCCCTGGCCTAGTTGGTCTTCTGGTGGGGGAGCTCCTGGGCTGTCCAACTCGCAAGCCCTGCTCGTCTGCATCACTGCATCAAGAGAGTCTCTACCTCTGCGGCGTCAGAGAATCAAACAATCGACCAACGCAACAAGGGTCTCATCTTGGACCTACGCACGTCCCAGAAAGCAAAGGACTCCTTGTGTGTGGGGTGCATGTTCATCAATGTAACGTTCTAGAGCGCTGTCACTGTGAAGGTCAGCTCGCAGTTAAACAGTGGACTCCGGATATAACGACAACAAGACGTCACTCCGGTTACTGCGGCCGCTTTTCCGCCAAATCCCCACTACAGCGAAGTAGTTGGGGAATCGGATAACGCAGGCAATTTCGACTATTTCTACGGAAATAATAAAAGATGCCTCGGATATGACGGAGTCACTCATCTTATATCGTCACTTGTACCAGTGGAGATGATCGTGTTCACTGGCAAATGGAAGAGATCAATAAGAAAGGACTTTTTTCATTGATTTTTTAGGAAAAAAAGTCGAAATGTGAAAGGTAACACAGTTGTTTTTAAATGAAGTTTTCAGTCTTAATAAATGTTATTTTTCGTGGATTTGTATACCAGAACGCAGAGTGTTGACTGCGCTATGTGCGTGTCTGGGGCCGAAAGTTCTTGCCTATTATCTGTCTAGATTGGCCCGGATATTACGTCACCCCGACTATGACGTCAAAAAGAGCCTCGGCCGGGACCTGTCGTTAAAAGCGGAGTCTACTGTACAGGGATCACTGGGTGACAGAATGATACGCATCTATGGATTATTTTTACAAGAACCAATACATAAATTAAATGAAAGATGCACAGACTACTTTTATCAAGGTCAAACCTGACAGATACGGTGGGATTATGGAAAAAAATTGACAAAAAATGGGGAAAGTTGAAGCTGGCGAGACTGTGACCACGATAACAATCTGGTCTTTGGGCTTTCACCAACAGCTTCATGCGGTTTACAGTGCATTCAAGGTGGAAATTAAACTAGAGAAATAAGGTTTTTAGGAAAAAGTGTATTAACGAAGCTTAAGCGTCGTGGGGTTCATTGTGAACCTGCCTTGAGCGCAAGTTCAATATGTATGACAGCAGCCCTCATGGGCACTGGTGGCAATCAGCACAGACTTGACCCCGGGATCCTGCTTGACCCTCTCTCCTGGACCAGAACGTGGAGGGTCCGGGATCACTTCTCTTCACTGAATCCAGCGTGAGGAAGAGTAGCCATGTGGTGTCCCTTCTGCTGCCATTTTGTAAATGGTGAAGAAAGCAACAAATGAGTTCAATAAAAGTTAGGATTGCCACGACGAGGAAAAAGGTTCCTAAAAGAACGAAAGAAGTCCAGAAAGAATAGCTCGAAAAAAAGCAACTTAAGAATAGTCGTCGATTCGTGTCTCCGCTCCGCACATGAGCTAATGGCGACAGTAGCACGATAAGATAATCATCAGGATTGCCACATAGGCAAAAAGTCGGCCTGTCATGCTAGTTGCACAAATGTCATGCAGGTGGAAATACATTCGTTCAGTGTGTTTTATGGTGCAGCTTCCAATGTCTAGGGAGCTGTAAGGTTCGCTTAAGCCTTGGGTTCTGTTAGATTGTTTAACTTCAGTGTGGTCAGATTACAGTCACGCACTCACGAGAGTCACATCGCTCTGCGATCTGGACGGTTCGATGGCTGACCCACAAGAGCAGCAAACTTAAACCGTCGGGGATTCAGTAGACTTGACGGAGCTGTTCTGGTCCGTCAACTTGCTGACCACGCAGCTCCTCTTATATGCGTCGAAAAAAGCTTGAATCCACGAAGTTGTTGGAAGATCAATATGCTGAGCAATGACTCATTCTTCTACAGTCTCCAAGTGAAGTCTCTGTTTTCAAAGCTTGTTATTTCTGTCACAGTATAGCCAAATTTGCCTGTTTCAAGCTGATTTGTCTGCCGACTCCAACACGGCAGTGCCAGCAAATGGCACGACTCTGTCGAAGAGAGCCTCTTAATTCAGTTAGGTCACTTGGGCCAGGTGAGTTTGGCTATGTTAGGTTAGGCTACTTTAGATTAGATTAGGTCTGTGGTTAGGCCACTGAGGCCTGGCTGGGTTCGTTTGTCTTCAATCATACTCTCTCGCTCCCTCTGCTGAAGGCTATTTTAGGCCTAACATTCCACATGCTTGCTGTCGTCGACTCCTTCTCGCAACCCTGGGCGCTCTCAGAATCCCATCGTAAGTGTGTACACACATGTAAGCAGAGAACAACTATTCATCATACAACACCGGATTACAGTAATGAATTCGCTGAGCAAACAGCTTCTCGCTGCACTCCCAGTAATGATGGAAATGGCTCACTTGAGCGAACAGGTGTAGAAGAGTTGCCAGCTTATGCTTCGCGTGATTGCTCATCCTCTCTGCGGCTCCTCTGCCTTGGAGGGATAACGGAGGAAGAAAGCAACGAACTGGGCAATATTTGCTTTTCTACCTCATCGCTAGCGGATGCGATCAAGCACAGGAGAGCCTCTTATCATGCACGCACGTTTGCGTGAGCCGGGAGAAGAACTTTCTTCTTCGAGAAAGACCGATCGCCATCATCCACTTACTACTATTGGCATCCCACCTCTATGTACTGGCTGGTGTCATACATGTGTATGTAGTGGATCAGTGCGCATTGACGTGCAAATGCAGTGTGAGCGGGACAAATAAAACCCTGGAGGGTCACGACGATGTGAACCTTTTCTTGCTGGCTCACACAGCAACATGGGGAAGTCGAACAGCAGCAGCAGCAGTCGAGAAATCCTTTTGAGCAAGAGGAAAAAAAGCTTCAAGGCTGGTACGTCAGTATAGGAATCTTGAGATACTCGAAATACTCATTGGCCGTCACTTCTTCAGGTGAATAGAACTGATGAACGTCCTGGCTTTCAGCGACACCCATGGTATCGCTCGGCCTCGTTCTCCGTGGACCAGTACCCGGACAGCAACGAGTGCAAACTTCAGCCAGAGCCACTTCTGCCTTTGTGTGGAAAAGTAGCACACCCTGGTCATCCATGACGTGATCCATCAAGATGCACACATGCATCATAGTGTCTTGCGCGGTGCTGCGGTCGATGCACATTAGCAGAAACACCCTGAGAGGAGGGCTTCTCATCCTGCGGACCTGACTGGACCAGCATCATAACAATCGCTGCGCACATTGTGTTACTTCATAGAGCAAAGTCTTATGCGTGCATGGTTAAGATGAACATTTCTTGGTCGAACTATGCCAATTATGATCGCTGGTAGAGCTGTCAGAAAGTTGCAGCGGAGCATGGAGAAAAATGGACAAAACTCCAGACAAAAAGTGGACAAAACTCCAGACAAAAATCGACAAAACTGCTGGGAAAACGGCGAATGAAATGCGTGGAAACTGCCAAAAACTTTTTAAAAAAGCCCATCAGAGCTGCAAAAACTGGGAGAATTCCTATGCGCTCTTCGCGACAGTTCAGAAGCTCCGTCCCTGAACAGAAAGGACATGAAGGAATGAGAATAAAAAATGGGGCATGTCAAAAATGGGACCCCGAGGACTTCTGAAAGCAGCTCAGTTTAAAGAAATTCCAACCCTTTCATCAGATGATCCTCGCCATTTACGGAACGAGGGCCGAATATGCAAATAATTTGGAGAGGGGGCAAAATTGCAAAACAAAAACCGCAAATAAGCTGAAAATTGGGGCCAAAATTGCAGGACAGAAAAACTGCAAATAAGCTGAAAATGGGGAGCCAATACTGCAAATAAGTTTCACTCGCAGTTTTTTTCGCGCTGGATGCACCACTTCAGCTGATGTCACAAGACTCCAGTGCACTTTGCACAACTTTGATAGAGTATTTCAATTAGAGATTAAGTGTCACTTTCACTGATGTTGGTTAAAGAGGAAAGAAAGTCCTGGGCTGATGTGTGACTTGCCTGGTCAAGAACCCACTAAGCAGTCGAGTAAAAGGGCCTCCAATGCCAGCCTTTTCCAAGTGGCTGAGAGAATTTGCATCGAGAAGATCCGCACGGGCAGGATGCAAATTTGCTGCAAATTTGCTGCAAAAGTGCCACTCTGGCAACAAGGTTTGTAATGACTGTGGAATTCTGTGGTCGTTGACCAAACATTAGCGATTTCATCTGACGCTTTGTACGTTCATGTGGCCAAATGTGTAGACGTCATGTTTTGGCTTATTTTTGCTGAGCAAAAGAAAGCAGTCAGTTGCATGGCACACACGTACGATGGTCTTTATTACTTGAACTTGTTTGATAACTCGCACCTTGGAAATCACGCTGAATACTCCTTAGATCCTTCCGAACAACTGTTATTTTTTAACACAAGGTAAGCACTACACTACAAGAGAGATGTCGACCAAGGCCACTGAACCTTCACCCGCCATGTGGAAGAGGCTGAGAGCTTGGGGTAGGCGAAATCTTGATCGAGGAGAACATTTAAACTTGTTGGCAGTACAGCGAAGTTCTGGCATTGCTTGGTCAGCGACAACGATGTCATAACTTTGAGAGGTAACATAAGTTTGAGACGTGACTGTTGGAAAGAATAATAAAGCTGAGGTTATCATAACTTTGTCGGTAAGAGCTGTATTGTCCAGCCCGATCAATGAATCTCCATCCATGATTTGTGTGAGGCAGTTCGATCGTGCAACAGAGGAGAAGGTTTCACCAGCTACGTCGACCTCAAGTACGTACACCTGTTCTTTTTCAAGAAGAAGAGTGAACGGGGATTCGCAAGACATCAACCTGGTAGGTGATGTTAAAATTCAGCTGACACAGCGAAAATAGAAGTTGTTTCGAGAGGTTGAAAGATTATTCACGAAAGATTTCACAGCCAGAGCTGGTCACGTAACTCAGAGTCTTAACGCGTTGCACCCTTGTATTTCATACCCAAAATATGTGTTTTCGCCCTCTAAAGAAATGCTCCACCAAATGCATATTTGTCTCCTTTAAGGTAAAATATGACATTGCTGGACTACATTTTCGGAAAAATGAACGGTGAAAATCGGAAAATATGTTATCCGTGGGAACGGAAAGAAACGCTCTCAGCAATGTTATAGGTTATTTTTAAGGAGAAACTCTGCTGGTGTCCCTACACAACTGCTTTTCTGACATCACTCCAGATGGTGATTGCACATAAGGCGCAGTGACGTGGGTCTGTTTCACAACGATCTTGGCCTCATGTATGGCTGGACCACCATGACCTAGGTCTGGGGCACCATAATTGAGACCTGTGTCACTGTGATCTAGGCGTGGGTCAGTATGATGTTCTGGCCTGGGTCACTGTGATGTTCTGGCTGGGATCACTATGATGCTCTGGCCTGGGTCACTGTGATGTTGGTCTGGGTCACTAAGATGTTGGCCTGGGTCACTATGATGTTGGTCTGGGTCACTAAGATGTTGGCCTGGGTCACTATGACCTTCTACTCAAGGCAAGTGTGATGATGACCTGTACAATTGGCACGGTTGGTGTGACAAATGCGCCATTTTTTACAAGAATAACTGAGAAAACAACTACATTTTCTCGATGGAAAGCTCTCTCTCATATCGACCTCCAGCAGGACACGATCAGAGCAAGCCAGGGTACATACAGAGACCCGATGCCTGCTCTGCTGTGTTAACCTCACATTTTTCTTCCATACTTTAGCGCGCGATAGCGCTAAAGAAGGAAGGGAAAAAAAGCCAGCAATGCTTTCTCTCACACTTTCTCTCCTGGTGTGAGCCAGACCATAATTCTCCATCTTGAAGTCCTATTTTTCCTTCCTTCCTTCTGTCTCTGTCTCATGTTGTGATATTGTGATATTGACCCAGTTCACTGCTGTGTATGGAACCGTTATTTAGGTGGTCCAGTTCGACGTTTCTACTTTAGTTGCCTACCTGGAAGTCCTTTCTCTGTTCCCGGATTTCCTCATAGTGCTGCTTGACAGCGGAGAAGGAAGTGGGATCAGTCACACTGTAGACGAGCAGGAAGGCATGAGCGGATGCAATAGATAACCTGGGAGAGGAAGAAGAGGTTCTTACTCGAGACGGACAAGGGGGAGGGGCATCCGTGACTGCAGATATTAGTCTAGAGGTCCTTGACTAAGGACTGGCCGTCGTGAAAGAGAAGGTCCACGGTCGCCCATAAGTCTTGTCGGCCTCATCCGCCTCTTTACCTGCAAATGTAGCCATGAATGTATTCACCACTCAGCTGGTCACTTGTGCCAGAGACCACAATGAAAGTTCGTGTCCTCTACAACTTTCGCATTATGAACCAGACAAGACTTATGGTGTAATGAAATAAGACTGGGTGCAAGTCAAGGAGCAATGGTCGCAGCCATCCAACAAAGCGGTCATCTTGCGATCGAGCTCAATAAGCACTGTGACGAGGCTGTGACCACCGGCCAAGTCGCCAAAGTTGACGATAAAGTCGCCCAATTTGATGAGAAGATAGGTAAACTGGGCAAGAAAACAAGAAATTTGACGAGAAAGTCATCAAATTGTACTGTTGCCCCACCAAATTTGCACCGCCCTTGATGCTGCTACTGCGAATTGAGCTCGATCATAAGAAAACGAATGAATCAAACTATTGAGACACTGCAAATTTCTGTCCCAAATATGTCAGGTATAGGCAAGAAAATGTCAATGTTACAATCGATTTTTAAATATTGGAAGTTAAGGCCTCAGTGCGACCTCAATGAAGGCCTCTACATACTGCCGGGCGGCAAAATGAGTGCCTGCCGAGATTGTTCTTGATGCAGCTGAACCAGGTATAACAGTGGATCCATATTTCTTGCTGAAGTGGCTGAAGGTGCAGCCTGCCTGACGGCAAAAAAGGAAATAAGATCTAACAACATTAACGAGGAAAAAACTGGGGGAAGAAGTAGAATTGCCTCAGAACACTCATCATTTTTTCATTTTTAATCCACCATGTCATGTTTCTTGTGGCATTTGGCAAAGTTTTGATGCAGTCTTTCCTGCATCAAGACTTTACCAAATCACTTCAAATTAAAAAGAAATTAAGTGTACTTCCCCCAGTTTTGTCCTTGTTAATGTTGTTGGATGTTATTTCTTTATTTTGCCATAAGTCAGATTGCACCTTCAGCCACCTCAGCAAGAAATATGGATTCACTCTTATGCCTGGTTCAGCTGCACCAAGAACAATCTCGGCAGGCACTCATTTTGCCAACCCCCCTGTACAATACTTTCGATGCGCTTAACTAGATAACGTCACCCCCTGCGGTGGCAAGTAAGAATGCGAGAATGGAGAACTACCTACTTCTGTTCTGCCACATTGTTAAGTTGGCACTAACGAAGGCTGAAATGGGCACACGTTATGCTAGATCGGTCAAAGTGAGTGTGCCAAAGCCAAAACTGCTTCTCAAGAGGTTCAAAAAGCCTGTGCACTAGGTATACTAAGCCATGCAAGATCGGTTAGAAAGACTGTGCGATACTCCAGTATCGGATCAAGTATCGACGCTTTTTCAGTTATCAAGTTTCGTATCGTCCTTCGTCCTAAGTATCGGTGATACTATCGAAACGATACTTTCCTCTGTTTTCCTTTCTGAATCTCAAAGGCATTCGTGTACCAATGCAAGTAAAAGTTTAGGCACTTGGCCACAAGGAACTATAAGCAGCTACAAACTTTTCGCATTGATTCCGGGACAAACCAATTAATTTGCTGGATACATGAAAGCCACCTCAAATTATGACAGTCCAATCAGAGTTTTTTCTCTTGTACTCTAGTATGAGATATTGCCTCTAGACGACACTTTTGGGTGGTGATCTTATCGAGTATCGCATGATACTCGGGGAAAATATCGAGTATCGGCAATCCGATACTTTTTTAATATCGCACAGTCTTATCAGTCAGTGGATCATCATCACCATCATCATCATTTGTGCCACCTTGCAGATGGAGGTTTGTGTGCCAGAAGTTACGCAGGCGAAGAACTTCGTGCCCCATGTGGGTGCCAGGACAAGGGTGCAGCACCTGGAGAGAGGCAAAGTCCCCCTCGATAAGATCAGGCTGGAGGATATCATCTTGTCGGATGAGAAGGGTCACTTTGGATATATGGGCAGGGCCAAGACCTGATGCCTCCAGAATCTTTGACACAGCACGTAGAGGAGGCCCAAAAAGTACCGTGTGACCCATAGGTAATGACAATGAAATATTAATAAAATTTGGAGGGACACAGGGTACACATAGAGTATGGAGGTAGTGAATGGCATCTACTTTTGACTAACCAAAATTGTTATTCCTTCTTGAACCTACAGTTTCAAAAGCATACGTGAAGGTCCGTGGCAAATGGTCGTGGCAATAATCCCAATAAACCTGACCCAGAGGTTTGGGGCCAGACTACGTAGGAAGAAATTCATTGTGACTATTTCTCCTTGCATTATAGCCTCATTCACCAGTAACAGTTTGTGGGATCTGCCCATGGCAGTAGCAAGTGGGGCCAGTGAGTGATGAACTTTTTGCCGAAGACCGAGGCAGCCAATCAATGCTGGTGATGCTATAGAAAGTGTTATTTGAAGTAATATAAGAGTTTGGTCAGGGTTAAAAAGGTCATCACATTCATCAGTCTTGTAGTCTAAAAGTTCTCGTGCTCGGATTCCCAGGGCTCTTTAGACTCTACGACTTTGAAAATTTTAGTCTCATTATTTATACATAGGTCGCACGGTACAGCAGAATCCGCAATGTATCCCGAAATGCCTCCTTTTGTTAGGAGGAAGGAGATTCGATAACTGAAGGAGATTCGATAAATGCTATGCACAAATGGCGTGACTTTGTCCTTGCACGTCTCCTCCCTGGTGCTGTCGTCCACGTCCATGGCCGCAGCTGGGGCCTCCTCGTTGCTCCGGGGTCAGCTGTGATAGGTCAAGCTGTTCACAGACTAGTCTCTATCAACGCTTGAGTTAACTAGAAATGTCTTAACGCTTTCCAGTGCGTGTGACAAGAAAAGCCCCACCAGATTTTCCCAGCAAAAATCTATCAACCCTGTCAATTAGCAGAGAGAAATGAGCCAATGCTGTAAAAACTGAAGGTTCTTTTTAACTACACTTTTCGTTCGCTCCTATTTTGGACGTTTTTTCCCTCGTCCTGATAGACCCAACAAGGCCTCATCTGCAGCAGGGCAAGTTATGTTTTTGTTCATGTCTTCCCAGCACTGTAAGTTTATCTCAATAACCTTGGAGAGTATTTTTGTGTTCCGACTCTTACGACTGCTCTCATAGGGGGTCGGATACAGATAGGTGGAGCCCGACAAAATGGAGCTGCAGCAATGCTGCCCATATCGTTAGGGACAGGATAAAACAGCCGCAAAAATGGTGCCTCCCACATGCTGTAAAATCTTAGCTTTAGGGTGTCTGTGATTCGTCAACGACATAAATTCGAGATTTAGGATGAAATTGAAATGCTAGTGAAAAGCCACGTTCCAAGCGTCACCGCATGTTTCACAATTCTTTGGACAATTCTGTATTCAGAATTAGTCAAAGAGTAGTCAAAGAATTATTCACTTTGACTTGCTTGGTCTGGATGCATTCCGATGTCTTGACGAAAACCACCAAAACAAGCCAAGGATTCGACCAATGTTTTTGCTGATTGTGACAAAAAATTGTACATGAACTAGAGATGCAGCAAATGCAAACATCCCGAATTTGAGATAATCGTGTGAATGAAAAGTTGGTTGGCAATGACTGTATCATGAAATCAAGGTCCTTGAAAAGACTGTTTCAGTCACTAGTAGAAAAAGTATTGTATTCTAGGAGTGACTGATGATGGTTTTTTTTTTTGTAAAAGTGTGGCTTTTGGTCT
>JAAUXU010002445.1_pt1 | contig 10589 bp, 13 predicted proteins | sample 7278151 | NCBI WGS metagenome assembly JAAUXU01 (sample SAMN14350113, study PRJNA611818) | marine sediment metagenome | isolation source: surface marine sediment (1.8m) | place: French Polynesia: Moorea | collected 2018-08 | reverse complement strand
TCCATCATTTCTTATTATATCTAATGAGTTTCGACAGTCAAGAATTGGCATATTTACAACTCTAAAAGTGTGTGTAAAAATGTTTGCTTTTTTAGGTTCCTAGGATAGACTGTGGATATGCATGTGTACATGGATCCCAACGGCCTAAATTGTTGATTCATGAGTATAAAATACGAACATGAAATTTTTTGCTCTTCTTGTCTGGAGTTTCTACAATATCTCAGATTTACGTTTTGTTTCTATTTGAAACAGTTGTCGTAAGTTCATTGATTGTATGCAACAACGCAGCGAGAATTAAGTCATGGCCTCATTGGATTTTTCTGTATGATCGATCGTCCGCAGATGCTGTTGTGTTCACACCTTAAAAACAAAGTCATGAACGTCAAGAGCCGTTTCGCGCTGGCGACAAACATACAAAGATAAAAAACTTGCTCGCACGTGAAGTAGGTGAAGTTGTTGTGAGTTGGGAGAAGTTTGTTTGATTGAAAACAGTGCGACTTCAAATTTTCCGCCATGAAAGGTTTCTTGTACTTCGGAGCATTTGCGCTGGTCTTAGGATTGGTGAGTCTAAAAATAAATGTTTGATGTGGTAGGTGTGTATCACTAGCGCAACATTTGTTGAAAACAGGCTAGTGGACAGGAGATTGGCTGTTGGGTGCCTGGTGAGTGCTTAGAATCTGTCCTCCTCCTTGACGAGAGGACCTCCTCCCCCTCGGCATGCCTCAAGGCCTGCAAGGACTACGTGCATGAGGGCACACAGGACTTTGACTGCAACTACTACACTTACTTCTTTGAGACGGATGTAAGCTCAGCTTTAAATGTGTCTTTTTTATGTATCTGAAAAAGGTTTCTTTGATAGACCTGCCTTCTTTTTGATGACTGTGATACCTTGGACGATTCAGACTGTGACAACTGTGCCTCTGGTGATGTAGGCTGTGACACACCAGAGTGCTTCATTGATGACCTCAGGTTTTCACACAAAAACTGACTTCCTGGTAATAAGCAAAAATTCATGAGTTTCTTCACAGTTGCATCGGTGTAGAGGTGGATGTTCTGAATGGTGTGGACTCTGCAGAGGATTGCTTGGAGTTATGCCAAGAGGAGGATGACTGCCAATGGGCTACATACCTTGTAACTTACAAACAAGAAAAAATCTTTGATTGGAAAATGCTGAGAATTTCTTTTCACAGGAGGAGGAAGAAGATTGCATCCTGACAGAGAACTGTCTGGGTGTTGAGGCCTGCGATGACTGTTCAATAAGCAACATTGATAACCCAGATTGTGGTGATGGGGAAGAAGATGGCGATGGGGACGGAGGAGGTAAAAACACAAAAAGTCATAAAAACACATCACATCTTTTTAATGATCATTTTAGATTCAGATGACAGCACAATCATTGTTATTGGTGGATATGATGGTGGCACTATGGTAATATGATTGTAGAATATTTCCTTTTCTTTTGAACTTGGCATTTGTACTTAACTTATCCTCCTTGTCTAGTCTGAGGTGGAGGTCATTGACCTGGAAGACTTTTCAAGCTGCCCTCAACTAGAAATCCCATTCCCCAATGAGGAGCTCATTACAGTGGTTGATGACCAGGGGAGGCCCCTAGCATGTGGGGGACAGGTGGGTTATAGATGGATGAAGCCACAAAGGTTACCCCTGTCTTTTGTTGGGTTACCATTTGGCTAAGCTTTGCTGAGAAAGCAAATCTTTTGCACTGTAGCAAAAAGGGCTGAAAAAAATCTTGGAAAAGGAAAACCAATTTTCTAACAAATCTAAAGCCTTCTGAAAGGTCTTTAAGGATATTTTGTCACTGTTGCTGATCATACAGGACATTGACTACAATATTTTCTCTTACTATTAAGAGCACTGCAGATGACATGTCCTGTCTAACCTACAACACTGAAACTGGTGATTGGGATGACGAGGGAGTCAGGATGAACTTTGGTCGGGGGACTGGCCCAGACTCCATAAGACTGTCTGACGGCAGGTTCTTCGTCACTGGTGACTCTGACTCCACATCGTAAATGTCATGCAATGTATTTAGTGTTGTCGACAAACTTTTTAAAAGTTGCATTTTTTGTTCAGAACGGCAGAAACTGAACTATTTGACGGCTCTTCCTTTCAAATTGGACCTTCTCTACCATATGGCGTGTATTATCACTGCTCATGTGAGGTGCAGCCTGGCCAGGTTTTCATTGGTGGAGGATTCACGGACTCAATTGGCGCCTTCATCATTGATGTGGATACTGGTGTTACGGAAATTTTGCCAAGTTTGCCAACATCCAGGACCTCAGGGCCAGGCTGCGGTATAGTTGAGGATGGCTTTGGAGGATATGACATTGTAGTGGCAGGTGCAGAAACTGCAGTGGTGGATATATATAACACTAGACTTGGAACATGGAGGCCAGGTAAAAGAAACCAAAAGACGAGGGACGGTATTCAAAAAAAGGTTTTTACCTAGGTCCTGATTTTCCTGATGATCAGGCAACCTATGTGGCCTATCTCCCGTATGAGGACTCTTTCATAATATTTGGGGGCTATGACTACAGAGACGGGGAGGGAGTGGTGAGAATGGGAACTATTGTCAAAACAAAGTGATGAACTCTGTTTGTCATCCTTTTTTACCTGCGGCGAAGCCGCTGGTCCTAGAAAGGCCCGAGTTGTTGTTGTTGTGGTGGTGGGGGGACCGAATCAAGTTGTGTATCTTATAGCCAATCAATCCCTCATTACAAATTCTCTTCGGGGTGGGATCCCATCCTCAATTTTATTCAACCAAACTTTTTCACTACAAATTCACTTCGGGGTGGGATCCGCCTCTCTCACATAAGATTTCTCTTAAGGGTGGGATCCAGTGCAAATAGATCTGATTTTTTTAAAGAGATCTCTCAGTCCCTGAGCATATTTTTTTCTAATTACTTTTTAAAACTATGTTGTTGCAGCCGCAGGTCTTTGAACATAGTCTGTTCTTGTTATATTTCATTTCAGAGTGAAGTGTACAAGTATGATGCAGAAGCCGAGGACTGGGAGGTGATTGCAAACATGGAGATTGGGAGGGAGGATTTCGGATATGCTTACGTAGATCCGGATGTACTTGTCTGCAACTCTTGAGCTCAACATTAAATATATATTATATGTATCCCAAAACACTCTGCTGAAATGCATAAGTTTTGCCAAGTCAATGCATGCACATTCAAAATCTTCCTTGTTTTCCTGTGTATTGAAATATTTTTTAAAGTGCCCATTTTTACTGCAGTACTTAATGAGTTTTCTCCTGGAACGGGACTTGTTTTGTCATTTTGAGTATGGCAAATTGCAATCACGTGTCTTGTTGTGAGTGTCATCATACAAAGATAAAAACATGCTCTCTCAGAATAACTACAACAATAGCTAGGATATTCTTTTGCTGACAATTCAAGTGAAAACACATTCCTTGTCAACCATAGTAATTGCAACATGATGCAAATTGACTTAATCTTGGCATCATTGGTGCTACTTCCAGGATTGGTAAGCACCAATACATTCAGATTTTTTTCAAAGCACTGCTTTTGCCCCCGCCAAAAAAAACCAGGCCAGTGGCCAGGAGATTGGCTGTTGGGTGCCAGGTGAGTGCCTTGAGTCTGTCCTTCTTCTCGATATGAGGACTTCATCCCCCTCGGCTTGCCTTCAACAATGCAAAGATTATGTGCATGAGGGGACACAAGACTTTGACTGCAACTACTACACTTACTTCTTTGAGACTGATGTAGGTAGTCAACTGAAACAATTGGTGAATATAACTGAAAAAGTGATCAATGTTCTGTCTTAGACCTGCCTGTTGTTTGATGACTGTGACACTCTGGACAATTCAGACTGTGATAACTGTGCCTCCGGTGATGTGGGCTGTGACACACCAGATTGCTTTATTGGAAATCTCAGGTTTTTTCACCAATATGTATTTGAATTTCAATATGGTATTTCCTGAATACGTGTTACTTTGTATGGTACAACAGTTGCATAGGAGTAGAGGTGGATGTTCTGAATGATGTGGAGTCTGCAGAGAATTGCCTTAGGCTATGCCAAGATGAGGATGACTGCCAGTGGGCTACCTATCTGGTAAGAAATTACAAACAGTTTATATTTTTGAACACAAGAAGTGTAAAAGTAGGAAGAGCAAGAGGACTGCATTCTGACAGAGAACTGCCTGGGTGTTGAGGCCTGTGACGACTGCTCAATCAGCAACATCAACAACCCTGAATGTATATATGAGGATGATGAAGGGAATGGAGATGACAAAGGTAAATAACAAAATAATTCCTCAAAGAGGGTGTTTTTAATTTCCTGTCTTTTCTAGATGATAGCACTATAATTATTATTGGTGGATATGATGGCAATATTTTGGTAAGGTGTTTTTTCCAAGGAAAACATATGCCTCTTTTGGGTATTCACAGGATGTGGTCGAGGTGCTAGACCTAGAGGATTCTTCTTCTAGCTGCCCCCAACTGAGCCTTCCTGCTCACAACGAGGAGCTCATTACAGTTGTGGATAACCAGGGGCGCCCCCTTGCATGTGGGGGACAGGTAGGGAATATGGTGTACCAGTTTTCCTTTGATGTTTGTTTTTCTTTTGGTGGTAAGGAGGTTTCAAACAGCAGAGCATGCCTCACCTATAACACGGACACCGGGGCCTGGGAAGATGAGGGGGTCAGAATGAACTATGGGCGAGAAGGTGGATCAGATGCCATTCGTCTTTCTGATGGCAGGTTTTATATCACAGGCGACAGAAGCAATGGAGGGTACTGGCAATGTCATTGTGGTTATCTATTTATCTATTGTATGAGTCAGGCTAGTTTTTTTTCTTTATCCAGAGATACCAATACTGAAATTTATGATGGTATCTCCTTTGAGGTGGGTCCTGAGCTGCCATATTATGTTTACTATCACTGCTCATGTGAGGTAGAGCAAGGCCGGGTTTTTATTGGTGGAGGATTCTCTGGTAATGGTGGTGATGGTGATGGTGCCTTCATTATAGATGTTGATAGTGGCAGTTTGGAAGCATTGCCCGACATACCAGTGGTAAGAGACTATGGTCCTGCCTGTGGTGTAGTAAAAGATGGCTCCGGAGGTTATGACATTGTTGTGGCTGGTGGGGGCATTTTTGTTGTGAATATCTACAATACAAGACAAGGAGCTTGGAGACCAGGTATCTACTGTATTGAACGAAATCTTAGCAGTCCAACAAGTGCAAATATTAGGTCCAGCATTCCCTGACAACATGGTGTCTTACCTTGCTTACCTACCATACCAGGACTCCTTCATATTTTTTGGAGGCTACGACTACACATATAGGGAGGGAAGGGTGAGCACATCAATTAGACACAAAAATACTGTAGAAACAAATTCTGCTTGTGAGATTACCTTCATGATCTATTTCAGAGTGAAGTGTACAAGTACAATGCGGAAGCCGAGGACTGGGTGGTGATTGCAAACATGGAGATTGGGAGACAAGACTTTGGATATGCCTACGTAGATCCAGATGTGCTCATCTGCAACTCATAAACTAAATTTTAAATGATTTTTTGGTGCATTCCAAGACATTCAGCTGAAAAGCATTAGCTCTTTAATTGGCACTCAAATAATTGTTCTTCTATTCCCCTACACTTAAATGATTAGTATGTCACAAATTCCTTTGATGAGAAAGACCTGTTTTCTCATTCTAAAAAATACTCCTGTAGCTTGTGAGATTTCTTGTTAAACAATTCATTGCATCGAGTAAATCCAGCAGTACAATAATTGGAATACAAGAAATGAGTTTGAGTCCTAGTTTTATCATCGATCAGTAAATGTCATAACGATCATCTGTGTTGTATTTTTGAGAAGTGTCAACATACAAAGATAACACTGCGCTCTGATCACTCTGAGAATAAATCTTACAAAAAAGTTTCTGACACCATACATCCCTTGCCACAAGAGAATTAAACATAATGCAAATTGGCTCAGTCATAGCATCTTTGGTGCTGCTTTCAAAATTGGTAAGTACCAAAACAAGAAGAATTTTTTGCCAAAGCCCTGTGTTTATTTATTCCAGGCTGGAGGCCAGGAGATTGGTTGTTGGGTGCCTGGTGAATGCCTGGAGTCAGTGCTCCTCCTGGATGTGAGAGCTCTGTCCCCGTCGGCCTGCCTTTAGACCTGCAAGGACTACAAACATGAGAGCACACAGAACTTTGACTGCAGTTACTACACATACTTCTTTGAGACAGATGTAGGTTACATTTTCCCTTCTTTTCACATTTTTCTTGAAAATGTTTTTTGATAGGCCTGCCTCTTGTTTGATGACTGTGAGACCCTGGATGATTCGGACTGTGACAACTGTGCCTCAGGAGATGTGGGTTGTGATGTTCCAGACTGTTTTATTGATGATCTCAGGTACATATTTTCAAATATGAAATATGCTGCTTCAAAAACTGTGATTTTACATACCGGTAGTTGCATTGGAGTGGAGGTGGATGTCCTGAATGGTGTAGAGTCTGCAGAGGACTGCCTTGAGCAATGCCAAGATGAAGACCACTGCCAGTGGGCAACCTACCTGGTACAAAAGAAAGACATTTTTTTGTTCAACATTTGTGTGGAGAGGTCCTTGTCATAGGGGGAGCAAGGGGACTGTGTCTTGACAGAGAATTGTCTTGGGGTTGAGACCTGCATTGACTGCTCAATCAGCAACATAAACAGCCCGGAATGTGGGGATGGGGATGGGGATGCCGATGGGGACGGAGGAGGTGCAAAAAGCAAAAAACAGTCCAACAAAATATACTTGTGCACTTCAGAAATCCACATTCAAGTTTTCCTCTTCTACAGTCTGAGGTGGAGATTCTTGACCTGGAAGACTTCTCCAGCTGCCCTCAACGTGACCTCCCCTTTTCTAACCAGGAGATGGTTACAGTGGTGGATGATCAGGGACGCCCTTTAGCATGTGGTGGAACGGTAGTGCATGCAAGATGAAACATAAATGAACTACTCTAGCTGGGTGGGCCCGCTTCGCGGCCCTGAAAACCCGTTGACTGGCCAGCTGTTGACTGGCCTCATTCCGCTCGGTCCATTCAGAAGTGCCAAAATCCCTCCCCACACACAAAAAAATACTTTTTTTCTCGTTGACCCTTTGACCGGGCTTGCTGCGCTCGGCTCATTGGAAAGGTGTCCAAATTCCCACCTCGCCCCCAAAAATGATGAATTTGAATTTGAATACCTCTTTAGCGCCGTCTTCAAAAAGTTGCGTAAAAGGTGCCGCAAAAGGTGCCGCAAATGTCCTGGGCCATATGGGGAAAGTTTGTTTTTTTTTTAATTTCCAAAATTACCCCCCAGGCTGAGGGTCAACCACGCAAGTATTTTGAGGTTACTTCCTGGGCCCAGGGAGTGAGTGGCCCATGCCAAATTTGGTTGGGATCCATCTAGTGGTTTGGCCTCCACATCCGAACAGAAAACAAACAAACAGACACTTCTCTTTTGTTCATATAAAGATTTTGTGCCTTAGAAATCTTTTTTAATGACTTTTTCAATTGAAGATATTTTCTTCAAGTAGCAAGGTTGTGATATTCTCCCAACAAAATGCAGGCCTCAGCTGGTGATGGCAGGGCTTGTCTAACATACAACACCAACACCGGGGACTGGGATTATGAGGGACCCAGGATGAACTACGGTCGAGCAAATGGCCCAGAGTCCGTTCAACTTTCTGATGGCAGGTTCTTCATCACTGGTGACCAGCTCACTTCAGGGTACCTTTTATACAATGCCATGCAACACACCAACAAATGATTTTGAAATTGCACTTTCTTGCAGGAGGCAAATAGCCGAAATATATGTTGACTCCTCCTTTCAAATTGGACCTTTTCTACCATATGGTGTGTACCACCACTGCTCATGTGAGGTGCAGCCTGGCCGTGTCTTCATTGGTGGAGGATTCACAGAAGACTCAATTGGTGCTTTCATCATTGATGTTGATACTGGTGACACGGAAATTTTGCCCAGTTTGCCAACACCAAGACCATCAGGACCAGGTTGTGGTGTTGTTGGAGATGGGTCTGGAGGATATGACATTGTTGTGGCTGGTGCAGAAAATGCTATGGTGGATATTTACAACACCAGAACTGGAGCATGGAGGCCAGGTAAGAAAATAATAAAAGAGACAAACGGTTTTATTTTTAATATGTCCTCTCCAGGCCCTGATTTTCCTGATGACCAGGTAGAATATCTGTCCTACCTGCCATACAAGGACTCTTTCATATTGTTTGGGGGATATGACTACACAGTTTATGAGGGACGGGTGAGCACAGGAATCTAGATTACTGCAAACTGTGTGACTATGTGACCATCATCGATTATCATTTCAGCGTGCAGTGTACAAGTACGATGTTGAGACAGAGGACTGGGAGGTGATTGCCAACCTGGAGATCGGGAGGGAGGACTGTGGATACGCCTACGTCGACCCGGACGTGCTCGTCTGCAACTAATCACTAGCACAGCAATGCTTTACGTATAAAGTTGGCTTTTTTCGCACAATTTGCTTGCAAAAACGCTTGCTTTCCCTCTCTTATTGCCATCCTATGCGTCGATATTTTTTCGCACGGTGCCCTTTTGTCCCCCCGCGATCTTGGTCGTTGTCTGCGTGCGGTGAGAGCTGACCTCATCCTCCATCCCTCCTCCCTTCTCCCTTTTGGAATGCAAACGAGGCGGGGGGAGATCGTCCTATTCGCACTTTGCAAAAAAGAGGAAGAAAAGGACAATGGCGAAAAGGGTGAAAGGAGGAGGAAGTGGAGGGACTCTCGATTTCGCCAATAGTGACCTTTTTGCACGGTTTTCACAGTTTAAATTAGGAGAAATTGGTAGTTTTTGTCCGGGCGGCATTATGCCTAATGCGCCATTCCTTTGTGTAGGTTAAAAGGTTTATTTTTTCACACTTATTCTATCGATGCGTATCTGGCCTCAGTTCCCATTTCCGTTCTTTCTTTCCCCCCGGTGCAGCAGCCCATAAATAACGCCCCGAAGATGGGCAGGCGCAAACCCAAAAAAAGAGAGAGAATGGGTGGGCGTTGTGTGAAAAACCTCCGCAGCATTCTAATTTTCGGTTCAACCCCCCCCCCCCTTCCTTCGATGTCGTCTGGTCCGGGTCTGGGGGTTTCTTCTCCTTGGAGGAGGAGGCCGTATTTCACGTATTGATTCCCTTTTTTTACCATCTTGGCCATGCGGGAAACGGAGGCGCCGCCCGCCGTTGAAAGGAAGGCGTCGCGTCGCGCACGGACGGACGCACAAGATGTTACGCGCGTCTGCGTCAGCCATCGATCGAGGAGCGGCGGGGAAAAAGGGGAAGAAGAAGGGGGGGGGGGACCTTCTTGACTCGGCAGATATGACTTTTCTTGGTGCTTCGAACCCAGTTGGATTCAGACCCCCGAAAAGGTGAGGTCAGTGCATAAACGAAAAAATATTTCTTGTGGTGTTTTTTGCGGGATCGATAGAAGTGATTGACGAGATCTGGAAAAAGTGAGAAAAAAGAGTTGTGAGAAGTCTGGTGTCGAAATGGAGCTGGATAGTGTTGGATAAAAATAGTGTTTGTCTGGGAAAATCATGTACAACTACTACCCCTCTGGGGCGGCGGCGGCGGCGGCCGGTCTGTCCTCGCCGCAGTCGGCGCCGCGCCGCCACAACCACTACGGCGGCGGCGGCGGCGGCGGCCAGCCGCAGAGACCGCCCCTGCGGCACCACCAGAGCTTCAACCTCCACTACCACCAGCACCGCCCTCCCATGCCGCCGCACTACAGAGGACGGTACAGATACCACCACTCTCCGGAAAATGGTGGAGGAGGAGGAGGCCCCGTCCCCCCTCTTCCGAGATATTACGGGCCGTACATGGCCCCCCCGTCGCACCAAGGCCGCATGCAAGGAGGGGCCTCCTTCGGCCCCCACTACCCAAATCCCACGGCGTTCGACGTGGAGAGCTACCACCTGCAGCAGCAGCAACGGAGGCTGCGGCAACAGCAGCAACACCAGGGCATCCCAGTCAAGAGGCATTACTCCTACCGCCAGGTGGACACGAATTCCCCTTACTACAAAAATGGGGGTCCGAATCCGGCCCCGGGAAGGAGGCTTTTGCCCGCCGCGACCGTGCGCAGACACGCCAGCAGCAGCCCAACACGGCAACACAGGAGGCAACGAGAGGCGGACGTCGCAGCCGCCGCCATGAAAACCCAAGTTTTAAGGCACCGTCCTCACTCTGGCGGACCAAGGGACTTCCTCCACCACCTCAACAACAGGAGCGACGAACCAAGATCATTCCCGCCCGTTTCCTTAGGATTGGACCTGGAGGAGCAGGTGCACCTGTCAATCAACAAAAACACCTTCGCAAACCGGTTCTCATCAAAGCAGCAGCAACAACAGCAGAGCAGATCAAGGGATCGTCGGAAGAAGAGGGACGAGGAATACTACATCAAGGATCCCTCCACTCCTGCTGCCGATGATCACGGAAGGAGCTTCCTCTTCCAGTCAGAGTTCTTGATGGGGGGAGCTCCTCCCAGCCGCAGGGGAAGGGAAGACCTAGCGATGGGGAGAGACCTGGAATTT
>JAAUXU010179563.1_pt1 | contig 10590 bp, 12 predicted proteins | sample 7278151 | NCBI WGS metagenome assembly JAAUXU01 (sample SAMN14350113, study PRJNA611818) | marine sediment metagenome | isolation source: surface marine sediment (1.8m) | place: French Polynesia: Moorea | collected 2018-08 | reverse complement strand
CAAGGTCTTCAGTCTCTCCATGAACTCTGTGGTCCTCTTTAAGTTGGCAGTAGTGCCCCTGGGGGGACCTGGCAACAGTTCCTTGGGTCTCAACTTTCTTCACGATCCTCTCCACTGTCCAATCTTGTAGACCCCAATGATCTCAGCAATCTTGGTGAGGGCCAGATCGAATATCCTGTGCCGTTGGGCCTCTTCCATCGTTCTCTTGCACCAGATTAAAATTTGCTACTAATTTTTCTTGGCCAAAAAGGCGCGATCTTCCCAATGAAACCAAGGACGCCAGATTTGAATGCGTAGTTTCCAAGTTACAAGCTCCAAAAGTGCTTCCACACTGTGGACTTGAGTAGGCGTACAAAACAATACAGTACATTGCACTTAAGTCTGGCTCAGCCCACCTCTATCAAGCCCCAAAGATATGTGACTATCCCTCAATAGAAATATGTGAATGCTCACAAGTAAGAAAAAAGTGGCCATTGTCAGTCAAGTGAGTCAAAATTCGGCTAGAAAAGGTCAGTTGAATTTGTCGGGTCGCAGAGTTCAGATCTCGCTGGAACGGGTCGACGTGGTGGAGGCGGCAGTTAAAGCCGAGCTGAAGCTCATGGAGGGGGACGGCCAAGGGTACAACCAATGTGCTGACGTCTCCGCGGTAAAGACACCTCGACCAGGTCCACGAATGAAGGAACTCCAGGGTCATCCCAACCTGGCCCAAGTCGGCCCAACACCGACATTCAACGACTCCCACAGAGTGCGGAGGAAGCAATCAGAGATTTTCAAGACGCCCGAGCTGAGGCCGAAACGGGCGAGAGAAGATTGGAGGAGGCCGAAGCTCTCCTCATTCGCGAAAGTGAGGCCAAAGGTGCTGGGTTGGACGCCTCCGTGCAAGCCATCCAAGTAAGAAGAGCCGCTGCAATCAAGCGACGGAACAGAGCTATTTCGAGGGGCGGAGGAAAGGCGCGAGAGCCTGCTACAAAGAGCGGGACGTGAGGCCCAAAGTTGGGCAGCGACACCTCAACGCCGCCTATCAAAGGATGGCCATCGTCGAGAGGCAGGTAGAAGAACGCCGCCACCTTCTGGACGACTTTGAGGCCGACTAACACGTTCCAAGAGGAAGTGAGACACTCTATGCAAATTTGCCGTTCCCGTTACTGATGGATTTTGCACTGTATCTGCAAACATTTCAGAAGAATTCCCAAGGAGCTATGAGTGATATATAAGAAAACAAGTTCTCTCAACAACTGATGCGAAGTAAATCTGTAAATCTGGACAAATACATGTACAGAATCATTGGACATGAGCATTGATGTAGGACACGCTTATCACACAATTATTTTCTGACGCATACATTGATATCATGACTTCACTTGTACTCATATTTATGCATATCTGACGGTTTCTCTCACTGACAATCTATGAAGTAAGCTCTGCCGGCGGTGCTGACGCCCCACTGAATGGATTTCTGTCATCCAGAAGTTGTTCTTCGTCATCTTCCGCGGCATTCGAAGCAGGATCCATTTTCAAGCAACTCCTGTACAGCGTCACCAGGGCCCCCAGCGCGGTACAGACAAGGAAGGCCCAACAGAGCCAGTAGTAGATTGCCGCAAAGATCCACGCGCTGGAGTGGAAGCTCAAGAGCAGGGAGGCGATCCCGGAAACGTCGCAGTGAGTTATTTCCCTCGACGTGGAGCCCGGGTGCAGAGCTGGCCCATGTCCGTAGTCGCCGCAGCGTTCCGTGACAGTCTTAGTAACGTTGTTCACAGTCACCTCTGTCTAGAGCAGAAGTAAGAGAGGAGCTAAAGGATCTGTACCAGAGCATCACAAAGCGACGCTCGCTGGAGATACAAAAATATTTACGTACTATGTAATATTGTGATCCGTAGGTAGTGTAATCCGGTAGAATCGAGAACATCAACACGTTGAGAGCCAGCAGCAGAAAGATTAGAGTCAAGCACATCAGAGCCAGAGCCTCGGGCTTCGTACGACGAGACCTGATCGAAGGAATACACTGAGAGCTCGAGGATGGTTACGCATGCAAACAATGGTCTTATATTACCTAATTTTGTAGACCGCGAGGCAACAGAATCTTATACCGAGGTGCTTCACTCCCGACATGGAGCAGAAGACCAAGTAGACGATTGCACTGCAGTAGAGGAAGAAATCCAGCGGGAAAAGGGCCTAAAATGGTAGAGGACATTGGGCGTTGCTCTGACAATGCGGAGTTGTCACAAGTTACCTGTGCGTAGACGAGCAGAGTGTCCGCTGGATTTGGGATGGTGCTCCCGTTGGCGACGATGTAGCCGTGCTTAGGGCCCTGGGAGTGCAACGCCCGATCCAACGATTCCATGAACAACGACACTGACATCAGTAGGCCGAGGAGAGCAAAGAGCACGCCAAATATCACCTGGCAGTGGAGAAAGCCTCTCAAAATGCCACCCTTTTCTCAAATGTGTCAGTAGCACCAACCAACCTGAAAGGGTCTGCAGCAAAGCCCAACTCTGTTCCAGAATCCTCGACCTTCCTGCTCCAAGTCCCGCTGTGCCCGCGCCAGCAGGCGAACCTATCGTACATAGATCGACATGAGTAAGATGGTATTCTTAACAAAAGATCAACTCCAGCATCATATGTTTCCGTTTACCCGCTGTTTCAGCCTATCCAGATGGCTGACTTCGAACCTTGGCATTGCAGTCTCTCTTCCCTCGTAGCGCTGTTCAATGTCGTGGATCTGAACACCCACCTGTTCGAGCTCAGCCTCGACGGTGCGCAGGTCACTGAACACACGCCGTTGGGCCCTGCACAAGGTGAAGAGACTTGGAATTACAGGAGGCAGAAACCTCTCAAGGAAGTACTCACTTGATCAAAGTGGCCGGCAGTGACGACATGCCGTAGCCAGTGTACACCACTAGAAGAATCATGCCCAGGAGATTGAGGACGTTGAGAATGAAGACGACCAGCCCGCCGCTTTTCCCTACGGACTGTTCTACCCAGTAGTAGTAGTCGTGGTGGGTCGAGTTGTCGGGCGGTGAGATGTTACCGAGCGGGAGAAAGAATCCCAAGGCCACCAGGCCCAAGAAGACCAGGGCGAAGAGTGACGTGAACTTAATTGCACGCCACATGCGAGTGCCGAATGATTCTTCTTCTTCGTCGCCGAGATCTTCGCTCCGACCGCACCTGAGTCTTCCAACGTAAAAGAAGATCATGGGAAGGACGAAGAACGCGAAGGCCAGGACCAGGGCGTCGAGGATGTAGTAGGCCCAGAGTACGACAGACTGTATTTCCAAGCGGGCTTCGGCAGAGTCGGCCCAGGGTTTGTAGGTGCCATTGCGGAATTTCATGACTGACACCACGAACACGTCCACTAAGGATGAAAACCAAAAATGTACGTTCATGAATGACAAGATACGAAACTTCAGTGCTTACCAGGTACAAGCGCGCAGGTCAGGAGTGTGACGAAGAGAGCGGCGATGCAGCCGGAGGTGGCAAGGCCGGATCTCTGACCGACCACTGCAGATCTGTACCAGAAGACGTAGGCCATGGAGAACATCAGCACCAACAAGACGAGCACCGTGAGAGGTACCCACACTGACGCCTGCACGGTGTAGGGGATCGCCATTGTTTGGCAGGCGTAGGAGGAGAAGGACCAGAGGGTTCGGAGGAGTCAAAACATCGAGGGGGACAGGGAAGGGAATTGCGTTGCTTTCTCGTTGTTCTTCTGCTCTTTGTTTTGCATGCAGCAAAAAGAATCCAGCGCAGAAATCAGCTGCCAGCTGGCTCAAGGGGCTGCCTATAAAAACAGCTGAGTGGGGGGGACTACTTTTATGTCATGGACTACGGATGAAATATTGTCATTATCATTTGTTCAGCAATGATTACTTTAGAAATATTGAATGTTATTAGCATTCATGGTGGTTTCGTCATAGAACATGAAAAATCATTCCCCTACCTTCAATTCGTGTAGTGCTAGTAGATGTCGCTAAGTAGATGTCACTGAAGAGCTAAATGCATCTCTAGGCCAGATTCTTCTCGGTTCGTCCCTCTTTCATCTATCCTAACCCATAGACAACTTACGCTATAGACCGATTCTCAAAGCCGTTTTAAGGTCTCACGCGTCAGCTGATTTCAGCTAACGCTAAGTTGTCTATGGCTCGACAAAACAACTGCAGCTGATTCTCTTTACTCGTTCTCTTTTTGAAAGTCATCGTCACAAAGTTTCCTCTCAAGGATGGCGTCCCAAACGCCGAGCTTCTCCTTCTCCTGCGTGCTGTCCGGCCACTCCAACGACGTCCGTTGCCTCACTGCGTTGACGCCGTCCACCAACTTCGCCGGCGCGTCGGCCCTGGTCTCTGGATCCAGGGACCTCTCGGCCAAGGTATGGCGCTCTTGCCCGGAAACTAAGGATCGCGAATGGAAAGAAGACAGGGTGTTCGCCAAGCACGACAGATACATCTCTTCCGTGGCCACGATGGCGCCAAATGACAAGTACCCAGAGGTCGGTACAGATCGTCCGTATTGTAGTACCCTGCACTGCTTCAACTGTCCGGCTTTTCAGGGTCTGATCTACACCGGCACCGTCAGCGGCGTGATCCGTGTGTTCTCCCCCGCGTCATCCGAGCCACTTCACGAGCTCAACGCGCATGCCAACTGCGTATCTGCTCTGTTTGTATCTCCGTCCTCGGGCACGTTGCTCTCGGGGTCTTGGGACTGCTCGGCTAAAGTCTGGGTTGGAGAACTCAAGGCTGTTATGGTTCTGACTGGTCACGAGAACGCGGTTTGGGCAGTGGGCATTTTTCCTGAGAGCGGCATCATGGTCACCGGCAGCGCCGACATGAGCATCAGGTTGTGGGTGGCTGGAAAATGCAAAAAGACATTGAAAGAAGCCCATACGCAGGTCAGAATTGAAACTGAGTCCAGAATGCGTCTTGCATGCTACACTTGTAATTTACTACTTCGATATAATTCCTAATTATGATTAGGTGTAGTGCTGTAAATGCTGGGATTAAGTGGTACTGTTGTTCTTGTTACCACCTGTTAGAAGTATGAAATGACTGCTAGATCCTGTATTCACCGGTTGTGATGACCGCTGTCAGTTACCTGACTGGTGTATATAACTATGGCATCCAGCTCATGCCAACAGGCGGTCTTAATGTTACAATGTTCGCAAATTTTCTGACTGTTGGCAGAGTTCCATTCATGTGATCAACATTTAAAGGCTTTCTGCCAAAGTGGCCTTCAGTAACCTCATCCTCGGGGAGGAGGAACTACTTTCATGATATACTCAACGCTGCCTTGCTTCCAGGCCATCCGTGATATTTCTGTGGTGGGAAAAGACTCCTTCCTCTCGGCGGGCAATGATGGGGTCATCAAGCATTGGCGAATCAACTTGGACGATACCTCTGCCACCGTCGTCAGTTCTGTTCAAGCTCACAATCATTTCATCTACACATTAGCCATGGTGGAGCCGGACGTGTGGGCGCTGGGAGGAGAGAGCTCAGGAGTGAAGATTTTCAGACACGGACAGGTCATTGCATTGCTCCTTCGTCACGATTTTGAGCCTCCTCGTTTGCATTTTCAAGCAGCAGAGTGACCTTATCGTTGCACCAGCTCTTCCCAGCCTTAGGGGACCTGCAGGGCTCATTACCCGAGATTACGATGCTGCAATGTCTTTGCTCTTGTAGGAAGTCCAAACTCTGCCAGTCCCGGCCATCTCCATCTGGTCTGTCGTCTGCTTACCCAATGGAGACATTGCTGCCGGCTGCTCGGATGGAAAGGTCTGGGTCTTCACCTCTGATCCAAGGCGGCAGGCCAGTGAGAACTTGAACGTACGATGGAGTTTGCTCGTGATGTTGGCAGGCATGTGGATGAAAAGGATGGTTTTTTTTTATTTCAGTCATTGTACCAACTCGAATTGTCCAAGTTCCAGCGGCCAGCGAAAACTGAGCTGGATGGCATCAACACGGATGATTTGCCTGGTCCAAATGCTTTGTTGGCTCCAGGACGAAGGGACGGACAGACCAAGATGGTCAAGGATGGGGATGTCATCACTGTGCACTCTTGGTCAGAGTCTGAGCAATTGTGGACGAAGATTGGCGATGTGGTCGGTCAGCCTGGCGAACAAGATGCTAGTGGCATGGCGGCCGGCGGAGGAAAGGTCACCTTTGAGGGAAAGGAATATGACTACGTGTTCAACATAGAGCTGGATGACACTGGTGGAAAGCTCAAGTTGCCGTACAATCGCTGTGACGATGCCTGGCACGTCGCGCAGAAATTCATTCATAAGCACGAGTTGCCTCAGGGATATCTGGAAACTATTGCAACTTTCATCGTGAAGAATTCTGGTAGAATTTTCTTTACATGAGCATGGCGGGAATGTGACGTTATTGGTCCTGTATCTTCTTTAGGAGGACAGCAGACGATTTCAACTCCGTACAAAGCAGTCGATCCCTTTACTGGTAAGTTTCAATTGATATTTGATGACAATTTGTTGTAACGAAGCCGTCTTGTGCAACTTTAGGGGCCGGGGCTTACACGACCAATGGTGACGGGCCGACATCGATGGATGTGGATAACATCTACTTCCCTCAGCTGGAAGTCCTCTCCTTTCTGCAGCTACCAAAGCTCGACGCCATGACGAACAAGCTGAAGGAGTTCAATAGGCTGGTCCCCGAGGACCAGAAGCTGGATGAAGAAGGGCTAGTACGTTTACCTCTGCTGTGCAAAGCAGGTAAGAGATTATGACAGTCTGGAGCCGGCTTTTTGGGTGCAATGAAGCTTACTATTTGCAGACTTCGAGGCCTCTGTCGAGGATGTCTTGAATTTGATCAAGGTGCTTGGCTGGCCCAGTGCCCAGGCTTTCCCCGGGCTGGACATCCTCCGACTTGGCATCCTCCGCCAACAATGCGCCAAATTACTTCTTGACCAGCCAGACAACCTCAACAAAGTGTTTTCCCTTCTGTTGGCAAACATTCATCCGTCTGCTCCAGGCAACTGCCAAATGCTGGCACTCCGCTCGTTGGCCAACCTCTTCTCCAACCAGTCAGGGGCCGAGCTACTCTTGGGTCAGCGTGACGTTGTACTTAACAGAGCTGTGGCCCTCCTGCCAGCAGATGCATCTGGAGCATCAGCTCGACACGTGGAGACTGCGCTGGCCACACTGGCGCTCAACTACGCTGTGATGCTACTGAAGAGCAAGAGTGAAACTGAAGGAGTCGTGCAGTTACTGACAGCGCTCTGTATGGTGTTCTTGTCCTCCGTGAAGGATCCGGAGGCGCGGTTTCGCGTGTTGGTGGCACTGGGAACATTGTTGACAGCGTCAAAGGAGAACGTGCTGATGGCTTCAGATTTGAAGGCCCGGGATGCTGTGTCCCTGTGGGGGTCCACTGCAGAGTCACCTGAAAAGGTCAAGGAGTGTGCAAGGTTTCTCCAGGCACTTTTGTGATGGTTTTAGGTGAATTTATACCAAATTGCTTCACAATAAACTGTATGATAACCCGTTGGTGACTACCGACACGTACGCAGTACCTATCTGTACTTGACCTTAGGCGTCAGGAGAGCTGTCGCTTCACTAGGAAACTGTCCCCAGCCGCGGGGCGAGATTGCAAGAGCTTCACCCAGTCCTAAATCGAGAAGCCCATCCTGCTGCCCACCTGTGCCACGCATGAGAGTCCTTCGATCGTCCGATGCTGGCCATTGCATCTGGCTACAACAGTGGACTTGTGCAAAATCCGGACGTAGTCACGTCCGGTATCTTCAGGGAGACCCTGCGTGCCGCGTAAGGTGGCGTACCGGTCCGTGTCCGTCCGAGAGTTCAGGATGTCACAGGCGGTGACCACAAGCTCGTACTTGGTTTGGTACCAAAATTTGAAACTGGCGTAATCTATGGTGCTGAGTGCGTTCAATGCCTCAAAGCTAATGTAGATTTCGCAAGTTTGGCGGGTACTTTTTGAATATTCATATTTATCCGGTTCCTTTTTTGAAATATTCGTAATCGCGTAATACGAGAAATGTAGTGGCCTCGGCAACTCTCCGCTCCTTGAGGCATCTTTTGTTCCGAAAAGTTGGACCAAGTCTCTCCAGTGTTCTTGGTTTCGACTTGGTGAGTTGGACGTTGACCCAAGATCTTTTGCGTGGACCTCGACAATGGCCTTTTCTCTGGCGGAGTTCGAGTTCGAGAGGCGGAGTCCGGATCCCGGCCTGATGGAGCAGCTGCACTTTGGCGAGACTAAGCTGCCGCGAGTGGACCTCTACAGGTCAGAGACATACGAGTCGCTATTTCACCTATTGAAAGACCTGGAAGCGCTGCTCAAAGCCTGGAAAAAGCGGGCACAGAACCCAGAAGCAGATCACATGATGAGCTCCCCCAAGGACTTATGGTCGATCTCGCTATACCGGGAAATCTTCGACACCGAAGACTCCTTCCACCGAGCCCTCCAGACTGTCGTCTCGGGACGCAAGTCCGCTGAAGACAAAGCCTTTAGTGTATTCTACGACGCTTTGCCCGACCACTGGGTAAAGCAGCTCTCCATGGACATATCGAAGAAGGTCTTTGACTACGCTCTATCACCTCCTGGAGACTTGCACATGGAATTCAAAAGCACCACCGGCGATTATCTTACGTTGGAGGAAGATCGCATCAAGGACTCTTTTCTTTTGGCTGGGCGGGTAATCTCCACATGCTCGTCTTCGGGGCCCTGTTCAAGGATCCCTGCATCCGTCATCATTTTGGTGCGAGGTGGGACGACCTCTTTTACAGTAAGTCCACCTTCGACAGCTTCTTCCAAGGCTATAGGAAGCACCTCGCTCGCCTTCGAGGCGTCGACGGACCTGAAGAAGCAGCTACTTCCCTGCTGGAGAAGATTCGACGAGGCTACGTCACAGCTTCTTGTGAAGCCATCTGTAGCCAAGAGCAGTCATCGCTACTTCTCCGGGCCTGATATCATGGCCAATGTCAATTGCCAAACAGGGAACGGCACGGGACGCCTCACCGTTGAGGTCACCATCGTCAATCTCAGGGAAAACAAGATTGCAGCCAAGATCCACATTGAGGCCAACGATGTCGGGCGCGTGTACCCTGGGGACTTCCACGTGACTGCCAACAGACTGGCCTGGATGATGACGCTCGAGCCTACGGGTCTTAACGATTACTCCAGCCCCCTCTTCTGCCTCAAGTATTGGCGCTTTGACCCCAATGCTGACACTTGTGCCGTTCTCCATGAAAAAGACATCGAAAATGGATTCAACGTCGGTCATAACATGTCGCTCTGTTCTGAGCCTCGGATGATCGTAGCGGAGTTTAGGGCTTCTTGCTTGAGGGGCAAAGAGGTCTACGTCGTCTCGCAAATCGTGGTCAGAAGCAATGTTTCTCCCCAGACCTGGATCTTCCTGGTGGACGCAGACACCTGTGAGCTCATTCACGGTGATGACGGTCGGCAATCAATCCTGTACTGAATGACTGTCTCTACGATCAAGTACGATACCCCGATTACCCGAGCGAGACAATCTGAAACTCAAGGCAATCTTAGTTCTAGTTCTCTTAAGTAAATGGGGGTGAGCGCGGCCACTGGGCTCGAGATGGGGCAGTCGGACCCCGTCCAGAAGCTGGAAGTTGAAGGTTAGCTTACTCTAGAGCTTAAACTAAGGCTTAGAAGGCTAGCAACGTCATTTGGAGTGCCAGGAGCTGAAAACGAGAGTTAAGATCTTACTTGAGACTGTAATTCTAACATTCTGAAAGCACAATTGACATCGAAACGAGACTCAGACGTTACAGACGGACAGACCAGTGCGCGACGTATGGATCGTGGGCTAATCTGACCTTCATCGTACTGATACAGCTCACGTAGAGGTACGCAGAACGTAGCGTAAGCACCGGGCAAGGTCACGTAGCCGTCCGAGCACAGGTAGAGTCTCGAGAGCGTCGGAATTCAAGTCCAAGATGGCGTCGATGAGCACTATGGCGTCGCACGTCCGCACAGTCACGATTCTCAAGCAAGTGTCCTCCCGCTGTATCGCGAGACGGCGTCACAACAAACGTCTTTCCACGTGCTGGGTTGATCAGCTAGACCTTAAGGACTAAGAACATCGTACATCGCATCGCTCGGGTACTCAGAACGTCACCCTCTAGTACAGACACTGGTTTCTTACATGCTCCGGTACACGTAGTGACAATGACCAATTCTATTATGTCATGGCCTGCAAGGGTCCCGGAGTGGTGCTGTCTGGATACGGACCCGGACCCGAATTACTGCTTTGCGACATCGACCCCAAGAACCCTCGTTCAGCAGGGACTTTCTCTGCCCAGATGCTCCGCACTCAGAATGTGGTTGCTCTTCTGAGGTCAGATTCGACGCCACCGGTCGCAATGAGTTCCTGATCATTGGCCAGCACCGTCACTATGACTTGTTTGCGTACGAAGAGACCGACGACGACCTGAGCAAGGAGATCGCCAGAGGCGTCTTATCACCTCACCAACTCAGCCCATGGGGTCTGCCGGAATGTTCGGTCCTGATTAATGGGCTCCTCATTGCGGCGGAGCGAATTCCTGGATGGGATGACCACCTACGCAGTTCACGGGATGAAGACCATCTGGCCGTGCTTGCCACT
>JAAUXU010079180.1_pt1 | contig 10592 bp, 9 predicted proteins | sample 7278151 | NCBI WGS metagenome assembly JAAUXU01 (sample SAMN14350113, study PRJNA611818) | marine sediment metagenome | isolation source: surface marine sediment (1.8m) | place: French Polynesia: Moorea | collected 2018-08 | reverse complement strand
TTGCAGCCAATGCTATGTGAATAGTGTGGAAGGACAGCAACCCTTGTCCACTGGAGCTGGTAACACTGGACAGTACTGGGGAGTTGTGGGCCAGGAGCTTGAACATTTGACAGAGAACTATGTCTGAGGCAAAGTCTTCTGACAACACTGGCAACTTTGTATCCCAGTCTGAATTTACCTTTCGATTCTCCTCAGGAGAAGTCAATTGCAATAGCATCATCTTTGGTTGCAAGGACATTTTCTTATGGTGCACACAGGACGTGATAGAGATATTGCAGATTTTCAGTTGAGAGTTTCTTATCTTATTTCAGCTATTCTTTGTTTTGCAGTGTCTCGAGACGTTTAAAAAAAAGTAAAATTTTCCACTTCTCGAGTAGTCTGGGAAAAAGCAGAGATTTCTCCAGACTTCCCAGACTAAATGGATGGATTACCTTACTGGATGACCTAAAACGAGGACGCGATAAGTTTTTTAACTTCATTTGTGGGAGATCAATGAACAATGAGTTAAATTGAAGATAAATAGGCTACAAATTGTTCAGCGTTCACAGGTTCATATTGACATAGGCCCAAACTCATCGTAAATTTCATCATAAACTGAGTAGTTAGTTTCAATACGTCCACTGTACTGTGCATGAGCTCTCTTCACACATGGACTTTTCACTATTGGTGCAAAGTAGTTTTTTTAGTATATAAACAGTGGAACTCGAGGAAGAAATTTCTCGAGACCACTGAAATAAGCAAGACTCTCGAGGGCTCAAGAACCAGACAATTGATTAATATCAACACACAGAATATTATACTTGTTTGTTTGTTTGAGGTGTGTGTGTGTCCCTCATTAGGAATGGGGATCCAAATAAGAACGAGGAGTAACCCTGGGTTGGGTCTTTTCCTACCCCAAAAGGTGGCAGACATCTCTGAGCGCTTAGTATATTATACTATCTGATTCCCAGTTCCCTAGTCTCAATCTGGTGTAGATTGTTTATTAGAAGATATGTCATTGTTGGATATAGATTGCGCATTAGACGATGTGTTTTTTATTAGGTGTAGATTGTGCATCAGTGGGTGTACCTAAAATGTTAGTGGATTGAGATGACTCGTTGAGATTTACAGAACGCAGAAAGATGCTTACTTCTGTATAGTTGTGAAAAAATGGCCACTATTTTCTTCGAGGCAAAGACGCAATAATGGTGATGGAGAGAGCTGAGCTCGCAGAAAACCCCGAGGACCCCAAGAAAACTTCGGAAAGACAGAAAAGTTTCTGCTCTCTCCAAACATTTTTATCTGTGTGCGCACCATTTCACCAAATTTGAGATTTAGTGATCAAGGCCACACAAAACCATTGAGACCATATGCAAGACTATCAAGACCGTAGAAAGTGTAAGGATCTGGTGATAACGTGCGGAGAAAAGTTGCTGAAATTCTTGCAGCAGGAGGGAAATAGCTGGGGTTCAAAATTTGCAACACCCCTCTACCACACCCTGTATACCCACACGTTGTTCTCGACGAGGTCGAGCCTGTTTCTGTTTCAAGGTCGAGGTCTCTGAAATCATCCAGAACCCCCCCCCTCCTGTTGCCATAGCGGAATCCGCCTACAGCCCCGGCCTCGCCATTGGCAGAGTCCACTGTGCATAACTGCAGTACGTTCACACTGACATGGAGTCCATGACTCATTAAGAAGAGTCGTAAACTACAAGGAATTTACGCAGCTTCGTCATAAGAGAGATAAGAAGCCTCTTTTTTCCATAAAGCAATCCAACAATGATCCAAAATGGATGAGAAATGAAAGGTCACGGTTAAGTATTAAGTGATCAACATCAAGGCAGCATCAAGGTGCTGTGCAGTGAAAAATGACCTGGCCACAACCTAAGTATGAGGCTAGGTCAATGTTTTTCAAGTCTCTTTCTGTGTGCTCCATTTGTTGAACGAATGTCTAGAACTCATTCTAAACTAGTGGAATGAAGCAACAATCTTTGTGGGGAGTCGCCTCATACTGCTTTTTGGGCTACGAGAGCTATTATATGGCACCAATGGACAGAGAATCTATGACGAGAGACAACTACAAAATTTTTAAAAAACATTTGACGAAGTCTTCACTATTTACCATTGGGCAGCAAGCCTTAGATGCACTTCGACCGAGTACTTTTCATTTTTTCGCCTTAGGCCTTATAGCGAGTGCATAAGTAAATTTCTACTTAATGGTTATTATAGCTACGGAGGGCAAGATGATGACAACGAGAGAGAAATGACCTCATCCAGCTGTTGTTACGTTTGTCCAACTTCTCAATAAAGAGTGTTTCTACTCTCAGACCGTGGTGAAACCCTAGCTCGATCCACTAATGGCCCGGACTCAGGTACAACTACGAGACCGGGGTGTGCGTGGCTTCGGTGCTGACGAAGTTGTTTCACTCACCGTTGACGGTCTTCATGCAACTGACGATGGTGGCCTCACACAAGGTCTTCTGCTGGGGGCTCTCGCCCTCGCTGAGGTCGTAGCCGTAGTAACAGCGGATGCTGAATGCTGAAATGAAAAGTAAGGATATCATCGTTAACCCTTTTTCAATCCTTCGGATCGAAAGGATATTTGGCATGTGTTTTCACGTTGATTATCAACATGTCTCATATACATTCATAGATAATGTAAGTCATTGTGTAGCTTCATTGGCACGTCTATTGAGCTTCAACGACGCGATCGCAACGTTAAAGACTGTCTTACCCGCGGGCAAGAAGGTGGTGATGATGACGAGCACCAAGAGGACGACGGAGCAACCTTTGGGCAACGACATCCTCGACTGGTCCTTCGCGTCTGACTGAGCTACCACTCATTTCCTCACTTTTATCATCGCAGTCGAAGCGACTGAGAAGGACCCAAAAACCACAGGTCTGACTCAAAAATCCAAGAAGTGAGAATGAATGGAGGGGGGGGGGAGGAAGTTTGGGGAAATGCGGGCATTCACGCAGATAAAATAAAAGTGCCTCACTTCCCATACGACAAAAGGAGCGATTCCAAGGAACATCAGCGTTTGACGTCTCGTTTTGTACAGGGTGTCCCTAAATTGTCTCCAGTAGGCAAACTTGGCACAAACGTTACGCCCCAATAGCGCTCTAAAATGAAATGCTCAACGGGGCATACAGTGTGAGCCAAAAGTGGCTCGCATGTTTAAGCGCAGCGTGGTTGCAACGGAAAGCTCGGTGACGAGTTGCTTCTCGTCAACAATACCAGCATCGGCAGAGTGACGAGCCAAAAAAGTGCCTCAACGTCAACGTGTCCCTCGCACCCTCACGGTGCACAATCACGCCAGAGCCTTATCAGGAGGCCTGAGGAGACCTGCGGGGAAGGCATGACATCAGTGCTGCACCAGAATTGCTGCGCCAACATCGTGCAGAGTCTCCGTGCCATGGTTGATGCTGGCGGGGGGCACATTGAGGGCTTCCATCAGGGCGAGGACAAAGATTTACGAGAACTTGTGCCATTTGTACACGTCGTTCCACCCTTGCAATGTCAGACGGGCGGATAACCATGTGTGGCTCTTAATTGAGACCATACGATAACAACCTGATTATGATGGTGTTTGCACACGTATTCTTCTAATTATTATTGTTACCACCGTCACCGTCTGGCAGGTCTATATCTTCACTCCAGTCATCACCAGCCATAGCAACGTCTGGCACAGATCTTGTTCGGGTCGCCGGTCCCCGCCTTGTCCCAGACCTTCTCCATGCACCAGACGAGGCGTACACGAGGGGTGTCGCAAAACAAGCACGCACGCGATGCATTAGTTTTTATATTACACGTATACTAGACACTCGATTTTGAAGAGATTTTGGTGAAATCAGTCGATTTGGAAAAGATTATGGAAAAATTATTCGATTTCGAAAAGGCTTAATGGGAAAACCCAAATCTGTCAAGTCTCTCCAATCCCTTGATCCCCCCCCCCCAATTTCCCCCCTCTTGCCATTTTTGTCCTTTGTTTGATGCAACTTTGAATGCCCCAAATTGCACATTGCCAAGACCCTCAATGGTCATCAAAATGAGCACGAACTGGGATTCCAGGTCAACATTTCCTTTTGTAAGCACGAAAAAGGCCTGTGTAAGGCCTTAATCAGCGACCAAAGCTGTCAGTTCTGTCAGGTGTTTCTGGCGGCTTTCTAAAATCAAGATTCTGTAGGACCTTCAAGGATCATCCTTCAAGCGGACAATGCAACTGATGCCAAGCAACCGATCTGGCCAACTTTCTGCCAGGTGGAAGTAGTGACTTTGCTGTAGCTTCAACGTTATATAACATTGACAACGTGACCAGGGGCAAAGCAAGCAGGGGCGCCTTGAGCTAAAGGGTCGCGCTATGATCCTTCACCAGACAGGGTGATTTTGAAGCACCCAGTATGCATTTCTGCGAGGCAGAGGGAGGTTGGGCGAATCCTGATACGCAGTCTTCCGAGAGGAAAAAAAGGCTGGCAGAAAGAAAAGCACAGTGTGGTGCAGCAAGACGTGAGCACTTCTTCCCCTGGATAACACCAGCCTGTCTCTCAACAGTAATAAGGGCTGTGGACTCAATACCTGGTTGCAACTTTTGGCATCTTTTCTTCAAAGTGTCCACCTGCAGCAGCCAGCCAGTCCTTGAAAGGCGACCATCCCACGGAGGAGGACCCTTGCGGCTGTGTCTCCACTCACCTTGCACCCCTTGGCCTCCGTCACGTCGCCGTCCAAGTGTACTGTTTCGTCCATGAAAGTACTTGACTTTCGACAGCTGCTCACGTGCGGCCCCAGATGACAAGCGGAAAAGTTAAACTGTCAACAACACAAAGACTCCAGCTGGTGTTTTTGCCTGCCCACCCTGTAGATTGCTCTGAAGTCCACACAGTACAAGGAACATGGACGTCCATTACGTCGACGGCAGCAATGTCGTGCACTTTGATGATGCCAGCAAGTTAAGAACCGTCTGCCTCGCTGCGTCTCGCCCATAAATTTGGAGAGCTAAAGGACTGCTCAACCGTGCCAAAAGAAAGAATGTGAAGAATAGCACATTTTTCGTCCGCCCCTCACACGTTTGTTTTGCGCGTATCCCTGATTCAGCTCAAATTTACAGGTCGACAAGGAGCCTCTTCCTTCTGTCTGTCTGTGTGTGGGTCCGGCAGCCAAATAAAAAGGGTTAAGAGGGTCTGCGAGGTCCTTAGAGGCACAATAGGACCGTGTGCGTGACACGTGTAGATATGAGACAAAGCACCTAAATCAATGGCGGAAGATAAAGATACTGCGAACTCCCAAACTTTCCAAGTCACTCTGGCCGGAAAGGGCTGAGCAGAAATGGGAGAGAAGGGGGGAAAAAGGGTGCAAAAAAATCAATTACACTAACGATGACAGGGGGGAAAACGTGACCGGACACATGAGCTTTTTGTAGGCTAGCCTAAAAACTCTTATTTTTTTTTCTCAAATTCGCAGTGTGGGAAAGCGGGCAGCTGCCCTCGGGTTGGGGGGGAGGGGAGGGGGTCTTCCCTTTCACGAGAAGAGGTGTTGTGTTGGATTCCTCCATCTTTGGCCAGGAGGAGGAACAGAAAGGAATCCAAATAGGCCTACCTTAGGCCTCTCTCTCTCTTTCCCCCTGGCGGCAGGAGAGAAGCGACACAGGAGATAAAAATCGGACGGAAATTGGGAATGTCAAATAAACTGCACCCTTCTGGATCACTGGTCTTGGAGCTGACACCAGGACAAAGGCAAACAAACAACACTTTTTATTTATTCGCCATGACTTTATTGCGTCGACCATGAATGTCTTAAAAAACCTATACAACAAACAAGGGCCATGGTGGGCCCTGCGGCCTTGGTGGGCCTCTGCAGCCAATTCAGCTTCTTAGCACGGATCTCGAGGGGGGAAGCAACAGGGTTCCCCTTCTCCTTCCTCAAGGTGCTTTCATGTGGTCCCCTTTTTTTCTCTCTCTCTTCACCACCGGGTTAGGTGCAAATCGTGCCTGTTTTCGCAGATTTCTCAAGCTTCGTCCGGGGCTTTTGAAGTGTGGTAAACCCCTGAGGAGGAGGAAGAAGCGGTTTCCAACCTGTCCGGGACGAATGTTTTCCCGTTGGGGACTTTTCTTTTCTGCCAGCAAAAAAAATCCCCCTCCTTTCGAGGGCGTTGAGAAGAAAAGGATAGAAGCTCTTGGGTGTATTTATTATCTTGTCGACCGCACCAAGTACATCGAAACTGCTCTTATAGACTTCTGGCGGTCCTCGGGAAAGGGGTATGCACAGGCACGTCGCCGCCGTTGCTTCGGTCACATTGGCGCACGTTCGACACGCAGTGCATACAGTGCGGGGACGACTGCACTGACGCCACCGGGTGGCCCGGCAGTGCCTTGACGCCCCTCGATATCGACGTGACGCACCCAGGCCTCCGCCTCCGGTGGGTTTACAGCGTCCGTCGCCCCCCGAGGTCTCCTTGCTAAGACGGACTGATCAGGTGGAACGATCCGGCGATCGGGGCAGGACTTGTTGGCCACCCTGTACGCTAAATACATAAGTCCGTACAGCGTGACATGACACACATGCACAAAAAGGACGAGCCAGTGAAGGCACATTCTTCACTTTGTGCAGCTTGAAGATGGAGGGGGATGCCCAGTTTGAGGAGAATGAGTGAGAGAAAAAACCTTTCCCTTTTTTGAGGCTCTTTTACATCAGTCTCTCTCACACCCGCGCGTCCACGCGCATCCCTCTGAAGTCGCGCGCGCACGCGGGCTTCAGGGGGAGCAAGAAGAAGAAAGAGAGCGTTGAGTTCTATTTTGAGCGCTTGCGAGGCCAGTTTTCAGTGCGGCCAATGGCGCTTGGACGAAGACACAGTGGCCACGGCGAAGAAGGACCACGACGACAACAGCAGTGACAGCAACACGTGAGACGACGACGAGGACAGGACCCGCGGACGCGCACCATGAACCCCAAGACCATCTGCGCGGTGGCGGCACCAGCGTTCACGTACGTCAAGAGTACTATTTTTTCAGGGCAGTCTACTTTTAAAGTTAAATAATGCATTAATAGCAAACTTAACTTCTGATACCTGGGTGAGCATGTTGAGCGCGAAGCACGTGGTGAGCGGGTGGAGTCTGCTATTGCTTTTTAGTCTTAGGTAGCATGTAAGTGCTAGTACATTGTAAGCTTTAAGACCTGCACGCGTGAGTGTAAAACACTATCCCTAAGTCAAGTGTTGATGAAGAGCGAGAGAGAGAGAAAAGCACAAGTCCACTGTACGCATTGTTTGTACAGGGTGAGCAGAATTTTTTAGTACAATGATTCTTTGAGCCATCTGCCTCAATATCAGTGCTATGCTAAGGCTTTTGTCTAACGCTCGTACAGTGCAAAGCAATCGCGTAAAAGAAATGGCACATTTTCGCATTCTGCCTAAGAGAACAGTGATAGATAGACATGTACAACGATTGTCTTTTGAGGACATTGTGTCGGGAGTTCCTTCATCTGCTCTTCAGCCTTACATCAACACACCACGATGCAACTTCAATAGAGGACACACAAAAAATTCCTCGCACGGCAGACGAAACAAACGCTCAACAGGTGTTTCCACTCCTTTTTTTTCCTTTAGTTTTTTTGCAGATGTTTGAGACGTCTTTTATATAAAACTTTCTTAATACAGTGGATTTTCGATAAACGGTAACGGAAAATTTATCGTCATGTCGAGAATAATCTTTGTAGCGAGTGAAAAAAAGACACTAGGTAAACATCGATTGTTCTAACAGCAACAAGTGAAGAGGTCTTTGATTCCCCAGAAATATCGACTTCGGCATAGTGACATTCGCAATAGGAGAGATTCTGGATAAAGCTATCGAATTTATGACTGAAAGATCACAATAGAGTCAAGCAGAGATTGCTGATGGGAAACTACGCTACATCAAAGTTCGACTGTATCGAGGAGAATTCACAACGCTTGGTGCGCTGAATGAAGTGATCGACCAATGGGGAAAATTTTGCCTCGGTCGAATCCGAATTTTTGGAAGTCTGGCAATTCCGAAGTCGAGTATTTGGATGTTTTGGGCCGCCACGATCTCTTCTGGCAGACAGTCTTCCGAGTCTCTGCTGGATATGTCTCTACCGGGTGTTTCAAGACTTCTCAGACAGTTTCCCGAATTCAAAATGTGCGAGAGCTTTCGCAAGTGTCCCCAGTCATGTATAACTGCCGAGTGGGGACGTGTGCGAAAAAAAACCCTTTGACAAGAGTACTGCCAAGAAGTGTTTAGAAAGTTCTTCCCTGGCTCTTCCTATTTGATTCGAGATTGATCTTGTCGGAGTTGAAACTAAGTCCTGAGAATCCTGAAACACTCGGTAATTGCCTCACCAACACTGTTGTTCGAACGTTTGAAATCGGTTCGGCCCTTTTTTTTCGGTCGACTGCTACTAATTTCTTCCTCATTTGAATCTAGATGAGGCAGGAAAGAAGTGCAAAAAATGTTCACAAATATACAATTACAAATTCAGTGTTGCCACGCTCTGTATTTCGAGACATCAGACAATCTATTTAGTGCCTGGCCTTCTTGTGACACCCTCTACCTACAGCTTGACTGTTCCTTGCGTGGCATTTGGTATTTCCTATTCTCCCAAATGTGGTAGTTCCGATCACAAAGTTGAACGGAGTTGCCACATCCAGGGAATGGAAGAAAAAAAAAGTGAGGCAGTCCAAAAAAGTGGACTTGTGGCTTATTTTTTTCTCCTCGCGGTTAATTACTGCTCTGAACAAACTTTATCTTATTTTTTGGTTGGGAGAGAGAAAAAGTTTTCTCACTTCCCCCGCTAACGACAGCTTAAGATGGCTTTTGGCACTTGGGCGACATGTGCTAATTTCTCTCTGCAAAGTACAGGGTGTAGCAGCAGTTTCTTGATGCATCTAGCGGGCTCACTGCAAGTGGAGACCAAATCCGCAGCTTTATAACAAAAGTCTTTAACTGGGACTCGAGTGACTTTGTCATATATTGTTCGTATCATGGCAAGTCTGTTGAACACATCTTATTTTGTGCGTCAGTACAATTGATTTGATGTAAGTGATGCTGCATGAAAAAATGTTGCTAATATTTGCATCGTCTATCAGAAGTTATATGCTGAAACATGGCCATTGGTTTCATGCATATGAAGTAGCTTTCCAAATGTAACCAGGGTGGTTGGGATTAGATCATAGGATGTGGATCTGACAAGTCTTTAGCTTTTTATATTCAACCCATCACCCTGTCTCAGTAGTGTATGACAATTTCAGTTAAAACACTTTTTTTTACTTAAATAAGAGCTAATTCAACTTTTAAAAAGAAGTTAAAGGAGATCTGAGACCAGTCCTTGAACGCGGTTGACGATTTTTTTCGGTAAGCTGTGATGCAGCCCAGTGATAAATTGAGAGTGCTTGGCTTGCGGTAATTCCGCTTTATAGGAGTCTCAAAAGCGGCGTCCACTGTACGATTTGTGGGGATTTTGTTTTGAAAATGAAGCCAAAATACTGATATCTATGTGGATAACGAGAAAAAACCTTCAGTCCAAAGCTCCTGGTCAAGGGCTTGGGTCTTGCAAAGACGGCCCGGAAAGGGGTGCGTCTTGAAGTCTGAACCGAGGAGCCGCAATTTGAGATGTTATATTTTAAAAAATGACCTTCTGAACAGAGGACTGATAAATAATTCTAAAATGCAAGCTTTTCGCTTCTGCCACAGGAACCAAAAGTCCCTATAACCTAACTTGAATATGTGTCGGAAGCCCTGGCAACACTAGGAACACAATAAATGTTGATTTTTCTACACCTGTCAAGCACAGATGCGCAACTGGAGATCCAAAAAATTGATTCTGCCAAGAGAAATTTAAAAATGGGGGCCAGATTCGGCCGAGTCTTTCTCACGTTGCACACAGGTTTCCTCTGTTTTCTCTCCGAACTGCTTCCAGGAGAAGACAAAGCTGGCGATTTGAGCAGAGCTTCAAGCCCCTGGATGATAAGCCTGCCTTTTGTCACTCAATCCGTGAAGGATGTGCTCAAAATATGCCCCATTTTGGTCCAAAAGCCCATTTTTTGGAGTGCTCCCTCAATGCAAAAAAGAGGGATGGCCTGAAAGTTTTCTCTTCACTGTGGGATGCAATAACTTTGCCATTTCTGGCCCGATTTGCAAAATTCTGTTCTGTACGTGAACGTTTTGATTCTCTCCACTCAAAATGACCCACGTTCTGAACAGGCTGTGCAATCAAACGTCTACTTTCTCCGCCTCAAACTTCACTTTTGGGACCACCCTGTAAAGCTTAAGTCAGACATCAGGAATGAGGATGCAGGCGACTGGAAAACTTGGGAGACATGATGACGATGACCGACTTTTGTACTTGCCCGTACCACCCACACCTACACACACAATGAGACGGTACAATTAGGCATTGCGTCTCCGAGGCAACAGCCATTTACAGTAGTCGCCGCTTAGTCGAGCAGCTTTTTTACTACATTCAGCGTTGGCTTACAATAAGCGGAGAATCACTTCTGAGACCTCCCCAGGCAGCCATCAGGCCTCAGATGGGCAATGAATGGAAAGGGGCAGCCAGAGGGATGACAACAACAGGGGAGAGCTTGAGGAACATTGACAGCAGGGGG
>JAAUXU010019855.1_pt1 | contig 10592 bp, 9 predicted proteins | sample 7278151 | NCBI WGS metagenome assembly JAAUXU01 (sample SAMN14350113, study PRJNA611818) | marine sediment metagenome | isolation source: surface marine sediment (1.8m) | place: French Polynesia: Moorea | collected 2018-08 | reverse complement strand
GTTTGATCGTCGTCGTCGCTGCTCCCCCCATCCTCTGGAATAGAGGACCAAGGGGGGCTTCAAACAAACCATTTTCCAAAACGGTTTTGGATATCTCGTTTCAAAACCTCTTGGCTTTCGCTTCAATCGTACGACATCAGAGGCGCTGTATAACCCTTGAATGAGTAGGTATGATTACCTTAAAAGAGTAAGTGCAAAAAAGATGCAATGCTTGCCCTTTTTGCAACCTCTAGGAGGATATTTGGAGGTGGGACAATAATAGTTCTTCCTTTTACGTTCTTACACAAGGAAAGCTTGCTTTTACGCCAGAAAAATCCGATAGGTTCCAAAGCAAGCAAGAGACTGAATAAACCTCGATACATTGGAGACACATAGGGACAGGAGGGAGTATACATTTTGGCTGCCGTGCGACCGAAGTTGAAATAGCTGGACTCTTTAATTGTTAATCCCGTATTTCAAACACATAACTGGAAATGATTCCTCAGCACCGGTATATTACAGTCGCCATGAATTGTCATAGACAACAGTAGTAGGTTTTCATTTCCCTTTAAGAGCCTGTCCCATGAATACGGGGAATGAAGTTCTCACGGACCCACGTACGTTGGACGTTGACGTTTTCAATTATACCTAATAAAACAGTGCGTTGTTTCTTGCCTTGCAACTTCTTTCCGCCAATGCCGCCGCCTCAGAAGTAGGAGGAGTATGGTCGATGGATCGCTTTCTCTCCCCAGCCTATCCGTATCCCCTTAGCAGCAATGGCTTTGAAGAGGAGAGTTGCACAGTCGTCGTCCCCCCCTCCCCTCCCGGTTCGCCGTGTGCGGAGGAGCGAACGAAGAACGCCGAAGGGGGAAGAGGAGAGGGGGTTTGACGACGGCGGCGGCTGAGGAGGAGGGCGGAGGGCGGAGGGCGGCGGCGAAGGCAATTCATCCTCCTCTTCTCCTCCTTCTCTTTCCTCATCCATCCGTCCATTTCCAGTCTCATAAAGCATAGGGGCGGCGGCGGAGACTTAGTTCCTCGCCGCCCCTCGCACCACAAAGGGAAAGAGAAAAGGGAAGAGGGGGAGGAAAGTGCTGAATTGGTGTCCCCTTTTATGGTGTTGCATTCGTCGCGGGAGGTTTACCCTAAAGTGCTTGTTTCTCGATAGCGGTATGGATGTGACTTGAAGGGATCGAGGAAGGGGGCAGAGCGAGACGATCCCTTCGGGGGATATCGTGTTTTTCTCCCCGGAGAGCCTCCCCCCTCCCCGATCAGAGTGCGTGTTTCAATCTGATGTTCGTCCCCCCGCGACCGCAACATGTGCGTCTTCATCGGTGACCACAACTGGTTCTCGCTGCCGTCGTCGTTCAAAACCGAGGAGGAGGAGGAAGAGGGGCGGAGGGGCTGCGGAGGAAGAAACACCTTCAGAAGTCAGGGGCGCAGGAGGACCAGGTTGCAAAGGAGGGCCACATCTTGTAGGGAAGAAACGGTAGGTGTAGAAACGATGCTGGTCACCGGAATGACCTAAATGCATTTATCAGAGCGAAGAGGAAACTTTCAAAAGATTTGAAGAAAAAAAAAGGCTCAGTTGTCGTAAAAGAATCAATTTTAAATCAAGTCCCCGTTTTCATTCTATGCACAGTTAACTACACAGACTTAAAGCAGAGATCGCTCCAGATGAACAACTGGGGTCTGAGGTGGCACACAAACGCACCCCAACTTATGACCTGCTTATTAGTTTTTGAGCTTGGAGGGCTCCATTCTCAAGAAGATTTTTATTTATTTATGGGCATTTTTGTATGCTGCTTTGCAACCATCTGGACTGGCATAACAAACCGTTGGAATCTTATGTGCCAGCATATGTAACCAGCATTGTTAAGTGGACAATTTCAGGCACCTTATTAGAACTATTGCATTGAATGATGCAGCATATTTTTCCATAGTTGCTAATGAGAGAATGTTAATATTCCCATGAAAATTTTCCAAGACTCTCATTTCCTGAATGTTTGCTTCTCGGATCTACAGTTTCATACATATGTGTGCAATACACTCTTTATGGGCTACTTGAACGTATGTGATATGTAGACTTTGGGCAGGAAGGGCTGGAAATCCTTTGACCCCTCAAGGATTGATGGACTTGTAGAAGGAACAATGCGGAGAATGAAAGCAAAAAATCCGGTTGTCAGAACGATCAAATATTTTCCCTTTTTCAAAAAATAAAAACATCACCGTCTTCAGCAGCATATTTTTCTAAGCTGTTTGTGAAGGGAGTTTTTTGTACTGTCGAGGGAAAAGTACCCAATAGCCCTATGAACATCCACAAAAAGGTTTAAGTACCTCTTACTTTATTTTACTTACCTACACATTCTTCAATGCTCAATCCTTTTATCGGAAAGAACAGAATGCTGCCTGAGATTGAGAACCCGTAAAAAGTGAAAATGTATCCTGTTCTGAAGCGGAAAGTCGCTATCCCTTCAGTGGCGTTTATTCGTGCCCATTTTTCGAGCTCTTGTACTCTTTCAAACGCAGAGGAAATTGCGTACATCCAGACGGATCCTATGATGAAATTAGAACAAGTATTTTTGTTCTTGACGTTGGCACCTCTTTCAAAGGATTATATTTGACCTTTTGTTTGAAACATTGGATTGTACTGCATGTTTTAAGCATAGCAGGTTAAACACCCTTTTTATGGTACAGTTCACGGTTTTTTCTATATCCTAAAAATAGGCCCATCAGATACCAAACAAAATGCTTTCTTCCTATTTCAAAGGACTGAGCAAAGGCCGCCTACCGACTCGCACCCAGTTCGTTCGTACTGGCTAACAATAAAACTGACTGAGGAAAAGATTAAAGGGCAATTTTAATTGAAAAGTAAATATCATTTGCTCTCCTGCTTTGAAGATGCTCGTTCACTCGAGCTGGATTGTCTGCTGGCCCATTATTCCCTTGAGATACAGACAAAATTTCCTTTCTGTATGGATGTTCCTTCAATCTGTTTTGTACTGTTCTTCAACTACGTGTACATAGACATTCAAACTGAGTGTACATTGGTACATTGTCCCCACGATCACAAAGCCCCCGCCCGTCCCTCTCTCCCCTCTTTGCCGAAATGAACCCATCAACAAGCTGCGGGAAGCAAAGAAGAAAGAGTAATCTTCTCCCCTCGACCCGAAAGATGAACGGCCTGCCCCACGCCCTATCTCCCTTCTCCTTCCTTTGCCCCTCTTGCCTCTTTACCTGTAAACCACTGAGCAAAAAAGACGGTACCTAGGAAAACAAGAGATTATTGCGAAAGAACAGCACAGCACTCAGGCAGACAAACTCCAAGAGACGACGACGACGGAGGGAATCTTCTTCTTTGCAGAATTGTTGGCCATGAAGCCTGCGGGCTGGATTGGTTTTTCCTCCCATCGCTGCTCATTACTTGGTCGCGCCGCCATTGGCTGAGGGAACGCTCCCTCCCTCCCTCCTTTCCCTCCTCCTTTCCTCTTTCCTTTCTCGGGGGGAAAGGCGGCGTCGGCGTTGGGTTCTGGGTTCGGCGGCCGTATTTCAACCTGACAGCTGTTTTACAATACGTCCGCGTGATTTATAGCCACGGAAAAAAGCCTCGGGGGAAAGGGAAAAGGGAGAGGAGGGGGATCGAGTGGAGGGAGAAGGAGGACTAAAAGGGAGACGATGTCAACGAATGCATTTGGGAGGTTGAAGGCGTACCCTACAGGGTGTCGATGGAAAAAGCATATCAGATTATGATTTGCATGGCTTCATTTGTCGACGCCTTGTTGGTTGGCTCCACTGAAAAACGAAGGCTTTTAATTACAGGAGCTTTTGTTGCCACTCTTACATCAGGCGAAGCAGGATACCAAGGAATGTTGCCTTTAAATCAACTAAGCTTCGGTTCAATAGATTGTATCGATTTTGGAAAAAGAAAGCCAACCGGGAAAGCGAAAAAATATCGAGGAAGACGCTGCTCCAGAAGTTCGCAACACAAATGCAGCTCAAAGATACTTTGCACGAAGGAAATGCTTTGCGCAAGCGAACACAGGCAGACCCGACGACGATTTGTTTACTTGAAGGTGTGAATGATTTGGGAGAGATACTCGTCATTTTCTTCATTCCGTCGTCTCCTCTTCTCTTGGATACGTATTTTGACTTTGGCGTCAGACAGACGACAGGGGCTTCTTTCATGGCGGACTGTAGGAAAGAGAGAGAGAGAGAAAGAGAGAGGCATAAACACTGCTCTTCCTCGTAAGGCGAGATGAGACGTGGGACAGGTGTTAGAGGGAGACGGCGGGAGAAATTAAACTGCGAATGCGAATATTGTAAACCTTGCTCTAATCGAGCCTCTTTAATTCCACTTCTTTGCAGGTGTGTCCCGACTCCCCCTTTTCTTCAGCGAGCACCCACAAATCCGATCTCTCAGCCCCGGGAGAACGGGGAACACCTCTGTCGCCACCGCCTTCGCTCATCCCGGACGAAGGCGGAGACTCTCTTTCTTCTTCCCCACCTTCGCCGGGTCTCTTCGACCCGGAGGACGAAGGCGAGGGCCCCGGGGAGGCCCGGAGAAGGCAGCCACCCCTCCACCTTCGCACCAGACACCGGTACAAAAGAAAGAAGAAGGGCGAAGGGGGAAAAAAGACTTGAGACGGACTCGAGGAGGAGCAAGAAATCCTAATTTCGAGAGTGTTAAGAATATTAAGATCTCTCAAGTAAGCGCGAAACAAAATAATAGTGTTGTAGTAGTGGTTTTCACAGGTGTGTTTTTTAGAAGAGAAAGAGAGAGAAGGGGGATCAAACAATTAAGGAAGCGAATCCTCCGCAGTCATGTCCGGCATGACCGGTTACGACCAAGCGGCCTCCTACCCTACGGCCGTGGCCGCACAGTACAACTACGTGCCCAACATGGGGCTAGGAGGAGGACAGGACCCGCAGTCCGCGGCGGCCGCGGCCGCAGGGGACCCGAGGAACCATCAGCTACACGCCGCACACTGGCACCACCACCAGTATCAACAACAGCAGCAGATGGGAGGACACCACTCTCCCACCCAGCAGCAGCAGCAGCGATACTACTACGACAGGAACGGGTATTACCACCACCAGGCGCCTCCGCCGACCCTCGACGGGGCAGCAGCGGCGGCGGCAGCAGCAGGACAGCAGCATCAGAACTGGCATGAACCCGTGGGAGGAGGGGCAGCGGCCGGGAACGGCGGCGGCGGCGGGGGCAACGGCAACTCAACCCCCACCTTAGGAGGGAGGCCGGACTCTCCCTCCTCCGCGGCGGCGGCGGGGACGGGAGGGGTGTCGGCGGCGGCGGTGCAGCAGCAGTTGTCGCAGCAACAACCCTTCTCGGCTTCACCCCAGCAGGATGGTCTCGGTGGTGGACAACAGCAATACGGTGGAGGAAGCTGCAAGCTGAATTCAAGTGGTGGCGATGGCACTGGCCCTCCTAGTCCCTCTCCCACTGGCGGTGCCTCCTCACAGTCACAGCAGCAGCCGCAGAAGCAGGAGCCCAACCTAGTGGGGCAGCAACAGCATCAGTATCAGCAGCACCAGTATCCCCAGTGCCCCCTCTCCTCGCAGTCCCAACCGGTCTACAACAACAACCTTCCTCCTGTCCACAACTATCACTCCGAGGTTGGCCCTCCTCAGCAGCCTCCCCCTCCGGCTGGGCCGCCTCAGGGTCAGCCCTCGCCGGTTCCACCCGGTGGCGGGGGGCCGCCCGGGGGAGGTGCCGGAGGAGGAGGAGGTGGAGGCGGGCCCATTGGACCGGGAGGGCCTTCTCAAGGAGGAGGAGGTGGCGGAGGTGGTGGTGGCGGAGGAGGAGGAGGCGGGCCACAAGCTCCATTGCCATCGCCCCTCTACCCTTGGATGAGAAGCCAATTCGGTAAGAATAATATTTTTTTTCCATTTTTGTGTATGATAGGAAGGATAGGTAGCAATTTACGGGAAAATAGCTGGAACACATCACATAAAAAAATGTAGCATACAATAGTATGATCTTCACAAAGTTCTCCCAAACAACAAGCAAATAATATCGAAAATATGTGAAGTACAAAACTGGTGATTAATTTCCAGGACGAAAAATTCTTCTCCAAATGCAACTGTCCCACTCGCAGGAGTCAAAAATTTAAAGAGGAACTGTAAAAGAGTTTCTTGTGCAGATTAGCCAGCCGATATCAATCACGTCATGCACATTGAAAGTATTCTTGAGATCTGTAGCATATTTGGTATACTTTCAGCGACTGAGTTACAAGGATGGTGGTTCAAGTTGGGCTCAAAATTCTAGCTAGTCCATCGAAGTTGTTTTAAAGGCTGTTTGCAAAAAAAATTTTTTGCCGCATTTTTTGTTCACTTTTGGTAAAGTATTGTATTTTTTCCTCAGCACAGTAGCAAAACGAACAGTTCCTCATTTCAACACGTTCAGTGCAATGTGTAGTTGGTTTGCAGTGATTCAGTAACCAGACATTTACCGGTGCAAGAAATCCTCGCCGTTCTTACGATATGCAGGGTACTGGAGCATTTTTTTAAAGTCATGCCGAAGAAAAAAAGTTACTTTTCTGAGGTTTGGGAACCGTCCCGGCACCTTTTCCTTTTCTTTCTTTTAAAAGAATCTTTTCTCCCTCGTCTATTCCACTGACCTTCAGAATTTACTGTTGTAGTAGAAATTTACGATGGCCTGAACTGCCATAGCACCACTGCACCGAGGAAGAGGAGGGGAGGAGGGAGGGAGCCGGTCATAAATTTCTTCCCAAAAGCGGAGGAGGAAGGAACGCAGGGGGATGAGGGGAGGGAAGAAGAAGCCGGTTGCACCAAGCATGCCGTTCAGGCAAAACCAGGTCAGAAACGGCTGATACTTCAAGTCTGTTTATTCGGGATAACCTATGCTGCACATTTTCAAAAATATTTTATTATAGAGCAATCCTTTTTACGTTGGAGCGCACTTGCCGCCGTCGCCTCTCCCCCTTTGCCGAGGGAAGGGGTCTGCTTCGATAGTCGCGCTCATAAAAAGCCTATAGGGAAAAGAGAGAGAAAAGCGCTTGAACAGATCCGGAGCTCGAAGCTGCTTCATGTAGGAGGAAAATAGACACACAGGGGAGAAGGCAAAGGGGGAGGAGTTACTCCTAAAGAGACCGCCTTCTCTCGCGTGGCGTCAGGACGATTCGACAAGTTTTAGGAGGATGTATGGCCGTTGGAAACAGTCGCCAAAAACCTTTCAGTGTGATGTTGGATTAAGTCTCCAAGACTGCAACTATTGAATTTAGTTTCTGTTTTTGAGGGATTAAGTAAATTTTAGCAGCTGAATTAATTGATTGTCGCTCCTGTTCTACAGACTTGCACATCTTTCCTTCTTTTAATTCCAGAGAGAAAGAGGGGCAGGCAAACCTACACCAGGTACCAGACCCTGGAGCTGGAGAAAGAGTTTCACTTCAACCGCTACCTAACCAGGCGACGGAGAATTGAGATTGCCCACGCTCTCTGTCTGACAGAGCGGCAGATCAAGATCTGGTTCCAGAACCGCCGCATGAAGTGGAAGAAGGAGAACAAGTCCAAGTTGGACGGCGGCGACGGGCTGGATGATTCCCCTCCAGGGTCGCAGTGACAGCAGCTAAACGAGGGAGGAGAGGAGCGGGGAGGGGATCCAGGGGACACCACCACGGTCGGAGGAGACGGGGCAGGAGTGGAGGCCATGGTGGACCCAACAGGGGTCCCGCCTCCGCCTCCTCCTCAGTTCCATCCTCCCTCGTCCTCTCCTATGTCCCTCGGCCCCATGCCCCACGTCAGCCTCTCTCCCACCCCTCTGCCCCCTCAGGGCTCCCCTCACCATCACCCCCTGGCGGGCCCGCCTCCCCCTCCGCAGCTGCACCAGCTCCAGCCCCACCATCCCCAGCAGCTGCACCAGCTGCAACCTCACCCACCTCCTCACCCTCCTCCACCTCACCAGCTCCAGCCGACCTCGCCTCCCCCTCCACATCAGTTGCAGCTTCACCAGCTCCAGCCTCACCAGCAACAACCGGACTGCATTTAGAAAGACAGTGGCTCTCGGCCAAACCATGGCGGTGTGGGGAGAACGATGTCTGCTTCAATTGATATTACCCCTCGATCGGGGGCCCCACCCATGAAGGCTCAACACATGTGGCCTCAGACTATGCACAGCAGGCGGAGATGAGAAAGGCGGAAACACAAACAACAACAACAACAAACACAATTGCTCTTTCATCCACTCAATGTTACTGAAGATTGTGGTGAGTGCGTACGTCGTGCGAGTGAAAGGGAGAGCGAGAAAAAATGACTCAAAAAAAGGTCTCTTAGTTCCTCATTGTCTGCCGTTGGTCGTCGTTGAGAGGCGAAAATGACAATTCGGGTGAGAGAAAAGAAGAAGAAGAAACGAAGTACGTAACGAAGACTCCTCCCTCTCAATGACTAAACCACACAGCAAAGAATGTATCCACCATATGTAACTTACCTGGGGGTAGTTTGAGGTTTGGGGGCAGTTTTTAGGTTATGGATGAAGGAGGAGGAGGGGAGAGGGACTTTTCATACCAAAGGCATCTAGATATTATTACTGCAAAACAACGGCAACAAAAACATCCACTGTATATACCGATTACGTAATTACGTAAAAATCCTTTCCTTGCGAGAACAGTTCATCTTTCCAAGTTGTGGAACCAAAAATTGGTGACTGCGACCGATCTGCGGCGAGTAAGTTTGACTTCTGGAGTCTGTACTACTCATATTATCCTTATTGTAAGACGACGAACCTTATGCCCAATTTCGATAGGTGTGACCCACCCACCCTGATTGTAGACGATCCCCCCGTTGCTCTACCCACGAACTCACCCACCCCAGCCAGCAAGTAGTAGTCGGTAGTTGACGACAGAAGGAAAAGCAGCGGTTCAAGCAGTACCTTGTTTTTATATCGACCTTTTTCCTCTTTCATTCCGGTGAAACAAAAAAAAGAAAGGAGAGCGGAAGCGAAAAATATTTTGATGATGACGATGCAGCATCAGTGCAATCGACTCCGATGATGAAAGATAGGCGAAAACAAACAAGCTCTTGTACAACAACATTGGGGGAAAGAAAAAGGGTTGCTGAAGAAGAATCAACACTCGTTGTTTTGCACTTTTTGCTCAACACCAAGAACAAGGGCAGAAAACAAGAAAGAAAAAAATCGCGAGCAAACAGTGTTCCTTTCACACCCCCTCTCTAATTTTCTCTCAGATCTCATTCAACGATGAGGGGTAAGAAACACTTTGTCCCATCTAAATCTAAAGAACCAACCACCAGCAACAGCAACACTGTGATTACGTACAACACATGTACGTAATCTCGCTTTCCTCATTCTCCCACCCAACGAATTTTCAAGGCAATGTCCCCCCAAACTTGCAATTTACTGGAACCACCATCTCCCCTCAACACTGAAGCTACTCAAGAGAAGGGGGCAGCGGCCGAAAAAGCAGTAATAGAGTGCATGAAAGAATGAAGAAGCAAAAAAGAAGCAAAAAGTTGAAGAAAAAAGTACCATTTGTCACATCATCGGCGGCCGATCGTGAAGCAGCAGCAGAAGCAGGTTTTGTCAGGAGCCATATTATAGTTACACGAATAAAGTCCGTACGTAAAAACTTGGGAGAAAACAATTTTTTTGGGCACAACTTCCATTCATTTACAAAAGGTCAACATCCTTTCTTTTGCTGGGTCGTTAGTCGGTCATCTTAACTGTTGCCCACCACCGTTCTCCCCTCTCTTTTGCAGAGTTGTAATGTGGTAATGCTCCAAATTTATGTCCCTCCCTCTCTTCCCCCCTCCCTACTACTCTTCCTCTCGTTTCTGACTGCAACTGGAAAGGAGGAGGAGGAGGAGAGGAGGGGGAGGGCAATGAAATCGACAGCAAAGTACCTCATAAAACCGGGGGAAGGAGGAAGGGGAAAGAATGGAATGGCCTTGGCCTCCAACCAAAAGTGTGCCATGGGTGGAGAAAAGGAAGCTCCAGGAAAAAGGCAAGTCAGGTCCAATTGAATGATAGATTTTGGATCACAACTCATCATGTTGCCATGTCTTCACAGGTTCCAGGGACTGAATTGAAGAACACTGGCACCTCAGAGCAAGGTAACAACATAATTGTGGAATGCAACAACTTTGTCCATTCTAAATTATCTTTTTGTCTCTTCCAGAGGTCTTCGTCGAAGTGTCGGTGGCCGAAATGTCGCCCCATCGTCGGCGTGTCGCTTCCTCTCCCCTCGCCGGTATTGGCTGAGGGACCAAGGAGCGGGGCGCAATGATGGATTGCCCCTCCCCCTCTTCTCTCTCTCGGGCTGTGTTGGCGCCATCTGGCGGGCGGCGGCGATGGCGGCGGCGGACGGGAGAGAGGAAAAAGGAGGAACGGCCGCCGAAGCCGCTGCCCCGGTTTAAAAGGTCTTGTAACATAATTTATGGCCTTTTTAAGAGAGTTTTACTACTCTCGTTTTCAGAACATTCACTTCTTTCTTTTCGTAGCCGTGAACTTGAAAATTGTCCCCTGCCTGCATCCAAAAGTAGCACGGGAAATTTCGTGTCTCTTTTTGCCAGTGAAGGGTCCAGAAATTACTGAGGAAATTTATTTCCGCACAGTAATGTAACAAGAG
>JAAUXU010021190.1_pt1 | contig 10593 bp, 14 predicted proteins | sample 7278151 | NCBI WGS metagenome assembly JAAUXU01 (sample SAMN14350113, study PRJNA611818) | marine sediment metagenome | isolation source: surface marine sediment (1.8m) | place: French Polynesia: Moorea | collected 2018-08 | reverse complement strand
GGTCCGTGCAGTCCATCACTCCAAGGGCTGTTGCTCAAAGGCCGTCGCTCAAAGGTCCGTGCAGTCCATCACTCACTCGGTAGATGTACAGCAGTTGGTCGAGGAGCTTCTCAGCGCTTACCTTTGTAGGATCAGCTTCATGTGCTACGTCTACACTCAGTATTGTGGCATGGTGAAGAGCATTGACATTAACATTTGATTTGTGTAATAAAAATTAAAAGTGCGATAACTATTGTCCGGCTGCTGCGCACTGTTCTGTCTGCGCTCCCCCGTGTATCCCAGTGACGTCACGAATCTGCGAGCGCGCTCCTATCGCTGACGAAGCTTATTTACCTACCTTGTATACAGCTTCCTTGGAGTACTCTCCTCAGCGTCGGAATCGAAGCTTCCACCTTCCAGCAGCTGACCTTACGTAGTCAGCTTCACCAGCGTCCGAACTAAACCACCTGTATCGTCTGCTTCGTAATTCATCCATCATCATTTCAGGTGGGAAAAAGATGTCGGATCACCGCCTCCCACGATGCCTGGTGCCAAAACACTATCAACTTCGGATCGTACCTGACTTGGAAGCTCTGACCTTCTCGGGAAAAGCCGTAATTTCCGTCGAGGTCAAAAAGTCCACAAACTTGGTGAGGTTGAATTCCTTGGATTTGGACATTGCCGGTGTGCGCGTCTTTGAGGGAGATGAGGAAATTCCCGTGGAAAAAGTCGACGTGGTCGCCGACAAGGAGGAGCTGAGAGTCACTCTAGGGAGATGTCTGAAGAGTGGAGTGACCGGCACCATAAGGATCGATTATGCTGGAAAGATCAATTCCTTGATGAGAGGATTTCACCGGAGCGTTCAACCTTCAGGCCAGGTAGCAGCCAGCTGTCATTTCGAGGCCTCATCAGCTCGGATGGCCTTTCCCTGCTGGGACGACCCTTCCTTCAGAGCCGTCTTCCAAGTGGAGGTAGCTGGTGTGGATCAAGACCTCGTGGTGCTTTCAAACATGCCAGTCAAGGAAGAGATCCGGGAGAACGAGGTAAGCCCTTGAAGGCGTTCCACTGAGAGACTGCGCATTTCTGACTAAGCTCTGCGGGTGCAGTAACATGCGTATATTCTTCCAGAACAAGGTAACCTATCGTTTCGAGGAGACTCCGGCGATGCCAACTTACATCGTGTGTTGGTGTGTGGGCCACTACGACTTCGTGGAGGCCAAGACCGTCGGCCAGGAGATTCCTGTTCGTGTCTACACTCCCAAAGGAAAGGCCCATCAGGGCGAGCTAGCTTTGAAAGCGGCCGTGGGGGCCATGGATTACTACCGAGAGTTTTTCTCCACCGACTATACCCTTCCCAAGGCGTGTGCTTAGACCTGGACGGTGTGTTCATGTGGAATTCAGACTGTTTATTTCACATCCATCCACCCATCAGATTGATCTCATCACCATCTCTGACTTTCCTATCGGGGCCATGGAGAATTGGGGCCTGTTAACTTTTCAGGACATCTACCTGCTTGCAGACGAAACGACTGCTGCATTTCGAAAGCAATATGTTGCTCTCATTGTAGCTCACGAAGTTGCCCATCAGGTGAGTGGGAAATGACAGCTACTCATCGGCATTCTTGTACTGTACATAGGTGACTCCATAGGGATTCCTAGCACCTCGAGATTCGTTCATTTGAGCGTTTATTCCTAAACGACATACTTTACATTACCTCCCATGACGGCTGAGGAGTAGCTTACTTAGAAGAATGGGACACATCAGCCAACCCTCTGTGATTTAGCCCTCTCCCTTCACCCCCAAGGAATACCACCCAGTAGGGGGCTGCCTCTGTAGTGACTGGATTTCCCGGACTTTCACGGGAATTCCAGGAAATTCTAGGGACTCCTGAAAGCTAAGAATGGAAGGGTTAGGTTAGGGTTTTATGGTTTCAATTGTACATGTTTTAACTTTCTTTTCATGACAGAAGTGACGTGCAATAATAGCAGCCGGGGCATGCAAAATTGTTCATTCTTCAAATGATTATTTAAGTACTGTAACTGTGAATAAAAGGCTAGGCTTAATGGGCCGATGGTTTTGAGAGCTTTATAAAACTTATCCAGGGAGGCCCGGACCTCCCGCCACCAGTACCAAAAAAAGGGAAAAGTCTTAGGGAAAACTTAGGGATAATTTTTTTTCCTGGTTTCTAAAAACTATTATTCCCGGGAAGTGGAGCCTCAGATTTCTCGGCAATTCCCGTTCTGGGAATTCCCAGGAATAGTCACTACCACCACCCCTCCACACGCACACTCACTCTCACTCAGCCCAGAGAGCAACAACTTTTACTACATGAAATTTGCTGAGCCATTCTTAATAAGACGATAGGAGGTCTGAACTGTGGCAATCGTTATAGGGGAGGCTCCTGGGGTCCAAAGAGCAGAGTTTTTGTAGAGATATATATTAGCTCCTCGAGGTTGGACCCTCCTGCAGAGTTACGGTCATTTTTTAATTTCGCCTTCATTATGGTCAGGGGGGGGCCAGCCCAAAATGACCATGCAATGAAAGTGACGTCATAACAGTGGACTGTTGTAAAGTAATAGCAGTCCTGAGACCCCACTAGGTCTGATTTATTGGCTTGATTACTTGCATTTAAAGCATTCATCAAAGGAAATTGCCATTTATGACCATGCTATTTTTAGGCTTAGAGAGGAAACTACGTGAAAAGTTTTAGGATAAACTGGCAGCTCAAGCTTTTACGTACAAATTTAGGATTGTTTTTCTGCCTCGTCATCTCAAATCTAGCCACAGGTTAAGAACAGCTAATGTTGCTTTCCAACACAGTTGGTCCAAAGCTGTGCAGATCTTACCCTCGGGTGAACTTGAAGGAAGAAGTTTATGTAGGGATATCATCTTGGAAGATGCATTTTTTCCCTTACGGTGGGGAAGCACTGTGTGTATGATCCTCATATGCTCATCACAGTGGTTTGGCAACCTGGTTACACTCGAGTGGTGGTCCGACCTTTGGCTCAAAGAGGGCTATGCCACATGGATTCAGTGGCTTTGTGTCGACCACCTTTATCCGGACTGGAACATCTGGACGCAGTTTCTGTCCTCTACGGTCTGTAATGCCAGGCGCTTGGACATGCTCAGCAGGTGACACAAAAGTTGTGGAAAGAGTACAGAAAATCTGGACTGAGCTTTTCCTTTTATCGTGAGCAGCTCTCATCCTATCGAGGTTGAGGTAACGGATCCCGCAGATGTTGAAGAAGTCTTCGATACCATCTCTTATCACAAGGGCGGTGCACTTATCTGGTATGCTCTATGATGGTGAAGGTATGGATCATGTAGTCATTATGATGCATTCTTGCCTTAGGATGCTGTATCATTGGCTCGGCACAGACGCCTTCCGCTCTGGCATGAAGCAGTACCTCCAGAAGTACGTTCTGGGCAACGCCCGTACCAAAGACCTGTGGGCAGTACTTGAAGCAGACTCAGGCAAAGAGGTCGGTAAGGTCATGTCGTCGTGGACTCGTCAGAAAGGCTTCCCCCTCATCACAGTCACGCACTCGTCCCAAGACACTTCCAACGAGGTGACCGTGACTCTCCGGCAGTCGGATGAAGCTTGGGAAAAGGATAACAAGGAAGAGAAGCGTGAATGGGGAGTGCCGTTTAACGTCACCTCCAGGTCATCGCCTAAGGTGCCCATCCACTCCGGACTACTGATTGGTGACGAATGCACCTTTAACCTCAAGAATTTGGACATCACCAAAGACTGGATCAACGTCAATCCAAGCGGCGTGGGCTTCTACAAGGTTTCTTATCCGCGGGACCTCCTTCAGCTCATGGCTTCCTCCGTAAGAGATGGGAGCTTACCCGCCGCCGATCGGCTGTGTCTCCTTATAGACCAGCAGGCCCTGACTGTATCAGGCATGACTTCAACCAAAGACCTCATGATCCTGTGCGAGGCTTACAGGGATGAGACCGATCCGGTGGTTTGGCGCAGTCTCTGCAATTGCCTTGGCGAGGTAAAGATGATGGTCAGAGAGGATGAAGAGTGCAGTCGACTATTTAGCAAATGGTGCCGTTGGTTGCTGGAGAAAGCTTACGTGCGACTGGGTTGGGACGCCTCTGCTGAAGGCGATCATCATCTGACGTCCCTCTTCAGAAGACGTATTATCAATTTTTTGGTTGATGCTGGTGACGAGACGGTCTTAGCCGAAGGTGCCAGAAGATTTGAGGAAAACATTGCTACCTCGGCTGATCTTAGCACCTCCACCTACGCTGCCAAACTCAAGTTGGGCGGCAATTCGGCCTTCGACGCACTCGTGGCCCTCTCCAAGGAGGTGGATTCCGCGGAAATAAGAAGAAATGTTTATGATGCTCTGGGAGCGTCTGACCAGGGAGAGATCTTGAGGAGAGGACTAGAATTTTCTATGTCCGAGGACGTCAAGTCTCAGGATGTCAAGTACATCTTCATTGTGAGTATGCTTATGCCTTTCTTGCAACGTGACTTGACTCTCATGTGCTTTTGCAGTCCATCGGCGAGAAGTCTTTCTTGGGACAAAGCTTGATCTGGAAATTCTTCTGCGAACGTCTGCCAGAGCTGAGGAAACGCTTCGAACGAGGTCCCATAATGACCACCATCGTCGAGGCAGCCACAGAAGGATTCTCAAGCTATCCAGCAGCAGATGAAATTGAACACTTTTTCAAGGACCATCCTTTGCGCGGCATTGAGAGGACTGTCAGTCAGATGCTGGAGGGCATCCGGATGAGAGCTGCCTGGAAGGAAAGAGACCTTGAGGCAGTCGAAAAATATCTCAAGGAGAAACGCTTCTGATTGAGCCAGGCATAACTTGTGTCCTTACGAACGTTGTGCCTTGGGATACAACTGAGTTTGTGGCATTTCTTTTTCCACTCTTCTGTTTCCCTATGTATTATTCAGCCATGAAAATACAGCAAGAGTCTTAATTCTTGTCTCATCGAATAATTTAAATAACCTAAGAGTGTCGCAATGGAAAGATTTTAACCACAACTTAGCCAGATGTTGAGAATTCACTGCGTCGAGTTTCAGTTATGATGTCCTTCTGGTTCCTGAATTATCCTCCATAAACGCCTTCTGCATGAACCCGCGGCTGGCACCACGTCCTCCTTGGCGATGTTGGCCCAGGCCTTGTCGGTGGCTTTCACCTGATCGTCTGTATTATGTCAGAAGGTAGCAATGGCCTCCCTCCCTCTCCATCTTGGCCTGCACAGCCAAGCCAAGGGAGTTGATGTCTGCCACCACTCTGTTGGCCAGAATTTTCCTTTGCATGGCCACATGAGTCTTCTACTGGTCGTTAGCTCTCATGAAAAAAAATGAACCAGAAAAATGACCAGAGTTCTTTATATTTGAGTTGAATTGTTTAAGTTGCTTCTCAAGTTTCGAGAGTTGCGTATGCTAAACTTGTGTACTCAACATCTAAATACGGTCCTGTGCTGTACGCAGTGATTGAAGAGCTCACCACGGGGGTGCTGGTAACGTCATTTGCGTCCAGGTGAGACGATCTCTTTTTATTCATGGACTGAGAGAGGGAAAAAGGCTTTCTTTCTTTCATTCTTTCTTCCTTCCTTTCTCCTTGAGGAGAGAGAGAACATGAGACAGTCAGGGAGAGAACGTCGTGGCGATAGCAGCTTCTTCTCTGCTTCATGGTGGGACTCCGACGATCTTAATCTCATGAGAAATCATCTGTCTTGAGTTCTCAGTGCAGAGACAGAGATTATACGTTCAGAAGACAGAGAGAGAAAATATTTACAAAGTGGGCACCAAGAAATAGTAGCAGAAAAGAGCAAAAAGTTTCGCCAGCATCTCTTCGTGGGCAGGAGGAAAGGGAGCTCATGGAATAAAGGGGTGAGGTGGCTTCATCACTAATCTGTCTAGAGGGGGGGGGGGGAGGACATCTGAAGCTTAGTACCACTCATAGTGCCATAGGTTCACTTTGGCGTTCTTCTTGGCACACACGTGCATCATCGCCTCGTGCCGTCACGTGCGCTTCAGGACCAGAGTGCCGAGCTACAAATAGCTGCTGCAAAAGTTATTTTTAGAGGCCAATGGCTTTTGAGTGTCCGTCTGTTCCGCCCGTGAGGTCCTGGACTGAGGAGGGGGTTATAACATGCTAGTGAGCAATGCATACAACGCGGCAAATAAGTTTCTGACCTGAGTAAATGGGGTTACTCGGCAAAGTCAATTTTTTTGTTCGGAGACCGGACGTTACATTTGCTACCTTTGCTATCTGCTATCCATAGTGCCAACTTTAGTACATAGGATTTCAAAATGAGGCTGACGCGGCAAAATAACCGAGGCTGCGGAAGCGTAGACGGTCCAGCCTCGTAGCCGGAGGTTGCTTTCGGTCGGAGTAGCTGAAAAGTTATTTGCACAGTGGTTGAAGGTGCATCAAGTCTCACGCAGACCAGAAATTGTGAAACGACCGAATAAAGGACGCAGCCCTGTACTTGCGGATGATGGGAGGTTGCAATACCCAAGACTGATGATGTTCTTGTGCGAGACGTCGATGTAGGCACTTTTTCATGTTTACAAAATTTGTAAAGTAAACAAACTGTGGCAAAAAAGCACATTTGACTTGGTGTTCCCACAATCCGACGCCAGAAATTTATTTCCCCTAATGCGTGTTCAAGCCGAAGGTCATAATAAATCTTAAATAAATGAGTGGTAACACAGCAACAGCACGCAGGGTCGACGTAGGAGCAGAACAATGTTCTCCGCATTGGCCGTGTTTGCACGGGGCTTCTCACCAACAAATTTTCCCAGTTGAGAACGCCACTGTAAACACATTTTTCCGTGTTAGCTCTCACTTGTATGCATCAGGTCCCGTGCTTATGCTGCGAAACTCTAACATGTCGAAGGAGTCCGTGTACAAATACGACGGAGGAGCCGTGGTGAGCCCTGTGATGAGACAGAGATAGATGTTACTTTCCACGAATATGGAGATGCTTGAGAAATGTTATCTGCGGCTGTTTTCCTAGAAATTTTGCTTGCCAAGGCTGCCGCAGCATTAGCAAAACCTGCAGAGCAATTCGAGCCTCGCGCCACAAATGCAGATATCATGGAATCATCGAGGCTGGGGACAAACCAGGCACCCATTTCTTTGCTGTTCGTAGTGTGATAAAGACGCGCAGTTTCTTTTCCTACATAGTGTCTTGAAGGCAAGCATTTCTTTGCTCTTCACAGTGTCACGAAGCACACATTTCCTTTCCATACATGGTGTCACGATGCCCACAGTTTCTTTCTATATATAGCACACATTTCTTTACTTCTCATACCTGCATTGTACGCACGCGGCTTTTTCCTTCCAACTCTTTATATTTTTGAGCACATCGGGCAACTTTTAAGAAGGCAGAGATCCTCTTGATTAAAAAAGCTAAGGACAAAAGATGGGCCACTTATTGCACTCTCTGAAAGAATCAGCTGGGAGGAATGTCTGTTATTGCCATGTTAAGGCTTTTGCATATGTATAGTTAAGAGAGACCTAATTGACATGGGGAGTAAGAAAAGGGACAGATGTTTTCATGACTATAGCGAGGTTCCATCTATTAATGGGGATAGCGAACATTTTTTGCGTGGCTGGCAGAATCCATTCGTAGCTTGACCCTCGGACGAAGTAAATGTCTTCGCTGCTCAAAGCGTCACTGACTTCTTTTTTTTACTGCACTCTCTGTATTAATGAGGACAGTGAGCATTTTTTGGGTGGAACAACCCATTCGTGGCTTGACCTCTGGCCACGTGGCCACCAGGGAGGTCCTAATTTAAAAGCCGAAAGAGACCCCAAGGAAAAAAAAGGAGGCCCAGAAAAGGAAGGACAATGCTTTTTTCTGCTCTCTCTCTCTTTCTCTCTGGAGGCCTCTTTTCCGCTTTGGGCTCTTACCTGAAAGAGCCCGCGTGCGTGCGTGTGTATATTAGACTTTCGCATTTTTTTTCTTTCACTGCCCGACAGAAAGAAGAAAATGTCCTGCGAAGAAGAGACTCTGTCAGACAAAAAGCGAGTCTGAGTCGGCTGCGGACCATTGAGGAACTTATTTTGCTCGTGCTAACGATTGGGGAAGTCATACAATGGTGACTGGATGACCTGGCACGGTCATCTGTTGGACAGTAAGTAGAAAGTTGTTCAGTGCGAGGTCGTGAACTTTTTCGGTCGCAGTCCGAGCGCAGGGTTGATCTGCGGCACCCTGAACTCGGAAAGTCTCTGCTTTGTCTGATGGAGTGTGAGGCCATTGAAGGGCCTATACATAGCCTACAGTATTCTGCAGTGAAAGGAGAGAAGGTTAGATAAGAGCGTCAGGCCAGGGCAGAGAGAGAGGAGACCCCCCCCCCAAATAAAACTTTTTGTCCTAATCCCATCCCAAAACGACGATGCCGACGGTGGCGGTGGCCGCGGTGGTTGCGATGCTGCTGTTGCTGCTGCTGCCGCGTCACGCATGGGCGCCCTACCTGGCGTACCACGCGATCGGCGGATATATTGGCACTCGTCAGCAGTAACACATGCGGGGGGGGATGTCAAAGCCCCCCTGTGTGCCTACGTATGACGACTACAGAGGTCACGAGGTACGCACGTGGGTGCTTAAGTGGGATGGGGATAAGAAGGAAATTTTTTTTGACTCCTTCCTCCCAATCAAGTGGAACTGTTTGCTAAAGTGGGGAAAATGTTAGCGATCGAGTTCGGTTAAATGGGGATTTGTTGTACCGTGTAATTGGTTGTTCCTCAGATCCATTGCACCAGACTTTCCCCCTCCGATCCATTCAAGCAGGTCAAATTTGACACACATTATATCAAACACGTCGACTTCTCCGTTCAGTCCAGTTGAGCAAAAGCGTCCTCGCAGGAGCAGACGTGTACCTCGTGACCTTTCCATGCTGCGCGCGAGGTCCCAACTGATGCAGAAGCCCGATACTTCCGATGGAGGAAGCAACAGTTGTAGACATAATGTATATAGAAATGCAATTTATCTCGTAACCATTCCTAGCAACTCACAATGCTTGCTGATGTAGAAAGAAACCTTACACTACGGATAGAGAAAGTCGCATTTGGACGTGCACCACAGATTACACATCGGGATGCAACACGTGACCTTTCCCGCTAATGCAGGAATGAACGCCTGATACTTTTGGAAAAAGGAAGTTACACTTGCCCGCTCGTGGAAGCAGAATGTGGGATAATGTCAACCTCCCAGGATGCACGGACGAGTACTAAGATGTGCTCAGTCAGTCAGCGCAGCTACATGTTCGATGTTTGGACCAAGACCTGTCCAATATCGATTCTATCTGCTGTGTTGTGCTCCCCCTCACCCCCACTTTACGTACAATGACACAGCATTACTTCTCCAGGGATGGAGTGGGACCCAAAAAAGTCGGTCTTCTAACTCAGTGGGCTTGTGCAAGTCTTTCGGGCTCGACTCCATCCCCAGGCATGAGTAATTAACTAATGGCTTGCATACTCAAAAGCCTGAGATGGCGCGGGCTGATCGACCTTACAAAAAGCCCGCAGCCATCCCTATGCTACAAGATCAGGCAGTGTGCATACGTACGTTTTTGTTCACCGTTTCAACCGAAAACCGTGTGCGTGAGTGCGCGGAAGTGTGCGAGTGTCTTCGTGTGTGTGCGTGTGGGTGGGTGCGTGTCCGTGTATGTGTTTGAGACTCAATCTGTACACATGCATAAATGATGCGCAGTTTTCGTGCGACAAAGCTGTTGCTGCGGCGCCAACTTTGCCAAGATGACGTCTCTCTGTACTGGGTGTCTCCACAGAGTCGAGCACCTCCTCGCAGCCGCGGGCGACGACCCAGATTTTGTGGGCCACCCTGTACACTCCCGTCTGTCTCACCTACTCCGTTCAATTTTGTTTTCGTTGCATTGCAGTTGTTAACAGAGGCTTTGCAAGTCAGAACTTTCCTTCTTCCCCCCTCTCACTCATCCAACTTGAGAGAGAGAGGGGGAAACTGAAATTTCGCAATTTTCTGCTCCGCAGTTTCATCCAAATTGTTGTCCCCACTTTTCTTTGTAAATGGCAAACACTATAAAATTTCACCGGGCATCGTTATTTTCGTAAAGAGCAGCAGGAAAAGGCGCTTAAAGGGCTGCTCTGCCAGACACTCACACAGTAGCTTCTGCTGCTCAACAATAAGGCATTCAAGGTGACAAGAAGCTGCGATCAATCATGCTAAAAGCTCCCGCTCTCCTTTTTCTTTGGAGAAAAATGAGTCAGCTCTAGCCCGAGACTTCCAATTTCCCATTGTCTGTGTGCGTAAAGCTCTGCGTGGGCGAAGCTCTGAGTGTGTAAAACTCTAAATGTGTGAAGCTCTGAGTGTGTGGAGCTCGAGATATGCATAATACGCTCCATGAACGTGACGCTCCAGATGTATCTGAAGCTCTAGACATGCGTTGAGCATGTGAAGCTCTCGATAATATGTTAAACACATGAAGCTCTAGACATATGTTAGGTATGTGAAGCACTAGACATGTGTTAAACACGTGCAGCTCTAGACATGTGTTAAGCACGTGAAGCTCTCGATAATATGTTAAACACATGAAGCTCTAGACATATGTTAGGTATGTGAATCTCTAGACATGTGTTAAGCACGTGAAG
>JAAUXU010002882.1_pt1 | contig 10594 bp, 16 predicted proteins | sample 7278151 | NCBI WGS metagenome assembly JAAUXU01 (sample SAMN14350113, study PRJNA611818) | marine sediment metagenome | isolation source: surface marine sediment (1.8m) | place: French Polynesia: Moorea | collected 2018-08 | reverse complement strand
GCCAGAGTTCTGCTGAGAGAACTCCTGTATGTAGAGGCGGTAGGGGAGGAGCGGGTGGCCGCCGTCGGCAGCGAACACGGCGCCGTCGCAGTTGACCCTGCATTGCAAAGAGGAGAACAAATTATCAAAACGTTGGCTTGGCAAACTGTCGTTACACAAAAAGAATGAGAAGAAGCTTTCTGCGTATTTTTTGGCATTGAGCTCGCAAACATTAAACACATAACATTTTTTCCGAATATGAGCTCACCTTGTGGCATTCGCGTCGTTGAGGCCGCACTTGCATGGCGCGACTGAGGATGCGAAGGACGGGTGGAACTCTGCGCAGGGGATCTCAATCGATGAAGAGGAAGAAGAGGCGGCCAGAGATGGCGCCAAGAGCACAAGAGCGAATAGAAGGAGTTTCTCCATCTTGACTTTGTGTTTTCCCTGGCTCATCCTTTCTTCACTGCTGATGCGGCATCGCCTGAAAAAAAGTATTTTGCATAATAAAGTTGTCACTGATAGCTCTGAAGAAATTTGCCACATGATTATCTTTTCGGTGGTGAGAAAATGGAGATGTTGACATTTTCCCGCCCCGCTTCTACTATAACGCTGCCAAATTTGCACTTCCCTTCATTTCGTACTTTCTCCTCTTTTTTTCGCGCGTTTTTAATACGCAATGAAAGCGCACTCTCTTCCTCCTTTCTCCTCCTTTCGGGAAGAAGGTGAAAGTGGTCTCCCTCCCTTATCTCTTTCCCAAATCTAGATGGTCCGACACAGCAGCAAGGTCTCTCGGTTTTTGGACGGAAAGGACCAAGTGAGTCAATTAGTCCAATTACTGCATTTTGACGCATAAGAAAAAAGGCAGGGCAAGAGCCGCAAAAAATCGAATTTTATCTTTGAAGGGTTCTCTTTGTAAAATTGGGGTCTCTTGACCTGGTCAAACGTTTTTCTACGTAATCTTGTCCAACCATTACTTTTTCTTAGGTTTTTGCACTTTTTCTCTGCTGGGGAAATTGAAGCCCTCTTGGTCGTCTAAAGCCGTGTGTACGTGCCTTTTTGAATTGCTCCAATTTGTAGTTTTATTTCTGGCCCCGGGCGTGTGGGAAAGGAGAGGGAGGGGAGGCCATTTTTCAATTTCTCTAATTCGGGAAATCGCCCTCCCGGTTTTCACTTTCTCACAGTCACACGTAAGCAATAATAATATCGCCATTTAGGGGCATAAAAGGGAGAAAAGGGGGAATTCGACCACCAGATGCCCAACCCAAAAAGGCTCAGCGACATAGACCCGATTTTGCCATTAGAGAGGAGGGGTTTTCCCCTCTTCCTCCTCTGTAATTCCCCTCTCCACTTCCCGCTTTTTTTCTCGAAGGATTTCTTAACTCACGACCGCGGAGGACCAAAAAGGATTTATAGGGCTCAAAATTGAGACGTTGGGCCTGAAAATTTGTGCCCATTCGCTGTCCGCTTTTTTCGGCCTAGAGATACAAAGAACTTCGAAAGTGAGGTACACAGTACATAACTTTTATGTAACTGTGTGCAGAAGGTACCTTTGCTTTTTTTCCATACATTTAGGGGTGTGTGAGAAGCTTATCCGCGGCGCTATATTGTATCTTCGGGGCACCAAAAAAGAAAAAGATAGGAGAGGATACGGCGAACACTTTTTCCAGCAAACCAGAACGCGTAAGAGCGAAGGCTGCATTTCTGGCGCCAGAGGCGATATACTCCCTTTCTCCTCCCTCTTCTCTCTCTCTCTCTCTCTCGCTGCCAAGAATTGTTAGTACCTGGTTATTGAAGAGGAAAGAGGAGAAATGAAAGAGAAGAGAGGAGCTGCGATACTTTCTACTCGTCTCGACGTCTGAAAACTTTTCCCCGTAACACTTTTTTTTGCTCACAGTTTTTATACGGGAAAAGGGAGCGTCTTGCTTTCGGCCCAATTAGCCGCTATGCGGAAGGAATCCCGGAGAGCAAAAAAAGTTCTCATTACACCTCTCCACCGCCCATTTCCGCTCCCATTTTATTGCACCTAATGTAGTAGGGAACTACTGGGTCGTAGAATTTCATGTTGCTCCTGCTCCTTCCCGACTTTATTGCAGCACCAGAGCAACCGAGTAGGAGGAGGAAGTTGGGATCGGGCTTTTTTTTCTCACACGCATTCCGACGTTACTTTCCCCAAAGAAAAGGGGGGGAAGAAAAACCTGGAGGAGAGGAAATGCATTTTCTTCTTCCTCTTTTATCGTCCTCCTCCTTCGGGGGAGGGAAAGAGAGAGAATTCCTACTTTTGGAAAAGAAGCTTCTGTGAAGGCCTGAGGGCAACTCTTCCATCTTGAACAGAGAGCGAAGAGATGTTTTCCCACGATTTTTAAAGCTTCTTCCTGTTTTCAGTTGGGGGAAAGGAGCGGTTGTTGTGCAGAAAATTGGCGACAACACAACTCTAATCTGCCGCTGCAGGAGGAGGAAGCAAGATGGCTTTTTTGTGTTGGGCCGGAGCAGAGAAAGAGATAAATGAAGTTGTTTCCGTTCAGGGAATTTCCCAGAAAAAGGAAAGGAAAAGCAAAGAAGCGTTTTTTTCTATTGTGAGTGTGTGTGCATTCCCAGATAGAGCACGAAAATAATGGTTCTCCGCCTTTTCTTTTTTTGAGTTTCAGGAGGCGGGCATTCCACTTCCCGTCTCTTTTCGGGCAAAAAAATAAGAAAAAGGCGACCTTCCGCTTCTTCCCTTCCATGCGGCCCCGTTTGGTCACTCTCTGGACTTTCGCTTCCCGGGAAAAAAGCGACGATAAGAAAGAAAAAACCCGCTGGCATAGTAAATACATACACACACGATTTCCCTCACAATGTATACGGTATGTGCCCTTTTACGACCCCGCTAATTCCACCCCCTCTTCTTCCTTCCTCTTTTCCCCCCTCCTCGCATTTTTCAGTGGGAAATAAAGGGTTGCCTGCCAAGAAAACTTTTTTTCATGTTCGAAGAGTAAGGAAAAAACGTCTTGTGAGTTAAGCGATAATTAGAGGGGAATTGGAGACGTGACTCAGCGATAGTTTATTTCCCAGGTACTCTTTTTCCGGGAAATCGGCGCTATTCTCTCTCCCTTACTTTTGGCACAGCCGGATCAATGGTACAGCTAGGCAATTTCTAGCTGCTTTTCGGGAGCGACCAACAAGACAGGTGCTGGACATGTGGCGGTTCCCCCGATTAGTGCTTGCCAACCAATTGGTTTCCCTCGGATAATTAGTTTTCTTGGAAGGCGAACAAAACAATTGGGTTTTTGCTTCAATTAAGGATACCGTTGCTAGCTCGTACCTGAGCTTTCTGAGTACGAACGTGTAAAAGAAATTGGGAAACTATCTATATATTTTTGTTGGCACCTTTCCGTGGTATCTAAATTCACATCATGTACCGGTCATGGCATTGCATGAGAAGTACCTAGATGCAGATTTTTTTTAGAAAAATCCTTTTGATTGCACATTCCTTTTCCACCTGGGCAGAAAATGCACTCTCCACCACCCATAAACTCACCCTAAAATATGCCGATTTTTTTCGATCCTTATCCGCGAAATTGATGCACTCGATCCAGAAGAAGAAACACGATCGCAGTTCAATTCCCCTCTTGTTCCTTCTTCCCCCACTGACCCACAAAGGCAATCGGCCTTAGCGAAAAAACCTTCTTCCCTGTATCGAGATTGACCAGTCACGTGCCGCCTCAGCCGCCCTCTTGATTCTTCCCTTTCTCTCCTTCTTTCCCTCCTTTTCCTTTCTAGCACGATTATTTCAAAGCCACACCCTGGGAAAAAAGGGAGAATTTGTTCCAACTGCGATGCAATCCACAAAAGACACACAACACTAATTGTGCAGTTTGGACGCACTCAAGTCTTCTTTCTTCAACACTTTTTCAGAGGACGTCCCAGGTTGGCTTCACACTATAGGTAGGTGGGAATTGCCGCCGGACAGACAGTACCTCTATAGAGACAGAACCGACGTACGGTGCCGCCGCCAAAGGTTCACTGACCAGGCTCTTCTACCACCATGCAGGGCGGGCCAACCCGGGCTAAGGTAAAAAGAGGAGGAGGAGGAGAAGCTGCCACAGGAAGTTCCTTTCCTCTTCTGCCGGCTCTTTCCAGGCCACTTGAGTCAGGCACAGTGCATGAAGTCAAAAGTCTTCCTATACCAGAGGAAGAGGCTGCTGCTGCTGATGTTGGTATTGCCTGGTAAAAGAAGACTCTCTCCGCCTCCTCTTCTTGCCTCGCCGGCTACCTGTGAATAACTGTGTCTCTCCTCCGGAGTCGGCTTGAGCTGGGGGCATGCCTTCTCTTCCTGCCTGAGGAGGCTTAGGCGGCGGCGGCTCCTCCTCCAAGCAGAGACGAAGCCGGGAGGAGGAAGGCGAGGCATGCCAATGTGTTGGAAGGAGGAGGAGGAAGAGGGTGGAAGGAGGGCGCGGAGAAGGAGGAGGAGGGGGGGGGGAGTCCCTTTCTCCTCCTCCTGCGACCAACGCTAAAGCGCTCCAGGGCACACACACTTGAAAGCGAGATTCGACATTGTAGTTGGCACTTTGAGAGCATAATCCTGCCTTGAAACATGGGCAGGCGAAATAACATTGTATGCATTATACTAAAAAATGTGTTTCCTTCAGATTTTTTTTGGGAAAAAGCAACTCAAGAATTAGGCGCGGGAGTGGAAGGAAGAGGGAAAGATTTCTTCCCCGCCCTACCCCACCGCCAGCGCCCAGCCCTCTTCCTCCCCCTCCTCCGCCCCTTGAATGGATGAGTAGCTATTGCTGTGGTAGTAATGGAGGTGGGGAGAGAGGGGGAAGAAGGCATGGGAAGGAGAGAGGGGAGGGGAGGGCCAGGGGGGCTGTTATTTGCTCGGGCAGCGGAAGAGGCGACGAAGACGACGAAGGAGAGAGAGAGTAGACGAAAGTTCCGATAATTCTTTTAGCAGAATATAAAAAATCTCAAGAAATATTCTGTACTGATTATTCGAAGCAAAAAAGGTTTTTATTATGCATTCCTTGGGTCGCCCGGCCGTGTTGAGAGCGTGCAGCACAGCACGTACGTATGTATGCGGGTTTTCACTCTCTCTCTCTCCTTTCGGCAACTTTTGCCTGGGGAGAGGAAAGGGAGGAAGGAGGAAGGGGAGAAAGGAGCGGTCAGCCCCATTACACACTTGGAGAGGAAAGGGGGAGAGGAGAGAAGGGGCCGAAAATATATACTCACGCGACGACTTGTCTTTTCCCCACCTTTTTTTTTTCGCGGTTCTTCGCCGGTCATGAATGCACACACACACTCGGTTTTTCGACCCCTAAGGTAAGTTTGCGGAAAGTGGGGGGAAATTCTCGGCACGAAGAAGGGAAATCGAGCTGCGTTGTGAGACTCGAATTTGCTTCAGGACATGACCCAAGAGAATCTACAAGATGATATGATTTCTGTGTTATGTATCATGCAAAAAATAGAGTAGAGCATGCAATAAAGCAAAGCAGCAACAAAAAAAGGAAATCCGTTCATACGTGCGTGCGTCGAAATCACCGGAAAAAAGTTTTTTGTCGCCGTGCGAAGGTAACTCAAGCATGCAGGACGACGCGGAAAACCTCGCGAAAAGTCGGTTGCAGTTTTTCATTTCTCTTCCTCCCCCCTTCCTCCTGGCTGAAAGATGAGAGAGGGGCCACACGTGAAAAATCGCCCCTCCTTCCTTTCCTCCTTCCCCTTGCAGTTCTGTGCGCGGAGGGAATAAGGAAAAGTAGGCCACGGTCGAAAGATTTTCTCCCCCTCCGTTAGAATCGAGGTTGGGAGAGTGTTGGTTCCGGAAAGTTCCTTTTGGATACTTTCTGAAAGGTAAGAAAATGTTCGGGAAATGGAGGTTTGGATGCTTAGATTCCTAAAAGTACCGGGGAAACTTGCGAGGGTTTCAAAAATCAAGTATCCGTCGTGGAAAGAAGAGTTTAGGGTTATTATTCTCAAGGGATTTCATATGCAGAGAAACCCTAAGCTGTGAAAATAGATGAATTGCATTTTATATTAAAGATTGTAAAAAATTTTCTAAGTGGTAAGGTGTATTAATTGTCCCTTTTGATGAATTTATATTTCGCGAAATCCTTTTCCGCACACTCATTTTGCTTTTCTTGTGAGGCGTCTCGTCTGCGCTCAGTCTTGCACTTGAAGCAACAAACAGGAAAAGGGAATTTCGCCCAGACTCATCCTCGATTGTTTGCCCAAGAAAGAGGCAACAATGGGCGGAAGGGAGGGAGGGTCAGGAATGGATAAGAAAGGACTGAAGGGCCCTTCTTTCCCTCCTCCCTTTGAGCCCATCGTTCATAATTTCCCAAGGCTAAATATTCCCTCTTTTTTTATCCTTCGCCCACTGCTGCTTGGAGCGGCGGCGGGTCTAGACCGACGCACGTACGACGTGTGTACAGAAATCTGGATATTTGAGAGGAAAAGAGAGGGTTCTTATTTCTTTTCCCCGAAATTTCTTCTCTGTCGATATCCTCGAACTCAGTCTACAGAGTTTCCTGATCCATAATTTATTGAAAAAAACTTTACCCTCTTGTCTTTCCCCTTTTTGTTTCGCCACTCAAGACAGGTAGCAGACAGGAAATCCTTTAAGCAGGACGCACAGCCAGAGTGGATTGATCCCCCCTCGCTCCATTGACTTCGAAATTTCGTCAATTAGGCGGGAAATTCGTAGCGATCTTTTCTCCTCCTCCTCCAAGGTCGAGTTTCTATCCCTTGCTGTATTGTACACCCGTACCAAAACAGGGCGTCAATGGCCCTTTTCTCGTCTCGTCCTCCCAGGGGACGAAAAACCGGCCACCGTACTTTAAAAAGTTTTTTCGGGATTTTCCACTGTTTTTTCCCACCCGGCCGCCCTAGAGGTCAGCAAAGCAAGACCTGACCCCCGGGCCGCCCTTGGGAAACTGGTGACAAAAGGTTGGATTCGACAGATTTATTTCCCCCTCGGCGCAATTCCCGCTCGTTTCCCAAATTAAAAAGAAAAATTGGGGGCAATAAATTCGACTTGACCTTTGAAAGGATATTTTGCAAATATTCGCTTCCTCCGCTTCGCTAATTGCTAGTTGCGAAAAAAATTGCTCCAAGGCAACGAGCGTCGTTTGATATCCGTCGGCTGATTCTGCTCGCATTGCATTTCCTTCTCTTTTTCCCCGTAGATAATTTATGACTTATTTCCTCAAGCCATTTGGCAAACAGTGCCATTTGGCAAATAAAAAAATAATGATAAGGCAAATTTGACACATGACTACAGAATAGCAATCCTTGTAGAAATATGAGGCCTCTTGGTGTTTAGTGATTATTTTCCCAAACTGCATCAAAAGTCCAGGGGTCGAATGCGTGTGCAGTAGTCCAAGTCTTGTGCAACACACACATCCATGCATTATATCCAATTTTCCCGATTGCATGCGCGGGAAAAAAAGTGGACTTTATTAGCCGAGGAAAGAATCCAGGCGTGACGCATTTAAGGAGTAGTAGTAGTGGTTGTAGTACGAACGTACGCACGAGTGTACGCAATTATGACGCGCGTCGCAACCCGACCGACCGACGGAGCGTCTGACTCCCGCTGGGGAGGGGGAGGAGGGAGGGCCCGCTTCCGACGTCGTCAGACGCGCGCGTCTGTTTGCCCGGCTTTTATTTTTCAGTCGAGTGCTTCTAGGAGTGGTAGCAAAAGGAGGAGAAGGAGGAGAGGAAAAGGGAAGTTGGATAACCAAGTGGTCCTCCCTCCCTCCGCCCCCGCCGCGAATTTTTCCTTTTCCGTTGACGGTGTTGTCAGCGCGCTCCTCCTTGAGTTCGTTGCCTTATACTGGTACAGTACGCGGAAGAAAGAGGAGGGAAAATATTTGGGAAACCACTTTTCCCGTCGGTGGGAGGAGGCAACACTGCCGCCTCACACATGGCCGTCGTCGTTGCCTAGTTAGTTCAGTGCTTGGAAGAGGGCAGGACAGTAAAGACGTACCTTCAAGATGAAGCCGCGGTGGAGGAACTTGGCCTTTATGGTGATGCTGGCTGTGATTGCGTCGTCAGTGGCCTCGGCGGAAGAGGACGATTTGACAAAGATCAACGCTGCCGAGGACGACGACGGCGATGGCGGCAGCCAAGACGATGCCAAGCGCTACGATGACTACAAGCTGGTCAAGATGAAGCCGGAGGAGGGACAGGACAGGAAGGCGCTCGCTGATTATCTAGAGACGAGTAAGTGGAAAGATCGAGAAAAATTGCTTTTCTTTTGGGCACCGATCCAGGTCCCATGCAGTAAAGGGGGATAGATTTATGTTGCGGAAAATTGTTCAAGTCTTCCGCCGTATTAGAGTTTGGTTTGCAAGGGGGTAGCTCACCACAAAAGTTTTCTCTGAAAATTGAGATCCCTTCTTAACCACGAGAGACAGCGTGATACACTTACGACTTCCGTGCGTACTACAGCCAACAAAATCAGGTCCCTTAATTTTTTCTTCTGGCTGCGATGAATCCTTTCCAAGTTCTCCCAAGACAATATTATTCTTGCAATGCATATTTCTGCAGGAGATGGTATTAGAACAAGCTCTTGCTTTTTTACTTTGAGCGTAGAGGCAAAAAACCTCTCTCCTTTTATTTTATCCTGCCTAAAAGTAAGCAATCGGATCGGTTTCGGTCATATTTTTTTTGAGGACGGATGAGAGAAAGCGCTGTGTACTTTCCTTGCCTTCTTCCGCCACAGGCAGTGTCGCCCACGATCGACCCAATTTGAGCAGACGAAGAGTACAATACAACGAAGGAGAAACGGGTTCCCCTCCTAATCTGGCCTAGATTTAACTTTCTCCGACAGGGAACAGAAGCGAATGTCTATTTGTACCCATGCATCCTTTAAAAAATCAATATCTCTCTTTTCCCCATCTGTAGCAGGTATAAACCCTATTGCCAATTTCTTCTTCGCGAAAGCCATTTGACACTCCTTAAAAACTAGAGATGTTTTAAAAGCAAATCTTCTCCGTGTCCCGGCATTTAGTAGACCCTTGGTATGCATACGGATGGTGGCCCTAAAAAAGGAAATGGAAGTGTCGGAGGGCACTAAGGTGTCATCTCGAATTTCCCATTTGGCACCAAGGGGCCCGGAAGAAGAAGAGGACAGCCCGCCAATTTTGCCATCTCCTATTTTACGACCAAGAAAAATTGTCCCCGCTTGCTCGCCTGCCTTGAGAAAAGCTAGGAGGAGGAAGATCCATCCTATCCGAGCACTCTTTGACCCTTTGAGCCATTATTGTCGTTGCTGTTGTTGTCCCGAACAAGCGTGGTCAAACCGATGGTGACATTCATTGGCTTGGGTCGAGGAAGGATTGGAGGGGCCGGAACACGTGCTCAAACGATCATACATTGGCGTGGAGGAACTACCCTGCGAAACTCGCTACGGCATGTCCGAACGCAAAATTATTATTTGCGACCGGGAAAGCGCCGGGGCAGAACGTTGCTTTGGAGGATGGGTGTCGTGTGAGGACTCCTGGTCAATGTCCTTGCCTCCGCCGCCGCCCAACATGTCCTACACACTACACGGCCGCATACAACAGCGCAGGTCGAGAAATTCCGACCTTGAATGCGTTAAGCCCATCACCCAGCGATATATAAGGTCATATTTTTTGCTGTAATCTGTTAGAAAAGAGCAAAGGAGGAAGTAAAATCTTTCCCCTTTGCTTGACTGCACGCAATGCACGTACATGTACTTCGCTGACCTGTAATTGTGCGCAGTAGAAACCGACTCGGACAAGTCGTTGCGCCCTTAGGCGAAGACGGTGTCAAAAAACTGCATTTCGCTGCCCCTCTCACGCGGCCGCCGCAAAATGGTGCAATTTTCTCAAGATATACGGCCCGTCGCTGCCTACCGCCCCAAGGGGAAGCGGTGTTGTTTTTTACACAGGAAATGCGCGTTCGCGGGCAGTAAAAAAACAAGAATTGCAACCTGATGACTTGAGGCAAACTAAATGTATCCCGGAAAAAAACAAAAAGAAAAAAGAAAAAAGTGCAACAGATTGCTTCCTCAAAAGGCGCGAAAATTGTTTATGACTCTTGAGACCTTTCCTTCCTTCCGTCCGGCGTCACAAAGAGGATCTATTGGACACGCTTCCCCTTACCCTCCCCAAGAGTACGGGAAAAATGAGCAGCCCATGTTTCTGAGGGGGAGTGCGCAACAGCGCGATACCCATTCTCCGCCCAACCGATCGCCCAAGGACAATGGGCGCCGGAGGAGGGGGAGGAAAAAGGGAAAATGTGGGCAGTCTCAGCTCAGCATAATATTCCCACCCCACCCCCGCGTCGTCGTCCGGATAGAGAAAAAGGACCATAACTGACTGGCGTGCGTTCCCCACATGTTGCCTTGCGAGTTTTGGATTTCTTTCCCATTTTGGTAACAAAGGTATGTGGGAGAAGCGAAGGTTCTTTTCTTTTTTTTCCGAGAGTGTTCCTTTGTCTTCAATTAAAGTTTGACGCAATGTCGATTTTTCCCTCGGATAGGTGATGCTATGGCAACAACTGTACAGAAAGGGGGGATAAAGACATCCCCCGCTTTGGTGGCAGGACACAAGGCCAAACAAAAACACCATCAGATATTAATGGTCTTTCAGCACCATGATCGGCCCCTCTC
>JAAUXU010162937.1_pt1 | contig 10595 bp, 10 predicted proteins | sample 7278151 | NCBI WGS metagenome assembly JAAUXU01 (sample SAMN14350113, study PRJNA611818) | marine sediment metagenome | isolation source: surface marine sediment (1.8m) | place: French Polynesia: Moorea | collected 2018-08 | reverse complement strand
TTGGCCTGGGCAGGAGCAACAAGGAAACTATTACTTAGTCTAGACACTATTACAGTGTCTGCTTCCTTATGCACATGACCTTACCCATGTACACATAGCAACATGCTACAGCCAGAAACGGCCAAAAGCAACCAGAATTGGCATGGGGTCATCTGTGGGTTGCTGCAGTATGAGTGCGCTAGTGCCACTATGGGCACTCAATGCTGTGAACCCATGTCCTCAAAGTTATGGGCCACTGTCTGGAGGATTCGTTCCATGCAAAAATTCCACTCAAAAATGACTCCACGCAGTCTATACACTCAGTTTCCCCTCACTGAAATTACTTACACCAAGGTCTGTATAAGCCTGCTCCTCCACAGTTATATCTGCATCCAGGCCAGTTGCGAAGCTCCTCGTCTTTTGCCTCTCTTTTTGTCCTGGTCTGCCTTTTGGGACTGTCTTTCGCCTCCTGTACATGACCCCATTCTTTTTCAAGGTCCTGCAAATTGTCGTCTGGAGAACATTGCACTTGGTGACAACTTTATGCTGTCTCATGTCAGCTTTGTTGTTCAGTGCCACAATGATCTCTTGGGCTACTGTCGCTGAGACCTCAATTAAATTTGAATACCTTCAGCGGCGAACACACTCATGCAGCATACAATTGAACAGATGGCTGCGCGGAACAGTAGTAGTACTTGAGTGTTCCTAGGGAATGGGGTATCTACTGCGCACTAACTTTGAGATCAGAAATCCTCATCCAAGGCCTTATGAGTGAGGAAAACCTCAGAGGGTTCTCAGATCTCCTAGCGATGTCTGCCATGGTGTCCTCTATTTTTGGCGTCGTACAAGAGCTTCTAGAATGGTTTGCATCGTCGTTGTCTGCCCACACTCACATACAGGGTCTTTTTGTCATACAGAGTTTTTCGACATTGCTCTCCACACCGTGTAAATCTGCTCCAATCTGCTCCTGTGGTACTTCATTGGAAAGCTCTTTGGGATAATCTTTTCCACTGATTTATCCCAAATGATGTTTGCCGTGTTTTTCCAGGGAGGCATGTCAGAAGCATATTGCAGCAGACTTGATAAGTGAGTGAACAAGCTCTCTGTACCTGTCTTTGCCAATATTGCGACGCTACTCTGAATGATCTTTATACAGGAGCATGTAAGCATAGAGCATATAGAATCATGCATGAAGTAGCTACAAATGCACTTACTGAGCCTCCAGCGAAGTGAAGATGGACGGAGGAATGGCGATAGCGATGCTCAGGATCCAAACGGTAACGAGTATCATCTTAGCAGTTGAGGCCGCAAGATGAGGTTTGTTGGGCCGAAGAATTGAGATGTGCCTGCAAAAGGATCAGACGTCTCCGATCGCCTCAACACCGCCGATGTTCGTCGCAACGTGCACAAACGCAGTACTTTCTAGTCTCAAGACTGCGCTTATTTCAGCAGAAAAGAGAAATTGCTCACCTGTCAAAGGAGATAGCTGAAAGGGTGAACACAGACGCAGAAACGGTTGAATACGCGAAGAAATGGTTCATGGTGCAAAATGTGGCTCCAAACCGCCAGTCTCTAGGGAAAAAGAAGCTCACAGTTGTCAGTGTTGCAATCTCAACGCACAGTACTTGGGGTGCTGTTTCTTAACGGGTAGTGCGTTAAAGACGTGTCACGATATTTTTACTTCTGCACAAAGCAGAACCCACTTCTGTGTCCTAGTGAGATCAATAGAAGATTTTTGGGCTTGGCTCCAATCAACAGCACCTGAGGGAGGCTGAAAGCCCAATCAGAGACAGCCTCGAAGATCCACATCTGCCAGGCGTCGAACTCTTTTGTTGTAGAGAAGTACCAGACTCTCTTTAGGCACCTTAAAGTAGATCTTAGAAAGGCTCACTGTATTTTGTCTACAATCTATGGACGTCAACCAATATGCAGGTAGTTCTTCGTCAGGTAGTTCTTCGTCAGGTAGTTCTTCATCAGGTAGTTCTTCATCACGTAGTTCGAGCAGAAAATTAAACTAGAACAGGGTTAGTCTACGTGCAGAATTAAAATTTTACGCACCACACGTTAGGTTATTGCACACAGGGACGCTTAACAGTAGAGGACAAAGAAACATTGGAAAACTGTTGGTATTGCTATCATGGACGGTACTGCATGCTGCTACACAATGCTGCAAGCTGGCAAACGCGTAATTGTAACTTGGTTGGTTCTGATTTCCTGAAGACAACCCATGATGTCATCTTTCCACCATATCAAAGTGTGTCCTAAAGTATGACTGTTAAAATAGTTTTTAAACAAAAGAAGGTGAACGCTACATCTGGGGAATCCAAAAGTATTCATACAGCACCAATTTTTGCTTAAAAAGTCTTATACAGGCTGACGCGCGCAAGACGATGCACTTTAAAAACTGCTTTGCCAAGCACTTATTTTTCGGCCCAACCCCAAAATATTTTTTCACGACCTCTGTCCGACTCCTCCAATGCAGATCAAGCGGTTGTCACGTAAAAATGAGTACCATGGAGCTGTGTGTAATTAAAAATGGAGGCTCAACGGCAAGCCATTCTTGTGGGTACGCGCATGCGCAGTACCATGGGTAGCTTTAAGATAAATCGTGTTCTTACTGTATATTGTACATGCTGTTAAATATGTGTCTTACTGTATTGAGATTTGGATCGTACTATGCATCTTCGTGTGATAAGAGCTGGTCAGGAGGGTTGGACTGGATTGAGCTCGTGTACTTTGATCATTTCCGTGTGTCTCATGCCTCGATACCTCGTGTATCTCATTCACTCGTTCAACGGCATCGAAGCCAGCAACATTGCCATCTTCATCTTCTACCACTACTCTTGGGGGTTTCACTGGAAGGCGCGGATGCCGACCGACACGTGGAGACCGTATCGAGTCTCTACGGGACTGACATCAAGCGTTGCGTGGACGGGGAGCGAGGAGGCCAACGACTTCGACTACTACTACACGATGGACAGGACGGGGAGCGAGGTGAAAGGGCAGGCTTGACTTAAGATTCGTGATCAGTATTGAGCTCAGGTTCAGTTCTTCCATCCGACCAGTCCATGTCATTACCATCTAAGTTAGTCTTACGATTATGCTGCTTCATTTCCAGAAGCCAGATGCCAATTATACTTCCATTAATATTGTAAGAACGGGTGCATTTGTAGTCTTTAATTTAAGTCCAGCCACACACTCGAGCTCCACGGCACGTAACCTTAAGGTCCAGCGTAAGTGTACTTAACTCTAAGTCTTGAGTATTTTGTCCAGGTCACGTAATCCGTCTCGTATGGACAATTCTTGCGCTCCATGCGCGCGGAAACAATTCGCAAATTGAGGCACAAGCCTCGAGACGGCGTCATCTTCAGCGACGAAACGCCATCCTCCATCGGAGAGATGATCGCCGAGGAGACCAGTTATTACGTCGCAGAGGCGTTGAGAGCCGCTGATGACGACGTAGTACACTTCGCTAAGTCCAGACACTTCGCCCTCTCCAAGTCCTTGGTGCAGTTGCATCCGACGCACAGAAGGCCAACCTCGTCTTCTTGGGGGACGGCGAGTGCCTCAATGCAGCCATGTACATGCAGTATCTGGAACAGAAGATCTTTCCCTGGGTCAGAGAGAAGTTTGGGGACCGCTGGATCTGGCATCACATTCGCCGGACCTTTCGCTGTTGGACTACGCCGTCTTCGGGTGATTAAAGAGCAAATTGTCCGGCGTCGTGTACAAGACGAATGAGCAGCTGAAGACCGCCACTGTAGATGCATGGGCCAATCTGCCAGAGGACTTCGTCCGGAAGTCGTGCGCCAGGTTCAGGCCGCGTCTTGAGCAGGTCATTGCGGCCGGTGGTGGCCATGTCAAATGAAATGTGTTGCCTATTGATGCTAGAGCTCAGAAATGAAAAAAATATGTTTCTATTTCACCCTGGGCAAACGTTAGTGATCTTGGTGAACTCGTTAAGGTGCATTGTCTTGCGCACGTCAGCCTGTATTTCAAGTACAAGGGTTGTATTTTCATGCATGCATGAATCCACATATGTGGGTGAGTATATGAGTGTACATATGTGTGCGTGTTCATACATATTGTGTCAGGAAGACATCCACTAGCCTTCTAATTACCCTACCATGACACTGCACAGTAGCACGACACTTCACGACAGTAGCTTTCAAATGAGAGAGGACGGTTCCCTGATAATGATGGAAACATCTCAAAAGTTATGGAGTCCAACAAGAACACTCCAAGAAATTTGTCACCCAAATCATACAAATGTGTATGTGGCTGTTTGTGCAGCAAGCCCCCTGCTACGGTGTGTGGTTCTGGACGACGTCCTGCTACGGTGTGTGGTACTGGATCATGTCTTGCTGAGGTGTGTGCTATGGAGAGCAATGTTCCACATCTACGAACAATGTTCCCTAGCAGCACTCTTCTTTCCAGCACAGTTCATCACACACTTTGGCAAGACATCGTTCAGATTAATCAGCATATGACCTGTAGCTAGGAAATCGTCGCGTTGCCCACATCCTAACAAGACAATGACTCTGGTTGCTAAGAAGGAAAGTCATAAGAATCCAATTTCCTCATTCCCTGGCAAGACTACGGCCCTCACTTTGTGCTCAACACGTGCTTCATGCCAAACATGTGGCAAAAGGTACAGATACACACTTGCACATTCACACTAGCACACCCACACCCATGCACTCACACGCTTCTGCGGCTGTGAGTAAGAGTGAGTAATTGACAATTTTGTTTGATGCGTCCATCTGTTTGAATACTTTTGACCACCACTGTATTTACTAGGGGGCAGCAGGTGTTGTATTGTTGGCAGTATTGAAAAAAAGGGGCGAAAAAAATAGCCCATGATGGGATGGTAGCTCAAAAACTTCTTCGCTTAGCTGTTTCTCCCCTCTCTGTCCTCTGCGAAAAACATGCAACCACTTCTTTGGGGCAAAATCAGTTTATTGGAGAGATTGTTTGTATCTCAAAACATTCCAACAATTTTCCTTAGGTAGTTTTATGCAACTGACACTCATGTCGTCATTGCCCTCCTTCTTGGCGGTCTAAGTTTCCCAACAAGTTCTCTACGGGGTTGCCACGTGTCCATTTTATGGACATTTTACTCTTCTACGTCATAATCTGAACTTCTGCATCCTGAAAGTCTTAAGGTTCAGTAGAGCGAAAATTCGTGTCAAATCACTTATCACCCTAAGTGGGTGTAATTGGCCTTATTTTCATTTAACTTCCGTTTTTAAGATTTTACCTATCCTAGACTTTATTATGGCTTCGGGCTTCTATAATTCCTCAAAAAATTCAATCTAGAAATTTGGATCATGTAGGCTTCCATGGCAGTCAGCTGAACTAGGTTAACTGGACAAAAAATGATCAAAACTATTTCGTTTCGGATTGACTTTTTTAAGCTAAGTTATGGGAAAAGCAGCCCAGATTATGGAAAATTGGTTGTAACGATAGAGCTGAGCATTTATTATCTTCCACTTGAATGCTTTACACATAGATTTTTCAAATTTCTTGACAATTTAGCAAAAAATAGCAAGTTTTGGTCCGTTAAGTACTAGGTGTTTGCGTGTGCTGTGTTAAGCAGTAAGAATTATTTCTGCGTACAGCATATATTTTTGACTGAGTATTACAAAGTGGAAGAAAAGTGAAGGTCAAGAGAGAAATGGAAAGGATGGGTGACGGAGGCCAGAGCAAGCTTGTATCGCTGAGAACATGTAGAGTGAGGGGGTAGGCAATAGGCATCTGCAATATACATGCATGCGTGCATAACCAAGGATGTACAAAAACGTATATCTTTCAAGCAAGAACGAAACACGTACAAAGCCTTAGATGTACGGTTCAATCATCCAAAGAATGTTGAATAAAGTTATGAGCATGGCAAAACTATATTGAACGAAAACCAAGCGTGGCCAGGCTTTTTCGTTAGCTTCATACCTTGACTTCATGAAAATGAAGCTGAATATTGAGTTGAAGACAGAGTTGAGCAAGTCGGCGACGCTAAGGTTCATGATGAAAGAGTTTGTGACATTCCACATTCGTCGATGTGCTGATGAGACACAAAAATGAAATTACAACGTGTAAAAAGTACTGTTTCATAAACTCTTCTTTCAGAATTAAGCTTACTTCGTCACTCAGAGGCCTAAACCTTTCAACAGTCGGCAAAATTGGAGAGCAACAGCAATATTATGCAAGTGAGCAACCTGCGCTAAGTGTGTTTGTCTATGCTGTGACATCAAAATATACTACAGACGTAGAGAGCAGACTACATTCTTTTTGGTGTGCACAACTGCTTCCATCCAATGATATTTGTACCACCTCCAAATAGAAACAAACAAAAAAGCCCTCCCCCCCATTTGTTACGAGAGCACTGTCATACGCACAAGATTGCACAGCTAGTGAGTATCGATCATAGGGAAAACACACAAAGTATTTCAGGTAAATTGCGACAATTTGGTGAAGACCTGACATGCATTTTTTTCAGAAATACGGTGACCTTGGGAAGTCACCTTTTGGGACAATTAGAGAGGCAACAACTAAGTCACTGTTATTATTCAAAGTAATTGCCAAAAGCTATAACCAAAGTCTCAACATGAATTATTGATGAGATGAGTCTCAAAGAACTTGCTCAGCTGCAACCCCATCTCGAAAGAGTATTTGGTAGAGTCCACTTCGGTGAAGTGTGCAACCTTTGCAAACCCATTGCTCCTGTCAATGAGGAATGTGGATGTCAAATTGCCACCTTTTTAGAAGCTGCCAGTCTCACATAAAGGGCAAAAAAGGCGCTTGTGCAAGCCTTTTGGCAGATACTTGCATTACACCCTGGGGATTAAGTTCGGGAAGACTTTTAGAGTTTGACTTTTTTCAATTAAATACTTAAAAAATTTGGCCTCAGTCCAATGTGACAACTCTTAACGAAGCAAAGTAACCAAAACAAACAAAAAATTTTTTTGAAGCAATCGTTCCGGAGTCACCATGGACAACCTGAAGTCCCTCCGAAATGCTCTGGTCCAACTTTTTAAAAGTGGAAAAAAATGGGGAAATTGTCAAAAATCTCAAAGCCAGCAAAGTTACGTACAAGTTCGTGTACAACACTGTCTGGCACTACTGAGAGACCAGAAGCACCTCCGATAGGCCCCGATCAGGCCGATGGACCACCGTCCAGAACAACAATCGGATCAAGAGAGTGAGGGAGAAGATCCGGAGAAACCCGGCCCAGAGCATGAGGCGCCATGATGATGGCCCATCATGACCAGGGATGAGTCTGTCGACCCGAAGACGATGAAGAGGATCGTCAAGAAGGATCTGGGGCTTACTCCCCTCAAAAAGGTCCACACCCAGCTCTTGTCAGACATGACAAAAGTTAAGAGGTTGGAGAGAAGCCGCATTCTCTTGAAAGAGATCTGGGGCGGCATGATGGGACCAATCATTTGGACGGATGAGAAGTTGTTCACCGTAGAGGCCATCCACAATGTCCAAAATGACTGTGTGCTTGCCAAGTCCACTGAGGAAATCCCAACAAAGTTCCGAGTCGGCACCAGGTGCCAGAAGCCTCCTAATGTGATGCACTGGGCTGGTGTCACCTGCAACGGCAAGAAGACGCCGCTGATCTTCATCGAGGAGGGCGTCAAAGTACTGTTTCATAAGCTCTTCTTTAAGAAATAAGCTTACTTCATCACTCAGAGGCCTGAACCTTTCAACAGTCAGCAAAATTGGAGAGCAACAGCAATATTATGCAAGTGAGCAACCTGCACTAAGTGTGTTTGTCTATGCTGTGACATCAAAATATACTACAGACGTAGAGAGCGGACTACATTCTTTTTGGTGTGCACAACCGCTTCCATCCAATGATACTTGTACCACCTCCAAATAGAAACAAACAAAATCCCCCCCCCATTTGTTACAAGAGCACTGTCATACACACAACAAGATCGCACAGCTAGTGAGTATCGATCATAGGGAAAAACTGTAACAGCACGTGTACAAGGCCATGCCTTGTATGGATGAGGTCGTCCCTTGGATCCAAGAAACTTTTTAAGAAACCCTGTACACTTTTGGCCAGGATGATGCACCGTCCCACACAGCCCGGACAGTGCAGGCTTGGTGCCAAGAAAATTTTCGGGGTTTCTGGTCCAAAAAGATGTGGCCGCCAAGCAGCCCTGACCTGAATCCAATGGACTTCTCAATGTGATCCATCCTTCAGGCCAGGGCTTGTAACAAGCACCACCCGACCAAGGACTCGTTGAAGTGTGCTCTCAAGGAAGAATGGACCAAAATCCCCGAGGAAGGATATCATCCATGCCGCCTGCGCTCAAGTTCCCAATCGACTCCGCCTTGTGATCCGCACCAAAGGTGGCCATTTTGAACAAAATGTTTAAAATCAATAAATATGTTCCTACTAAATGTATATCTGGCTAGGATTCTTTGAAAGTATCGTTTTAAGAGAGTTGCAGCAAAAAACGGATCTTCCCGAACTCAATCCCCACCCTGTAGATACGATTTGAAAACTTAAGTGTGTGCTCTATTGTCTTCCTCCTCCAATATATTTCTGTGAAACTCTGCATCGACCATTTGAAGTTGATGGAATACTTTGATCACTTACAATGGATGGCACTCAGCACAGCTGAAACAGGTATACAGCCAAGGAAGTTCGTTGACTTGAAAGTTTCATTTTCTTATCCTCATTCAAATGCCAACTTTGCATTTTTGAGTGATCAAAGCTCACGTTTAAGCAGGTGATACTGCTACAGTAAACATCTAGACTGTTAAAGAGGGCTCACAGAGAGGACTCTCGTTGCAAAGCAATCGTCTTCAGGATCTTTTCTAAGTGATGCAGTTCAACACTGATTGAAGCAGGAGCTTCAAAACAACTGATCAGGGGTTTTTGCAGGAGATCGCGATCGGTGGCATCGTCTAGCTCTTCCAAAAGTGACACGAGCGACTGCCCGAGTGCATTCGAGTGAAGAGAGAGTAAATTGAAGAAAGTTAATTTTGTGTTTCCTAATGGTAGAGGAAAGTAATGGACACAGTCTGTAATCTTCCCGAAAAACCCACGTCTACATAGGCCCCAAGCAAGGCCTAGAGCACTTCTGCTAGCATTAAATACGAGGGTCAGTCAAAAAAAACCCCAGCTCTGCACTACATAAATCGAAAAAAAGGGCAGCTTCTCCTCTCAGTACATAGCGACTTACGATATGAACTTGTGACTTAGACTGCTGATTCATAGGTGTTTCTTTACGTTCACCGAGGCATCTTTTGGGGTGATGGCGAATTTTGGGAAGAAACGTGGTGAAACTTCGAAATCAGTTTAGTTCCCATTCATACTCAAAAAGCTAGTTCGAAAATGTCAACTTCGGATTTTCATGATGGAAAATTGGCATTCGACACTGGTGTAGCGGGTACGAGTCTCATTTTTTAAGAAAAAAGGACTTACTATCTTCACTTTAAATTTGCAGTCCTATTACTTCAGTGGCACAGAGCATAGAGCTGTCTGAATTCATAACTCTAAAAATTCTATGTTATAAAGTGTCATTGATTGATCTGGCATTTTATGAGGTTGAGTGGGGAATTATTTGCAAAAAAAATCCAGCTCAATCAAAGACACTTAGCATTTTTAGGAGTTTGCTATGTTCTGTCTATACATAAGTGTTGACTTTCTTTGTACTAGAATGCTAAATGCGTCCGAACTCAACCAGATATCTGCATCCGAGTGAGGAGGAGTCGCGATGGAGTCTTTAGTTTTCTTGCATAAGCGAGGCAGGTAAGTCCAATAGGTTGTAAATGACAGTTCGGAGCACGTCAAACATATCATAATTTAATTTCAAAGTTGAAATTCAACCATAACATGGTTGAATTTTAAATCAGCTACTTACTGTTTTCAAATGTTTTATAAAGTTTAAGTCGACAGTACAATTTAATCCACAAGTAAATGCCATTTATCTATACAATGATACAATTAACTCCGTTAGACAAACAATACATTAGATTTTCGTTTTTTCGAAGATGCAAAGAAACTCTTTATAAAATGGGCCGAACACGGCGAAACAGATTAACAATATTATGACGTTTCCGAACAATGAGGCGGAGAGAAAGAATGAAAGAGAAGAAAATCACAAGAAAGCGACGCAATTATATACAAGTCGAGCGCACTGCTGGTGGTGAGTGCAGGCGTGGGCACAAAATGTCGGCCTGATCCATCCCTGACGGATGTCACCTGGTGGGATTGTGGAAGACCCCCTGTCACTGCAGTGAGGAATTCAGCCAATTCTTTGACTTCAGCTGATAATCAGCTTATTCAGTAGTAAAACAAGAGAGCTACAGTTAATGATGCCAAAACTGGATGAGGTCTGCTAAATACTAGAACCATCAGTCTTCATAGAGGTCTGATATGGTTTCTTTTTAAACCCTTTGGCAATACTGAGTCCTCATTCTCATTCTTCTTCGTGTGTACATCAGAGAAAAGAGAGAAGAACGCGCTTACGCCGATCGAACGTAGAACGCAAAGTCCACAGCTGAATCAGCTGCCACTGAGCCCCAAATGGTGCCAAGCACTGTACGCGGGCCACTGTACACTGTACACCGTATGTAGACTGATCACGCTGGTC